>ERZ809276.36-NODE-36-length-49376-cov-7.797226_pt1 | contig 49376 bp, 42 predicted proteins | sample MGYA00520512_ERZ809276 | MGnify/ENA primary metagenome ERZ809276 (study PRJEB31576, sample SAMEA3212661) | Homo sapiens | biome: human-gut; feature: human gut; material: fecal | place: Sweden | collected 2012 ...
ATTCGTGTTCTTCCACCTCCACACCCGCTTCACGCACAGCATCAGCACACGCCTGGAACTGGCGATAGAACGGGTCTCTCGTACCGTAGGCAAAGAATGTGGGCGGAATCTTAGACGCGCGGAATTCCTCCACATCGGTCGAAGCGACACTCAACCTTCCATAGAAAGCGTAAATCATCCCGATGGTACAGACATCGGCGGATACCCCATCAAGCGCATCCGGGCGATAGTCGGAAGCGAGGGCGGTACCGTTTACCAGACCATCGAAGTGGAGGGCCTCATCACCGCAGAGAATACCTCCGGCAGAAAAACCCACGGAAGCAATGTCATCAGGATCTATTCCATAGTCTGCGGCGTGCTGACGGACAAAACGGACGGCCCGGGCAAGGTCTAGACTGCCTTCTTCCATCGTGTATGGACGTACACGGTAGTTTACTACAAAAGCCTGATAACCATGACGGGCAAACCATTGGGCCACCGGAGTACCTTCCATCCGGTCGCTTCGGAACTGGAAAGCACCGCCCGCGCATACGAGTACGGCACCTTTTATCGTCATACCCTCATCTACCGGGAAATAATTCATATATGGACGGAACGATGGCGGGTCCTGGTAAGCCCCTTGACTGCCTGTGTAGTCCGTGATCTTTGCCATATTGTCTTCCGACCACAGATAAATGGTAGCGGCCAACGGGTCCTGACCATCATCCCCGCCGACAGGAGGCATGTCATCGTCCGAACCGGCAAGTGTCATAAACCGACGGGATTGGCCGTAAACCGTACCTTCGGGAGTTGTGGCGTACGCCCGGACATAGTAGGTCGTATTTGCAGAAAGTCCAGTGACATAACAGGCGAACGAACTTGCTTCGCCTGCCCCGACATTGTGGCTGCCGGAAATGGTCGGATTGTCTGTTGTCGCCCAACAGATACCGAACTCGCTTACTGTTTGCACCTCTCCGGCAACTTGTCCTCCGGAGATGGCGTTTTCTGAGGTTATCGCCGTAACTTCAGCTGTTGTGACACGGATCGCATTGTCGGGCATCGGATTTTCCGAGTGCCCGTCACATCCCGTCGTTGTCGTAACGGCAAGCAGCGTCAATGCAATGTAAGGAAATATTTTTTTCTTCATAATCAAATCTTGTTACCGAAGTTATCGCTTCATACTCATACCGGTATCGCTTGACAGTCCAATCTGTGGAATTGTCGCTGCGATTGGCATGGGCGCCACGGGCAGATTAAAGGTAATTGCCGAAAAACTCCGTCAGTTTTTCCACCGCCATGTCCACATACTCCGGTACATAGTAGGTCCTGATATGTGTCGCACCGGGAATCAGGAACAGCTCCTTGTTCTGTGTTCCTGCCGCCTTGCTGTAGCACTGCTCGGTCATGTAGAACGTGTCGGCAATACTTCCGGCAATCATCAGGAGCGGCTGGTTGATAAGATACATTCCTTCACTGGCATCGAATGCCATCAGGTCCACAAGACTGCTCTTCGTGTAGCGGAATGTCGAGTTGGGATGCACATGGCTCTGGAGATAATATTCATAACCGTCACGGTAAAGGTCGAACGGAAGTTCTGCAGCCTCGTCCGGTGTCATTCCGCTCATGTCTCCCACGTATTCGATTTCACCGCCTTCGGCCTCTTTCTGACGGGCGACACAGGCATCGGCAAGACGTTCCTGCACCTGGCCGATTTGAGAATCAAGGAATCCGTTGCGGCGTACCAGTCCCGAATTGAACATGCTGAGCGTAGCCACAGCCTTGAAGCGCTTGTCGGTCTGGGCAGTTTTCAGCGTATATCCGCCACCTCCGCAGATACCAAGGATACCCACACGCTGCGGATCTACACCAGGATATTGCAACAGGATGTCGGCCGCCCGGCGAATGTCTTCGATACGGTTGACAGGTTTGTCCGTATTGCGCGGCTCACCTTCACTGGCACCCTGATAGGCAGCATCAAAAGCCAGACAGATATAACCCTGTTCGGCCATGCGTTGGCTGTAAAGACCGGCAACCTGTTCCTTTACGCCACCGTTGGGGTGTGCCACGACAAGAGCGGGAAATTTTTTTGTTCCGTCGTAATCCGCCGGTGTATAGACATTGGCAACGATTTTCAGTCCGTTCAATTCGTAAGTTATGGGATGGATGTTTACTGCTCCTGCTTTGTTTTCCGTAATGGCGCCGGCATAAACCAGCCCCCACGGATTGCCGTTATGGCTTCTGAAAGCCGACATATCGGTTTCTGCGAATGATTTGTTCTCTTTCATGATCTCCTGTGCGTTAATTGTATTGCATACGGCCATCGCTGCACACAATACGGTTGTTACTATCTTGTTCATCTTTAAATATTTATTGTTTTTTGAATGACATTGCAAAGGTAGTATGGATGCCAACTACCCATTTTACACTATTGTCGGTAAGAAATTCAATTTTTGCGGGAGATGTGTCTCTCCCAAAACCTGACGGCCTCTTTTTCCCAACCTTCGGCACTTGTACCGGTTCCCAACCCGAAACCATGACGCAGGTTGGGGTACAGGTGGAACTCGGCATCGATGCCGAGCGCCTGAAGATTATTCACGCGCTGCTGCATGACGGAAGCGCTGGCAATGGCATCGTTGTCCCCGATTAGGGCGTATGTCGGCGGATCGTCAGCGGTATAGTCGCTGTGGCTGGTATAGCCCATGATGACAGCTGCCGGTCGGGCATGCTCAATTCCGATGAATCCCTGTGTGCCGTATGAGCCGAGGTAGGCTGCCATACGCGCCCCTGCCGAGCCGCCCCAGAGTGAATAGTTCCCGGTCGCCACCTGCAACTCGTCAGCATGACGAATGATGAAGTCAATGGCCTGTGCAAGATCTTCGCAGGCTACCTGGGCACCACCTGTACGGTATTGGATCGAGAAAGCGTTGTAACCCATTTTACTCAATGCGATGGCCAGCGGGAATCCCTCATGGATGGCCCCGACATAGGAAAAGCCACCTCCGGGGCAGACAATGGCAAACGGACGGCCCGTCTCTCCCCGGAAAAAGAACAGTCCCGTATTGTTCTTGCGCGGATCCGCCTGCTTGTCGGAATCGGAGTAGATGTCGTAGAAGAGTCTGTTGCCCGCATGCACATGGTCGATCATCGTGTTGATGGTCTCCACGGCCTCTTCGCCCGTCACGTAGTTGTGATAGGGCAACAGACGTGCCACGTCGGCAAGTCGCATTCCGCCATCATAAATCCGCTCGGCAGGCAGAATGAACTGCCCGAATCCGTTGAAAGCTTCATGTTCCACAACATCCTTCACTGTATTCGAAATAGTCAAATGCCCGTAAGTATCCATATTTCCGTTTTGTCCGTTCGGGAAGAAAAAAGGCAGCGCATTATAGAGATATTCCGCCATTGGCCGGAACTCATGCCGGGCGCCGTCCTTTTCGTGAAAGGTAAGGTTGGAAAGCCTGAAGACGTCCGTGAGTTGTGACATAGCCTCAATTTGTACCAATGTCTCTCTGTAGGCGGAATCTTCCGTGCCACTTGCAGCCCAAATGTAGAAACCTGTATCTGCGTATGGGGATTGGCGGACGATGTCGGCAAGATATTCCGCGGTTTCCATCGGACGATTCATTCCGGCAAACGCACCCAACGACCAGCAGTCGGCGCTGACAGGCATAAAGTATTTGAAATAAGCGAGCGTGTGTTCAAGAGCATACCACGTCGTTACGGCGCCCATCGAGAAACCGCCGATGGCCCGATGTTCACGTGAGGCCTCCAATCCTGCGGCATCCGTACTTTCGGCGTATGTCCGGTAACGGCTCTCGACAAGAGGGATAAGGTCGTTTACGAGTTCCTGCGGCAGTGCTTCGCAATATGGGTCGGCATCCACGTAGTCCGGTGTCGGCTCTCCGTAGTTGTAACTCGGTGAAACGACGATGGTCGGGGCCATATCCCCGTTTCCCGTCATGTGGTCGAGCAGTTTCCGCACCAGTCCGTCTTCGGCTTCGAATGTTGTAGCTGCCGTAGCGTAGTGTCCATGGACCAAATACAGCACATTGTAACGTTGATTGATATTTTCTCCGTACCTATAAGGCAGATAGACATAAGCCGTATTGGTACGTGTCCTTCCTGTCCCTTCGGCATAATCGCGTGTATTATAGTCGATACGCACCACTTCACCACGGTGTTCAGCCTCCTGTCCGTAAATAACAGGGACAGAAGCTGTCTTGCTTATCAGTTCTGTATAGTCATGGGGCGTGTCTGGCTTTTCAGTACTATCCTGATTCGGTGGGAAAGTGGGCCGGTCGCCTTCGATGTCAGAACAGGAGGACATATACAGGCAACAAAGCAGTAATTGCATCATTATTTTTTTCATTTGCGATAGTCTTTATGAAATTTGTATCGGATCCACATGACTCCATATTCACGCTGCGAAGCGGAGAGCAGTTGCAGACGTTGTCCTTGCGCTGGATATTCGGTTATCCCGCCTGTATACTCGAAGATGGAGGGAACTCCGGAAAGCCCGTCGATACCGGGATAGACTACAAGACTCAATTCGTCGATCAGACCTTCAGCCAGCAACGCTCCGTTAAGAATTCCGCCTCCCTGTACCGAGACGGAGCGGATTCCGAACTCACGTCCGACAGCTTCAAATCCGGCACGAAGATCGGTCGCATCGCTGACAAGGACATAGGATATCTGCCTTTCACGCAGGTGGGCAAGGTATTCCTCTGTCGCATTCCGTCCCAGGATGACAAGGATGTTGTCGCCCCTGATGACTGGGGAGGTAAAGTAGATGTCGGCCTCCGGATCGGCGATGATGAACATCCGCCGCGAGCATCGTTCGCCGACAAATACAGAAGGAGAGTCCGGCTGCACGGTATGTCCGTTCACGCCCCATTTATAAGGGAACACGGCACGGAGTGTATTTTTACCGAACATCCACGCGTCCGTGTTCAGCTCACAGCCAAGGGCTGCATAAACCTCCAATGGTTTCGAGGCCGGTGTACCGTCGAATGGCGGTGTCCATCGGTCGTTGAGCAGCCGTCCGTCGACGGAGCTCATGATATGGCATATTATTCTCGGTTTCATATCTTTTTCTTTAAGGGTGAACCTCCGAATACTTCGCTCATCGGTATCGTCGCAAGGGCATCATCAATAGCCTGTACCTGCCCTGCAGACAGTCGGATATCGGCCGCTCCGATGTTCTCTTTCAGTCGGCACAGATGCCGTGTCCCCGGAATAGGGACGATCCACGGTCTTTTGTTCATCATCCACGCCAGTGCGATTTGCGACGGGGTTGCATGATGCTCTTCCGCCAGGTCTCCGACAAGTGCAAGGAGCGGACGGTTCTGATCGAAACTCTCCCTGCGGAACTGAGGCATCGATGCCCTGTAATCGGTTGCTGGGTCGAATGTCGTATCCGCCGTATAACAATCGGTCAGCAAGCCGTTGGCCAGCGGGGAGAAAGCCACGAAACCGACACCCAGCTCCTCAAGCGTCGGAAACAGGGACTCGTGCCACCGGGCCATCATCGAATAACGGTTCTGTACGGCCGTAACCGGACAGACCCTGTGGGCACGGCGCAGGTACTCCTCCGTGGCTTCAGAAATTCCCCAGTGAAGGATCTTCCCTTCACGGATCAGGTCAGACATAACGTCGGCCACCGTCTCAGGCTCGACATCCGGATCAATGCGGTGCTGGTAGTAGAGGTCGATATAGTCTGTGTGCAGGCGGCGGAGCGATCCTTCAACCGAGCGGCGAATTGCAGTTGGATGCGAGTCCGTTATGATGGCATGGGGGCCCGCGGCTTCCGGTGAGTCGAAGGTCAGTCCGAATTTCGTGGCGATGACCACCCGGTCCCGAAAGGGTCTCAATGCCTCGCCCAACAGTTCTTCGTTATCATGCGGACGGTCGGGGGTTCCATAGACCTCCGCCGTATCGAAAAAGGTATATCCCATGTCAACGGCATCGGCCAGAAGTCCCGTCATCTGCCGTCTGTCTGCGGGAGCACCATAAGCATGGCTCATGCCCATGCAGCCCAAACCTATCGGGGAAACGCGGAGCCCGCTTAGACCCAATACTTTGTAGTTCATCATATCGTTTTATTTAATCTTTCATTGGGGTGTTGAGATATACACGTTCCTTATCTTCAAGTGACATGTTGAAGAAACGCTTTTCTTGGTTGAGTGAACGGATTCGGGCCATTTCCTCGTCCGTCAGTTCGAAGTCGAAAATCCGGATATTTTCCCGGATGTAATCGGGATTCGACGCTCCCGGAATAACGGAAAATCCCTCCTGGATATGCCAGCGGAGAATGATTTGTGCAGGTGTTTTGCCGTGCGCTTCGGAAATTGAGCAGATGACCGGATCCCGGAGCAGTGCCCCGTTGCTCATTGCCCCGCCCAGCGGAAACCAGCATTCAACCTGAATACCGTAAGGCTTGACCTTTTCGCGCATGGCCAGTCGCTGTGCATAAGGGTGGCATTCGATCTGAAGCACAGCCGGCTTCACGCGCGATTCGCTCATGATCTTGTTGAACACCTCGTCGCTCGCGTCGAAATTGCTGATTCCCAACGCACGTACCTTGCCCATTGCAACGGCTTTCTCCATATCCCGCCATGCACCCACGAAATCGCCGACAGGCTGATGTACATAGAGCAGGTCTATATAATCCAGCTGCATGCGTTCCAACATCTTGTCAATAGCCTCCAAGGTCTTGCCTTCTCCGTATTCGGTCGGCCAGAGTTTGCTGGTGATCCAAATCTCCTCACGAGGTATGCCGCACTCCTTGACGGCACGTCCCACTCCCGCCTCGTCATTGTATGCATGTGCCGTATCGATATGGCGATATCCGGCTTTCAGGGCCGTGAGACACGATTGCTCGCATACGGAATCGGACGGCTGGAGGAAGGTACCCAGTCCGAATTGCGGCATCAGGATTCCGTTGTTCAGTTGTACCATCGGTACATTTGCGGCAGTCTTGTAGATCTCCTGCGCATAAATGGTGCTGCCCGTCATCGAAGCAAGCGCCATAAGTAGGGGCATGATTCTCTTTCTCATTTTTATCGGTCTGTGATTGTTGATTTAACATGCTGTCCTTATCAGACATTGCAAAGGTAGAGAGATCCTCTTGGGTTGACTTTATAAGAATTTCGGTTGGAACTGCACTTATTTCGGTTTTTGCATCCATTTCATAATTAGGCAATTGAGGAGTAATGTCAATTTCCGAAAAAATGGTAATCCAAACCGTGTTTTTTGTTCCTCAAGTTCTGGCAGTGGCCTCTAACTTTGCGCTTGAATCAATCCGGGGATATTCAACAACTATAAAATAACAAGAAATGAGAAAATGTATGTTTTATCTGATGATGGCCGTAGCCGTCATTGCATTCGGGGCTTGTTCTCCCGATGAAAGTAATGAGCCTGAAACACCGGGGATAGAAACTCCAGAGAATCCGGAAGAGCCTGGAGAGCCAGAAGAGCCCGGAGAGGATCCGGATTCTCCAAGTGGTGAGACCAAGATACTGGTTGCCTATTTCAGCTGGGGCGGCACGACACAGCGTATGGCTCAGGAGATTGTCCGTCAGACAGGAGCCGATCTGTTCCGAATTGAACCGGAGGTACCTTACCCTACTGATTACACTGAATGTACCGAAGTGGCGCAGGAAGAAAAGAACAGCAATGCCAGACCTGCCATAGCCAAAGAAGTGGAAAACTGGGATGACTATGATACGGTATTCATCGGTTGCCCTGTATGGTGGTGGACCACGCCGATGATTATTTGTACTTTTACTGAAAGTTACGATTTCAAAGGAAAGACCGTTGTGCCGTTCTGCACGTATGCTTCCACTTATCGTGACGAGACGCTGGCACGTATAGTTGAACTCACTCCTGATGCCGAACATCTGGCCGGGGAGGGACTGACAAGCGGAAGAATCAATGAGCAGAACATCTCATCATGGCTCAAAGAAATAGGTATAATCAAATAGGCGGACAATTATGAATATTCTTAAAATTATTCTTGCGATGACATCGCTTATATCAGTATCATGCACTACTACAGCTCATGCTCAAACGAAAACTGATAGTAACATGAAATCGGTAATCATATATTTCACACATTCCGGTAACACTGAACTTGCTGCCAAACAAGTTGCAGAAGTGACGGGAGCCAAAATGATAAGGCTCTTGCCGGAACAGCCCTATTCATCGGAAGATGTAAATTGGACAAACAAACAGTCCCGTTGTACGCAGGAACACCTCAATCAGTCGCTTCGCCCGGCAATCAAGCCGATTGACATAGACTTTGCAAAGGTTGATACGTTATTTGTCGGTTTCCCTATCTGGTGGCATGAAGAACCGGCAGTGATACGCACTTTCCTTGACAATTATGGTGAACAATTGAAGGACAAGGTGATATTTCCTTTCTGCACGTCTTACGAAAGTCCTATGTCGGAAGCCGATGCCACACTGAAGAAAGGTTATCCCTCACTGAAAATCAAAAAAGGACTTCGCTTGCCTGCAAAATCGGAAGAAATCAAAAAATGGATAAAACAATGAATACAGTAAAATTAAACAACGGCATCGAAATGCCCCAAATTGGTTACGGTGTCTATCAGGTTTCGCCCGCCGAGTGCGAGCGTTGTGTAAGTGATGCCCTCAGCGTGGGTTATCGTATGATTGATACGGCGCAAGCCTACCACAACGAAGAAGGTGTAGGCAATGCTGTGCGTAAAAGCGGTATCGACCGCAAGGAGATTTTCCTCGTGTCGAAAATCTGGATTTCCAACTATGGGTACGAAAAGGCTAAAGCGTCAATCGACGAAAGTCTTCGCCGACTTCAGACGGATTACATCGACCTGATGCTCCTGCATCAGCCTTTCTGTGACCGTTACGGTGCATATAGGGCCTTGGAGGATGCCTACAAGGAAGGCAAACTCCATGCTATCGGCGTAAGCAATTTCTACCCGGATCACTTCATCGACATTGCCAGCAACATGGAAATCGTACCGGCTGTAAATCAGGTCGAGACCCATGTCTTCAACCAACAGGTCGAGGCGCAGCGGATTATGGAGGAGTTCGGCACGCGCATCATGTCATGGGGGCCTTTCGCGGAGGGCCGCAACGGCTTTTTTACGAACCCGATACTGGCCGAAATAGGACACAAGTATGGCAAATCTGTGGCGCAGGTCGCCTTGCGTTGGCTCATTCAGCGCGGTGTCATTATCATCCCCAAATCTACCCATATAGAGCGTATGCGGCAGAACATCGATATTTTCGATTTCTCACTTTCGGATGGGGATATGAAGGCTATAGCCACGCTCGACACGGGCAAAAGTCTTTTCTTCGACCACCACGATGCGGAAACTGCACGTATGTTTATGGGATGGAAATAAAAGAAAAGTCTGAAAATTAAAGATTAAACTTGCATGTTTTTTAGCAATATGTTACATTTGAATCGTGAAAGGTCTTTGAAGGACAAGTATTTTGGAGTACCGATTTGTAACCACAAAATCGCGTGACCAGCGTGTAACCAGCCTCATTCGGCAATGCGTGCAACCATTTGATACTCGGAGTGTTTCGCGGATTCGGATAAAATCCCCTACGCACCGCCAGAAGCCGACGAAGAGCAGCTCGGTTGCGACTGAAAAGAAGAGGTCGCGGTATAAGTAAAACGAGATGGTTACAGCAACCGTCTCGTTTTTTCTTTTTTCTTTTTTTCTGCCGGGGACCTTGTGAAATTTGTATCTTTGAATCATCTGATAGAAAAGCAAGGCCTTCCGTCGTGTCATTTTCGGGGCAGGCCGAAGGCATGTAAAGTTTGTGATATTCAAAATTGGACGACATGAAAAATGCGGTTTCTGCGCGCTTGTTCCCGCTCTGCGGCTTTCTGTTTGCCCGGACGGATCGCCCGATCAGATTGTTTCTCCTGATAACCTGCCTGATGCTTGTGTATCTGCCCGGGTATTCGCAGCCCGAAGCAAGACGCGATACGCTCGGGGATGCCGTGGTCGTTTTTCGACCGGGGACTGTTGCTGACAACAATATGCCCATGGTGGTGACGGTTACCCGGGCGGGCGAAGCCTCTTCCCGGGAGGATTGCATCAGACAGTTGGGAGGGAGTCCCTATGACAAACAGACCGTAACACGGTTCAACTGTGACGCCGTTCATGCGGTACGCACTGCAGAAGCCGAGGATCGGATTCGGAATGCGATTCTTTCGGTCGTGCCCGAAGAGAAGTTGCGAGGGATTCGTCACCTGGTGATGGGCTTGATTTTATCGCCCTCCGGACAGATCGAATGGGTTTCCTTTTACCCGACCGAAATGATGTTGCAGCGATGGACGGCGGCCGATTATGAGGCTCTTGACCGGATGCTGAAAAACGGGACGTACTATACCTCCTGGGACGAGCCGATCCCCTGTTGCTGTCTCATGGAGTCGATTCCGCTTGCCGATGATAGAATCCACGCCATCGTAACGGTCGACGGGCATTTCAGCAAGTTGACCATGCTGCTGACAAACCGGTTTGAGGATAAGGTGTGGTGGTCAAGTTCGCCCTTGTTGGCCGAGACCGGGAATATGGGAATCAAGGTCGATTTCCGGGACCGTTCGGGGATTGTTGCGACCTGGACATATCCATTGCAGGCGGTCGGAGAGCCATTTTATTCCGCATTCCCGGTCGAATCGATGGAAACGGTCCGCATGGAAGCCGACCTTGCGGATTTTTCCCGGAGACTCGGGGATACGCTGGAGTCGATTGAGGTAACCGTCGGCTTTCTGATGGCTCATCCGGCCACGGGCAAGGGATACAAGGTGCTGGATTCATTCGTACTGAACAGGACGGAAAACAGGCGGTCCGCTGAACTGAACCTGCATCTCTTGGTCGAACAGTAGCCTGTTGCGACCGGCAAAGTGAAGCGTCCTGCTATGGCAAGTCCCGCATAAAGCGAGAAAAACGCTTCATGCGGAACTGCTGTCATGTTTCGGACAGAGGAAACGGTCAACCGGCCACCAGACCTCCGTCCACCAGGTAGTGGGAGCCGGTGCAGAAACTCGAGGCATCCGAAGCGAGGAAGTAGACCACTTCGGCCACCTCTTCCGGACGGCCGGCGCTGCCGCGCATGTAGAGCGCATTCTCCTTGCGCCAATACTCCTCGACGCTGCAATGGTTCTCCTCGGCAAACTTTACGAACAGATTGTCGACCAGCGGCGTGCGGATCGTGCCGGCACAGACGGCGTTGACGCGGATATTCTGCGGACCCAGGTCGATGGCCAGGCTGCGGGTGATCTGCCCGAGAGCTCCCTTGGTCAGTCCGTAGGCGAAACTGTGGGGCTTGCCCACGAACCACTGGTCCGAAGCGTTGATGACAATCGAGCCGCCTCCCGCCTCGATGATCGGCGGTATGGCCTCCCGCAGGGTGTTGACCGTGCCGTAGATATTCGTCTGGATCATCAGGTCGAGCTCCTCGTCGGCGATGTCGAGAATCGTGTTGCAACGGTGGATACCCGCATTGGCAAAGACGCTGTTCAGCGAACCGAACCGTGCGACGGTAGCCTCGACCGCGCGGCGGATGTCGCTCCGCGTGCGGGTATTGCCCTCGGTAAAGAGCAGCCGCTCGGGGCTGTTCAGTTCGTCCACAAGCGCATGGGCCGCCTGCGTGTTGATATCCATAAAGCCGACGTTCCAGCCCTCGGCGATGAATTTTCGCACGGAGGCGGCTCCGATTCCGGTCGAACCTCCGGTAATAAAGATGGTCTTCATGTTTTGGAATTTCTATGAGTTTTTTTCAAAATGGACTGTGCTTGCCATAAAGCCGCTCCAGATCGAGTTTTCCGATGCGGGAACGGATGGCACCGGGCTTGCGCCGGAAATGTGCGGACAGCTTCTCCTCCGTAGCCCCTTCGCACCACATGCGCGTCAACTCCAGATCCTCCGCCTCGGTCCAGGGCAGGTAGGCATTCGGATACTCCTGGCGGCTGATTTAACAAAGGTAGGAAAAAATACGGAGAATTATGCAGACAAACGAAAAAAGAGGAGTTGGACCTTCATGTGGGGATATGGGGCATCGGGGAGAAGAAAGAGCAAGGTTCGATCTCCTCTTTCCGGATAAAGACATGCATCGGCCTCGGATGGCGTGTATCCATACTCCGGCAGCTTGTGCGGCCGGGTCAGGCGGCGTGCGGACCGTGCGTGCGGACCGTGCGTCGGGGCTTGGCAGGGCCTGGCAGGGCGGGGCTTCCTACGACTCCCTGTAGGCGGTCGGCGAGCAGCCGACCGCCTTCTTGAAGTAGACGCCGAAGAAGGACTGGTTGGCGAAATTCAGCATGTCGGAGACCTGCTGTACCGTATATTGCCCGCTTTTGAGCAGGGCCTTGGCCTCGAGAATCACGTAGTCGCGGATCCACTCCCCGGCATGGCGCCCGCTGACGGCATGGATCACCTGCGAGAGGTATTTCGGTGTCAGGCAAAGCCGGTCGGCGTAGAACCCGACGCTGCGTTCGGTGGCGTAGTGCTGCCGCAGCTCTTCGAGAAAGCGGTCGAAAATCTGTCTCTTGCGCGAGCCCTGCCGCGTGTCTTGTGCCTCGACAAGCGGCGCCATCAGTTGGCAGATATCGCCGTAGAGCACCTGCAGGTATCCTTTCAGAATGTCGTGTTTGAAACGGAAGCCGGGCCGCCGGAGCTTGTCGCGCATGGTCCGGAGGATGGCGAGAATCTCGGACGTCTGCGTGTCGGTGAGTTCGAGCAGTGATTGCCGTGCGAGAAACTTGCGGATGATGAGCGCCCCTTCGGAGTTCTCTTCCGTGAGGATATAATCGTTCGGGAAGGCGATAAAGACAATCCTGAAATCGGGCGAAAACTCCAGACACTGGCCGATCGACCCCGGCGTGACGATCTGCAGCGTGTTGCGGCGCAGTTCATACTCGTTGAGATTCAGCCGGACGCGCATCTTCCCGCCCAAACAGAGCTGAAGCATCGAAAACTGAATCTTGAAGGGGTAGGGCGACGTGAGAAAACGGCGCATCGTCGGGTCGTCGGTCAGATCGTGCTGCGGCGTTCCGTCGTCGAAGTCGCCGGCGAGAAAGACGCGGTTGTCGACAATGCAGGCCTGCTCGTCGAAGGGAATCGTCGTCAGGTTGAGTGCATTGTAATTCCGTATTTCAGCCATGATTATTCGCTTTTACGTCGGTAAATATACGGATTCAAACAATAAACAGCGACAAAATATCCCCAGAAAGTATCCTTTTCCATCCTTTGGAACAACAGACGCGCAACTTGCGACAAGCAGCTTTACGGAAAAAACGGGAACTTTGCCGACGTGACAACTCAAAAAAACGATGATAGCGATGATGAAAACAAACCGATGGTGGATCGCTCTGGGGGCGATCGTGTTGAGCGCCTGTTCGGGCGGACGGGCGGAGGCGCCCTTCGTGCGGAGCGTCTCTGTGACGCAGCCCGTGGCGCTGGGCGGAGAAACGACGCGCACCTTTTCGGGTGTGGTGAAGGCGGCCAACGAGGTGAGCCTGGGATTCAAGACTGCCGGGCAGATCGCCCGCATCCATGTCGCCGAGGGCGACTACGTGCGCAAGGGGCAGCTGCTGGCCGAACTGGACGATGCCGACTACCGGCTGGCGGTCGAGGCGCTGCAGATCCAGTACGACCAGCTCAAGGATGAGGTGGCGCGCACGAAGCAGCTCTTCGAGCGGCAGAGCGTCTCGGCCAACGATTACGAGAAGGCGAGTGCCGGACTGCGGCAGCTGGGCGTCCAGTTGCAGGCCAACCGCAACAAACTCGACTACACGAAGCTCTATGCCCCGACCGACGGCTATGTTGAGGCGGTGAACTTCTCGCCGGCGGAGATGGTCGATGCCGGAACGGCGCTCGTGACGCTGCTGGACGTCTCGCGCATGGAGGTCGAGGTCGATATCCCGGCCGTCGAATACCTCCGGCGCGACCGTTTCATCCGTTTTGCCTGCCGGGCGGCGGACCTCGGGGATGAAATGCCGCTGCGGCTTGCGGGGCTGCCGCCCAAGGCCGACGGCAACCAGCTCTACCACCTGACGCTGGCCTTCGCCTCCCGGCCCGACCGGCAGCTGACGGCCGGCATGAACGTCGAGGTGCGGATCACGCTGGCCGATACGGCAGGCCGTCGGGGCTTCGGCCTGCCGCTCGGGGCCCTCTTCCTGGAAGGGAATACTCCCTCCGTGTGGGTCCTCGGAGCCGATTCCACGGTGCATCGCCGGAGCGTCGTGCTCGACAACACCGATGCCGAAGGACGCGCCGTCGTTGTCGAAGGGCTCGACGGCAGCGAGCGGATCGTGCGGGCCGGCGTCTCGGCACTCGAGCAAGGTGAGAAGGTCCGCGTGGTGGCCGCACCGAGTCAAACGAATGTGGGAGGGCTGCTGTGATGAAGATGCGAATGACCGAATTTTTCATGCGGCGGCCGGTGCTGTTCTGGTCGCTCATGGGGGCGATCCTCGTGGCGGGCGTGCTCTCGTTCCTCTACATGCCCAAGCTCGAGGATCCGGCCGTGGCGGTCAAGCAGGCGATGGTCGTGATCCCGTATCCCGGCGCGAGCGCCCACGAAGTGGAGCTGAAGGCGGCCCAGCTGATGGAGGACGAGCTGCGCGCGCTGCCCAACGTCAAGAAGGTGAAGAGCGAGTGCCGCAACGGCTCGGCGATCGTGACCGTCGAGTTCCAGATGACGGTGCTGAACCGCGATCTGGAGCAGCACTTCGACCTGCTGCGCCGCAAGGTGAGCGATGCTGCGGCGCGCCTGCCCGAGGGGTGTTACGATCCGGTGGTCATCGACGACATGATGGATGTCTACGGCATCTTCTACGCCCTGACGGCCGACGGCTACGACTACCCGGAGATGTACCGCTACGCCAAATACCTGCGGCGCGAGCTCCTGGACGTGAAGGGTGTCAAGCGGATCAACATCGCCGGCAACCGCGACGAGGTGATCAACATCATCCTCTCGAAGGAGCAGATCGCCCGCAACGGCGTGATCCCGACGCAGATCATCTCGGCACTGCAACAGGCGGGCAAGACGGTCAATGCGGGGATGTATCCGAACGACGGCGAGCGCATCGCCCTCTATGTCGATTCGGCGGTCGACGACGTGGAGGAGATCCGCGACCTGGAGATCCGCACGATGGACGGCCGCCAGCTGCGCCTCGGCGATGTGGCCCGCGTCGAACGGGACTATGCCACGCCGCAGCGCAACGGCTTCTTCGTCGACGGCCGCCCGGCGCTGGCTCTCTGCATTGCCATGGAATCCTCGGCCATCGTGCCGGATGTGGGCAAGGCGGTCGACGCGCGGCTCGCGGAGGCCATGCGGCAGCTCCCGGCCGGCTTCCACACCGAGAAGATCTTCTTCCAGCCCGACAAGGTCTCGGAGGCCATCTCGTCGTTCATGTGGAACCTGCTCGAGTCGGTCGTGATCGTCATCCTCGTGCTGGTCTTCACGATGGGCTTCCGCAGCGGTCTGATCATCGGCTTCGGACTGGTGCTGACGGTGGCCGTCTCGTTCCCGATCCTGCTCGTGTGCGGCACGACGCTGCAACGCATCTCGCTCGGCGCCTTCATCGTGGCGATGGGCATGCTGGTCGACAACGCCGTGGTCATCATGGACGGCATCCTGATCGACAGGAAGCGGGGCTTCATGCCGAAAACATACCTCTACCGCATCGGCCGCAATACGGCCCTGCCGCTGCTCGGGGCGACCGTCATCGCCGCCTCGACCTTCCTGGGCATCTACCTCTCGCCCGACTCGGCGGGCGAATACGCCGGCGACCTCTTTCTGGTGCTGTGCGTGAGCCTGCTGGCCAGCTGGGTGCTGGCGCTCGTCCAGGTGCCCGTCTGCGCCAAGTCGTGGCTCCCGGCGCGCGAAAAGCGGCAGGCCGGAGCGCAGGAAGCGGTCGTGATGAACTCGCCGGTCCACCGCTTCGTGCGTCGGGCGATCTCCTTCCTGATCGGTTACAAGCGGGCGACGATCGTCGTGGCCTTCGCCGTGCTGGGGTTTTCGATCTTCGGCATGACGCGCGTGAAGAACCTCTTCTTCCCCGATTTCGACTACAAGCAGTTCGTCGTCGAGTGCTTCTTCCCCTCGGCCACGGATGCCGACCGGGTGCGTGACCGCCTGCTCGCCATGAGCGACAGCGTGCAGCTCCATCCGGGTGTCGAGCGCGTGGCCGTCAGCCAGGGCAGCGCCCCGGCCCACTACTGCCTGGTGCGTCCGATGACCTCGGGCGGCGACTGCTACGGCGAGCTGATCGTCGACTGCCCCGACTACCGGACCGTGCTGGAGGTGATCCCCTCGGTCCGCCGGCAGCTGCGCGAGGAGTTCCCCGAGGCCTACGTCCGCATCCGCAAGTACAACTTCTCGATCTCGACGTCGCATACCGTCGAGGTGGAGTTCGCGGGGCCCGATCCGGCCGTGCTGCGTGCGTTGAGCGCTCAGGCCGAGGCCGTCATGCGCCGCTGTCCCTACGTCGACCCCTATTCGGTGCAGAACAACTGGAAGCCGAAGGGCAAGGCGCTCGTGGCGGAATTCAACCAGCGGGATGCCCTGCGTGCGGGAATCGGCCGCGGGGATGTGGCCAACGCCCTGCTGGCGGCCACGGACGGCATGCCGGTCGGCGTGCTGAACGACCAGGAGCGCATGGTGACGCTGAACCTTCAGGTGCGCAACGACGACGGCAGCCGCATCCGCAACCTTGACGAGATTCCCGTCTGGAGCATGATGAACCTGCGGCTGACCGACGAGGAGCTGCGGGGCGTGCTGACGGGCGGCCGGGCGATGAGCGAGCTGCAGGACCGCATGTTCCGCGCCATGCCGCTGGGCAATGCCGTGCGCGACATCCGCCTCGACTGGGACGAGGATGTCGTGCTGCGGATGAACGGCCGGCGGGTGATCGAGGCCGAATGCGACCCGAATCCCGACTGCGACGCGGCGACGCCGGCCCGGGTCGTGGCCGAGATCCGTCCCGAAATCGAGGCCATCGCGCTGCCCGACGGCTATACGATGCGCTGGGTCGGCGAGGGCGAGCTGCAGGGTGAGGCGATCGGCAACCTGATGAAGTACCTGCCGCTGACGATCTTCCTGATTCTGGCCATCCTGCTGGCGCTGTTCAACAGCTGGCGCAAGGTGCTGCTCATTCTGCTGTGCTTCCCATTCGTCTTCTGCGGCATCACCCCGTCGCTGCTGCTGACGGGGCAGCCCATGACCTTCATGGCCATCATCGGCCTGATGGGCCTGATCGGCATGATGGTCAAGAACGCCATCGTGCTCGTCGACGAGATCAACCGCCTGCAGACTGAGGAGCACCGGCCTCCCTATACGGCCGTCGTCGAGGCGACCGTCTCGCGCGTGCGGCCCGTGCTGATGGCCTCGCTGACGACCATCGTCGGCATGATCCCCCTGGTCGGCGACCCGATGTACGGGTCGATGGCCCTGACGATCATGGGCGGTCTTACCGTCGGCACGATCATCACGCTCATTCTGCTGCCGCTCTTCTACGCGGCGATGTTCCGGATTCGCAAACCTCAAAACGCATAAGTCATGAATATCAGAAACAGATGTGCGGTGCTGGCGGCCGTGCTGCTGTCGGGCGCGGCTGTCCGGGCCCAGCAGCTGCTGCCGCTGTCGCTCGCCGAGTGCCGTGAGCGGGCCCTGGCCCACAGCGAGGAGCTCCGTCAGGCCGACAATCGCCTCGAGCAGGCGCGTCTCGACCGTCAGATCGCTTCGGTGGCGGCCCTTCCGAAGATCGAAGGCTCGGCGACGGGGGCCTATGTCCTGCCCGACATCGACATGATGGGCATGGAGCTGCGCATGCGCGGCACCTACATGGCGGGGCTCACCCTCACGCAGCCGATCTACGCCGGCGGCAAGATCGCGGCGGCGCGCCGCATGGCCCGCATCGGCGAGGAGGCGGCCGAGGAGCAGCGGCGCATGACGCGCATGGATGCCCTGGTCGAGGCCGACAACGCCTATTGGTCGCTGGTGGCCGTCGACGGCAAGGTGCGCATGCTCGAGAGCTACGCCGCGCAGATGGATACGCTCTACGACCAGACCTCCGCGGCCGTCGGGGCGGGCATGGCCATCGAGAACGACCGGCTGCGCGTCGAGGCCAAGCGCAGCGAAATCCGCTACCAGCTTCAGAAGGCCCGCAACGGCGCCGACCTGTGCCGCATGTCGCTGTGCCGCGTGATCGGCGTGGAGAGCGACGTGCGGCCCGTGCCGACCGACACGCTCTTGCGGGCAGTGGCTCCGGGTGAGCTGACCGCCGATCTGGAGGCGCGGCCCGAACTGCGGATGCTCGAGCAGCAGGTGGCCGTCGGCGAGCAGCAGATCCGCGATGCCCGTTCGGCGATGCTCCCCGCGGCGGGGCTCTCGCTGGGGTACACCTATTACGGAAACATCAAACTCAACAGCATGGTCGATGCCGGCGGCGGCAACTACGTTCCCTATACGCAGGAGTTCCGCGACGGACTGGGACTGGCGATGCTGGCCGTGAAGATTCCGATCTTCCACTGGGGCGAGGGGCGCAAGAAGGTGCGCAAGGCGCGTTACGAGCTGCGCAACGCACAGCTCGATCTGCAGAAAAACACGCGCCTGATGTCGCTCGAGGTCGAGCAGGCGATCCGCAACGTCGAGGACGGCTACCGGATGATTCAGACCGCCGAGCTGGCGCTGCGGCAGGCCGAGGAGAACCTGCGCGTGATGTGCAACCGCCATGCGGCGCAGATGGCTCCGCTGACCGACCTGCTGGATGCCCAGTCGCAGTGGCAGCAGGCTGCCAGCAACCGGATCGAGGCCGCGACGCAGTATCAGATCTACAGGACGGAGTACCTGCGCGCCACCGGACGTCTCGAATAGCTGCCCGTCGCGGTGGCACCCGCCGTGATGGCCGCTTCTCGGAACCGGACCTTTTCAAAAGGTCCGGTTTTTTGTCTCCGTGTATTTGTTTATAAAATATATTTAGTATAAAAAAGAGATTTATATATTTTTGTGCCGGCATGGTGACGGTGAGGGGGAGATGCGCCGATCCGTCCGAAAAGAAAGGGGGATGCACCGATGAAAAGAACGATTGTCGAAGATGCCATGTTTCCCGGCTGCCCCGTGAAAAACATCCTGGCGAGAATCTGTGACAAGTGGGCCCTGCTGGTTCTCTGCCTGCTGGAGCGCTCGGAGCAGGGGAAGCTGCGCTTCTCGGAGTTGAAGCAGGCCATGCCCGACATCTCGCAGAAGATGCTGGCCATGACCCTGCGCACGCTCGAAGAGGATGGTTATGTCTCGCGCACGCTCTATGCCGAGGTTCCGCCCCGGGTGGAGTATGCGCTTACCGCGCGGGGCGAGACGCTGCGTCCGATTCTCGAAGAGCTGCTCGCCTGGGCCATGGAGAATCGGGATGCCGTCATGCGGGATCGCCGGCGGGCCCATGCGTCGAAAAACGAAAACAAACGGTTGAAAGCATGAACGCTGCACAATTGGATCGATATGCGAAAGCCGGCCGGCTCGTTGTCCGGGAGATTCCCGTTCCGGAACCGGCTGCGAACGAGGTGCTGGTGAAGGTGCGCGCGGCGGCCGTCAATCCGCTGGAGTTGCTCCTCGTCGCGGGAAGCGTCCGGCTGATTCAGGATTACCGGCTGCCGCAGACGCTGGGCAACGAGTGCTCGGGCGTCGTCGAGCGGGTCGGGAGCAAGGTCGGAAAGTTCCGGCCGGGAGACGCCGTCTATACACGGTTGCCGCTGGAGCGGATCGGTGCCTTTGCCGAGTACGTCGCCGTGGAGGAGGCCGCTTTGGCGAAGATGCCTGCCGGGTATGCGTTCGATGTGGCGGCCGCTGTTCCGCTGACGGGCCTGACAGCCTGGCAGGGGTTGGTCGAGGTGCTGGAGGCGCATCCGGGGCAGACGCTGCTCATCCCCGGCGGATCGGGCAGTTTCGGACAGATGGCCGTGCCGATTGCCCGGGCTCTGGGACTTCGCGTGCTGGTGACGGGTAACGACCGGGCCCGCGAACGGTTTCTCGCCATGGGCGTCGAGCGTTACATGGACTATCGCCGGGAGAACTATTGGGAGAAGCTCTCGGGGATCGATCTGGTCATCGACACGCTGGGCGCCGGAGAGTTCGAGCACGAACTCTCGGTGCTGAAACCGGGAGGACGTCTGTTGAGCCTGCGGACCGCTCCCAACGGGGAGTTTGCCCGGCGAAGCGGCTTTCCGTGGTACAAGCGGGTGCTCTTCTCGCTGGCCGGGATGAAATACGACCGGGCAGCTCGCCGACAGGGCAAGGAGTACCGGTTTATGTTCGTGCATGCCGACGGAGCACAGCTCGACCGGATTACGCAGATCGTCGAACACCATCATATCACTCCGGCCATTGACCCGCACCGTTTCTCGCTGGATCGGATCAACGACGCCCTGCGGCTTGTGGCCGATGGTCCGATCCGGGGAAAGGTCATTGTTTACATGTAAAATTCGGATACCAGTGAAAATTCATGAAATCTGTTTCAGCCCGACGGGCGGGACAAGGCGTGTGGCTGAGATCTTGAGCCAGGCATTGGCAAATGAGATTGTTCCGGTCGATTTGACGGCGCGCGATGTCGATCTCCGCAGCGTGAAGCTGGCTGACGGGGATGTGGCGCTGATTGCAGTACCCTCCTACAGCGGACGGGTCCCTGCCGTCGCCGCAACACGTCTGGAGATGCTGTGCGGTAACGGAGCCCGTGCCATTCTGGTCTGTGTCTACGGAAACCGGGCCTATGAGGACACGCTGGCGGAGTTGCGGGATACGGCCACCCGGGCCGGATTCAGGGTCGTGGCTGCCGTGGCTGCCGTGGCCGAACATTCGATCGTCCGTCAGTACGGCGCGGGGCGTCCCGATGCGGCGGACGAAGCGGTTTTGCGGAACTTTGCCGTGCGTATTCGCCGAAAGATCGACGACGCGGACGACAGCGAGCCGAAAATCCCGGGCCACCGACCTTATCGCAAGGCTGCGGGGACCGGTCTGATACCCAAAGCCACGCGATCCTGCGTGCAGTGTGGCGTGTGTGCAGCGAAATGTCCCGTCGGAGCGATTGATCCCGCGGACCCGACCCGTGTGGACAAAAAGGTTTGCATCTCCTGCATGCGGTGTGTGGCGGTTTGTCCCCACAAGGCCCGGCGAGTCAACGGACTGCTGCTCGCGCTGGTCGGCCGTCTGCTCAAAAAGGCCTGCTCGGAGCGAAAATCCTGCGAAGTATACCTTTGACGTTCCGGGCTGCATCCAGACCGTCGGGCGGATCTCCTCACTGCGCGGTGGCCGCAGGATTACCTGCCCGCGAACCAGCTCTTGAATTCGTTGACGCGGAGCTTGCTGACCAGCACCTTCCCGTCGGTCGGAACCTTGAGATTGATGGCCAGCCGGTTGTTGAACCACAGGTCGATGTCCTGCGCGGCGCCGCGCGAAATGAGATACTGCCGGTTGACGCGGAAGAAGCATTCGGGATCGAGGCTGTCGGCGAGTTCGTCGAGCGTGCAGGGTATGGTGTACCGTTCCCGATCGCTGACCACGGCCTTGGTGACCCCGTCCGCGAAGCAGAAGTACTGCACCTGCTCGACGGCCAGCGGCAGCAGTTTGTCCCCCTTGAAGGGGATCAGAAAATGGGTCTTGTAGTGTTCGCGCCGCTGCAGCTGGCCGATCAGCGCGGACAGCGACTCCTGCGTCGGGGCCGTGTGCCGCAGCGCCTCCAGCTTGTCGAGCGCCCGGCGCAGGTCGGCTGCGCCGATCGGCTTGAGCAGGTAGTCGATGCTGTTGACCTTGAAGGCCTTGAGCGCATATTCGTCGTAGGCGGTGGTGAAGATGACGGGGCACCCGACCCGTACATGTTCAAAGATCTCGAATGCGGAGCCGTCGGCCAGATGGATGTCCATGAATACGACATCGGGCGCCGGATTGGCCTCGAACCAGGCGACGCTGTCGGTGATGCTGTCCAGCGTGCAGATGATCTTCGTGCCGGGTGCCACCTCCGCGAGCAGGGCCTCCAGGTTGCGGACAGCGGCCTTTTCGTCCTCAATAATCAGTGCTTTCATGACGCTTTTTCGGATTCGGGTTGATGCAGCGGAAGGCGGACGCAGAACATGCCCTTCCCGGCCGTGATGCCGATCTCGTCCTGCCACAGCAGCCGGTAGCGCTTGGCCAGGTTGTCCAGGCCGATGCCCGGACCGGCCGGGGCCACCCTCTTGGGCTGGATGGGGTTGCAGACGAGCAGCGCCTCCTGCTCCGTGCGGATGGTGATCGTCAGCGGGTTGCGGTTGCTGATTTCGTTGTGCTTGATGGCGTTCTCGATGAGCAGCTGCACCGACATCGGCGGCAGGAGCAGCCCGTTCATCCGCTCGTCGATGGTGATGCGGAAAACGAGGTTCTCCTCGTAGCGCATCTTCATCAGGTAGATGTAGGCCCTGGGCGAACTGCATCTCTTCGGCAAGGGTCACGCTCTGCCGGTCGTTGTCGCGCAGCGTGTAGCGCAGCACCTGCGACAGCTCCTGCGTGTAGTCGAGCGCCTTGGGCGGCGACTCGCGGATCAGCGACTGGAGCGTGTTTAGCGAGTTGAAGAGCATGTGGGGATTGAGCTGGCTCTTGAGCGACTCGTACTGGTGGCGCAGGCTCTCGGTGCGCAGTGCCTCGTTTTCGATGACGATGCGCTGCTGCTTGACGATCAGGTGGAAGATGTAGTTGCTTCCGGTCACGATGCAGGCGATGATCAGGTCGCGCAGCGGATGCAGGTAGTGGTGCACCATGGCGTCGATGGCCGGGATGTCGAACTGGTGGTGGAGCCAGACGAAGAGCTGCCCGAAGAGGCTGCTCGCGCCCCATGTCAGGAAGAACGACAGCGCCATCTTGCCCCGGGTCATGCGGATCATCGGGGTGTTGAAGCGGAAGATGCGCATGTTGATCCAGAAGAGCAGCAGCAGCGAGATGAAGGTGAAAAATATTTCGTTGAAGACGTCCCGGGGCTCCATCCCCGCGAAGAGCTCCTCGCGTTCAAAACGGTCCGAGAGCGAGAGCACCTCCGGAAAGTGGATGAGCACGGCAACCACGGCCGAGACGATCAGCGTGGAGAGCAGATACCGATCCTTGAACAGCAGGGGTGCTTTCACGGTGCAAAAATAGTATTATTTCCGCAGAATGCGGGCCGTTGCGTACATTCCGGGCAGGAATTGCGGATGCTGCCCCGAAATGCGGACATAGACGTCGATCGAGCGGTTCTCGTTGTTGACCTGCTGCCCGATCATGGCGACCGCGCCGTGGAAGGTCTCCTGTCCCATGCCGTTGACGCGGAAGGCGACCCGCTCGCCGCTCTTCAGGTGTGCGAGGTCCTTTTCGTAGGCGGTCAGGCGGAGCATCATGTTGCTCTTGTCGACGATCTCGCAGAGCGGCTCTCCGACGTCGAAGTGCCGTCCGACGTTCATCTTCACGTCGGTGGCGTATCCGCTGATCGGGGCCTTGATCTCCAGGCAGGGAACGATGCCGGAGGTCAGCAGCCGCGTCGTGTCGATGCCCAGCAGGGCCAGCTGTGCGGCGGCGGCGTCCATGCGGCTGCGCATCGAGAGGTAGTCGGCCCTGCTCTGCTGGAAGCGTTTCTGCGAGGCGACCTCTTCGCGGGAGAGGGTCTGCTGCCGCAGGTACTCCGTGCGCAGGTATTCGTTCTGCGCGTGGCTGTCGAGATAGGCCTGCTGCAGGGCGATGAAGTCGGGATTCTCGAGCGTCGCCAGCACGGAGCCCTTCTCGACGTAGGCTCCGGGCAGCAGCGAGGTGCTGCGGATCGAGCCGCCCATCGTCAGCGTCACCGTGACGCGGTTCTGCGGCGGGATGACGAGCAGTCCGTTGAACAGCGTTTCGTTCGGCACGGCGGTGGCGCCCGACGTGGCGTCGGTCTCCATTCCGGTCTGCGGGACCGGGGTTACGGCCTCGGCTGCCACCGTGTCGGCCGTTACGTCGAGGGTCGTGTCGACAGCCGTGTCGGCCGCCGCGGAAGCTGCCGCGGGTGCGGCGCCCTGCTGCGAGCAGGCGCAGAGAAGCGCGGCAAGGGGTATGAGTATCTTTTTCATGTCGGATGTTGTTTATCGGTAGAGTTCGTATTCGAGTGCGGCGATGTTGTAGAGGTTGAGCGTTTCGATGTATCCGCGGCGTATTTCGAGCGCCGTGTTCAGGCTCATGATGTACTCGGCGATGCTCGTTTCGCTGTTGGCGAGCTGGATGCCGGCGGCCCGGATGAGCGCGTCGGCCTCCGGAAGCGCCGACTCCGTGTAGTAGCGCAGGCTTTCGTCGTAGCGGCGCAGGGAGGCCTGCAGTTCGGTGATCCGGTTGTTGACCGCCCGCAGGTTGAGCTCCGCGTCGTTGCGGGCGATGAAGGCGTCGGCCCGGGCCTGGCGGATGCGGCTGCGCTGCGTGTTGAAGAAGATCGGGAACGACGCCCCGACGACATAGGCGTTCAGCCCCTTGTCGGGCAGGATGTTCTGCCGCTGGTAGCCCAACGAGAGTTCGGGAAAGAAGCGGCTCTTCTCCACGCGCGTGCGCGCTTCGGCCTCCCGCACCTGCGATTCAAAGTAGTTGCGCTGCACCTCGGCCGAGGTCTGCCCGACGGGGATGAAGCGGGTCAGCAGACTGTCTGCGGGGGCGAGCGGCGCATCGGCATAGCAGGCCCATTGCAGGCGTGCGGCCGCCACCTTGTGCTCCTCCTGTGCCTGGAAGAGCCGGTTGCGCATCTCGGCGGCCATCGTGACCGTCATGCTCCGTTCGAGACGGGTGATGTCTCCCTGCTCGAAGCGCAGCTCGCTCGTGCGCGAGAGCTCTGCGGCCAGGGCGTTCTGGTCGGCGTAGAGCCGGCATAACTCCTGCGTGTAGAGGTAGTAGGACCAGGCGCGTTTGACCTCGGCGACGATCTCGCGCCGGACGAGCTCCGTGTAGAGGGTCCCGGTCTCGGCCTCGCGCCGGACGAGCGCATTCTTGTAGAAGGGGGTCAGCAGCGAGCCGACCGACTGCGTAATGCTGATCTCGCGGTCGTTGCGCTCGGCGCCGTTGAGCTGTCCGAAGGAGTAGTCGACCGTCGTCGGAGCCAGTTCCCACGACTCACCGCGCCGGGCCTTCGTGCGTTCGACGGCCGCCTCGGCCGACTGGAGACGGGGGTGGTTGTCCAGGGCCATTGCCACCGCCTCGTCGAGCGTCACGCGCTGCTGGCTGTGGCCGTCGAGCGGCAGCAGCAACAGGGCGGGCAGCAGCAGGAAGGGGAAGAGGCGCCGTACCAGCGGATGGCGCCGGAGCAGCGAGGCGGCTCCCACGAGCTTGTAGAATACCGGCACGACGAAGAGCGTGAGCAGCGTCGAAACGAAGAGTCCGCCGATCACGACGGTCGCCAGCGGGCGCTGTACCTCGGCTCCGGCCGAGGTGGCGATGGCCATCGGTACGAATCCGAGCGAGGCGACCAGTCCGGTGAGGAATACGGGCCGCAGCAGGTGTTGCGTGCCGCGTGCGATGATGCGGCGCGTCGAGAGTGGATAGGGTGTCATGTCCCGCAGATCGTTGAAGTGGTTAATCATCAGAATGCCGTTGAGAACGGCCACGCCGAAGAGCGCAATGAATCCCACGCCGGCGGAGATGCTGAACGGAAGCCCGCGCAGCCACAGCGCCAGAATGCCTCCGATGATCGAGAGCGGCACGGTGGAGAAGACCACCAGCGTGTAGGTCACGCTCTTGAAGGCGAAGAAGAGCAGCAGCAGGATCAGCATCAGCGCGACGGGAATGACGACGAGCAGCGTGCGGATGGCGTTCTGGAGGTTCTCGAACTGACCGCCGTACTCGAAGTAGTAGCCCGGCTTGAGCTGTACGTTCTCCTCGAGCGTGCGGCGGATGGCGGCCACGACCTGCTGAATGTCGGCGTCGCGGACGTTCACGCCGATCACCACGCGGCGCTTCGTGGCGTCGCGGTTGATCTGCAGCGGGCCGTTCACCAGGTCGATCGTGGCCACTTCGCTCACGGGAATCTGGATGCCTTCGGCCGTGCGGATGAAGAGCCGGTCGAGATTCAGGTCGGCGACCTTCCGCTGGTCGAGGCGCACGACCAGATCGAAGCGGCGTTCGTTTTCAAAGACCGTCCCGGCGGTTTCACCCGCATAGGCGGAGCGGATGATGCTGTTCAGCTCCTCGATGTTGATACCGTAGCGGGCGATCTTCGCACGGTTGTAGTTGACCACGAGCTGCGGCAGTCCCATGGCCTGCTCCACGAGCACGTCCGAGGCGCCGGGCACCTGCTCGACGTAGCGGGCCGCCTCCTTGGCCTTGGCGTAGAGCTCGGCCATGTCCTCGCCGTAGAGCTTGATGGCGATGTCGGCCTTGGCGCCCGTCATCAGCTCGTTGAACCGCAGCTGGATGGGCTGGCTGAAGTTGAATTCCGCTCCGGGAATCGTATCCAGCGCAGCCTTCATCTTCTCGACCATCTCGGCGCGCGACGAGGCGCTGGTCCACTCCGCAAAGGGCTTCATCACGATCATGACGTCGGCATCCTCGACGGCCATCGGGTCCGTCGGGACTTCCGCCGTACCGATCTTGGCCACGACGTGGCGGATTTCGGGGAAGTGCGTCATCAGAATCCGTTCGGCCTGCTCCGAAAGGGCGATGCTCCGCGTCAGGGAGCTGCCGGCCGGCAGGGTCATCTGCATGGCGAAGTCCCCCTCGTCGAGTGTCGGGATGAACTCCGCCCCGAGCCGCGTGAAGAGCATCAGGCTGCCGATGAACGCCGCGACGGCCACACCGACGGTCGCCCAGCTGAAGCGCAGGCAGACGGCCAGGCACCGCTGGTAGATGCGGTTGAGCCATGCGAAGAAGCGGTCGGCGAAGGTCGGCCGGATGCCGATGCGGCGCTTGAGGACGAGCGAGGCCATCATCGGCACGTAGGTCAGCGAGAGAATCAGCGCTCCGATGATGCAGAAGACGAGCGTCTTGGCCATCGGGGTGAAATACTTGCCCTCGATGCCCGTCAGGGTGAGAATCGGGAAGAAGACGATCAGGATGATGATGACCGCGAAGGTGGCCGAGCGGACTACGCTGCCGGCTCCGGCGATGATCTGCTCGTCCATCATCCTGCGCGAGAGCGTCGTGCCGAGGTTCTGGCGGCTGTACAGGTGGGCGAGGATACCCTCCACGATCACGATCGACCCGTCGACGACGATGCCGAAGTCGATGGCTCCGAGGCTCATCAGGTTGGCCGAGACGCCGAACAGCCGCATGAGGATGAAGGCGAAGAGTATCGCGAGCGGGATGACCGACGCCACGATCAGTCCGGCGCGGACGTTTCCCAGGAAGAGAATCAGGACGAGGAAGACGATGATCGCCCCTTCGATCAGGTTGCGGATCACGGTCGAGATGTTGCGGTTGACGAGCTCCGAGCGGTTCAGATAGGGGCTGATGGAGACCCCTTCGGGCAGCATCTTCTGGATTTTGGCCACCCGATCCTCCAGCTCCCGGGTCACCACGTTGGCGTTGGCGCCCTTGAGCATCATGGCGATGCCGCCGACGCATTCGCCCTTGCCGTCGCGCGTCATGGCGCCGAAGCGCTTGGCCGACCCGAACTTCACGGTAGCCACGTCGCTGATGTGGATCGGGATGCCGCCGCGGTTGGCCACGACGATCTGGCGGATGTCGTCGAGTGACGAGATCATGCCTTCCGAGCGGATGTAGTAGGCGCGGTTCACCTTTTCGATGTAGCTGCCGCCCGTGTTCTGGTTGTTGCGGCTCAGGGCCTCGAAGACGTCGCCGATGGTGATGTTGAGCGAGTAGAGCGCATCGGGATCGACCGCCACCTCATACTGCTTGAGGTAGCCGCCGAAGCTGTTGATCTCGACGATTCCGGGGATTCCCGACAGCTGCCGCTTGACGGTCCAGTCCTGGATCGTGCGCAGCTCCATCGCGTCGTAGCGATCCTCGTAGCCGGGCGCGACGTCGAGCGTATACTGGTAGATATCGCCCAGACCCGTGGTGATGGGCATCATCTCGGGCGTTCCCAGCTCCGGGGGAATCTCTCCGGCGACGGTCTGTATCTGCTCGTTGATGAGCTGCCGGGCGTCGAGGATCGGGACACTCTCCTTGAATACGACGGTGACGACCGAGAGGCCGAAACGCGAGACGGAGCGGATCTCCACGACGTTCATGATGTTGCTCATCGCCACCTCGATCGGGAAGGTGATGAGCTGCTCGACCTCCTGCGGTGCGAGCGTGGGCGAAACGGTCACGATCTACACCTGGTTGTTGGTGATGTCCGGCACGGCATCGACCGGCAGGGTCAGCATCGCGTAGATGCCGCCCGCCAGCAGGAAGAGCGTGGTCAGACCGACGAAGAGCTTTTTCGTGACCGCAAAGCGGACTATGTGCTGAAACATGGTGTACTTCGGGCTTTGGTTTCTTGCAAAGATAGCGGGCGGAGCGGATTGCCGTGCGGAGAAAATGCCGAAGTGTCCGATATGCGGGATGAACGGGCGGGATGGTCGGATGAACTGCCTGCCGGCAGCCGGTGCCCCTGCCGGTGCGGTATCGGGTCGTTGTCCTGCTGCCAAGGGATCGGGAACGGCTGCCGGAGGATCGGGAATGGCTGCCGGCGGATCGGGAACAACAACCGGAGGAGCGGGGACGGTCGTCGGGCGGTGAAGGGGCGTTGCGGCGGTCCGTGCAGTGCCGAACGGCGGCAGCCCGGGGCGGGACGGGACGAGCGACGGCCGGTGGGGAATCGCAGGTTCCCTCACCGGCCGTCGTCAGTCACTTCATTCTTGTACGGTTGCCGCAATCAGAACCGTTCGGCCAGGGCTGCGGCCTGCCGGCAACCGTCCGTGCGGTCGATGTCGCCCTCGTTGAGCACTCCGGGAATGAGGACCTCGCCGACCATCTCCCATTTCAGCAGCGCTGCCGTCCGCTCCATGGGAATCCGCACGCCGTCGAGCACCGTCATCTCCTCCTCTTCGCAGCAGGCGATCAGGGCGCAGCGCTTTCCGGCGACCGGTTTGCCGCCGACCACCAGCGAAAAGAGCCGGTCGATGACCCCCTTGATCTGTGCCGGAATCGAGTACCAGTAGACCGGCATCGTGAAGACGACGGCATCCGATTCGAGGATGGCCGGTGCGATGCGGTTGAAGTCGTCGTCGAACGAACAGGCCTTGCCTGTCTTGTAGCAGGTCATGCAGGCGTGGCACCCGCCGATCTTCAGAAAGGCGGCGTCGAAGCGCTGCACGGTGTGGCCGCGCTGCTCGGCCGAACGGATGAAGGCGTCCGTCATGGCGAAACTGTTGCCCTGCTTGCGGGGGCTTCCCGTGATAACCGTGATTTTCATGGCGTGTTATTTTTGAATGGTATCGGAATTCTGGTTGTAGGCCTTGGCCACGCAGCGCCACCTGCCGTCGATCTTCATCAGCAGCAGGTAGTCCGTGAAGTCGATGCGTCCGCCCCAGTTCTCCTCCAGCACGCGCACGACGGCGAGCGTCTCCTCGACATCCAGCACGTCGATGCGGGCCCGGAAGCCGGCGTCGGCTCCCACGCTGTCCACGTTGCGGTAGAACTGTTCGATGCTGCCGTGTTCGAGTTTGCCGTCCAGGTAGCCGAACAGCACGGCCTCGTCGATGAACAACTCCCAGGCGTGGCTGCTCTTCCCCTCGGCCACGCTCCGGACGAACTTGCGGGCCGCCTCTTCCACGGCCCGGTACTCTTCGATGCTTGCTCTCATGGTTGTAAGGTTTTGGTTTTTCGAGGGCAAAATTACGGCCCGGGGTCCGTCGGCGCAAGTACCGAAAAATGATTCGGGTACTGAAAATTTATTCGGTATACCCCCGAATCCGGAGGTTATCCCTATCTTTGCATGCAGAAACCATACAGCCATGTACGAAAGAAAGATACCCGTCGATCTGGATTGCCCGCTGCGGCTGACCATGAGCCTGATGGACTCGAAATGGAAGTCCTGCATTCTGGACGAGCTGCGCCACGGGGCGCTGCGCCCGAGCGAACTGCACCGGCAGCTGCCCGAAGCCGCACCGCGGGTGCTGGATCTTCAGCTCCGGGAGCTGGTCGAGGACGGCCTGGTCGCCAAGACCATCTATGCCGAACTGCCGCCCCGTTCGGAGTATGCGCTGACGGAGCTGGGGGCTTCGCTGCTGCCGATCATCGACGCGATGATCGCGTGGGGAATGCGCAATGCGGCGCTCTTCGAGCGCAAGTACCGCAAACGCGGGTAGTCTCTTCGCGCGGATAACTCCTTCGTGCGGGTAGCCTCTTTGCGCAGGTAACCTTCTCGCGCAGGCGGCCCCTCTCTTTTCGCGTGGATAGCGCCCTCTTTTCGCGCGCAGGTCGCAACCTTTGCTGGCCGCAACCTCGCACGGCGCGCTTCGCCTGCGCCCCTCTCCGGTGCGGTCCGTGGCCGGATGGCCGCCAGTCAGCGGTTGTTGAGCCGGATTTTTTCGTGATAGAAATAGTTGACCAGAACGGGTTTCCCCTTTTCGGAGCGGCCGTAGGGGAGGTCGTTCACGCGGTAGGGGAGTCCGTGTGCGGCGGCATAGGCGGCTATCTCCTGCTCGAGCGCCTGCCAGTACTCCGTCCGGCGGCGGTTGTAGATCTCCTCGTACAGCGGCACCAGTTCGGGGTATTTCTCGCGGATGTAGGCCAGGATTGTCGCCTTGAACTGCCCGCGCAGATTGAGATTCTCGAGCCAGACGAGGTCGGCGAACTCCCGGACCCGCTCGATGATCGCCTTCGGATCGGTGATGCCCGGGAAGATGGGCGAGACGAAGCAGACGGTGCGGATGCCCGCCTCGTAGACCCGTTGCATGGCCTCCAACCGCCGCTCGATGCTCACCGCGCGGTCCATGTCGGCACGGAACGTCTCGTCGAGCGTGTTGACCGACCACGACACCGTCACGCGCGGAAATTCGCGCAGCAGGTCCAGGTCGCGCAGCACGAGGTCCGACTTCGTGCAGATCATGATCTCGGCCGTCGTGCCGCGAAGCTCCTCGAGCAGGTGGCGCGTGCGCCGGAACTGCTCCTCGAAGGGGTTGTAGCCGTCGGTCACCGAGCCGATGACGATCCGCTGCCCGTCGAAGCGGTGCGGATTGCCGACGGGTTTCCAGTGCTTGACGTCGAGAAACGATCCCCAGGGCTCGGTGTGGCCCGTAAAACGCTTCATGAACGAGGCGTAGCAATACTTGCAGGCGTGGGGACACCCCACATAGGGGTTGACCGAATAGCCGCCCACGGGCAGCGACGAGCGGGTCATGACGCTCTGCACGTCGATGTCTCTGATCAGTTCCTGTTCCATATTCTTTGTTTGAAAGCTTCGGGTAACTCCTGGATCATGCCCTCCTCGCCCAGGATCGGCAGCAGATCCTCCTTCATGAAGACCGCCACTCCTTGCGCCCGGGCCTGGGCGACAATGCCGGCCACCCATTCGGGCCGGGCATCGACCTTGCCGCGGCGGTGTCCGGTCTCGGTGCCGACGACGATCCACTCTACGCCCCTTAGGTCGAGCCCTTCGATCGGGCCGAAGAGCGGCTCGAAGGTCACGTGGTAGTGACGGGCCCGGGCGTGCTGGCGCAGCGCGGCGATGCGTCCCTTCTCTGCCTCGCACGTTACGGTGACCCCCATCCAGACGTTGTCGTCGTCGGTCTGGAGATCGAGCCGTTCGGGCCGTTTGGTCAGATAGAGGTAGGCATGCTGCGGGTTGCGGGCCATGCGGTCGAAGACCTCCGCCAGCCATTCGGGCCGCCAGTCTGAGAGGTCGCTCATGCCCGTCATCAGAAAGACCCGCGGGTCGCGACGGTCCATGATGCGCAGTTTGCGGGGCATGTACTCCGGAACGGCAAAATCGTCGGTCATGTGGAAACGGCGGCAGTTGTTGCGCGCATAGCAGTAGGCGCACCCGACGCTGCAACCTACGACGAGATTCAGATTCCGGATCAGCGATTTGATGCAAACGCTCATGTCATGCTCTTTTTGAAGGAAAACCGTGACTTGGATCAGCCGATACAAAGGTCCGAAGATTTTTTGTGAGCAGCTATGCCCGAAAAAGGTCGATGTATGCCATTTTGATAAATGAATGTCGTATCTTTGTCCCCGGGTAAACCGGAGACGAACGATGAAGACAACGACAAATCCCCGACGGCTGGTCACCGTGCCGTTCAGCAAGACCCAGTGCGGCGTCGACTTTCATATCAATACGGGTTGCAGCGGGGAGATTCGCGGCGTGCTGACCGAATACCCGCTCTTCTGGACCGACTTTTTCGAGTTCTTCTTCCTGCGCCGGGCCCGGGGCGTGTTGCTGCTCGGCGGACGTCGCATCGAGCTGCATGACGGCATGGTGCTGCTCCTCTCGCCCCACCAGCAGCAGCGCTGGTTGGTGGACGAGGCGGAGCTCGACTACACGTTTCTGATCTTCCGCGAGGATTTCATGCGCACGTTCCTCGCGGACAAGTTTTTCGTCTACCGGCTGCTCTACTGTTACCAGAGCGATACGCCGCCCTGGTTCGACGCCTCTGCAGAGACCTTTGCGGAATACCTCCGGCTGCTTGAGAAAATCAAGGGGGAGCTCCGCGCTCCGACCTCCGACAGCTACAACCTGATCGTTTCGGTGCTCTACTATCTGTTGGTGACTCTCAACCGCGACTATGCCTCCGCCTACGGACTGCCCGTGACGCTGCCGCGCAACAACTATGCGTTTCGTTTCAAGGCCCTGCTCGAGGAGCATATCCGCGACGTGCAGCGCGTCGAGGAGTATGCCGCGATGATGCGTGTAAGCCGCGTGACACTCAACCGGGCCGTCGTCGAACAGTTCGGCGTCACGGCCGTGCATCTTTTGAAACAGCGGCTGCTGGAGGCTGTAAAGAACGACCTGCTGTTCGAGGGGCGCAGTGTCAGCGAGCTTTCCGAAACATACGGATTCTCGGACCCGAGTCACCTGATGCGCTTCTTCAAGCAGCAGACCGGCAAGACCTGTTCGGCCTGCCTGGCCGATTACGGACGGGGCATCTGCGAATAACGACCAGTATCCGGCGGGGCTCTGTCTCCCGTATCCGCTTTGTGAGCCGGGTGTCCTCTGCGCAGGACGGCCCGGTGCTCGAAAACGGCACGGCCCCGCACCCGGAAAGGTGCGGAGCCGCGTGTTGCGTGCCGCGTTCCTCACGGAGCGAGCTCCGGTCAGAAGGCGAAGAGGTTGATACCCACCTGCAGGTAGCCGTTCCGCGAATCGGGATTCCACATCGCATGGGCGAAGACCGGCATCTCGAACCGCCCCAGCTTGAGGTTGTAGGTGGCCTTGAGCGAAATCTGGTCGATGCCGTCGTGGCCGTAGAAGTTCGCATGGCCGTCCGCATCGTCGCGGTTGAAGGCGAAGGTGCCGCCCAGCCCCACGTCGACCTTCCACAGCTCGTCGCAGAAGACGCTGTACTCGGCATAGACGTAGGTCGAGTAGCGGTTGTCGCCCGTCACGTTCAGGTCGCGCCCGGCGAAGATCGTCGCCCAGTAGAGCCGCAGGGGCACCTGCAGCTTCACGTCGAAATCGTAGGCCACGCTCAGGTCGAGGAAGTGGGTCGTCGAATACTTGTTGTAGTTGAAGATGTCCTTGCTGAAGGGCAGCTCGGGCGAGAAGTTGAAGATGTCCCACACGGCGACGGTGAAGCCCGCCCGCGAGTAGGAGAGGTAGTAGTCGAACTCCTTGTAGTCGCCCGTGAAGTCGGAGCCTCCCCACAGACCGACCTTGAGTCCGTCGTCGAGGAAGCCGACATTCAGGTCGGCTGCCAGTACACCGCCGTCGGCGACCTGAAGGCCGCGCCACAGGTGCATGTTCTGGAGCGTTCCGCTGAAGTGGAGCTGCTGGGCATAGGATGCCGTGGCGAGCAGGGCGCATACCCCCGCAATCAGGTATTTGATCCGTTTCATGGCCGTGGCGTCAGTAGCAGTAGACGAGACAATAGAGTGCCGCGGCGAGGAATCCGCCGATGATCGGTCCCAGGACGGGTACCCACGAGTAGGCCCAGTCGCTCGAACCCTTGCCCTTGATCGGAAGGACGGCGTGCGCAATGCGCGGCGCGAGGTCGCGGGCCGGGTTGATGGCGTAACCCGTCGTACCGCCGAGCGACATGCCCAGCGCGATGATCAGCATCGAGACGGGGAAGGCGCCGATGGCTCCCATGCCCAGTTCGGGGGTGTTGCCGCGTGTGGCGAGCGCGAGGATGACGAAGACGAGCACGAACGTGCCGATGATCTCGCTGAAGAGATTGCGGCCGTAGTTGCGGATGGCCGGAATCGTGCAGAAGGTGCCCAGCTTGGCAGCCGGATCGGACGTGGCGTCGTAGTGGTCCTTGTAGAAGGCGTAGACGAGCACGGCGCCGACGAAGCCGCCGAGCATCTGCGAGACGATGTAGGGAACGACCAGACTCCAGCTGAAGGTGCCGGCAGCGGCCAGACCCAGCGTGACGGCCGGATTGAGGTGAGCCCCCGAGTAGGGACCGGCGATGAAGACGCCCAGCATGACGGCCAGACCCCACGCGATGGTGATGACGACCCAGCCGCCGTTTTCGCCCTTGGATTTTTTCAGGCAGTTCGATGCGACGACGCCGTCGCCGAAGAGGATCAGAATGGCCGTGCCGATGAACTCGAACAGGCACTTTACGAACACTTCATTCATGTCAGTACGGGTTTTAGGTTTATAGGTTGCTGTCAGGTGTGGTTGTGTCTCATTGCTTGGTGTAGTCGCTCAGCGTGCGCTTCACGGCGTCGCGCCAGCCCTCCTTGGCCTGGAGAACCTTCTCCTCCTCCCACGAGGGCTCGAAGACGCGGTCGATCTGCCACTGCTTGCGGATTTCGTCGATGCTCGACCAGTATCCGACGGCCAGACCCGCGAGGTAGGCGGCACCCATGGCCGTGGTCTCGACCACCTTCGGGCGGATGACGCGCGTGCCGAGGATGTCGGCCTGGAACTGCATGAGCAGGTTGTTGCGCGAGGCACCGCCGTCGACCTTCAGCTCCTTGAGCGGGATGCCGGCGTCGAGCGACATGGCGGCCGTGATATCCAGCGTTTGGTAGGCGATGCCTTCGAGTGCCGCACGGGCGATGTGGGCCGTCGTGGTGCCGCGGCTGATGCCGATGATCGTACCGCGCGCGTACTGGTCCCACCAGGGGGCGCCCAGGCCCGTCAGTGCCGGGACGAAGTAGACGCCGCCCGTGTCGGGCACCTGCGAGGCCAGCGCCTCGACCTCCGACGAGGAGTTGATGACGTGCAGCCCGTCGCGCAGCCACTGTACGACCGACCCGCCGACGAAGATGCTGCCCTCGAGGGCGTAGTTGACCTTGTCGCCGATCTTCCAGGCGATGGTCGTGATGAGGTTGTTCTTCGAGAGGATGGGTTTCTCGCCGCTGTTCATCAGCAGGAAGCAACCCGTGCCGTAGGTGTTCTTGACCATGCCCGGCTCGGTGCACATCTGTCCGAAGAGGGCGGCCTGCTGGTCGCCGGCGATGCCCGAGATGGGAACCTTGTGGGCGAAGATCGTCGTCTTGGTGTGGCCGTAGACCTCGCTCGAGGACTTGACCTCGGGCATCATCGAACGCGGGATGTCGAACAGGTCAAGCAGCTCCTGATCCCATTCGAGCGTGTTGATGTTGAAGAGCATCGTGCGCGAGGCGTTGCTGACGTCCGTCACGTGCACCTCGCCGCGCGTCAGGCGCCAGATGAGCCACGTGTCGACCGTACCGAAGAGCAGCTTGCCCTTCTCGGCGCGCTTGCGGGCGCCGGGCACGTTGTCCAGGATCCACTTGATCTTCGTGGCGCTGAAGTAGGCGTCGATGATCAGACCGGTCTTCTGGCGGATCATGTCCGTCACGCCCTGCTTCTTCAGCTCGTCGCAGTAGTCCGACGTGCGGCGGTCCTGCCATACGATGGCGTTGTAGACGGGCTCTTCGGTCTCCGAGTCCCAGACGATGGTCGTTTCGCGCTGGTTCGTAATGCCGATGCCGGCGATGTTCAGACCGTTGATGTCCAGCGTCGTGATCGCCTCGGCGATGACCGAAGCCTGCGACGACCAGATCTCATGCGGATCGTGTTCGACCCAACCCGATTTGGGGAAAATCTGACGAAACTCCTTCTGTGCTACAGCGCACGTCGTGCCCTTCTCGTCGAAGACGATCGCGCGGGAGCTGCTCGTTCCCTGGTCAAGCGCGAGAATGTACTGTTTCATGATACAAGTAGGTTATAGGTTGTTGAGTTATTTTGGGGTTCAGTTATGCCAGTCGCGAGGCAAGGATTGACAGCGGATGCTCGCACCGTTTGCTCGTCGACATTTCGATCTGCCACTTGCAGGTCTCGCAGTCCGTGGCCACCAGATCGGCGCCCGAGGCTTCGATCTGCCGGAAGAGCCCTTCGCCCACGGCCTGCGACGTGGCGTAGTTCTCCTTCTTGAATCCGTAGGTGCCGGCGATGCCGCAGCACTGCGAGTCGAGCACGGTGACCTCCACGCCGGGGATCATCCGCAGCAGTTCGATCGAGTAGTAGGCCCAGCCCATCTTCTCCATGTGGCAGGGCGTGTGGTAGGCGACGCGCAGCGGGGCGGCGTCCTCGCGGAAGCGGAGCCGTGCGCCCTGCTCCGTGATGAGCCGGTAGAGGTAGCGCGTGGCCAGCTCGACGCGGTCGCGCACGTCGTCGTTCTTCATTTCGAGCAGGTGCGGATACTCGTCGCGCAGCGTGAACGTGCAGGTCGACGAGGTGGCCAGCACCGTCAGCCCGCGGTCGCTCACGGCCCGGCGGATCGACGCGAGGTTCGTCTCGGCCTGGCGCCGCGCCTGCTTGTAGAGCCCGTTGGAGATGAGTGCCACGCCGCAGCACTTCTCCTTGTCGAGCAGCTGCACGCCGTAGCCCAGGGCGTTCATGATGCGGATCAGGTCCTTGCCCAGCTGCGGGTTGTTGTAGTTGACGTAGCAGCCGTGGAAGTAGGCCACCTGCTTCGCGTAGGCGGCCTGCGCGGCGGCCGCATGCTTGCGGTACCACGAGGTGAAGGTCCCGTGGGCGTATTTGGGGAAGACGCGCCGGTGGTCGATCGCCATCACCTTGTCCATCACGTAGCGCACGGGTTTGAGCGCCACGGCCGAGTTGACGATCGGGGCGAACGGTGTGGCGAGCGAACCCACCAGGTCGGTGTTCGACAGCACGAAGTTCCGCAGCGAGGTGTTGCGCTGCGGGCCGTACTTGATGCGGGCGGCCTGGATGATGTCGCCGATGCGCACGTTCGAGGGGCAGGCCACCTCGCAGCGCTTGCAGTTCATGCAGTATTTCAGGGCGTTGTCGTAGAAGTCCGGTTGCTTGAGCCGCAGACGCTCGCCGTCGGGTCCCGCCTGCTTCGGCCCCGGATAGTCCGGGTTTGCGGCCGCCACGGGGCAGTAGACCGTGCAGATCGTGCACTTGATGCACTGCTCGAAGTTGTTTTCGCTGACGCTGTTCTGCTGTATGTTCATGACTGTTTGTCGTTTAATATCCTGTCCGCAACACTGAGAGCCGAGAGGAGCGAGACGCCGGCGCCGCATCCGTCCTGTACGGGATGGAATCCGGCGAGGCCTGCCCCCGCACAATAGAGGTTTTCGATGACGGCGCCCTGCCGCAGCGCGTGCAGCGTGCGGTCGGTGCGCACGCCGAAGGCCTGGTAGTTCTGCCGGTCGAAGAAGCGCAGCGTGTACCACTCCGCGCGGTCGGGCACGTACTGCGTGTCGACGCCGAAGACGGGTTCGAGAATCCGGTCGGGTGTGGCGACGAGGCCGCGGCTGAAGAAGCTGCCCGAGGCCAGGACGAAGTGGTCGGCCTCGAAGGGGATGTCGCCGTGGTTGGCCGTGTAGATCCGCTTGACGCTCGGCCCGTCGAAGTCGGCCCGGAGGACCGAGTCGCCGAGGAAGTATTCGCCGCCGAGGGCGCGGAAACGGTGCTGGAGCGCCTGCTGGGCCCGGATGCCGGGAATCGACGGCGGGAGCGTCGGCAGCAGGTAGATCGGTTGCGCCACATGGCGGCGCAGCACCTCGAGCGAGTCGTTGCGCGTGATGCCGATGATGGCGGGCAGGATCACCGCCTCGCAGTCGCCGACCACCTCGCCGATGCGGGTCGCGAGCGCCTTGAGGTTCCGGTCGTGGTCGAAGACGCGGGCTACGTTGGCCGAGCGCATCTCGCTCGGGTTCCGGCGGATCTGCTCCAGATCGGGCAGGTTGATCGTGCCGAAGCGGCATTCGATGCCGTGGTGGCTGAACTCCTCGGCGATGAATTCGGGGTAGAAGTCCAGGAAGCCCTCCACGTTGACGATGCAGACCTTGCGGAAGGGCAGCTTGCCCGGCTCCGGGGCCGTGAGGTAGCCGTCGATGGTCAGCCACGTGGTCTTGGCCTTGCCCATGGGGGTGATGCGCCAGTGGTTGCGGCGGCAGTCGCCCGCGACGCGGATGCCGGCCCGGCGCAGCAGTTCGGACGCTTCGGCGGCGTAGGCGGCGCAGGCCGCAGCGCCGATCAGCGCGTAGGGGTGTTGCGGGTCGCTCTCTTCGAGCGCGGCGATGCCCGCCAGCGGGTCGGTGACTGCCTGCCCGTCGGGCAGACGGCCGAGCAGGTCGAATGATCCCGATGAAAAATGCAGGGCGCTCTGTCCCTGCGAGACGATGGCGCACTTCTGTCCGGCTTCGGCCAGGCGGATGCCGCACGTCATGCCGGAGAGTCCTCCTCCGATGATTACAGTATCGAATCTCATTTTGCAGCTGTTTTTTCCGTTTCGTCCGTCAATCCGCATACGCTTTCGTAGACCCACGTCGTGTATTCGCTTTCACGCAGCGTGTCGCCCCAGGCGATGGGCTCCATGCCTTTCCAGCGTTCGTTGAGGAAGCGCACCAGATCGGCTTTCGCGCGGCGGGCGCAGATCGGGTCGCGGCGGCCCATGATGCCTGCGGCGCGGCAGGCGCACAGCTCGCCCTGACACGTGCCCATGCCGATGCGCGTGCGGCGGCGCAGGTCGACCAGGTTGTTCACCGAGAGGTTCTCCAGCGCATACTCCACCTCGCCGATCGAGACTTCCTCGCATTCGCAGACCAGGCTGTTGCGGATCGAGTCCCCGTCGCCGATCTTCGTGGCGAGGGCGCCGTGGCGCGCGATCGTCGAGCGGCGCTGGGCAAGGGGTTTGTTGCGCAGCTTGCGGTCGACCTCCTCGCGGCTTTCGGTCGAGCCGGGCAGCGGGATTTCGGCCGTGCGGCACACGGCGTCGATGCCGAGTTTTTTGCAGACGAGGTCTGTGGCCCACTCGGCCATCAGACGGTAGGTCATCAGCTTGCCGCCCGTGATGGTGATGAAGCCCTCCAGGCCGTCGCGCTTCGCGTGGTCGAGCAGCACGATGCCGCGGCTCACGGTGCGGCCGCTCGGATCGTCGTCCGAGGCCACGAGGGGCCGCACGCCCGCATAGGCGCGCAGGATGCGCGTCTGGGCCAGCTGCGGGGCGAGCTTCTCGCCTTCGCGCAGCAGGATGTCCACCTCGTCGGGCGTGATGATCATGTTGTCGATCTGGTCGTAGGGTATCTTGCTCGACGTGGTGCCGATGAGCGAGATCGTGTCGCCCGGCACCAGGATGTCGGCGTCGGCGGGCTTGCGGCAGCGGTTGAGCACCATGTTGTTCACGCGGTGGCCGAAGATGAGCAGGGCTCCCTTCGCCGGGAGCATGTTCACCGTGATGCCCGCCTTGGCGGCGATGCCGTGTCCCCAGATGCCGCCGGCGTTGATGACCACCTGCGCGCGGAACGTCACGTCGCAGTGTGCGCGGTGGTCGTAGGCCCTGACGCCGACGATGCGGTCCTGCTCGCGCAGGAGTTCGCGTACTTCGGTGTAGGTGCGGATTTCAGCTCCGTGGGCCTTGGCGTCAAGGATGTTCGACGAGGTGAGACGGAACGGATCGACGGCACCGTCCGGCACGCGCACGGCGCCGACGAGCGCCGGGTTGACCGACGGTTCGAGCCTCCGCGCCTCGGCCGGGTCGATGATGTCGGCCCGGATGCCGGCTTTGCGGCAGGCCTCAACAAAAACGGACTGATACTCCAGCCCGTCTTCGGGCAGCGAGATGAACAGTCCGTCGGTCTCCTCCACGCAGTGTGCCGCTATCTTGCGCAGAATCATGTTTTCCCGGATACACTCCACGGCCGATTCGTGGTCCGTCACGGCATAGCGGGCTCCGCTGTGCAGCAGTCCGTGGTTGCGTCCGGTCGCTCCGGTCGAGATGTCGGAGCGCTCCAGCAGCAGCGAACGGACGCCCCGCAGCGAGCAGTCACGTGCAATGCCCGCTCCGGTCGCCCCGCCGCCGATGATGATGACATCATACGTCTTCTCCATAGGTTGGTCGGTTAATGTACTGCAAATATAGCGGTTTATTCCATGAAAACAAATTAAAACGAAACAAATTTCATTTCATTTTGTTTCGATATGTCCCGTGTGTAGGGTTTTGTCTCGAAATAGCGTGCGGATTGTAGTGAAATAAAACGGTCGTTATTTCGTTTCATAAACCTTTTCGGCGCATTTGTGCCGCAGGCGGACCATGCGGCGAGCCGTCGGCGCGTGCCGGGGCGGGATTCCCGTGTGCATGGATTTTGCAGGAGAATTTCGTATATTTATCATGCCAAACCTCTAAAATCACCTGCCATGAAGATCCGAAAACTGCTGTTGTATCTTGGCATCGTGCTGTCGGGACTGTTGACCGCCTCGTGTGCCGTCCGGCCTCCGAGGCCTGCTCCCGTGGCCCCGCCGGCGCATCATCGGCCCGGACCTCCCCGCGACGGGGAGCGGCCGCGGCCCCCGAAGCGGCATGACAAACCGCCCCGGCACGGACACGGTCCCGAGGTGCCTCCGCCGCATCCCGGCGGCGAGCTCCTGCCGCCTCCGCCCCCGCCCGGTGCATGACCCTCTTCCGGCGGAACGGACGGCAAACCCTCTTCCCGGGGGTGGACGGCAAAACGAAGCAGCCCCGCATGCAGGACATGCGGGGCTGTGTGCGTGTCGTGGCTCGCCTCGGCGGCCGTTATCCGCAATAGAAGAAGCGCTTGACCAGCTTGGCGACCCGCTCCTTGTCGTGTTGCAGTTCGCGGCGCAGGTCGGCGTCGCGGAAGGCCGCAAGGCGTGCGACGAGGCCGTCGATCAGGCGCGGGGCGAAGACCCCGTGCCGCTCGTAGATCGCCCGCTGCTCCTCGAGCCGCCGGGCCGACTCCTCGCACGAGGCGGGCAGCTGGCTCAGGCGGGCGAGTACCTCCTTGTGCTTCTCGTCGAAGATGTTGACGTCGACGTAGCGGTCGCGGGCGTATTGCAGTCCGTTCTCCATCTCGAACCCGTGACGGGCCGCCACGGCCAGTCCGGCCAGTAGCAGGTAGATGTCCGCCGAGCCGTCCGGACAGCGGAATTCGACCGTCTGCTTGAGGTTCACGTCCAGCGACGAGGGCTTTTCGAGCGGGTTGGCGTCGCAGGCCATGCGGTTGGCGCCGGCGCTCCAGCCCAGCGGCACGCGCACGAGCACCGAGCGGTTGCGGTCGCCCCAGCAGATGTTCGTCGGGGCCTCCTGGTGCGGCACGAGGCGGAAGTAGGAGGTGGGGTTCGTATTGCCGAAGGCCGTGAGCGACGGGGCCAGCAAAAGGTACCCGGCAATGGCCTTCAGCGCATTGTCCGAGAGCGCGCCGTCGTCGGTGACCATGGCGTTGCGGCCCTGCCGCATCAGGCGCGTGTGGATGTGCAGCCCGCTGCCGGCCTTGCCGACGGTGATCTTCGGGGCGAAGGTTACGTCGACGCCCTGCTGCCAGGCCAGCGTGCGGATGATCCACTTGGCGACCATCAGCTGATCGGCGGCATCCTCCAGGTCGGTGGGCAGGAACTCGATCTCGTTCTGCTCGTACATCCGGTCACCCTGCGTGAAGTTGCCCACCTCGGAGTGTCCGTATTTGATCAGTCCGCCCGCCTCGGCGATGTACTTCATGGCCAGCGTGCGGAAGGCGGCTCCCTTGTTGAAGGGGGTCGATTCGTGGTAGCCCTTCTGGTCGTCGGCGAGGTAGAGCTCCTGCAGGGGGCTCACGACGTAGAACTCCAGCTCGCCCATGACGTGGAAGTCGAGCCCCGTCACGCGGCGCAGCTCCTCGTGGGCGCGGCGCAACGTCTGCTCGGGTGCCATGTCCAGCGGCGTGCCGTCCTTCGTGTAGTAGCTGCAGAGCAGGTCCACGGCCGGAATCTCGCTGAAGGGGTTGCGGAAGGCCGTGCGGTAACGCGGCACGACGTAGAGATCGCTCGCCCCGGCTTCGATGTAGGGGAAGAGGCTCGACCCGTCGACGCGCTCGCCACAGGTGAGGATGCTCTCGAGATACTCCTCGTCGTTGATGATGAAGTTCAGGGTTTTCAACCGTCCGTCGGCACCGGGGTAGCGGAGGTTGACCATTTCGATCCCGTTCTCCCGGATGTAGCGGACGATGTCCGCGCGGGTGAATTCGGCCCGGGGCTTTCCGAGAAAGCGCACCAGCGGATCGGGGTTCAGGTTGGTTGTCATAACTCTTATGAAGTTTTAGGTTCGATTTGCTGTTTGTTTGTAAGCAAAATCACGCTTAAAGATACAAAAAAATAATATTACGGCAACTTTCGGGTGAAATTTTTAAGGTCTGCGTTCCGAAATCCGGCATTTTTTCGGAACCTCGGGTGAAATTTCCGCTGCGCCGCCGTTTGGAGGTGAGCGTGTGCCTGCCGTTCAAAAGAAGCGCGGGCGCAGACCGGACTTTTCAAAAAAATCGTAACTTTACTGATGTAACGACCAATTTCCCATGAAGATGAAAGACCTGTTTTGCACGCTTTCCCTGTTTCTGGGCCTGCTGGCTCTCCCGCTTCCGAGCCGGGCGCAGCATCCCGATTCGCTCTTGCGCGAGGCGGCCGCACGCGACCAGCAGGTGCGCATGCGGCTTCTGGAGATGAACCGCCGGGTCAACGACGGGGAGTATTCGGCCGCGCTTGTCGATTCGCTCGTGGCGGCCGGTGCCGAGATGGAGCGCATCGACCGCGAGAACATGCGGCTCGTCGCCTCGCTCCTGCGCGACGGCCTGCCCGAGGGGCTGGCGGCGGAATCCTACGATGCCGTCTGGCTCATCATCGACCACGCTCCGCTCAAGGAGCAGAAGAGGTACCTGCCGCTGCTGCGCGAGGCGGCCGGCCGGGGCGTGATTTCGGCGTACAAGCTGGCGACACTCGAGGACCGGGTGGCCATGTATGAAGAGCGGCCGCAGCGCTACGGCACGCAGTCGTATCAAACGAACGTCGGCGGCGAGACCGTTATCTATGTCTGGCCCGTCGAGCATCCGGAGCAGCTCGATTCGCTGCGCGAGGCGATCGGCACCTGCCCGATGGCGGAGTATGTCCGGCTGCTGGAGGAGACCTCGGGCGCAAGGGTCGTCTACGATCCGGCGCTTACGGTCGACAGCCTGAAGCGGATTGTCGGGAAAAAGGCCCTTTTCTGAGCCGTCCGGCGGCGGTGCCATCCCGTCTTCTTGAATGCAAGACATGGCCGACCGCTCGGACAGGGCAGAGCTGGCTGCTGCCGGTCGCACACGCTGACGACGCACGCAGAACGCCGGTGTCGGCATGCCGGTGATGATGCGTCATGGCCCGTTTGTGCCCGTTTCGGCAAGGAATGCGGCGGGCACTGCAACCGAAAACGCCCGGGAGAGGTCCAACTCTCCCGGGCGTTGCCTTTGCCGGTGCTGCTTCCGGGGGTTACTCCCAGAAGTTGAAGAAGTGGTGCACGGGTCCGTGGCCGTGGCCGATCTCGTAGCGGGCACCGGCGGCGATCGCCGCGGCGATGTACTCCTTGGCGCGTGCGGCCGCCTCGTCGAGCTCGAATCCGCGGGCCAGGAAGGCCGCGAAGGCCGACGAGAGGGTGCAGCCCGTGCCGTGGGTGTTGACCGTCTCGACGCGCGGCGAGCGCAGCGGCAGGATGCGGTCCGTCTCGGCGTTGTAGAAGATGTCGGTCAACACGTCGTCCTGCAGGTGCCCGGCCTTGAGCAGCACCGAGACCCGTCCGTCACGCGAAAGGCGCCGCGCGGCGTCGGGCAGCTCCTCCTGCCGCGTGAGGCGCTCGCCGAGCAGCAATTCGGCCTCGGGAATGTTGGGCGTGATGACCCGCGCGCAGGGGATCAGTTCGTCGCGCAGCGTCGCCACGGCGTCGCGCTGCAGCAGGGCGTCGCCCGACGTGGCGACCATCACCGGGTCGAGCACGATGTTGCGGATCGCATAGTGGGCGAGGGTCTCTTTCACGGCGCGGATGAGCTCCGAGGAGTGGAGCATGCCGATTTTGATGGCGTCGGCACCGATGTCGTCCAGCACCGAGCGGATCTGTCCCACGACGAACTCCACCGGGACGGGGTGCACGCCCGTGACCCCCACGGTGTTCTCGTCGACGACGGCGACAATGGCCGAGGTGCCGAAGCACCCGCAGGCCGAAAAGGTCTTCAGGTCGGCCTGGATGCCCGCGCCGCCGCTCGGGTCGCTGCCGGCGATGGTCAGGGCGCGTTTGTAGGTTCTCTTCGCGTTGCTCATATCTTCCATGTTTCGAGTTGCCATGCGCTCTCCCAGAAGAGCCACTCCATGCGGGTGCAGCGCACGAAAATGTCGGTCATGCGGCGGCGTGTTGCGTCGCCCGCCGCGTCGGCCAGCGCATCGCAGATGGCCGTGGCCTCGGCCGTCGAGGCGGCGAAGGCCGGGTCGGCGTAGGTCTCGATCCATTGCCGGTAGGGATTCTCCGTCCCCTGCTGCCGCGCATGGATCGCCTCGCCTACGCGCTGGTAAACCACGAAGCAGGGCAGCACGGCCGCGGCCTCGACCTCGACGGGCGCCGTGGTCTGGCTCTCCAGCACCGAGGTGTAGAGCAGGCACGCGGGGCTGATCTCTTCCGGGGCGGGGTGTTCGCCCCCGAGGAACTGTTCGTGCAGCGCCCGCTCGACAGCGATGCCGTCCGCCGCGAAGCGCAGGAAGGCCTCGGTGTGCTCCTTGCGCCCGAGGCGTGCGGCGATGTGTGCCAGGCGGCGGGCATAGCCGTCCAGATAGAGGGCGTCCTGCCGCAGGTAGAAGCGGAAACGCTCCGCGGAGAGCGTTCCGTCGGCCAGGGCACGGACGAACGGGTGTTCGAGAATTTTCTCGTAGACCGGGCGCGCCGCCTCCCAGGCGCTGTCGCTCCAGCGGCTCATGACCGGACGGGTTTGCGGGCCGTGACGGCCACGTAGTCGCCCCGGTCGTAACCCTCTGCGGGCTGCTCTTCGGCCTCGTTCGAGCAGAGCGGGTGACGGGTGAGCGTCTGTGCGAAGTTCAGCTCGCCGAAGCCCGCCGCCTCCAGCAGCGCCACCTTCTCGGCCGTCGTGCGCCAGACGGCCACGTCGACGAACTCGATGGGGTAGGGATCGGGCGGGTAGCACCCCGCAAGCAGCGGGTGGTCCCACGTCCCGAGCGCCTTGGCCAGGTTGTAGAGGATGCCGTAGGAGCTCTCCTTCGGCACGTCGATCAGGATGATTCGCCCGCCTTCGGGCAGTGCCTCGTAGGCCTTGCGGACGACGCCCTCGAGGTCGCCGATGTAGCTCGGCGTGCCGTTGAAGAGCAGCGTGTCGTAGGTGCCGCGGCCGAAGTCGGCCTCCTCGGCCGTTGTGATCGTCACGTGCATGCCCCGCTTGCGGGCGATTTCGGCCATGCCCGTCGACGGCTCGATGCCGTCGCGGATGTCGATGCCGTACTCTTCGCGGAGAATCTTCTCGAAGAGGCCGCTGCCGCAGCCCACCGAGAGGATGCGTCCGGCGTCGCGTAGCGTCGAAGCCACAAGGTTGACCTCCGAATAGAGGACGTTGCGGTTGTTGAGAAACCACGCATCGTAGGCCGATGCGTACTGGTCGAATCCTTTTCCCATGGTCTTAAAATGCTATTGTTTGGGTTTGCATAGTTTTCAGGTCGATGACCAGGAGCCGCCCGTCGAGCGGCTCGCCGAAACCGGCGAGTGCCTTGAGGGCCTCCGTGGCCTGAAGCGTGCCGACGACGCCGGGCACCGTGCCCAGCACCCCTTCGGTGCGGTGGGGGCGTCGGCAGAGCGCCTCGCGGTCGGGGTAGAGCTCCGCATAGCGGCGGTGACGGGGCCCGTTGAAGAGCGACACCTGTCCCTCGAAGGCGCCGATCGAGCCGTAGACCCACGGCTTGCCGCACGCCGCGCAGACGTCGTCCAGCAGGTAGCGCGTGGGGTAGTTGTCGCAGCAGTCGACCACGAGGTCATACTCCGCGACGATCCGCTGCGCGTTCTCTGCCGTGAGCCCCTCGTCGTAAAGGTCGAAGCGCGTGTGGGGCGAGAGTGCTGCGAGCCGCTCGCGGGCTGCCCGCGTCTTGGGCTCGCCCACCTGCCGCGCGGTGTAGAGCACCTGCCGCTGGAGGTTGCTCAGCGAGACGACATCGGCATCGGCCAGCCCGAGGCGCCCGACACCGGCCGCCGCGAGGTAGAGCGCCACGGGCGAGCCGAGCCCCCCGAGCCCCACGACGAGAGCCGAGGCCTCGGCCAGGCGCCGCTGCCCCCGCTCGCCGATCTCCGGCAGCATCGTCTGCCGCGTGTAGCGCTGTGCCTCCATCAGTCGAAGACCTTGTCCCAGTCCTTCCATACGACTTCGTAGCCCTCGCGGCGGATGGCCGCCTCGACCTCCGCCGGGGTGCGCTCGTCGCTCACGACGAACTGCTCGAGCGACTGCGGGTAGGTGCAGTAGCCTCCCGGGTCGGTCTTCGACCCGGCGCTCATCGACGTGGCGCCCAGCGTGGCGATGTGGTTGCGGAAATCGGGCCGCTCGCGTGTCGAGAAGGAGATGTCGACGTCGTGGTCGAAGATGCGGAAGGCGAAGGTCAGCTGCGCGAGCTCGCGGTCGCTCATCACGACGTTGGGCTGGAAGTGCCCCTCCGAGGGGCGCATGCGCGGGAAGTTGACGCTGTAGCGCGTCTTCCAGTAGTGCTTGCGCAGGTATTGCAGGTGCAGGGCCATCATCGTGACGTCCGTGCGCCACTCCTCGAGGCCGATCAGCACGCCCATGCCGATCTTGTGCACGCCGGCCTGTCCCATGCGGTCGAAGCCGTTGACGCGCCACTCGAACTTCGACTTCATGCCGGCCGGGTGGTAGATGTTGTAGTTCTTGCGGTTGTAGGTCTCCTGGAAGCAGACCACGCCGTTGAGCCCCGAGTGGGTCAGCCGCTCGTACTCCTCAGCCGCGAGGGGCATCACTTCGATCGTCAGGTTGTTGAACCACGGGCGGCAGACGTGCAGCGCCTCCTCGATGTAGTCGACACCTGCGGCGCGGGGATTCTCGCCCGTGACGAGCAGCAGGTTCTCGAACGGCCCCAGCGCACGGATCGCGCGGCACTCGGCCTCGATCTGCTCCATCGTGAGGATCACGCGCGGAATGGCGTTGTGGCGGTTGAAGCCGCAGTAGACGCACGAGTTGGTGCAGGAATTGGTGATGTACATCGGGATGTACATCGAGATCGTCTTGCCGAAGCGCTCCTGCGTGTAGCGGCGGCTCAGGCGCGCCATCGGCTCCAGATAGGGCGCCGCGGCGGGCGAGACGAGCGCCATGAAGTCGTCGAGCGTCAAGTGCTCCTTGCCGAGCGCCGTTTCGACGTCGGCGGCCCGCTTCGAGAGGATCCGCGCCGTGGTCTCCTCCCAGTCGTATTTGGCTAATTCCTCGGAAAACATGGTGCGTCAGGTTTAGTCGAGGAACGAGGTGAGGGGGCTGCTGGCCTCGGCGCTGCGGGCCTGCGCTCCGAGTCCGGCTTCGTAGGCTTCGCGTCCGGCGACGACGGCCTGCGCGAAGGCGCGGGCCATGCGCACGGGGTCACCCGCCACGGCGATGGCCGTATTGACCAGCACGGCGTCGGCGCCCAGCTCCATGGCGGCCGCGGCGTGCGACGGGGCGCCCAGCCCGGCGTCGACAACCACCGGCACGCGGCTCTGCTCGATGATGATCTCGAGCATCTCGCGCGTCACGAGCCCCTTGTTTGTGCCGATGGGTGCGGCCAGCGGCATGACCGTGGCGGCACCGGCCTCCTCCAGACGCTTGCAGAGCACCGGGTCGGCCTGCACGTAGGGCAGTACGACGAAGCCCATCTTGACTAACTGCTCCGTGGCCTTGAGCGTCTCGACCGGGTCCGGCAGCAGGTATTTCGGGTCGGGGTGGATCTCCAGCTTGATGAAGTTCGTGCCGAAGGCCTCGCGGGCGAGCTGGGCCGCGAGTACGGCCTCCTCGGCGTCGCGCACGCCCGACGTATTGGGCAGCAGCTGAATCTCCGGGCGCCGCACATGCATGAGCATGTCGTCCTCGGGATTCTCCATGTCGACCCGTTTCATCGCCAGGGTAACCATCTCGGTGCCCGAGGCGGCGATTGCCTCGGCCATCAGGTCGTTGGAACTGAATTTTCCCGTGCCTACGAAGAGACGCGAACGGAAGGTCCGTCCGCCGATAATCAAATCGTTCATTGTTTATGCTGATTTAGGATTGTCATGATTCGTCGTGTCTCCTCCGCGGGGGAGGTTGCGTTGAGCAGCGCGCCCGAGAGGGCGATGCCCGTGACACCCGTGGCAAGGATCGCCTCCACGTCCGCGGCCGTGATGCCGCCGATGGCCACGACCGGCAGGTCGATGCCCGCCGCGCGGCAGCGCGCGAGGATGTCGCGGTAGCCCTCCAGCCCGAGGATCGGGCTCAGGTTGCGCTTGGTCTGCGTGAAGCGGAAGGGCCCCAGCCCGATGTAGTCGGCACCGGCGCGTGCGGCGCGCTCGATGTCGGCGAAGGTGTTGGCCGTGGCGCCGATCAGCCGCCCGGGGCCCAGCAGGCGCCGCGCCTCGTCGACCGGCATGTCGTTCTTGCCGAGGTGCACGCCGTCGGCGCCGAGCCCGTCGACCAGATGGACGCGGTCGTCCAGCAGGAACGTCGCCCCGAAGCGGCGGCACAGCGCCCCGACTTCGCGGCCGACGGCTGTCACCTCCTCGTCCGGGGCATCCTTCATGCGGAGCTGGACCCAGCGGCAGCCTCCCTCGAGCACGGCGCGCGTGCCCGTGATTTCGTCGTAACGGTCCGTATGGTGTGTGATGAATTGCAGCATGGTTTCTGTCTTTTATATGTTGAATCGGCGGATGTGCTCCATCGTGCGGTGCAGGGCGGCGGGGGAGGCGTCGCGCCAGACGGCGCCCAGCAGCGCCGCGCCGCCGAAGCCCAGCTCCCGGACACGGGGCAGCAGCTCGGGTCGGATGCCTCCGAGTGCCACGACCCGCTCGCCGAGCAGGCCGCGGGCCGCCGCGTCGCGCAGCTCCAGATCGGAAGAGCACACG
>ERZ809276.39-NODE-39-length-48068-cov-8.831025_pt1 | contig 48068 bp, 43 predicted proteins | sample MGYA00520512_ERZ809276 | MGnify/ENA primary metagenome ERZ809276 (study PRJEB31576, sample SAMEA3212661) | Homo sapiens | biome: human-gut; feature: human gut; material: fecal | place: Sweden | collected 2012 ...
GATCTACACTCTTTCCCTACACGACGCTCTTCCGATCTAAGGAATTTGCGGCCCGACAGCGTATATGTGTATGTGTCTGGCCATCCGGCGTGCGGCCTAATGCCTGATGCTGATAAGCAGCGCAAGAACGGTCAGATAATCCTTCAGGGAGAGACGCAGGGAGCTGATGGCCCGCTGCAACTCGTAGTCCACCTTTCGGGTGGTGATGCCGTATCGGTCGGCGATCTCCCGGTAACTCTTCCCCTCGAACTTGTTTGCCGTGAAGATCTGCCGCCGCAGTTCGGGCATTTGGGCGATCTGACGCCGGCAGATCTCCAAAATCTCCGCGCTGAACATCTCCTCGGGGTTGCAGCTTTCGATGGTGCGCGTGTAGTAATCCATGACGCAGCGCTCCTTCATCAGAATCTTTTCATAGACGGCCTTCTTGAGATTCCGGTCCCGGCGATATTTCAGGCTTTCGTTCCGGACGGCCTGGTAGAGATAGGATTCCATGTTCCTGATCTCGATGCTCTCCCGGCGCCCCCAGATGGCCGCAAAGCACTCGTTGACAATATCCTGCGCGGTATCCTTGTCGCGCACGTAGGAGTATGCGATCCGTTCCAGCTTTTGTCCGTATCGGTGGAAAAGCTGTTCAAACCACTCGCGGGTCAATTCTCTTGTTTCGGATACCTGCATGTCGTTGCTTTCAAAACAAAGATAACAAAAAATAATCTAAAAAATCAACAGGTACCGGCCGTCCTCTCGGTCGTGCCGTTGTGAAAATAAGAAAATTGCGAAATTTAATAAGAATATTTATTTGCATGCGGGATCGGGAATTTGTCCCGCTCGTGGATCATTTATTATAGAGGGGCAGACAAGAGGGCCCCGATGTATGACACGAAATCAAACTACCCGTATGATGCAAAACGAAATATCGGACACGTTGCTCTTCAAGTTCTTTCTGGGGGAGACCACGAACGAGGAGACCGACCGGATAGCCGCCTGGCTGGACGAGAATCCCGAGGAGCACCAGCAGCGCATGAAAAAAGCCCATGAGCTCTTTGTCAACAGCATTATGGGCGAGCCGGACCTGGTCCCGGAGGCCGATCGCCGGATCGGCTACCGCCTGCTGCACTCCCGGCCGGTGCGTCGGGTCGTGGGCCTGGCGGCGGCCCTGCTTGTCGCCGTCGGCGCCAGCTATCTCTTCTTCGATGCGCGCATGGAGCGGCTGGCCGGGGCTCCGACCAGCATCGAGGCGCCGGCCGGACAGCACGTCCGCATGGCGTTGAGCGACGGTACGATCGTCGAGCTCAACTCGAAGAGCCGCATCGTCTATCCGGCTCTCTTCACCGGCCGGGAGCGCCGGGTGCGGCTCGAGGGGGAGGCCATGTTCGACGTGCGGCACGACGAGGAGCATCCCTTTGTCGTGGAGACCTATGCCTGCGATGTCGAGGTGCGCGGCACGCACTTCAACGTCATGGCCGACGAAGAGGCGCAGGCGTTCTCCACGGCCCTCTTTGAAGGGAGCGTCGCCGTGCGCAACAAGCTGAACGACGAACACATCCTCATGGAGCCCAATACGGTTGTCAATCTGCGAAACGGGCACTTGTGGCTCGACGAACTGACCGACCGGGACGACTACCTCTGGACCGAGGGCATCATCTCGTTCGGAGGCGACTCGTTCGGACAGATCATGGACAAGTTGAGGCGTTACTTCGACGTCGAGATCGAAATCCGGAGAGCGCGGCTGCCCGAGGTGAAGTACAAGCGGCTGAAGGTCCGCACGTCGGAAGGAGTGGACCATATCCTGCGCGTATTGCAGCGCGGCTCGGACTTCACGTATGAATACGACGACCTCGAGAACAGGATCGTCATCCGATAGAATCGCCCGATTCCATCCGTTTATGTCCAATTTCAAATCAAACTGCCTATGGATCAAATGCTGAAAAACTGACCCCCGACGACTTTTTGGTTGAGACGAAAAGGCCTGCAAGTGAGGCAACACCCGCAGGCCGCAGTCCAATCAAAAATACTAACCGATTTTTACTTGAACCTTAACTCACAAATGTATGAATAAAAAGATTATTCAGCAAATCCGTCTGTCTATTCTTTTGTTCGTTCCGGCCCTGCTGTTTCCCCTATCCGCCCTTCGTGCACAGAATGTGCGGGTTACGATCCGGGAAAACGGGGCGAAGATGGAACAGGTCATCAGCGCAATCGAACGACAGACCCGTTATCTGTTCGGCATCGACGACGAGGTGAATACCGATCTTCCGGTCACGGTCCATGCCGAAAACGAACCCCTGAAAAAAGTCCTTGACGAGATGTTCCGCGGGACGGACATCGTCTACACGGTCGAAGGGACCAATATCCTGCTGACACGCCGTCCGGCCGCTCCGCAGAGCCGTGCGGTGTCGGTCACGGGACGTGTGACCGACGCCTCGGGGCAGCCTATCGTCGGCGCCTCGGTCATCGTGCGGGGCACGACCGTGGGTGTCTCGACCGATACGGAGGGGCGCTTTGTGCTGGAGGTGCCCTCCCCGGCCGCCTCGCAGACGCTCGAGGTGAGCTACCTGGGCTATGAGACGGCCACGGTGCCGGTCGGCTCGCGCACGTCGTTCGAGGTGACCCTGCAGGAGTCCTCGTCCGAAATCGAGCAGGTGGTTGTGACGGCCCTCGGAATCAAGCGCCAGGAGAAGGCCCTCTCGTACAACGTGCAGCAGGTTGCGGCCTCGGACATCACGCTGGTCAAGGATGCCAACTTCATGAATTCGCTCTCGGGCAAGGTGGCGGGCGTGACGATCAACGCCTCGTCGTCGGGCGTGGGCGGCGCCACGAAGGTCGTCCTGCGCGGTAACAAGTCCATCTCGCAGTCGTCCAACGCGCTGTACGTCATCGACGGTATCCCGATGTACAACTTCGGCGGCGGCGGAGGCACGGAGTTCGACTCGCGCGGCGCGACGGAGGCCATTGCCGACATCAACCCTGAGGACATCGAGTCGATCTCGGTGCTGACGGGTGCTGCGGCCGCGGCCCTCTACGGTTCGGAGGCGGCGAACGGCGCCGTGATGATCACGACGAAGAAGGGCGAGGCCGGAGCGCTGAAGGTGACCCTTACGAGCAATACGGAATTTCTGAATCCCTTTGTGCTGCCGGAGTTCCAGAACCGCTACGGCACGGGGCTGAACGGGCAGCGGAGCGGCTCGAACATCTACAGCTGGGGAGAGCGGCTGAATGCGGCCTCGCGCTACGGCTATACGCCGAACGACTTCTTCGAGACGGGGCATGTCTATACGAACGCCTTCACGCTCTCGGGCGGTACGGACCGCAACCAGACCTACTTTTCGGCCGCAGCGGTCAATTCCGACGGTATCATTCCGAACAACGAATACGACCGCTACAACTTCACCTTCCGCAACACCAGCTTTTTTCTGAAGGACAAGCTGCGGATCGACGCCTCGGCGAGCTACATCTACCAGCAGGACCAGAACATGACCAACCAGGGTGTCTACTCGAACCCGCTGGTCTCGGCCTACCTCTTCCCGCGGGGCGAGAACTTCGACCTCTACCGCCGCTTCGAGCGCTACAACGAGGGTACGAAACTCATGGAGCAGTTCTGGTCGGCGGACATGGAGGGCGGTGACCTCCGCATGCAGAACCCCTACTGGATCGCCTACCGCAACCTGCGCAATACGGACAAGAAGCGCTACATGCTCTCGCTCTCGGCCTCGTATGACATCCTGCCGTGGCTGAATGTCACGGGGCGCGTAAGGATCGACAACATGAACTCGCTCTACACGCAGAAGCTCTATGCCTCGTCGAACACGACCATTACGGACGGCGGCCGGAACGGCCACTACACCGAGGCGCGGACCTACGATTCGCAGACCTATGCCGACGTGATGGCCAACATCAACAAGACGTTCGGCGACGACTGGTCGCTGCAGGCCAACCTCGGCGCGTCGATCAACAACGTGAAGAGCGACGAGCTCTCGTACCGCGGCCCGATCCAGGAGAACGGCCTTCCGAACGTCTTCAACGTCTTCGATCTGGACGACACGAAGAAGCGGGCCGAGAAGACCGGCTGGCACGACCAGACGCAGTCCCTCTTCGCCTCGGTCGAGGTAGGGTGGAAGCAGATGCTCTACCTTACGGTGACGGGCCGCAACGACTGGGCCTCGCAGATCGCCGGCTCCTCCTCGTCGTTCTTCTATCCGTCGGTGGGCCTGTCGTGGGTGCCCACTTCGCTCTGGGACCTGGGCGGAGCGTTGAGCTACCTGAAGCTCCGCGGCTCGATCGCCTCGGTGGGTATGCCCTTCCCGCGCTACCTGACCGTCCCGACCTACGAGTACGACGCCACGAACCGCGTCTGGAAGGACAAGACGCACTATCCGATCGGGGATCTGAAGCCCGAGCGCACGACCACCTACGAAGTGGGTATTGACGCCCGGCTGTGGCGCCACCTGAGCCTCTCGGCATCGTGGTACCAGGCCGACACGAAGAACCAGACGTTCGACCCCTCGCTGCCTCCCTCGTCCTCCTATACGACGATCTACCTGCAGACGGGCCACGTCCGCAACACGGGCGTCGAGCTCTCGGTGGGGTATGACAACCGGTGGGGAAGTTTCCGCTGGGCGACGAATTTCACCTATGCGTGGAACCGCAACGAGATCATCGAACTGGCGGCCAATGCCGTGAACCCCATCACGGGCGAGCCGCTGAATCTCGAGAAGCTCGACATCAAGGGCCTGGGCAAGGCGAAGTACATCCTCAAGGAGGGCGGCACGCTGGGTGACCTCTACACGACGTCGGACCTGCGCTTCAACGACAACGGCTACGTCGAGGTGGACAAGAGCGGCAACCTGCTGCTGACGGACGAGGGAGACGACATCTACCTCGGTTCGGTCTTCCCGGATCACAACCTCGCGTGGCGCAACGACTTCTCGTGGAAGGGCGTGAATCTCGGCCTGCTCTTCACGGCCCGCATCGGCGGCATCTGCTACTCCGCGACGCAGGCCAACCTCGACCTGTACGGCGTTTCGGAGGCCTCGGCCGCGGCGCGCGACGCCGGAGGCGTTCTGATCAACGGCCGCGAGATGGTCGACGCGCAGAAGTGGTACCAGGCGATCGGCTCGCAGTCGGGTCTGCCGCAATACTACACCTATTCGGCGACGAACTTCCGCCTGCAGGAGCTCTCGCTGGGCTACACGCTCCCCGCGAAGTGGTTCCGCGACAAGATGCGGATGACCGTCTCGTTCGTCGGGCGCAACCTCTGGATGATCTACTGCAAGGCACCGTTCGACCCCGAGGCCGTGGCCTCGACGGGGCTGAACTATCAGGGCATCGACTACTTCATGATGCCGTCGCTCAGGAGCCTCGGCTTCAGTGTCAAATTCCAATTCTAAACGACTACGGGCATGAAAAAGATAACGACAAAGACGGGCCGGCTGCTCATGGCGGCCGTACTGCTGGCTCTGGCCTCCTGTACGGGTGATTTCGAGGATATCAACCGCAACCCGAACCAGGTGACCGAGGAGCAGATGGAGGCCCTGAACTACAAGACGGGCACGAAGGTCCGCACGCTGCAAAGCCTCGTGATTCCCGTCCAGGAGCACATGTACCAGTTCAACGAGTCGCTCACGGGCGGGCCGTTTGCGGGCTATATCGGCGCGACGGTCGACACGTGGCAGACGAAGTTCGAGACCTACAACCCCTCGGCCGACTGGCGCAAGTGGCCCTTCGCCAATGTCATCACCGAAACCTACACCCCCTACAAGGGGATCGTCGGCGGTACGGACGACGAGGTGGCCGTCGCCTTTGCGCGGCTGCTGCGCGTGGCGATCATGCAGCGCGTGACGGACTCCTACGGGCCGATTCCCTACTCGGAGCTTGAAAACAACGAGTCGGTCTACGTCGCCTACGATTCACAGGAGGCGGTCTACACGAAGATGTTCGAGGAGCTGGACGAGGCGATCGCGACGCTGGGCCGCAACACGACCCTCTCGTCCGATGCGTGGAGCCGCTACGACGGGGTCTACTACGGCAACATCGCGCAATGGTTGAAATATGCCAACTCGCTCAAGCTGCGCATGGCCATGCGCCTGACGGAGGTGAAACCCGACCTGGCGCGGACGAAGGCCTCGGAGGCGATTGCCGGGGGCGTCATCACGGCCAATGCCGACAACGCGGCGATGCACGCCGCGGAGAACCGCACGACGCTCATCTACAACGACTGGGGCGACCACCGCGTCGGCGCCGACATCCTCTGCTACATGACCGGCTACAACGATCCGCGCGTCGAGAAGATGTTCCTGCCGAACGACGTGGGCAACTACGTCGGCATCCGCATCGGTATCGACGTGGCGGGCAAGGCGACGGCCATGACCAAGTATTCCAACCTGATCGTCGAGTCGACGACCCCCTACCTGTGGTTCAACGCCGCGGAGGCTACGTTCCTGCGCGCGGAATACGAACTGCGCTGGGGCTCGGAGGAGACGGCCCGCGAGCTCTACGAGGAGGCCATCCGCCTCTCGTTCGAGGAGCGGGGCGCGAGCGGCGCCGACGCCTACATCGCCGATGCCGCGAGCCGTCCGGCCGCCTACACCGATCCGCTGGGCATGTACAGTGCCGCGGCGCAGAGCACGATCACAATCGCGTGGGCGCCCGGAGCTGACAACTTCGAGGAGAACCTCGAGCGCATCATCACGCAGAAGTGGATCGCCATCTTCCCGCTGGGCGTGGAGGCGTGGTCCGAACACCGTCGCACGGGCTACCCGCGGCTGATGCCGGTCGTGGCCGACAAGTCGGGCGGCGGGGTCGATGTGGCGCAGGGGGCCCGACGGCTTCCCTATCCCGTGGAGGAGTATCAGCAGAACAATGCGAACCTGCAGGCGGCAATTCAGATGCTCGATGCCGAGCAGCAGAACGGCAACCGCACGGGCGACCAGATGGGTACGCGCGTATGGTGGGACTGCAAACCCTATAACAACTGACCAACATGAAACAGACAAGAACATACCGGATGATCCTCCCGCTCGTGGTGTTGCTGCTCGGGGCCTCGTGCAGCGACTGGACCGAGACGGAGGCCATAGAAAACACGGTTTACAAACCGTGGGAGCAGGACCCGGCGCTGTGGGCCGACTATACGGCGGCGCTGCGGGCCTACAAGCAGTCGGAACACTACCTGTCGTATGCGCGGCTCCACAATTCGCCCGCGCAGGCCGCGAGCGAGCAGGACTTCATGCGCTGCCTGCCCGATTCGCTCGACATCGTGACGCTGACCAACGCCGACAACTTCTCGGCCTATGACGCCGAGGACATGGCCGTGATGCGCGAAAAGGGGACGAAAGTGCTCTATCAGGTGGACTATGCGGCCCGCAAGGCGGAGTTTGCCGACGCCGCGGCTCTCGCGTCGTACCTCGACGGGGTGATCGCCTCCGTCGCGGCGAACGGTCTGGACGGCTACTCGTTCACCGCCGACCCGCTCGACGCCGCGGCCACGGCCTCGATCGTTGCGACGCTCTCGGCTGCCAAAGCGGAGGGCCAGCTGCTCGTCTTCGAGGGCAACCCGCTCTCGGTGGCTGCCGCCGACCGCGAAAAACTCGACTACGTGGTTCTCGACACCGAGACGGCCGCGAACACCACCGAGGTGCACCTGCAGGTCCTCAACGCCACGGACTACGCGGGCATCGCCGCGGATCGGCTGCTGCTGGCCGCCGAGATCGACGCGCCGCTGCAGGACGCCGACCGCACGGAGTACGCCGCCGTGGAGCTGATGGCGCGCTGCGTCGTGGAGTACGGCCCGCTGGCGGGCTTCGCGGCCTACAACATCGCCGGGGACTACTACCATGCCGACCGGAACTACAGTACGATCCGCGAGGCGATCCAGACGTTGAACCCCTCAAAATAGAGTGCCATGAAACGATATATCATAACCTTTTTCGTGCTGCTCGGGGCGCTGACGGCCTGCGAGCGGTACGATGCCGACGACCACAAGTTCGGCAACGTGGTCTATCTGAACGTCTCGCAGACGAGCCCCGTGCAGCTGGCCACCTTCAGCAACAACCGCCCGACCTACGACTGCACGCTGCAGGCGGCGCTGACCTATCCGGCCGCGCAGGACGTGCGGGTCTCGCTCGCGGTCGATCCGTCGCTCGTGGCGGCCTACAACGCCCGCTACGGCACCGCATGGCCGATGCTCGACGAGAAATACTACACGCTCTCCGCCCCGGAGACGACGATCGCCGCCGGACGCACCGTCTCGGATGTCGTGACGCTGCAGCTGCGCGGGCTCATGGGTGAGGGCGAGGAGCAGACGGGCGCTCTGCCGCTCGACGAGACCTTCCTCGTTCCGGTGCGCATCAGCGGAGCGTCGATGGATGTGCTGCGGGGCTCCGACGTGGCCTACTACGTCGTCAAGCGCTCGTCGGCGATCACCGTGGCGGCGCAGCTCGGCGAGGGCAACTGGATCAACTTCCCGACCCTAGACAAGTACGGCACGAACAGCAGCGCGTGGAACGGCCTGACGGCCATGACCTACGAGGCGCTGATCTACATCGACGAGTTCGCCACGACGGATGCCGAGGGGCTGCCGGTGAACATCTCCTCGGTGCTGGGCGTGGAGCAGTACCTGCTGCTGCGCATCGGCGACACGAACTTCGAGCGGCAGCAGTTGCAGTTCGACGGCTCGGGCAGCGGCTCGCAGTTCGGCAAGTTCCCGGGCAAGGATGCCACGAAGAACCTCGAGGCCGGGCGCTGGTACCACGTGGCCTGCACCTACGACCAGGCGGCCCGAACCGTGCGCATCTATGTCGACGGCAAGATTCAGAGCGAGGAGACCGGCGTAGGCATTGCCACGCCGAGCGAGGACAACCGCATCAACCTGGCCATGCGTGCGCTCTACGACTACTACCTGAACAACCCGACCGAGGACAACGAGAAGAAATACGGCGGCTTCGTCGACGCCTACCAGTTCTTCATCGGCAAGTCCTACGACGAGAAGCGTCCGTTGAACGGCAAGATCGCCGAGGCGCGCGTATGGTCCGTGGCACGCACTCCCGAGCAGATCTGGGAGAACATGTACAACGTCGAGAATCCGGCCGACGACCCGACGCTGCTGGGCTACTGGAAGTTCAACGAGGGGGCGGGCAATACCGTCCGTGACTACTCGATGTACGGCAACGACGGTGTGGCCGAGAGCGACATCACGTGGCCCTCGGGCATCGAGATTCCGAAAATCAACGAAACGAACGAATAATTATGAAAACGAGGAATATTTTGAAACAAGGATTGGTGACGCTCCTTTGCACAGCGGTATTTGCAGGCTTTGCGGCCTGCAGTACCGATCCTGTGGAGCGCGAAGGCGGCAAGCTGCCCGACAAGGAGGCCATCGAATCGACCTACGGCATGTTGCGGAGCGATAGGGGTACTCAAGACGATATCTATGTTTATATGTCTGAAGGACCGAGTTTTGTTTCTGATTATATATATTATCAGATTACAAATGGAGCTTCCGAAAATTTAAGATTCAATGTAACGATCGGTGAATGCCCCGATGCTTCCGATTGTATCATGCTGCCGGAAGAAAATTATGAATTTCCGAATGGGCAAATGCTCCAAATCGATCAAAATGCCAGACTGTCAAATAAAGTGCTTGTAAAAATTCTGTCAGAAGGATTGGCTCCCGGGGATTATATACTTCCTTTAGCTATTACTTCAGAAGGGAGAGCTGTAGAACCCGGAATTGAAAATGTATTTCAAACACTGAATTATCAAGTATCTATCCGCGCTCGGTCTCTTAATGAGGAAGGACAAGAATTGAATACAGACCAAGTTTTTTTGGTTTGTTATATCAATACGAGTGAATATGATCCTCGGTTGGTGGATGATTATTTCATAAGAAAAACCAGTCAATCCACGTATCAGGATGTATGGTATCGAACAGTTGGTAATATCGTCAATTTACGTCCTGTAACACTTAAATACGATGAGAGCACAGGACGGGCAATGCTTGAGCTCGGTAGTGATGCACGTTATGTCCTCGATCATAAGTCTACATATATTAGCCCGTTGCAAGATAAGGGCAGAAAAGTATGTCTTTGCATTGAAGGTGGTGGAACCGGTCTCGGATTTTGCAATCTTTCGGATGAACAGATCGTCGACTTTGTAGCGCAAATTAAGGCTGTGCTTGAAATATTCGATCTCGACGGGATCAACTTTTGGGACCGTAACTCAGGCTACGGTAAAGAAGGAATGGCCCCTGTGAACACGACTTCTTATCCAAAATTGATTAAGACATTAAGAGAAACAATCGGCTCGGACAAACTGATAACTCTGACGGATTATGAAGATCCAACAGCCTATTTTTGGGATACGGAGGCTATGGGCGGAATTGCGGTCGGCGAATATCTTGATTATGCCTGGTCGGGGTACAATAGCGAAGAAGAGCAGGTGCAAATTGTGGATCCATGGCATCAGGGAGCGCAATATGTTTCACAGCATGAGCGAAAACCTATTGCGGGGCTTGATGCGGCAAAATACGGCTGTATTAATATTCCGTGGTATAAGGGCACCTCGGACCTGAAAGATATGACACATATCTTTAATTGGAGAAATGCCGGTTACAAGCAAAGTCAGATTTTAGTGACACAGGATTTAATGACTGTATTGCAGAATGCCTACGAAGGCAGTTTGGATTTGGGCCGACCATATGTATGTTTTGCTGATGATGGCATATTGTCGTTCTTTGATTTGGGCATTCCTGGCCTTCCTCCTATGGAAACGCTGGGTAATATGTATACGTTTGATGTAGGGCGATTAGGCCAGATTGATGGTAAAAACGTCTATGGTAAATGGTTGAAAGATTGGTGATTAATAGTTTGTAATAGTCTATGGGAAACAAGGTAATATCATTCTTGATTAACCGATCGTTTATGAATTACTAACAACTACACAATTATGAAAACGACTTTAAAACTTTTGGCTTCTTTTGCAATAGGTACCATGGTGATGTTTTCCTGCCAAAAGGCAGAAGAACCGGTTGATTCGACAATGAATGGACCTCAAACACGAGCATACGGAGATACACCGGTTGTTGCAATGTATGTTGAAACAAACGATGTTAATCCGCTGAACGCCGGGGATTATGAGCTGACGGATGGAACTCCGTTTGTCGGTATAGTTGAATTGTTTGCTTCAAATATTGAGAAAACAGTGGTCAATGGGGTCACTCAGCCGACTCTGAAACTCAATGATAAGATGACTCGAGTTCTGGAACCTGATCCTAACGCCCCTACTACTACGGGTTATCATAAATATGTGAAACCTTTGCAGGACAAGGGAATTAAAGTGCTGTTAACGGTTCTTGGGAACTGGCAGGATATGGGCGTTGCTAATATGAATGATACTCAAACTACGCAGTTTGCCCAGATTGTTGCCTATGTTGTAAATCGATATAATCTCGATGGCGTCGGCTTTGATGATGAGTATGCTGGATATACAAGCACAAACAATACGTCATACAGTCAGATTATTAAGAAAGTACGCAATTTGCTCCCAAATAAGATCATTACAGTTTTTGATTGGGGAAATACGGATACTCTTGATGCCGAAGCTTTGGCTATGATTGATTATGCTTATCATGGCTTCTTCGGTACAAGCTTTATCTCGAGTGGTCTTGTGGATAAATCTCGTTGGTCACCGATGTCGTTGAATCTTGGCTATAACTACAATACTTATTTAAGTACAATTTATAATAACGCCTTACGAGCTAAAAATGAGGGGTATGGAGCTTTAATGTGCTTTAATCTTCGTCGCACCTCGGATGTTAATTCGACTAACGTATTTATTACTATGGCGAGTGCCATGTATGGTCAGTCTGTAGTATGTGATGGAGGTGATCGACCTCAAGATTGGGATTTCATTTCGACAGGTCTCACTTTCACGTATGCTGATGTTTTGAACGCTCAATAAGTGATACTGTTTCCCATAGACTAATGTTTTTTGGGTCTGCATACCTGATAAGGGTATGCAGACTTATTTATGGGAGGTGTAGTTATGGCCATTTTTGTCGTAAGGCGGCAAAAACAGGGGCCGAGCAGGAAATCCTGCCCGGCCCTTGCCGTGGGGTGCCGGATGCCGAATAGCCGGCTGGCGCATCACCGGATCAGAAGACCCGGACGCACCGTACACTGCAACCCGAAGCCCGCATGTTGGAGTTGTACATCACGTAGCTGGCGTTGAAGTCGACAATCTTGGAGCGTCCCTCGTCGACCGAGGAGGTCCAGTAGTATCCTTCGCGGCCCTGGGGTCCCGGAATCAGACGGAGGACACCCGAATTGTTGGCCATCTGACCCGCTGCGGGGAAGAACGAGTTGGCGTTGGTGAAGGTCCAGCCGTCGTTGAACGAACCCTCGGAGAGGATCGACGACGAGTCGAAGACCATACCGCCGGTTGCCGTGAAGCCGGTGAAAACCTTTACCGGGGCGACCATGTAGCCCTCCGGGCACGGGTCGTAGATTGTCTTCACGGGTGACGTCTCGTCGGGATTGCCCCAGAGGTAGTCGTTGCGGTGGGTGAGCGTCTCCGCGTCGTCCGAGCCGCCCAGTCCGTACCAGTCGAACATGTTGGTGTAGTTGCCCGTGAAGAACATCTCGGGGTACTGGATGGCCTCGCGCAGCGTGGCCGCATCCGATTCGGTCGAGGTGGCGAATCCGACCATCGGCTGGTAGTCGGGGTCACCGTAGACGATCGAGCCGTCCAGAATCGCACCGGCGCTGCTGAATCCCACGTAGGGGTCTTTCCGGCCCCACTGGTACTTGAGTCCGTCGTAGGAACTGAGGCTTCCGTCCGGCTGGTCCCACTCGCCCAGGTTGCGGTCCATGATGGTGAACTGCTCGCCGTCGTAGTTGGTGCAGGCGACATCCTTCACGCCGGACGTGGCCCAGATGTGCCAGCTCCAGAGGATCGTGCCCCGCTTGCGCGGATAGGGCTCCGTGACGGGCACGCCGTCCGTTACCGCGATGACGGCATTTCCGTTGACGGTTCCCGAAGTCGTGAAGAGCACCTTGCCGTCACCGGTCAGCTCGACGCTGGCGATGACGTTCCCGGCTTCCGAGCCGGTCTCCCACAGCACCATGACATCCTTGGGTTCGATGCGCGTGGGGGCGTCGAGGCCCGCCGTGGCGATGCCGTTGCCCATGACCGTGGCATCGAAGAGGTAGGTCGTGTTGGGTTCGGTGACGATGTAGCAGTTGGCATAGGTGCCGTTGGCGTTGAGGTCGACAGCCTCCACGGCGGGTGCAGTCACCGAGACGCCGATCTCCGCATAGGCGCTCAATCCCGCCTCCGAAAGGGCGATGACGGAGACCTTGCCCTCCTTTTCGGCATAGGTGTTCTCCTCGACGGGGGCCGTAATTTCGAGCTTGTCGCCGTTGAAGGCTACCTTCCAGCCGTCGGGCTTGCCGATCTGGGTGTGGACGGCGCCCGTCATCGTGTAGTCGACGGCCAGCGTCTCACCGTAGGTGAACTCGAGCGGACCCGCCGTGTCGAAGGTGAAGCGCAGCTCTCCGGTAGCCGGAAGGGTGATGACGGTGCCGTCGACGAGCTCGACGACCAGCATGCCGTTCTCGAAGCGGACGTCGAGGAAGAAGCCGACCTTTTCCTCTTCGGTGGCGCGCACGCCGGTGTCCTCCCACGTCTTGCCGCCGTCGGCGGAGATCTCCCACCGCTCGGTCTCGGGGTTGATTCTTACCTGGGGTGCCACGGCTGCGGCGCGGATCCGGTTGCCGTCGGCATCGGTCACGAAGACGACGTTGCCCTCGGCGCTCTTGTAGGCCCACCAGAAATCACCCTCCTCCTCGACGATGATGAGGGCCGGCGACCAGCTGCCCGATCCGCCCTTGGCGATCTCGACCGAGGTCCCGTCGGAGAAGGTGATCGTCCAGCCGGTTGCGGTCTCGACGGCCGAGTCTACGGTCACCTCCTTCTGATTGAGTTTCTCAAGGATGGTTTTCAGCGAATTGATCTCCTGCTGCATCGAGCTCTCCAGCTGGTCGAGGCGTTCCGTCAGCCCGTTCACGGAGCGCCAGAGATCGGAATCGTCGTAGGAGCAGGACGTCATCGTCTGCGTCAGCAGGACCGCCAGCAGGCAGCCCAGCAGTTTCATTGGAGCGAATTGTTTCATGATTTTGTGTGTGGATATGTTTACGGCATACAAAGTAAGGATTTTAATCGCGAAAAATCGTTAACCTAAATTCATGGTTTCATATTTTGCATTTCCGGCAGATTATGGTTAATATTGCGTACATGAAAAAGGATTTGAAACAGCTGCTCAAGGAGGAGTGCAATTTCACCCCTTCGGATGCGTTGGTGGAGGAGTTTATTGAAGCGATGGAGGAGACGCAGGTCAAGCCGCGCAGCCGTATCATCGAGTTCGGAAAGATCTGCTCCGACGTGTTCTGCGTCAAGAAGGGGATCGTCCGGCTCTTTCATGTGGACGATGCCAAGGAGACGACCTTCGGCTTTGCCTCTCCCGGTACGATCTTCATGTCGCCGCTCTCGTTTTATCTCGACGCGCCCGCCTTTTTGATGGCCGAGACCTGCAAGGTGCCCGTCACGCTGCTCCGAATGAGCCGCAAGACCTTCTACGACTTCATCAACGGCTCGGACGAGTTCGCCCGCTGGATGTTCAGCCTGGCATCGGCCCAGATCTGCATCTGCGAGCGGAAACTCTCGCTCATCAACGGCACGGCCATGGAGCGCTATCAGGCCGTGCTGAAAAACCGTCCCGATATCGTCGAAGCCGTCACGAGCCGCGTGCTGGCCTCCTATCTGGACATCACGCCGCAGCACCTGTGCCGGCTCAAGCAGCAGCTCCGCATGAGCCATTGATGTGCCGCCGCGCGCGGCAATGTGTCGTCCGTGAGCATTCGCATGTCCATGTGCGCCAACCCGTCCGGGCGCGCCAACTGACCGTGGCGAAGACCGCCGCCCATGGTCCGAAACGCGATCCGTTACGAATGCAGGTGCGCCGAGCCGCGCCAGACCCTGGCCCCGAGTCTCGCCGGGCAGCTCCGTCGGCAGACGCCCCGCCCAAAAACAAAAAACCTGTAAACTTGTGGTTTACAGGTTCCCGGCCTCTTCGCGGCCTTGTCTTGGTGGAGAATACGATAACTGAACCCATATCGTAATCACCAATATGTCAACGTGTTAAGATTGTAAAAATTTTTAGATACACCGAATAGGCCACAACCTATTTTCGCTGTTTCCCCTTGTATTCACTTGGTTGTTACAAAGTTACGAAAAATTCCCGGATTTTGCAATCGAATTGGAAACGAACCTGCGGATTTTTTTATCGTTTTTGAGAATGTTATGATGTGTATAAACGTTTGTAAATCAATATATTATATACAACGGTTGGACCCGGTGCCCAATCTGATATTTTCAGCCCTTGTAACATTCCCGGAAGGTGACACGGCGGTTCAGTAGGGGATTCGGAAGTAGTCGAGCGTGGCTTAACGGTTATTTTGTGTTGGCGAGCATTAAAAGATCGTGTTACTCATCAAGTTTTGGGTAATTATGTTTGTGTCGTTATCTGTAATAATAATCTTTATAATGCAAGTAATAAATATTCATATATAAATTGTGAACTAGATTATTATCATTATATTTGCATCGTTATCACTTATGTTGATAATGATGCATATTATGGAAAATGATGAGAAATGCTGAAAACAATATCTATTGCAGGTGTTCCTGTCACTCTTGATAAAATTGGTCGGGATAAACTGAAAGGGCTAACTCTTGATCTAATATTGAGTTTCCGGTTTTATTGTGCGGAATTCAATAAGCATCCGTTGTGCCTTGTTGAAAATGCTGATTTGACCCGTACATACACGCCGATGCGGTATGCTCGCATTGCTAATCAGATTGAGCGGATTCTGGAAATTCCGGTTGTATTCATCTTGCAGTCTGCGCCATTTTATATCAGACAGCGACTGATTGAGCAGGGGGTTTATTTTGTCGTATCGGACCGTTATGTGTTTCTCCCCGGTATGCTAATTAATGAACGGATTCGGAAAAAAGAAGATCCGGAACATCAACTATCCCCCGTAGCTCAATATGTCTTGTTAAATTATTTGCTTCATCCTGATCTGAGCGAATTTACCTTGCAAGAGCTGCAATCTCGTATTCCGTATAACTATTTGGCTGTATCTCGAGCTGTTGGTGAATTGGAAAGAAAGCAATTGCTGCAGGCTCGAAAAGACAGGAAGACAAAATTGATCTATTCCTCCATGTTGCGAAAGGACCTATGGAATAAGGCTATGCCCTATTTTGTGTCGCCAGTTAAAAAGATCGTTTATTCGGACGAGGTAGGAGGTGATTCTTTTTACATCGGAGGTGTCAGCGCCTTGTCTCACTACTCATTCCTGAATGCTGACGACCAGATCACATTAGCTATTTGGGAACGGGATTATGTTTCGGGAAATTATTCCTTCTCGGAGTGGGAATCGTCGGATTTCAAGTATAAGATTGAAATCTGGAAATATTCCCCTGAAATGAAAATTGGGCAACAGGGATATGTCGACAGATTGTCGTTGTATTTGTCTTTGCGCGAAGACAGGGATCCGCGGGTAGAAAAAGAATTGGAGAATATAATTCGTGAAATATGGCAGTAAGGGGTCTGGATAAGTTTAGGGAGTATTTTGGAGATTTCCAGGAGAACTATGTGATTATAGGAGGTACGGCATGTAGTATTATGCTGCGTCATGCAGATATGAAACCACGAGCCACGAAAGATATAGACATGATTCTTGTCGTGGAACGGATGACACCTGAATTTGGCCGTCGATTTTGGAGTTTTATCCATGATGGGGATTATGAACAGAGAGAGAAAAAACGAGGTGAGGGGAAAGAGCCGAAGCCTGAATTGTTTCGGTTTTATAGACCTCGGAACGAAGAGTTCCCTTATCAGATAGAACTTCTGTCCAAACAGCCGGAAGTGCTGGCTGTTCCCGCTGGTTGTCATCTGACCCCGATTCCTGTCGGTGAAGATGTGTCGAGTCTGTCTGCAATCCTGATGGATGAAGAGTTTTATCAGTTTGCATTGGCCCACAGTACGATGGAAGAGGAACTGCATGTTGTTGATACGGTAGGTCTGATATGTCTGAAGATGAAGGCATACCTGAATCTTTCCGAACAGGAACCGCCTGCACATAGCAGTGATGTCCGAAAACATATGTCCGATGTTTTCAAGCTAATGGCGAGCTGAATTAGTCAAGACTTAATCTGACAGTTACGCATAAAAAGAGTAGATTTGTAACATAAAAGCAGATTAAGTTATGACCACATCAGAAAAAGTCATCAAGAACAAACTGGGACTGCTTGAGCTGTCCCAACAGTTGGGAAACGTGTCACGAGCCTGCAAGATCATGGGATACAGCCGTGACAGTTTTTATCGTTTCAAGGAACTGTACGAGCAGGGCGGAGAACTGGCCCTGCAGGAGATTTCCCGTAAAAAGCCGGTGATAAAGAACCGCGTGGAGGAGCGCATAGAGCAGGCTGTAGTGCAGATGGCCATAGACAACCCGGCTTTGGGACAAGTACGCGTATCCAACGAGCTGCGCAAGAAAGGCATACTCGTATCTCCCGGAGGAGTGCGCTCCATCTGGTTCAGGCATGACATGGAGACCTTCCAGAAACGCCTGAAGGCACTTTCGACCAAGGTGGAGCAGGAATGCATCGTGCTTGACGAGAACCAGGTGGCCGCGCTGGAGAAAGCCAAGGCGGAGAAACAGGCACACGGGGAAATAGAGACTTATTATCCAGGCTTCCTTGTGGCGCAGGACACCTATTATGTAGGGTATATCAAAGGCGTGGGGCACATTTACCAGCAGACGGTCATCGACACCTATTCCAAAATCGGATTCGCCAAACTTTACGACAGGAAGAACGCGCTCGTGGCGGCGGACATGCTCAATGACAGGGTGGTTCCGTTCTTCGAGCAGCATGACCTGAAACTGATGAGGATGCTCACGGACAGGGGAACCGAATACTGCGGAAACAGGGAAACACATGAATACGAACTGTATCTGGCCATCGAGGACATCGACCATTCCAAGATCAAGGCCAAGAGCCCGCAGACAAACGGCATCTGTGAACGCTTCAACAGGACTGTCCAGAACGAATTCTACGCCATCGCTTTCAGAAAGAAGATATACACCTCGATAGAACAACTGCAAGCAGACCTTGACACTTGGATGAACTCTTATAACACGCAAAGGACGCACTCCGGGAAATACTGTTTCGGGAAAACACCCATGCAGACTTTCCTCGAAGGAATGGAGGTGGCAAGGAGATATCAATTGCAGGATGCAGGGAAAATACAACCTGATGAGCAAGAGATTGGCTCATCAGGTTGTGAGAGTGAGAATAATTGCGTATCTTCGCAGATGGCATCGGACACTTTTTTTGTCCGATAGTATAGAAAATGTCAGAACAAGTCTTGACTATTACAGATAAATAAAAAAAGTCTACAGATTTTTTAGATTTGTATCGGCAAACCAACAAAAAGCTAAAAAACGAGTAGTCTTATGGACTTGACAAAGGAACAGTATCAGTTGGTTTGTTGAAACCAGGCCAAGTAATAACTAATTTTTATAGAAGAGGGGAGACTAATTAGTCTCCCCTCTTTGCAATATATGTCAGACGGTATCAGGATTCTGCGATTTTAGGGTTTTAAGTTCGCATTGATACTGTTGTTTAAAACGAATTCTATCCCTTTCTACTAATGGATCTCCTTTACTCGACGGAAAAGATCGGGCAATAATTCGTGCAAATTTTTTCACTAATGAATTATCATTGAATAAAGGGTTTCGAATTGTCGTTTCAAGTTGATCTATGGCATGACTAACATCCGTCCCTTTCAATTCAATGAAATGTCCGAACCAAGTAGCTAAATTTGAGGGATTCTTTGACAAAAGTAGTTTGTCACATTTTTGGCCAGATGTAATAATACATCCATCTACTTGAAACATTGCAGCATCACGAGGTGGAATGATATTGGCTCTATAATGTATCCCTTTCTCTTCGGTAGCAATACTCGAGTACGTCTTTAATGGCTTTTCTGGAATGTATCGAGTTGAAAGTGTCTGATAAATATCATTCGGCATAAATTATATCATTAAGGAGGGTCAACTTGTCTTCTACACAATCGGATGCATGGTCTAATTCTGTGCCGCTTATCATTCCGATTTCAGTATCTCGAATATCGGACATAGTACCATCTTCACGAATATAATAGGCTCTTATCTCATCAATGGAAACGATCTGTTCTTGGGGAACAATTTGATACGTCGCGTCCTGATTTTTTGCTTCAGCTTGCGCTGCTCTGATTAGTACATTAAACGCCGTAACCACATAAGGACTATGTGTTGCAATGGTAACAGCACTGGACATACCGGTAGTCCGTGATGCTTCATTGATGCGTGCCACAATGTGTCCAATCAGGCTTTGCTGTGATTCGGGGAATAGATTTTGTTCAGGTTCTTCGATATAAAGACGAGTATTTTTATAGTTAAATATTCTAGCGGCTTGATTAATAACAGATCCAAGATCTTGATCATTTTGAATCCTGCCGTTAGCTATTTTTTTGAAAAAATCTGCAACATCCTGTTTGCTTAAATCTATTGAATTAGAGAAAACAGGGCCGGTAAAATAATCAGTCATTACAACGATTGGCAGGACAGACTGAACACCACTCGACGCATAAAAAGGGGCAAATGTTTCCCGGGAATTTTTTAATCGAATGATGTCAGTATCGAGTTTTGCGTCGTAATAATATTCCATGTTACCGACAACGCTCAAGTCTGTTGGCTCTTTTTCCGATGTGTGTTCTTTGGCTTCACCCCATTCGAAGATATGATTAAATAGTACATCATAATCATTGGAGCGATATGCTCTGTCCACATTTTTTATCGCGGATACCAAGTTCCTTTCCGATGGAATAAAACATAATTTGGTGTTATGGCGCTTTTGCTCGAAATCGGGATTACGTGTAATTCTGACATTTCTGTTCCCGATAAGATCAATGGCAATACACTCCCCAATATAGTGAATCTCGCTTGTTGTTTTAAAGAAATTATCGCTGAGTCGATGAAACTGTTTCAATTCCCGTAAAAAACGGAAATAATGTGTATAGGCCGATACCAAATTTCTTTCATCTCCTGTCATGATCTTTTTTTCAATCCATTGGCAGAAGCACAATATCTTCATCAACGTACTTTTTCCTGTACTTTGCTTGCCTATAAAAATATTGAAGCGGCCCAATTCTACCGTCCCGGTATCTGAGAGTGGTCCGATATTTTTGATGGTTATCGATGCCATAATCAAGAAATTTAAGCAAATTTAAGAAATAAATCCATGCGTACAAATGTTCTGCCGCTAATTTTGTTCTATATACTTTTAATCATCAATTACTGCTCATTTGATTCCACCTTATTTGTCAAATTTCTATCAATAATTTTTTTCTCCCGGTTGCCGTCGGGGAAGATAGTCATGCGGAAGGCCGCGGGCGGCCCGCCGTCCTCGGATGAAAAATCATCCTCGCCGGGGCTGCGGTGTTTTTCGCCGCTCCGACGTCGCCGCATGACTGTGTCTCTTCCCGAGGCAACCGACCGCGTCGGGAATAAGTCCTCATAACATAATTATTCATTGACTATGCAGTCTGTTGGGATTGCATGGTCCCAGAAACGTGAGACACACGGTAAAAACTGTTTGATGTTATGCAGACTTCCAAGGAAGAACCGAAAACAAAGAAGAGCCGGGCCAAAGCATCGAAAGCCGCCCCTTCGAATCCGAATCCCGACGTACAGGAGTCGCCGCAGGCTGCCTCCAATTCTGAGACTGCGGAACAACAACCCGCTCCGGCCGTTCAGTTGCTGGATTTGAACAAGGTTGTCAGCAGCACCTACAATCCCCGCAAGGATTTCCGCTCGGAGACCTTGCAGGAACTCGCCGACAGCATTCGCCAGGTCGGGGTTTTGCAACCGATCTGCGTTCGGCCCAAAGAGGAAGGTTTTGAAATTGTCTATGGCGAACGGCGCTATTGGGCCGCAGCTATGGCGGGACTGAAATTCATTCCGGCCCTTGTTCGGGAATTGTCGGATGCCGAAGCCGAGGATGCCGCCATTACGGAGAACCTCCAGCGTGAGGACGTGACACCCCGCGAGGAGGCTGCGGCCTACAAACGGGCGCTGGAATCGGGACGTCATACGATCGAGAGCCTGGTCGGGAAGTTCGGAAAATCCGAGACCTACATCCGCTCCCGACTGAAACTCTGTGATCTGATCGACGCCCTCGCCGAACAGCTCGACCGGGAGGAGATTTCGGTTGGCGTAGCCACCGAGATTGCGAAATACAATGTAGAAGTTCAGCAGGAGGTGTACGAGGAGCATTTCTCGGACGGATGCCGCCTGTCGTGGAAGAATGCCCGGATCAAGGAGATTGCCCGGCGGCTCTACGATCGCTACATGACGCGCCTGGATACCTACCGTTTCGACAAGACCGAATGCCACACCTGCCATCACAATACGGCCAACCAGATTCTCTTCAAGGATGAATGTGCGGAGGGCTGCGCGGGCTGCCAGAACCGGAACTGCATGATGCGCAAGAACGACGAATACCTCGTGCAGAAGGCCCAGCAACTGCTGAAAGCGGACCCGCGGACAGTTCTTGCCACGGTGGGCGATACCCCCGATTCGGTAATCGAGCATCTTGAAGAGGAGGGCTACCAGATCGAAGAGTTGGATTACTACCTCGATTACTACGATACGGCCCCTGAAATGCCCGAAGCTCCGCAGGCGGAGTGCTACTCGTCGGAAGAAAACTATGCGGAAGCCGTGAAGCGCTACGAAGCGGCGCTGGCCCGGTTTACGGAGCAGACCCGGCAACTCGAATTCGACGTTACGGAGGGCCGTGTCCGCAAATATGCCATCATCGGAATGTTCGACGTGGAGATTCGTTACGAGGATGTCCCGGAGGAAGAGCGTGAAGTTTCGGTCGAGGATGCCGCAGGGGAACGGACGGTTTACGTCACGATGGTTCCCGCCTCTCCGATGGAGAGCCTGCTGCGTCAGGACCACCGAAACCGGCAGCTCTGCTATGAGCATATCACCGCCGACATGAAGACGCTGTTCCGTGAATCGAAGGTCTCGGGCAACCCGCTGACCGAAGAGGAACACCAGATGTTCTACTACGCCGTGATCCGACACATGGCGGACGATCGGCTTTGGCAGTGCGGCATCGAGCCTCAAAATCAGTGGTGCGTCACCGAAGAGGAGCGCTTCGCGGCCGCCGGGCAACTGACACCCGAGCAGCGGGCGGCAATGATTCGCCTCTTCCTGCTCGATTTCTTCCGCACGACGGCCCGGGATTATAACTGTACGGACGAGGAGGTGGATACGCGCCTGATGTGCCGGTTCGCCGATCTGAATTTCGAGGCTCAAAGCCGGACCCTGCAGGAGAAATACCTGGCAACCTACGAACGACGCCGGACAAAGTTGCAGGAGCAGATTGACGACCTGAAGGCGCAGGAGGAGGCCCGGGCTTTGGCCGAATCCCGGGTGTCGGTTGCAGAATCCATTCCCGAAGAACTCCCCGAGGAGCCGGAAGCGACGCCCGACACGGAGATTCAGGCGCCGTCTGCCGAGCCGCTGATTATACCGGCCGATCCGGAGTTCGGCCCGAACGAGACGGCAGAATCGCTGGCCGCCTGATCCAAGTAAAACCGACGGAGCAATCAAACGATTGCTCCGTCTTTCATTTCCAACCTGTTTCCAATCCCATCCAGCCATGAAAAACCAGAATCTGATAGATGCCATAGCACCCCGACTGACGGAGCTGATGATCCAGCGTATCGAACACCTCGAAACCGACTGGCAGAAACCGTGGATCACGGACCTCGCGCACGGTCTTCCCCGCAACCTGCGCGGCACGCCCTACCGGGCCGGGAATATCCTGATGCTGCTCTTCCTTTCGGGAATAGCGGGCTATCAAACGCCGATCTTCATGACCTTCCGGCAGGCCAAGGAGGAGGGGCTGAATATCCTCAAGGGCTCCCTGTCGTTCCCGGTCTACTTCTGGAAAATCTGTATCCGCCACAAAGAGACCCGCCGCAAGATCGACCTCGAGGAGTACCGCCAGCTTCCGAAGGAGGCCCGCAAACAGTACGAGGTCATTCCCATCATACGCTACTATTCGGTCTTCAACCTCGACCAAACGGATATGCAAGAGAAGCAACCGGAACGCTATGCGGCGCTGACGGCCCGTGCCGAGCGGAAGGATTACTCCGACGGCATGGTCTGCGAGCCGATCGAACGGATGGTCGAGCAGCAGGCGTGGCTCTGCCCGATCGAACTCCGTTACGGCGACCGGGCTTACTACACGCGCTTGCACGATCGGGTTGTCTGCCCGCTCAAGGAGCAGTTCCCGAAGGGCGAAGCCTTCTACGGGACGTTGCTGCACGAGGTGGCCCACAGCACGGGCCATGCCGAGCGTCTGAACCGCACGATGGGGAGCAACTTTGGCGACGAAGAGTATGCCCGCGAAGAGTTGGTTGCGGAGCTGACTTCGGCGCTTTGCGGTGCCATGGCTGGCTTTGCCACGACGCCCCGTGAGGAGAATGCCGCCTATCTCAAAGGGTGGCTTACACAGTTGCGCCGGGAGCCTGCCTACCTCTTCGATATTCTGGTCGATGTCAACCGGGCCGCTCGGATGATCTTCGACCATTTGGAGACCGGAGCCGACGAAATTGCAGAAGAGGAGACTGAAGCTCCGGCTGCATAGATTTTTGTTGCCGATTGTTGAACCATGCCGCAGTCTTCGGGCTGCGGCTTAATCCTTTCAAACCATGAAAACCACCCATCCAATCTATGATGTCTACTTCCGCATCGAGGCGGATTATAACGACGGACGCATGTCGCACGAACAGCACGACCGATTCTACACGGAGATCCGCGCGCTCTTCTCCCGTGCCGGCTTTACGATCCTGGAGAACCCACCGGGTTGTCCCTCCTTCCAGTTGGGAACGACCTGTCTCTACTGCCACCCGACAGAGCTTTCCGGCCCGATCGAGGAACCGCATATCGCCCTTGTCGAAAGAGTGCTGCGACAGGGAACTTCGTTTCAATATCAGACAACGGACCGCTACGACCGGCTCTATGACTTTACCGTCGAGGAGGAGTTGGCCTACTACCGACAACAACATTCCGAGCAGCTATTTCTCGATGCCTTCCGCACCTCGGATCCTTCGAAATACCACCTTCGGGACGAGATTCTCGAGGAGCTGGTGCGGCAACTGATGGTGTACACCGTCCGGGCACCGCTGGGCTGTTCGTTCGATTCGCCGTGCGTGCACTTCGTCCGGGAGATCTACGCCTCGCTGGTCCAAAGAGGTCTGCTGATCGAGATCCAGCTCCGAAAACCTTATGGAACCATGACTTATTGTCGAACCAGATAATAAATCACGCTATGGAAATTATGTGTGAGGAGTATTTTGATGATATTGTTCCAAAAGTGTGTCTGGGGGATAAATAAAAAAGTCTACAGATTTTTTAGATTTGTAGACTAGTAACTTTTAGAAATTAATCCTAACTAGAAACGTTTATTTTGAATTATTGTGTTACAAATACTCTCCAGCTCCCTTCCTTCTCGCCACGCTCCACATATTTTTTTGAAATCAATTGATCCAACAGCTTCTGTATGGCTGTCCCACTGATACCCGTTTCCTCTTTCATGTCTGCCAGTGTTAATGTTGGTTGTGTTCGCATGGCATTCAGAATTTTCGTATAATTGGGGGTTCGGAAGACAATCCGTTCCCCATCATACCACCATACATTCTCATTCCTTTCGCTTACGAACAGCACATCATTATACACTTCCGTAGCCACCAAGGCATTGAAATATTTCAAAAAAGAACGGATCTCCTTGATTCCTGCATGGGCTCCATCACTAGGGACAGGGCCAACTTCGAGATCTGTTTGATGCAAGGCTTCCAAATATTCACTCTTTTTGCGGCTTCGGACGACAATCATCGGATAATCATGGCGAGTCAGAATGTAGTTTACCATCAGTCGTGCAATACGACCGTTGCCGTCCTCGAATGGATGAATGCGTATATAACGATAGTGAAATAGCGCGGCCAACTCTACTGGAGATAGTTTCCCCTCTTTCTCCGCGGCATTATACCAATCCACCAGATCTCCCATTAATCCAGGAGTCTCCTCGGGTGAAGCATATTCGAATCTGTCCCCATACCGGGTAATAACACTGTTCGGTCGTGTCTTATACTGGCCGGCATGAATTACATAACTTGTTTGCATACCGCCAGGCAAATTACGATAAACAGTATAATCTTCTCGTAATATGGTTTTATGTAATGTCCGGATAAAATTCTGTGTCAATGGCACTCCCTTCACCGCAGCTTCTTCCGTCATCATTCGCAGGCCAACGTTACTTGCGGTCATTTCTTGTACGTCACGCACGTCTGCCTCCCCAATCACTTTGCCGAAAAGCAGCAGAATTTCTGTCTGTCCATAAGTTAACGTGTTACCCTCAATGTGGTTGCTGTTGTAATTGAAATCCACTGTAAAACGTCGGCTAAGCCGTTCTTTATCCTTTTCTGACAGTGGTTGCAAATTCTGCCATGCAGCAAGAGCCTTTTTTATGTTAAGATATTTCATACGGACATCTATTTTCCATCAATATTACAAAGATAACATAATTTCTAGAAAAGGTTGTATGTATATAACCCTTTTGCTTGTTTTTAGAATGTATTTTGAAAGTTTTGTCTATCTAAATTTGGTTCACACGATGTTTGCGAGTAGGAATAAGTTGTTCCATATTTGTTGAGTGGATATAAAAATAGCAAGTAAGTCGCTAATTCCCTTAACGGTTTACTTGCTACAAGGTTTATTATTTCTTGCAATCCTTACAGAGCCTTCGCTCCGAGCAACTCTTTGCTCGAGATTTCGAGACATTGGTGGCGGGCTCCGTCCTTCTCGGCGATCTCCAACAGGAGAATCTTGTCCTCCTCGAGTGTCAGTTTCGGGAGGGCGAAAACGATGCGCTGGTGCTGGTGTCCGCGCACAATCGAAGGGTCGTTGCAGACCCGCAGCGGTTCGATGATGCGCTGCTGTTGAGCCGTGCGTTTGGCCGCCTTGCGGTCCGCGACGACAAAGCGGCGATAGTCCACCTCGAAGGAGATGTTCGTGTTGTTGGCAATCTGCACATGGAGGTAGATCACGTCGTTGTGGACGTAGATTCCCCGCACCTCGACCTCCACGCCATATTTCCGGGTGTGAGTTCCCTTTACGTCTGCGCGGTTCTGGCGATAGATGTCGCTCAACACGCGCTTCACCGTGGCCGGGCGTTCACGTCCCACCTCGCGGAGCAGCACGCGCCCTTCGTCCGCACGGGTCGTTTCTGAGGCTGACGCAGGCTGTGCCTCCGGACTCTCCGCGGCCGCAATCTCGATGGTCGACGGGGTGGGGTTCTCGGCATACCGGGCATCGAAGGTGTAGAACCCGCCGTCCTCGGTAATCACCGTGAGGTTGGTCTCCTCCGCAAAGTCGCGCACGGCGGCCTTCACCCGCACGACATTCTCCGCACCGTCGGCCTTCCCGGCGATGATGGCCATCGAGCCGATGTCGATGTAGGTTACGGGCGCCGGGAAGAGGATATGCACGGTCTTCGTAAATCCCACCTCGATGGTGCGGGGCGTGAGCCTCTGCCGGGACGTGGTCCCGTCGTTTTGGGCCATGACTTTGGCCGCGGTAAAAAGAGCGGCCAGAAGAGTCAGATAAATGAGGTCTCGTTTCATGGTGTTGTTGTTTAGTTTTCTTTGGAGATTAACAGAATCTGGTGGTTGGCCTTGAGGGTGATGCGTACCTCACGGAGCTTCTCGGAAAGGTATCGGGAGGATGCCTGAATCCCGCCTCGTGCCAGCTCTGCGAGGACCTGCTGCCCGGCCGAATGGGTGATGTTCACGCTCGTCCCGGCCGTCTGTCCCACGGATGCCAGCGCCTCCTTGAGGGCTGTCCGCTCGCGGGAGTTGGGAACGTTGATTCCCGGCTGGCCGTCGAGATCATACGCCTCGGCCTGCACCTGGAAGATGCGCCCCCGGTATTCGATGGAGGTTACCGTCACCCGCAGCCGGTCGGTCGTTACGGAGACGGCGCCGTAGAGCGGCGTATTGCGGGGGATCACCTCGCCGTCGATGCGTACCGGTTCCAGCAGCCGGAGAGCGATTGTCGAGCCCACACGCACGACCTGTGTCTGCGCGACGCAGGCCCGGATGGTCGGAGCCGTATCCACCGGAAGGACGCCCTCGGCCGTCAGAAACCCGATGTTCCGCTCCCGCGCGGAATCAATCCGCGGATTGAGGGTCGAAGCCTGGACGTCGTCCTCGCGGACGGGTCGCATAACGCTGAAACGTCCCGAGGACTTCGCGGCGTCGGCCTCGCTTGTGATCCCCGCCCCGCCTCCGAGGTAGCGCTGTGCCAGGCGGTACTGCTCCTCGGCCACCTCCATCGGGTCGGGCTGCTGCCGCTCGATGGCGAGTTGCTGCTGCAGGGAGGCGACCTGCTCGCGGAGCTCTTCGACCTCGGCATTGCGCGGCGGTGCGGCGTAGAATTGCCGGGCCTGCTGCTGCATGGCGCGGTTTGCCTCGGCAGCCCGGCGCACGGGATCATCGGTCGGAGACTGCGGCTCCGTGTTGCGAAGCTCTTCATCGAGCAATGAGAAGGAGTTGTCCCCGAGTGTCATCATCCGGTTGCGGGACTGCTCCTCGCTGGCCACGCGCTCCGCGGCCTTGCGCTTGTCACCCTCGATCTTCGGGGCCTTGCCGTCGGGCAGCGTGGTGTTGATTCCTGTCTGCCCCTCGCCGATCGTGGGCGCGGGCTTGAAAAGGAGCCAGATGAACGCGATGACCAGACAACTCCCGACTGCGGCCACCAGGACGACTTTTCTTTTTCGCTGACGCTCGAATGCCGCAGCGGAGTCGGGCGTCGGTGTGTTTTTTTGTCGCTCTTCCATGGTTATCGGAATTTCAGGTTTTCCAGAGCGGGAGGCGCCATCCTCCCGAAGTCGAATCGCGGAGCCGGGCCGAAGAGCAGCCGCCCGTAGAGGCCGACCAGCAGCAGAAACATCCCCAGGAGGATGCACCGCCGGGTTCGGGGCGAGAGTCGGTCGTGCCAGCGCCGGATGCGTCGCCGCAGCCAGCGCACGCGGCTTTGGATAAGTGCTTTAACGGTCATAGGTCTGCAGGTCCTTATTTTCGACAATCATCAGATCCTCGACCAGAAACCCCTGCGGGTTGTTGTCCGAGCGGGAGACGTTGACCAGCCGGCAGGTCGTGACGAGCGACCGCTCGGTGATCGTGTTCTCGCGCATGATGCGCTGCCGGGCGTAGGTCGTGGCTTCGTAGGGGTAGCGGTCGAAGTTGCAGCGGATGCTGTCCACATGGACCATTTGCGAGACGTTGGCGGCAATCAGCCGGTTGAAGAACCCCTTCTCCTGCAGGAGCTTGTAGTAGGACAGAGCGCTCTTGTCGGCCATCTGCAGGGCCCGCTCCATGTTCGACTCGATAGCCGCCTTGTCGGGCGAGAGCGAAAAGAAGAGTTCGTGGAAGCGGCGCACATGCTCGCGGGCCTCGACGGGACGGTTCTGGGCAAGGTCCTGCGAGAGGGCGACCATGAGCGAGCGCCCGTTGTCCAGGACGTAGATCTTCTCGCGCTGCCGCTCGGCAAAGGCATAAGAGAGGCAGACGGCCGTGATGGTCACCACGGCGCAGATTCCGGCGAAGATGAGCGCATAGAGGCGCAACTGCCGGAAGGAGGTTTCGATGTTCAGCAATGATTTGAATTCCATGAAGCGATTATTTTTTGAGAATCAGGCGAGCTGCGGAAGCCAGCCCCTTTCCGGCGGCTCCGACCGTGCTTTTGGTCCCGGCCCAGACCTTCCCGGTGATCCATCCGGCACCGCCGCTCACGAGCGACGTGGCGCGCGAGATGGTCCGGTTGTAGGAGGAGAAACCGTTGGCCTGCACAACCCACGAGGCGATCGAGGGGATGCAGAGATAGCCGCAGATAGCCACGAGGATGAAGATCAGATTGACGCTGTTCGACATGTCGAAATACCAGTTGTAGTCCTGCGCCATCATCTCGGCATCGTGCTGCAGCGAGAGGGTTTGCAGCCGGGCGATGATGGCCGAGAAGAGGTCGGAGATGGGAAGCCACAGGTAGATGGAGATGTACTTGGAAAACCATTGCACCAGGGTGTTTTGAAACCCGTCGAAAATCGAGATGGCAAAGGCGATGGGCCCGAGCAGCGAGAGGACAATCAGGTAGAAGGTCCGCAGTACGTCGAGGATCACGCCCGCCGCGGCGAAGAAGAGCTCCATGATTGCGGTGAGGGCCTTCAGAATCATCCCCTTGATGCTCCACGACTTCCGCTCGCTCTGCATCCGGTCGAGGGCCTGCTGCGACTGCTCGTCGATGCCCAGGGCCTGCAGCTCGCGCTCCTTCTCCTCGTCCTCGGTGTAGTAGCTCTCTGCCGGAAGCCGCTCGCGGCTCTCCTGTTCGAGGCGTGCGCACTCCTGCCGCCACTCCTGCATGTTGAAGGTCTGGCCGACCATCAGCGAGTGGGTGGCCTGCACCAGCGGGGAGAGGATTCCGTTGAGCGACCCTAGCACAAGGGTCGGGAAGAACATGATGCAAATGCCGATTGCCATGGGGCGCAGCAACGGGAAGAGGTCGATGGGTTCGGCCCGGGCCATCGCCTGCCAGATGCGGTAGGCGATGTAGATCAGGGCCCCGATTCCGGCTATGGCCGTGGCAACTTTGGCCATCGGATAGCAGAGAACCATCATGTCGTCGTAGAGAACGCGGAGAATCGTGTGGATGTTCTCCGAAATGGAGAGTGCCTGTACCATCGCTACCAGTATCGTTGTTCGTCGGTTCCGTAAAGGGCCATCACGCGGTCGAGGTCGTTGCGCCGGGCGCCGCGCAGCAGCGAGATGGAGATGTTCTTGCGCGTGTAGTAGCGGGCCAGATCCCGATGGTGGCGCAGCACGCCATAGACCCGTTCCACCACGTCGATGCGGTCCTTGTCCGTCAGCGACATGTCCGTGGGGTTGACAATATCCTGCAGCTCCTTGAGCTCCCCGGCCGACTCTTCGATGATCCGGGCATATCCCGTGGCGATGGCCGCCAGTTCCGCGGCCGAGAAGTTGTCATCGACCACCATACGTTGATAGCCGTTGACGTAGATGTCGGAGATCTCCCCGACGAGCAGCATGCACTGCTGGACCTTGCGGGCCGAGCGGACGAGGTTGTTGACCGCCTTCAGCGCGTCGTAATATCGCTTTCCTTGCTCGTAAATCTTTACGGTCTCTTGAAAACTTTGCAGGAGGGTCGAGCCGTTGCGGGCCGCTTCGACAATCTGTTTGGTGGAGTTGATGATTCCCTGTGCGAGGTTCGTAGGGTCCGTGACGACCCATTGTGCCTGCGCGGCCCGGGCTGTCAGGAGCAGCCCGAGGCAGAGCAGAATGATGCGTGGTTTCATGGTTCGGTCGTTTTTTGAGGGTGGTTCAATGTCTCAATTTGCAGGGTGCCGCTTCTGCGGGCTGCATCATCGCGGGGTACTCCCGGCGAAAGGCGGTGCGGCCCGGCTCCCGCTCCGGTTGTGCGACGCGGAGGTCGAGTTCGTGCGTCCGGGCTTCGCGGCCCGTCAGTCGGACAAGCCGTGCGTCGAGCTCCCGGAATGCCGCCTCCGCCTCGGCACGCTGTGCCTCCGGGGGCAGACCCGGGTGGATCTCGTATTTGTCGAGAAACTGCCGGTTCGTATGCAGATCGTCGATGCGCTCCGGAGCGCGGGCCAGCCAGCCCAGCGTGTTCAGTTCGCTCTCGAGGCGCTCGACATAAGTTCGCGGAACGGGCATTTCGGGCATCCCCTCGATGGTGCGCTCGGCGCCGCGGACCAGGTGGTTCTCCGTGCGGAAGATCTCCTCCCGGAGCTGCTGCATCCGCCGCGGATCGGCTCCGGGCGTCGCCGTATCCCGCTCGTGCCGCATGGCCTGCAGAATCTCGCAGTCGACATCCCAGCCGTAGAGCCGGGCCACATAAAAGGGCGGCTCCATCCGGGTCGGTGCCTCCGTCATGCGGCACAGTTCGCGGAAGATGCCCGTGCGGAAGATGCGGTCGACAAGACGCATGGCCGCCTGCACCTCCCCGATTGTCGGCTGCCGCATCCGGCTCTCGGGATGCCGCTCGGGATAGGCATCCACGAGGAGCGTGTGCAGGGCCAGCACGCCGTGAATCGGATGGGAGCTATTCCCGGGCAGGTTGGCCAGTTTCCGGCCCGTGTGCTTCATGGCGGGCGTCCTGCGCAGGGCATCCATCAGTTGCAGTACCTCGTGGCGGGCCGCCTCGTCGGGCGAGGTGAGAATTTGCGGAAGACGAGCCATCATCTCCAGCCCGATACCCCGCGTCAGCAGCTCCGAGTGACGATGTTCCTGGACCAGATTGGTCAACGTCCGGAAGTCCCTGTCCTCTAATAGTTGCCTTGTTCGCTGCAGGGTCGGCTCCCATTGTTGGAACTCCTCCCCGGCTGCGGGGCGAAAGAGCCCTTCGAATACTTCACGCCACTTCATGCCTCGGGCTCATGATCCGTGAAACACTCCTCGGAAATGCTCTCCTGCTCCGCACGCCGGCAGGCCCGCTCCTCCGCGACAAAGCGTCCGTAGCAGCCCAGCAGCAGCGTATCGCTCTCGGGGTCGAGTTCGATGGGGTGCATGTCGCGCGGATCGTCGCGGCTGCCGAAGAGCAGCGTGCGTCGCTCGGCCGTGATGACGGTATCCTGCACCAGCCGCCGGTAGCAGAGCGTGTTGTCGAAGATCAGCATCCGGTAGGTCCGGGTGCAGATGCGGCGGATCGTGGCCGAGAGGTTGTTCTCCGTCGAGAGCCACGATCCGCAGATGCGGTCGTAGGCAATCTCCTCCTGCAGCGAGGTGATAAGTCGCACAAGCTGGGTGCGCTGCCGGATTTCGGCCCGCAGCGCCGTGAGCGCCTCCGCGGGGGTGATGTTTGGGGTACTACTCATGGTAAGTCGTTTTGAAGGTTGGACAAATCGCGTTTGAAAATACCTCCCGGAATGACCAGCAACAGGTCGGAACCAGGGGTGTGGAAGAGATCGACACGCGCACCGCCATAGGTTGTGTAATGGATGCACGAGGCATACTTCAGCGGGTGCATCTCAAAGGATTCACGATCCGTCCGCGGGTCGTAGCGATGGATGCGAATCCAAAAGCCATCGTCCGTGTGGTCAATTTCGAGCCGGGTATCATTTAGTGTTGAACGCCACTCGCCGCACAGCGGGCGGATCTTGTGGTATTCGAAATCGTAGAAGAGCCGGAATCCGCCGAGCAGGGCCAGCAACGCCAGCAGCAGCCCGACACAGCTCCAAAGGATCTGTTTCATGGTCGGGAATTTTGGTCTTCCCGCTCGCGGGCCAGTGCGCGGATGGCTGCCTGGATGTCGCCGCCGAGTTTCTCGGCCCGGGCCATCACCTCCATCTTCTCCCGCTCCTCGGTGGTGTAGCAGAGATACTCTTCGGTCGAGACCTCCGTAGCGTAGACCGCCGACTGCGCGCCTCCGAGTCCGATCCAAACCTCCTTGTAGGTGCGGCGGGGATCGTTCGCCTGGTTGATCGAGAGGATCTGCGCCCGCTCCTTCTCCGAAAGGCCGAGCAGCGTCTGGATCTGGTCGAACTTGTTCATGTACTTGCGCTGATCGAGGAGGATTTTGCAGTCGGCATTGTTGATGATTGACTCCTTGACGATCGGCGAGGAGATGATGTCGTCGACCTCCTGCGTAACGACGACCGCCTCGCCGAAATACTTGCGCACCGTCTTGTAGAGGTAGCGGATGTAGGTCGACATGTTGGCCGAGGTGAGGGCCTTCCAGCACTCTTCGATAAGGATCATCTTACGGATGCCCTTCAGCCGCCGCATCTTGTTGATGAAGACCTCCATGATGATGATCGTCACCACGGGAAGCAGCGTGCGGTTCGAAGAGATGTTGTCCAGCTCGAAGACGATGAAGCGCTTCGAGAGCAGGTCCAGCTGCCGGTCGGAGTTGAGCAGGTAGTCGTACTCGCCGCCCCGGTAGTAGGGCTCCAGTACGTTGAGCAGGTTCGCCAGGTCGAAATCCTTCTCGCGGACATGCTTCTGCTCCAGCAGCCGTCGGTAGTCCGAGGCGAGAAACTCGTAGAAGGTGTTGAACGAGGGCTGGATCGAATCGTCCGTCTTGAGCTTCGAGAGGTAGAGGTTCACGGCGTTCGACAGGGCCACCTCCTCCGCGCGCGTCGGCTCCTCGGATTCGCGTTTCCAGAGCGTCAGCAGCAGGGTTTTGATCGACTCGCGCTTCTCAATGTCGTAGATCCCGTCCTCGACGTAGAAGGGGTTGAAGGCGATTGGCTCCTGCTCGGTATAGGTGAAGTAGATGCCGTCGCGTCCCCGCGTCGTGCGGTGGATCAACGAGCAGAGCCCCTCGTAGGAGTTTCCCGTATCAACGAGCAGGATATGCGCCCCCTGTTCGTAATACTGGCGGACCATGTGGTTCGTGAAGAAGGACTTTCCGCTGCCCGAGGGCCCCAGGATGAACTTGTTGCGGTTGGTGGTGATGCCGCGCTTCATCGGAAGGTCCGAGATGTCCAGATGGAGCGGCACCCCCGTGAGCCGGTCGGCCATCTTGATGCCGAAGGGCGAGAGCGACGAGCGGTAGTTCGTTTCGCCGTTGAAGAGGCAGACCCCCTGTTCGAGGAAGGTCAGAAAGCTCTCCTCGGCGGGGAAGTCGGCTTCGTTGCCGGGAATGGCGGCCCAGAAGAGCACCGGTACGTCCACCGTGTTGTGGTGGGGCGTGCAGCCCATCGTGGCGAGCTGCGACCCCACGTCGTTGCGCAGCCGCTTGAGCTCTGCCTCGCTCTCGGCCCAGACCACGACGTTGCAGTGGCACCGCACGGAGCGTAGCCCCTGCGAATGGGCTTCGTTCAGGTAGAGGTCAATCCACTCCTTGTTCAGGGCATTGCCGCGCGAGTAGTTCGCCAGTGAGTTCATGTTGCGGGCCCGGGCCTCGAGCCGCTTGAGGGTCTCGTCGTGGTTGTCCAGAAAGAGATACTGGTTGTAGATGTGCGAGCATCCGAGCAGCAGCCCCGCGGGGGCCGCGAACGAAAGCCGGCACTCCGAACGGTCGGTCGAGAGGCGTTCGTAGCGGAAGTCCGTCGCGACGCTCTGCGGCAGGAGATCCAGATCGGAGAGCGTGTGCATCGAGAGCAGCTTGTCGCCGATGCGCATCATGCCCGGGTCGAGGCGGATGTCCTCGTTGACCGCAGCCTGCCGCTCGTCCGTGAGCGCGAAGTAGCGGGCCAGCAGCCCCGCATCGGAATCCGTGCCGACGATCTCCGCCTCCGTGAGGCGGTCGACCCGCAGCAGCCCCGAATCGTTCAGGATGCGCTCCATTTGGGCGACACTCTCCAGAAAACGGGTCACGGCCTCCCCGTCGCGGATATCCTGCGGGATGATGAAGCCCCGACACAGCACGGACGCGGCACTTGTCTGCCGCAGCCGTTCGGGGGTGCTCTTCGTGATGAAGAGTTGACAGGTGTGGCGCAGAAAGGGACGCTCGTTGAAGTGACGTTCATAGGCCCGGGAGAGAAACGTGCGCTCGGCCTCGGGATCGGGTGTTTCGTAACGCTCCTCGATGAAGAGGTCCTGTTTGTGGACGACGGTGTGGTCCGGGAGGACCTTCAGCGCCTTGACCCAGGTGGCGTGCAGTGCTTCGTACTCCTCGGCCGTCAGGGTGAAGAGCTCCGGGAGCATCACGTGGAAGGCGGCCGTCACGTCGGCGAACTTCGAGAGGATGCAGTTCCCCTCGACGGCCAGCAGCGGGAATTTCGACTCGAGGGTCGAAGTTTTCAGGGTTCCTCGCATGGCATCAGCGTTTGGGTAAGGTTCGACGTTCGAGCAGGCGGCGCACACTCCGGCGGTGGATGATGCGCCGCGGATGCTGCCGCAGGGCGAGGAGCTTCATCAGACCGTGGGGTCCGAAGCGGCGATTCAGATAGAAGGTCGCCCAGGTGAGGCCGCTGCCGCCCGCAACGGCGAAGAGGATGCAGATGCCCTGCGGAACCCCTCCGGCGTAGAGGATGACAAAGAGCAGGAAGATGCCCAGCAGCCCGGCAACAAAGAGGATCAGATAGTGCGAGGTCAGCCCCTGGAATTCGACCTGTCGGTCGACGCCCTTGTGGATGGTGTACTGTGCCATGTCAGAGGAAGAAGGAGCGTAAGACGGTGCCGACGATAACCAGAAAGACGCACGAGAGGAAGAGCGCCGTGGCGGACTTCGAGGCGTCGGGATCGCCGCTGTTGAACTTCGAGTAGACGCGGACGCCGCCCACCAGTCCCAGCACGGCGGCCACGGCGAAGATCAGTTTGGTGAGCGGGTCGAAATAGGAGGTGACCATGTTGGTCGCCTCGCTGATTCCTGCCATGCCGTTGCCCTGTGCGAAGGAGGCAAGCGATGCGGGGAGCATCAGAATCAAGAAGATTGCGCTTTTTTTCATCGGTTTTGCAGTTTGGTAATGGGTGTGAAAAAGGCCGCAGCCCGCCTTTTGAGGCAGTCTGCGACCGAGACGGAAGCAAATAGTTGCTTCCCGCAGCCAATCATCCGGGTGTTAGCCGTAATTTCGATTCCAATTCATTGTGCATCTGTTTTTTTGAGGGTCAGACATAGTTTCGCAGGTCAAAATTCTCGATCTCGCGGCGCTCCTCCTCCGTAACATCCGGCGCAAGGATGCGCTCATCCGCTTCGGCGCTCCGGAGCAGCGCCTGTACCTCCGGATCGTGCAGCTCGCCGTTGTTCGGCAGGGTCGGAAGTCGCAGCGGCGGCCGGGGCTCCTGCGGATCATCGGTCTCGCCGTTCTCACGGATTGGAGCCTGGAGGATCAGTTCGCCCCAGCTCTGCATCGAGGCCGGCTTTTCGGCCGGAGGCGTAACAAATGTAGCAGCATCTTCGGGCTTTGATTCCGGAGGTGGCGGAATGGCCTTCCGAGGCCGCAGATGGCCGGTAACAGCATAGTGTTTCGGGATAATCAGTGAGGGAGGTTCTCCCCGGCGGGGCTCGGCGGCCTGCTCCGAATCGACCTTGCCGTTCGACCCGTCGGCCCGGGATTCTGCGGACCTGCGCCACCGCTGCGGAAGCCACCGAGTAATTCGTTTGAAAAGGGACCTCGGGAAACCCATCCTTACACCAGATCCTTGAAATTCCGGGTCCGATTGATGCGGTTGATTTCGTCCCGATAGAGATCAAGATGATGTCTCATGATGTTCTCGACATAATCCGTAACGGTCAGATTCCCTTCGCCAATCCGTTGAACGACACTATGAATCCGTCGCTTGGTCTCCATGCTGAGATAGACGCTGCCTCGTCGTTGGAAGGGCGTAGGATGCAGAAAGGTTTTCCGGAAATCGGGCTTGACAGCGCCTCGTTTTATGGAGACAGGAGGCAAAGGTATTATCTCCTCCACTTGGGCGACCTTCTCGGTGAGAACAATCTGGACAGGTTCTTCGTCCGGAATCTTCTCGCTCTGTTCGATGGAACCCGGGGCCTCTTCTTGATCCCTAACGACTGATTCCGACGCGGGATTTTCCTTCGGCTGGGTCTTCTCCCGTTTTCGTCTAACGAAGAAGAGGATGAAACACAGGATAAGAAGAAGGATACTTGCAAGGATGAGCAGAGATGTTGCCCAATCGGTTGAAAAATGAAATGTGTTCATGGCTATAAAAGATCTTTTGTACTTCGTTCCTTGTAGATGCGGTTGATCTCCTCCTTGTAGAGGTCGAGATGCTGCCGCAGAATTTGTTCAACATAGGAGGTGGCGGTCATGCGCTCGCCTCCGATCTTTTTGACGACCTCGAGAATCTTACGCTTCGTCTCGAGACTGACATAGAGGGCTCCCCGAATATGTATATCCAACAGCGACATGAAGGTCGGCTCGAATTCGGGGACGACCACCGTCCTCCGTCGGCGCGATTCGGTCGAATGCCCCGTAGTGCGCTCTTCGGAGGTGGGTGGTGAGGTTTCCGCTGGCGGTTCATCCGGAGGTTGTTCCGGTTGCACCACATCCACGGTTTGCGGAACCAGCCCCGCGATCATTCGGCGCATGGCCTCTTCGTCGACCTCGACTTTGTTCTTGCGGGCCATATTCATGAAATTTGTAGCATCGAAAGAATCTCGACCGCAAGGTTCTCGATCTGCGCTTCGCGGGCAAAGGTTCGTTCCGGAGCCAGCAGCGTCGAACGTCCGATTCCCGTGCCGTCGGCCAAAAGTTCCTTGTTGAATTTGGACCGGTATGGAATCTGTGTCTTCAGAATAGGCAGATGAAGCTGACGGATGATCGCCTCATAGCGTTCATAGAGCGGAGTTCGCTCGCGGCGATCGACCATCGTCCAAAAGAGGTGGAGGCTGCGCAGACGGAGATGGTCATTACAAACCATGCCGTTATAAAGACTACGGGCAAAGGAGAGCGAACTCTCCAGCACGACCTTGTCGGCCTTGATCGGGATGAAAAGGGCATCCAGCGAGGAGAGGATCTGCAGCACCCCTTCGGTATTGACTGTTCCGGGCAAATCGTAGAGGATAATCTGCGGATGATAATCGCTTTGCAGTTGTCGCGCCGTCTTCTCAAGGGCCTCGGAAGGCGTGCTGCTGACGATAGGCCAGAATTTCCGATCGGTTCCCTTGAACTGACGGGCGACCATCAGTTTGTGATAATCACTCAAATTGAGGATCTCCAACTCGCGGGAGCGTTGATTGTAGATTGACCATTGGGGATAGTCGCAGTCGACAACCAGCACGTCCCGCTGCAAGGTGTAGTGGAGATGGCTGGCAAGCAGAACGGTGAAGGTTGATTTTCCGACGCCGCCTTTTTGATTGCATACGGCAATGCTTACAGGTGTGTTTTCCATAGTTTGTTTCTTCAGGAAGGCGCGATTTAACAAGTATGTTCAAGAGTGCGTTCACGCACGAACTCCCGAGTTCGTGAATTCAGGAATAAGGTCCGGCACGAACAAAGGGAAGCATCTCATCGCGAAGGAACAGAGGACGGAAGCTGTTCCCGCAATCCTGAAAAACAGGATCAATGAACAAATACGATAGCAGTTTCATGGGTGGATTGTTGGACGTTTGCCCGCAAGGTAATGCAGTTTTTGGAGGTTGGTTCCCGATGTCCTCCGGAGGCCTCGCATGGCCGACAACCGCACTTTTTAATCCCTGAAGATCCTCGTAATATTGCAGCGGAGAATCCACCCGTGATTTTTCGCTTCGGAGATGCTTTTTCAGAAGAGGAATTGTCCGTAGGGGAAATGAACACTTACGCACACCAGAAAGATTATCAGCAAGATACGCGATTACAAAACGTTGTCCACCGATTAGGTGTCTTCACAATCGCATCGAATTACATCTTGCTTGCCTTGTGCTCTTTTACGACCTAAAAGTAATCGTTTTTTCGAAAAAAAGCAACTGCCGCTATTTGGGCGCGCAGGTGTAAGAAATGCAGCCCACTGACCTTACGGTAGCGGGCTGCGGTGTCTGTATGATGTTACCGGGCACAAATGCTCCCGCCCGGAATGGGAGTTCCTTTTATTCTCATATCTCACTTTTCCTATGAATTGCCGACCTCGAACCGAGGCAGCGACTGAACGAAAGTGAGTGCATCGGACAATACTGACAACGCTTCGGCATACCGTTTGTCTTCATATACTGCCGCCATCATGATGTGCATGTTCAGCAGCAGCGGCTGACGTCTACCGGCATAGCCGGTTGCGGCACGCTGCATATAGCCGCCATCGCCGCTGGCTTCCCGTTCCAGATTAACGAGAGAGACCACCAGCTTGTTGGGGCATTGCTCGCCGGCAGAGCCTATCAGCCCGACCTCGGCCACCCCTTCGGGCTGCCGGTGTGAGCGGGCCAGATATTCATCCAGCCGTGCAGCGTAAGTTGTCAGTATCTTGCGTATCATAAATGCCTACAATTTACTATTTTATATCCAATCAGCCAAACTTTTGGGCTGCCTTTTTATGGATTCTGCACCAATAGAGGTAATGAATTGCCGGGTTCAAATGTGTATCGCCAACTTTCAGCGTTCAATGCGGCGTTCATGGCGTTAGCGGCATTCTGCCAGTTACCGTCCGTCACTTTGGTGGTTTCGATGGTGGTGCTGCCTCCCTCATTGTAGCCGATGCCTGTGTCGGGATTGCTTCCCCAGTAGCAGGCGGTGATGATACCGCCACCAAACATGAAGTCCTTGAAGTTCCGTCCCGCCACGCCGCCTGTGGCTCCTCCCGGGCCGCTGACAGTCCATTTGGCATGGTAGCAGGCAGTCAGGGTGCCACAATCGTTGGTTCCCGTTACGCCGCCTGTATAGATGGTGCCGCTTCCGCTACCGGTCACGCTGCCCGTGGCATAGCAGGCGGTCAGGGTGCTACTTGCTCCGTTAGATCCCACCACGCCGCCGGCATAGGCAGCACTTGTGGTGTTATTTTCAACGCTTACGCTGCCCGTAGCATAGCAGCCGGTCAGGGAGGCACCACTATTTGTTGCACCTGCCACGCCGCCTGCCCGCACCATTCCCTTCACTGTGGCCGAGGAGTTGCACCCGGTGATGGCACCGTCCGATTGATAGCCCACCACGCCACCTGCGGTGGAGTTGCTGCTGACGCTGCCCGACACCGAGCAGTATTCAATGTTGCCATAGCTCCATCCCGCCACGCCGCCGACGTTGCCGCTACTGTGATTGCTTTCTATCTTCACGTCCTTCAGCGTCACGTTCTTCACCGTGCCGCCGGAGCCGATATGTCCGAACAGGCCCGCATATTGGTCACTTCCCGTAACGGCCAGCCCCGTGATGGTATGGCCGCCGCCGTCGAAGGTGCCGGTGTATTGGTGGTTATAGTCTATGCCTATCGGTGTCCAGTCGATGCCCGAGAGGTTGATGTCGGCCGTCAGGGTGATGTTGATGTCTGACTTCCATTCTTCGTTCACCAGCTTGGCGATGTTCTTCAGGCCCTCGGCAGTAGTCACGGTGTAGTTGCCCTGTCCGTCGTCGGTATATCCCTTGTCCTTATCCAGCGTGATGTTGTAGAACTTGCCTGCCACGGGGGTGATGCCGGAGGAGAGTTCGCGTTCCTTGTTGTCGTTGTTCGCCATCAGCTTGGTTATCGTGTAGCCGGGCACCACGTTCGCCTCCCAGCAGGTGATGGCGTTGCCGTTCTCGGTGTATTCGCACTTCTTCATCTTTATCCAGCCCTCTTGCGAGCCTTGCACTACCGTGCCCTTTTCATAAGTACACTGTGTGTAGGTATAGAGCTGGAGGCTCTGCACCTCGCCGAGTGCATTGTCCGAAGGCGTGACGCGCACCTTGGCCAGTTGGTGGGTGAAACTCAGGGTGACGTCGGTCTGGTAGTCGCCCGTGCCCGTGGCGCCCAGCAGGTAGGCAAGACTTTGGCTTTGGTCGCCGAGGTCGAGGGTGCCGTCCGTGGCGGGATACCAGGCGGTGACGGTGTGGTCCTCGTCCCTGTCGCTCCAGTATAGGGGTATTTCGGCTTCGGCGGAACCGTCGTCCTGCACGGTGTAGGTGCCGACCTCTCCCTCGCCGTCTATCTGTACGGCGAACGGGTCGCCCGCATCAAACTTGCTGCCCGTGCCGTCCCCGTTCTCGCTGACGCGCGTCGCCGGTGTGCCCCAGGGCTGTGCCTCGCCTCCCTCCACACTGAGGGTGATGCGGGCTATCTCCAGCGGGTATTGTCCTTCGGGCAGACGGTCGCCGTCCGCCAGTTCGTCCTTCGTGCAGGCAGCCGTGGCAAGGAGCAGTGCGGCTGCGGCAAGAAGCAGATGGATGGAATGTCTTTTCTTCATATCGGGTTGTCTTTTTATTTGTTTTCGTTTTGTGCTGCCGCCGCCTGCGAAGGCGGCCGTCGCACCATAGTGTCTATGGGCAGCTCCGGCTTGACGCTTGCGCCGGGGCAGCGGTATGTAGGGCTTACAGCGTGATGCTTACATTGTTCGAATCTCCGGGTTCCCACGGGGTAATCTCCGGTTCTTCCACCGTGATGCCCTTGTTGTTGAGCGTGATGTTATAGGTGTAGGCATAGCCTGCGGAGAACTGATTCGCTTCGGGCTTGGATGGATTCGGCAGTGTGGTTGTATAGTCCAGTCCGTTGAAAGACACTGTAAGGTCAAGAGAGGTGGTCACTCCCTGCGGGAGAATGATGACTTGCGAAGTGGTGGCACCGCCCAGCTGCATGGTAATCGGCGATTCGACGGCTGCGGTTACGGCAGTCGTTCCGGTAGCCGTGTCGAAAGTGCCTTCGTGCTTCAGTCCGTCCAACGTGTAGTCAGCAGGTTCCATTCCGTTGAAAATGATGCCATCGCCCGCCTTGAAGGTGAACTTGATGAGACTCATGCAGTGTTGGAAGGAGTTGTCCGGGCCGCCTTTGTCGGTTTTGTCGGTGAAGCTCACCTCCGGGTTGTGGGTGTCGCCCGTGGCTCCCGAGGCAAAGAGGAAGTCGATGCCCGTGCCCTGTTTGTCGGCTGCGGTGCTGACGGTCACCGTTCCGCCCTCAGCCTGATACGGATAGTAGGCATGGAAGGTATGGGTTTCGGTGTCGTCAAAATAGATGACCGTACCGTCAGGCACGAACATACCGTACTCTCTCTTGTAGGGCACGTTGGTAAAGCCTGCGCCGGTGATGCCGATGCGGTCGCCGTCGGTCCAGTCTGTACCGTCCTGATTGACGCGGGTGGATACAGATTCATAGATGTCGGCGGTGAACTTGGCGGCCACGGGGCCGTCATTCAGGTTCTCGTTGTCGTTGTTGCAGGCGGCCAGTGTCAATGCCAACGCTGCGAAAGCAAAAAATCTTGTCTTCATTATATTTATAGTCTTTAATTGTTAAATTGCATAGTTCCCGTTACATTTCCGCACTGGCATCACCACCTTCTACCGTTTCCCATCCGGTAATTTCGCCCTTGCCTTCTTCCATGCCGACGGGGGTTTCCAGTGTTCCGGTCACACGGTAGGCGGTGATCATATCGCTGTTAAAGTCTGCAAGGGCTTCCGTCAGGTCGACCTCTGTGCGCTGTGTGCGTCCGCCATCGGTGAAGACGATGTCCAGTACCAGCGTCTGCACGGCTCCCATCGTACCCAGCAGGCGGGCGTCGGCCGTGAGCTTGCTGCCGTCACGGGTGAAGGAGAAGACCGTGGAGGCCGGTTCGCCGATGGTCTGTCCCTTCTCCATGTCAAAAATTCCGGCTATGCCGCTGAGGGTGGCGGTCACGTTCTGTATCAGTTCGGGGCGTCCCTGTGTCACTTCCAGTTCCAGTTGCAGGTCACGTACACGCTGCACCGGAACGGCATTGACACGCAGCGTGTCGTCAGCTGTTACGGTTATCTCCTGACTAACGGTCTTCAGATAGCCCGGCAGGGAAATGACAGAGGTCCCGTCCGTGTGGGCATTGACCCGTGCTGTCCGTCCGTCGAAAGTGAAACCTTCCGCACGGTTATAGATTACCATACTGTGTGTTCTCGGATTGAGCAGGTCGGGATAGGTGAATGGCGAACCTGTAATGTCGGCCACCTTCCCGTCCATGTCGAGTACATAGTTATCGTCTGCCGACAGTCCCGTCAGACTGACGGTGACAGCTCCCTTGTCGGGATGCGGCGTGTCATAGAGCGTGTCCTTCACGCAGGAAGAGAGCAGCACGGCGGCTGCCATTCCCATCATATTTATATATTGTCTTGCTTTCATATTCGATTCCTCCTTTCTTAGAATAGCTTCCATACCAATGTCACACCGGCATTGATAGGGCCCCACCAGTCCTTTGTCTCGTTGCCGCGGCGCACGCGCACACCGTCGATGACTTCATATTTCTCATAGTCTGCATTCAGGTAGCCCAGACCGAGGTTGAAATCAAGATTCAGTGCCTTGTTCAGCCGCAGCTGGTAGCCGGCGGTGATGCCGCCACCCATCAGGTAGCCCTGCTTGCCTGTTTCGGAGAGCTTGTAGTTGAACTGTCCGGCCTTGAACATCGCACCCAGATACCAGGCTTTCTTCTCGCCCATGTAGTAACGCACTTCCGGAGCCACTTCCCACAGAGCGTAGCGGCGGTCCTTGTCGCTCCACGTCCAAGAAGTCCACGAGCCGTTTACGGCAATGCCCCACGACGGGCAGATGCGCCATTCAAGTCCTAAATCGGGTGTCAGGGTAGCCCAGCGCAGCAGGTTGGCACGCAGGGAGAGGCCCATGGCGCAACTTTCAGCCTCCTCGGGCTCTTCGTCACGGGCCTCCTCCAGTACGGGCGGGACCGTCTCGGTTTCGGCGACGGCCCGGCGTGTCTCTTCGGCGGCGAGGCGCTCTTCTTCGGCGCGCTTCGCAGCCTCCAGACGCTCGGCTTCGGCCTCCTCGGCAGCCCGGCGCTGCGCCTCCAACTCGGCCTCCGACGGAGTGGCGGGGATGACGAGGCGCACGGTGACGAAGTTGCCTTTGTCGGCATGGTTCTGCGTCCGGAAGCAGGCCTCGGTGAGCCCGCCACGCAGGATCATCTCCGTTTTCACGCGGTTCGAACGCGTCTTGGCCAAGGCGAGGTTTTCGGCCTCCGAGGGCTGCGAGGTGCAGTAGCCGTCGACCAGAACGGGAACCGAGCCCTCCGTGATGGCGGCCTTGTTCTGCGCGATGCAGGCCAACAGGCGGTCGAGCTCTTCGCCGTTGCCGCTCCACGGGATGTAGAACATGTCGTCGCCCGCCACGAAGCGGAAGGTATACTCGGCCGGGGCAGGGTCGGAGGGGTTGTCTGCCGTCTGGCCGAAGGTCGGACCCGCGAGGAGGCCCAACGCAAACAATAGGGTCAGCAATCTATTCATGGTTTTCAAAAGATTTGTTCGGGTTGCTGCAGGGACAAAACACCCCCGGCCCGGATCGAGGGGATTCGGGCATGGCGGAGTTGACGCGGAGGCGTCAGTTATGATTTTTTTGTGGGGGGGGGGAGATTCGGATCCGGACGCACGTCACCCTTTCGCTTCCGAAGGGCGAACGTACAGCAAGGGGATTTTGCTTGAAGGGAAGCATGGCTTCGGACCGAAGAGTTCGAGAACAAAATTAACAGAAAAAACGAAACTGGAAAATCTCGGCCGCGGATTTTGTTGTTTAGGCAAGAAAAATTGTTGTTTAGGCAAAAATTCGAGGCCGTCAGAGGCCGGTCGGAGTTACGAAAGGGAGCTCTCTCCGCCCTGCGTCTTGCGCCAGTTGGAGGGTGAAACGCCCTCCCGAGCCTTGAAGATCCGTGTGAAATGGTTGGGCGAGACGAAGCCCGCGGCCTCAGCGATTTCGGAGATGTTCTGCCCGGGGTGCCGGAGCATCACAGTAGAAGATTCCCGAAAAAGATCATACAAACGAAGGATTCCTCCCAAACGGTGAGAATATGCAAGGTATTGATATGATTTTCAAAACATAATGTTCTTTCCGACGCCGCCTTTTTGATTGCATACGGCAATGCTTACAGGTGTGTTTTCCATAGTTTGTTTCTTCAGGAAGGCGCGATTTAACAAGTATGTTCAAGAGTGCGTTCACGCACGAACTCCCGAGTTCGTGAATTCAGGAATAAGGTCCGGCACGAACAAAGGGAAGCATTTCATCGTGAAGGAACAAATGACGGAAGCTGTTCCCGAAATCCTGAAAAGCAGGATCAATGAACAAATACAATAGCAGTTTCATGGATGGATTGTTGGACGTTTGCCCGCAAGGTAATGCAGTTTTCGGGGGTTGATTCCCGATGTCCTTCGGAGGCCTCGCATGGCCGACAAGGACGCTTTTTAATCCCTGAAGATCCTCGTAATATTGCAGCAGAGAATCCGCCCGAGATTTTTTGTTTCGGAGATGCTTTTTCGAGAGAGGAATTGTCCTCTGCGAATGCCGGAACTGTACCCGTCGCCTGACGGGAGCGAGCTGTGTCTTTGTATGCCGAAAATGATTTCGACATACAAAGACGCTCGCTCTGCGAGGCGGTACGCTCCCAAGTCGCGCCACATGAATATGCTGTATAATATGATGAAAACTCAAAAGCCAACCGGTCGGCCAACGGCTACCGCTCCCAGAATCCATCGTTACAATTTCAAGTTGACAACAGCGGAGAATATTCGGTTTAAGGAAATGCTCGCTACTGCCGGATTGGAACACAACTACAGCCGGTTTATTGTCAAACGACTCTTTGCCGAGCGCTTCGAAGTCATCCGTCGTGACCCTTCAAAGGTGGAGTTTCTGACACGGCTCAACGACCTTTATTTCCAGTTTCAGCGCGTCGGAAATAACTATAATCAGGTGGTCAGGGCCATCAACAGCCACTTCTCCAATGTCTCGATTCCCCGCCAGATCGCTGCGTTGGAACAACATACCCGCGAACTGAAAGTGTTGAGTATAGAGATTCTGAATCTTACCAAACAGGCCGAAGGATGGTTGCGAATATAAGAACGGGAGCAACCGTCGGCGGCGCCATACGCTACAACGAGGAGAAGGTCAACCGGGGGCAGGCCGAGGTGCTCTTTTGGAATCGGATGCTCGATCCGTTCGATACCGCAGGTCGCATGAGCCAAGAACGGTGCATGGCCAGCTTCGAACCCTTCCTGCAGGCCAATCGACGAACGACCAACACGGTCTTCCACGTCTCGCTGAATCCATCGCCCGAGGATCGTCTGACCGATGAGCAACTGGGCGAGATCGCCCGCGAATACATGGAGCGGATGGGCTACGGCGAGCAGCCCTACATTGTCTTTAAGCACGGCGACATCGCACGCGAACACCTGCACGTTGTTTCATTACGAGTTGATTCGACGGGCCGGAAAATCTCTGACTCGCACGAGTATGATCGTTCGATGTCGATCCTGCGGGACCTTGAGCGAAAATACGGACTTCACCCGAGTGTCAAAGGCCTGGAGTTGCAGGATCGGGAGGGATTGCGCAAGGTCGATTATCAGAAGGGTGATGTCAAGCAACAGGTCTCCTCCACCGTAAGATCGTGCCTGCGGCATTACCGATGCGCCTCTTTTGGGGAGTGGCGGACGCTGCTCGAAGCCTTCAATGTCTCGGCAGAGGAGCGAACCGGCACCATCGACGGACGCGATTATGCCGGAATGATTTACGGGGCGCTGACCGATGACGGCTATGGCATCGGGACGCCGTTCAAGTCGAGCCGGATCGGGAAAGATGTCGGATATGAGGCTCTGCAACGCTACTACGAGCGTTCGAAAACAGCCTTGAAGGAGCCCGGAGTACTTGATGAGTTGCGGGAAAAGATTGCGGATGGCATGGCGCGGTGTTCAAACCGGACGGAGTTCTGCGAGCGATTACACGACAAGGGCGTAGATGTGGTATTCCGCCTCAATGCTGCGGGACGAATCTACGGCGTGACCTTTATCGACCATGCGCAGGGAATCGTAGCCAACGGCTCCCTGCTGGGCCGGAATTTCTCGGCCAACGCCTTCGAACAGTTGTTCCATGCTGAAGCAAAGGGTAGGGGAGTCTCCCACGAATCCTCGGAGCAGGAGAGACCATCTTCAAAAGAATCTTTCCGGCCGGGGCCATCTATCCATCCGCTGGACGCTATTCTGGAATTGGCTGATGTGCAAGCCTACGAAGAACAGCAACAAGTCTCCAAACGGAAAAGAAGGCCGCGTATCAGGCGATTATAAAAAGAAAAGGATGTTTGTGTTCATCAAACATCCTTTTCTTTTTTGGAAGGATAGTTTATCGGCGCAAAGAAGTCCGATATGCTGATATTATATAACTTGCAGAGTTTAAGGATGGATAGCGTGCTTGGCATGGACGTCCCCGATTCATATCGGGATATGTCCAAATGCGTATACTCAATCACATCTTCTTGAGAATAGCCATATTCCGCACGTAATTGTTGCATACGTTCGATTAGGAGCCTCTGAAAGACCTGATCTTTGTATTTTGTACCCTTTGTATCCATTTTATTACAAAGGAAAGAGGCCGCTTATGTTTTTTATACATGTGATTTCACGTGTATTCAAATATTTTGCCTAAATTTGTATCGTAGGAAATAATCGAGTGGTGAATTTCTCTTAATCTGAAAGTGTATTTGTTTATATGCATGCTGCAATAAACTTGGAGCAATAAAGAACGGGCAGACAAGAATATTTCCTTCAGATGCACTGAATAGAATTTCTTGTCAAGAAAACATAAGGGACGGCTAGCGGAATTAGTTCACGATAAATTCGTTGCTAAATCATAATCACATTTCGGCCGTCCCTTTTTATTTGTCAAGGAAATGGGGAAATAACAGAGCGGCTATGGGAAGATAATCGCCGAGATCCTCTCTCAGGAGTTTCAAGCAGCGTTGAATTTCACGGGTAACCTTCCGAACCGAGATGCCATAGCGTTGAGCAATCTCCTGATAGGTCTGATTCTCGAACCGATTTGCGATGAATATCTGGGCCGAGAGTTCCGGCATTTCGGCCAATCGCCGATGAAAAATCTCCTCGACCTCGCTGCGGAAGAGAATCTTGGCCAAATCACACTCCTCAAGAGCGGCCAGATTTTCCCGGATGCTGCGCATCTCGAGTTGATAGATCTGCTGTTGTGTCATCAGATGCTGCTGCCGCGTGCGCAGGGCATCAATGCATTTATGCCGGACCATGCCGAGGATGTAGGCGGGAATATTTTCGGTCACGGGAACAATCTCTTCCCGCTTTTCCCAGAAGTGCATGAAACAGTCCGTGACCAGGTCTTCAGCGGCGGAGCGGTCCCGAAGATAGGAGCAGGCTATGAGTATGAAGCGGGGCTTGTACGCTCCATACAACCTGTCGAACTCATGCATCTCCATTCGCTGAATCATTCTTGTCCGGGAAGTTGATTTTCAAAATTCAAAGTTACGACTTTTTCGAGAAAAAAGACAGTCTCCCGTGCG
>ERZ809276.41-NODE-41-length-46043-cov-27.120792_pt1 | contig 46043 bp, 20 predicted proteins | sample MGYA00520512_ERZ809276 | MGnify/ENA primary metagenome ERZ809276 (study PRJEB31576, sample SAMEA3212661) | Homo sapiens | biome: human-gut; feature: human gut; material: fecal | place: Sweden | collected 2012 ...
GAATATGAGCTATGATCCAAATCTTCAAAAATTTGTTTATTTACATTTTTTACAAAATCAGCAAATATTATTTTCTCACTTAAATCAATTTCTAAAACATCTACACTAGTAAAGTCTCCAATAGTATTGTAAATACCCGTATATTTGTTATTTCTTATGAGTGTAGTTAGATTTAATGAAAATTTTTTGTTTACACTCCAGCGTTCAATACACAAAGCAAATATAGAAAGCACAGTCGCTGTAGGCGTCACACTATTTTGACTTGAAAAAAACTTTATTTTTTCCCAGTCTTCAGCCGATAATTTCCTTGCCATACGAATAAATTTATTACTTTTTTCAGCATTCGATCGCATCGGGAGAACTGGCGCTTCAGGAATTATATCCAGTCTATTTTTCCAATACTCTTTATCTCTACGATATCGACTACTGTTTTTCATTCCCATCTCATTAAGTACATAATTTCGAAATGAAATAGCACACTTTTCATCCCCGTTACCCTTATTGTAGTATATTGTCTCAAATTCTATTAATAATGTCCAAATACTTGCCCAGTCTGCAATCAAAAAATCAAACGATAAATGCAATGTAGTTTTTTCTTTGTCTTCAGTTACACCAATATCAAACATAGGCCACGTTTCAGTATTATAGTATTTATCAGACCATTTGCTGCGTATTTCTTCACATTTTGTAGATATATATATGGGATATTCTGCCACATCTCTTAATACTTCTTGAGTCCCATCTTCTAAAACAATAGCTCTCAACATATCATGCTTGTCAATTAACTGATTCCAAATCTTTTGTACTTTTACAGAATCCAAGGCCGGATAATCCAGTTCTAAATATAGATGACTTGCCACATCCCCATACTCGAAAGAATTTTTTCGCCCTAACAAATAAGCCATTTGAATATCCGTCAGTGGAAATTTATCGAAACGCTCCCTTTCTTCTTCAAAATAACTTATAATTTCCTTTTTGTTATAAATCAAAATATTTTTTATATCATCATCTAATTTCCCATCCTTTTTTAAATAACGTATTTTCCCACCTTCAGTCCAAATACCAATTCCTTGTTCCCGCATATTTTGAATCAATTTACTTACTTCCACTATATTTATCCTCCAACTGGCAACTTAATACAAATACCTTTTGATTATACACGCACAGTTCAGAATCAATAGTTGGCAAACTTTTTTCGACAGCAAATCCAACTTTCTGAAACAGTTCGTGCCATTGATATAATTTTAAAAAAGTTTCATTTTTTTCGGCTCTTGCATCATCTGGCTCTTGCATCATAAAAGCTTGGGATATTAACATTTGAACAGATTCACCAATTGCTTCTACGATAATTACCTTTCCATCTTTTTTTAAAACTTTTTTGATGTTTTTTAAAGTAACTTCTATATTTTTTGCGTTATTCAGCACACCTACTGCAATTACTATATCTACGCTATCCTCCTTTATTTTATCGCTAACAAAATCATTATTAATATCTATTTTTAAATATTCAATAAACCGAATTCCTGAGAATAACTCTTTAGCACGATTTACAAAAAAATCTGAAATATCAGAAAAAAAATATTCTTCTACACTAAGAAATTTTATTTTTTCGATAATAGGCTTGGCTGTTGAAGCCGTTCCTCCTCCTAATTCCAACAGTCTACATCCTTCACGCAGTTCACATTCACTTTTAACATAATCCGAAATCATTTGATTATAATAACTTGAAATTGGTGTCTTTGAATACAAATCATCCGCTACATACATCTGACCTTCCGGAAACAATAGTAATGTAGGATTTAATTCCCCTTTCATGATATAGTTAAGTTTTAAAGCATTATTCTTAAAATATTCATATGTGGATATAGTTCCTAAATTTGCATTTTCCCAAACGTTTTTACCATCCACCCAAATTTTTTCAAGTTCTGAATAATGCATTTTTTTCTCAAAATAATATTCTTTTTCTTCATTTCTTATATAGCTATTAGAATTAAGCACATGAAGCCAACGATGTATTATGGGAACAAAATCAGCTTTCACTCCTATTCGTTCTATCAGTTCATCACTCGTATATCCTTTATTTACTTCTTTGATATTCTGCTGCAAATAATAATACATTGTTTTTAGACACATATTATTAAATACTGCCATACCACCAAGCAAGGCACTGCTTTTTTCAAACAAAGAGGTACTTTCTCTCAAAAGTTTTTCTGACGGATAGTAACTATAAAAACTCCCCGAAACAATCTCAGGATATCCCAGTCCTTTCATTAAAAGTTGCCAAGCATGACTATTATTCAAAATCCTTTGTATATATTGAAGAGTTGGTTCTGTCGGTTCCACTACAGTTTTTTCTATATCCTTTGCAATTGCACAAGGCCATTCATCCTTAAAAATCATTTTTTGTTTCTTCTCGCTACTATATAATATAAATGAATTCTGTTCATCCATATTTAAAGGTGAATGGAATTCTAATCGCCCTGGTATAATATTTTCATCCGGGAAATGAATTCTAGGATTCCAAATAACAGGACCATCAGGATCAAACAATGTCAATTGTCCACCTGCAAATCCAACACTAATCCGAAACAGCATATGTAAAAATCCATCTATATTTTCTTTTTCGATTTCATTATGTGCTCTGAAACTTATTGGAATATCTCCAATCTTTACAGTTTCCGTCTGAAAGGGCACATGACCGCATATACTTCCCACATTCTCCCATGGGCGAAGTGTCTGAAGCACTTCGCCCAAAATACTAATTACTGGATAGGAAACCTGAGTCGCTAAATCAACATTAATATATGCTATTTTTTCTGTCTTACTAACTATATGGACATTACGTATAAAATTTTGAACTGCAGGTAGGTTCAAATACAAGTTACCAACCCCAAAATACACTTTTTGATTTTGCGCAATCTTATAGCATTCCCCCAATTCTTTATAATGAACTGGCTGCTCCAACAGAACATTTATTCCTTTTCTCAATAATTGTTTTGCTATATTAGCGCCTTCGCCTCCTAGTGCCCCTGTTTTCACAGCAACACAAGCAACATCTACCCTTTCTTCTACTTCATCTAATGAAGTATATAGAGGAATATTATAATATCTTGCGCATTCATAACTCCTATCACTTCCTTTGGCTAATAAACCTACTATCTTTATTCCTTTCATTCGCTTTAGCGCTTCAAGATAAAATTGTCCAAACCGACTACCATAAACAATAATATTCTTCATATAGTTTTTACGCCCTCCTATTATATTTCGCCATCATCCTCCATATAATTGTTTGAGTCCATCTCCTGCTGAATTCGTGCTGCAAATTCTGAAATAGTTGGTGCTTCAAAAAGCCAACTAATTTTAGGCTCTATACCTAACTCTTCCTTTAAAGCGTTTACAAGTCTGATAGCTTTTAAAGAGTCTCCTCCGTTTTGGAAAAAATTTGAATCCTTATCCAAAATATCTTTTTCAAGTATAGTTTGCCACACTGAAGCAACACTTTTTTCAAAATTTGTCATATTTATCTCTGCTTGTTTCTCATCTTTTTCATCAAAATCCGTTTGCTTTATAGAATTGAGTAATTTATTTCTATTTACTTTTCCATTGGCAGACAACGGAATTTTGACAACTTCATATATTCTCTTAGGAATCATATATTCTGGAACAATATTTTTTAGCCTCTCAATAATCTCTGCTTCACTTATAAAATTCACTTCTTCATGATTCCTTGCTATAAATATCGTTTCTCCAGTTCCACATTTCGCATTTTCGGCGGTTAATCTAAAACTCATAATGTTATCGAATCCAGCATTTTTCAACAACTCCTTCCACTTATCAACTGACAAAAGCGGCATACATGTACCCTTGCGAAGATCTTGTATCATTGAGAATCCTTTTTCTAATAACGCTACTGAATTTAGAATCAATCTATTAGGAATGGTATATTCCTTAAATAAAAGAATGCCACCAGATTTTAGCATTTCTTTGAAATTGGATAATGTCAATTCAATATCATAGCTTCTATGAAGTGTATTGTCTGCTACTATTATGTCCATTTTATGGCGAAGTTCTCCAATATAAAGATAAGGTTCCTTAAAATCATAAGTTATACTTTTCAGTCTGTTCACATCTCCAGCTATCTCTAATGCCTTATCTATATACTCGCTTGATTCATCCAAGTAATAGAATTCTCCACCATTTCCTAGCACATCCATATATCTTTTGGTATTACTTCTCATCCTACTCCCAATTTCCAAAACAGAAGAGTCAGTTCCCGTAATCTGTAAACTCATTTTATATAATGAAAACAACACATCTTTCATCGTTTTATCGAGTGGGCTAATTTCTTCCAAAACTACTGGTAATGCTTTAAATTCCCCCTTGCTTATTATTTCTACGTCAGCATATTTGTTGCGTAAAATGGTAATTGTTGCTGGTATATTCTCTTTCAATTCCTTATAAAGTTTTAATACCCTTTCCTTTTCTTGGCATTCTTGCATTTCCCTGTATAAATCATACTCAAATTCATCTCTTCGACAAATTATAACGCCTAAATTTGTCTTAACCATCATTCCTTCATCTATTAAAATATCTATCCATTTCTTTACAAGATTTTGGAATTCAAGATTAACGTTGAGAAGTTCTGCAAATTCTCTTGATGTATATTCGCAGTTTTCCTTTACACCCATTTCTATAAATGTTTGAAATATTATCATTGCGGATATTTTTTCTAAGGATTTTCCATAAGAATTTATAAATATCTCTTCCTCATTCTTTACAAATTCTTTTTTTAGTTCATTTATTCCATTTTCCCAAAATATATCCTCATCAATTTTGACATATTTCATTTTATCGAAACAAATAAAGGCTATTAAGTATTTTTTGTTTATTACCTCTACTATTGACTCTTTGATTTGGGGAATACTATTCAACGCATTTTCAAGTTCTCCTAATTCAATACGATGTCCATCTATTTTCACCTGATTATCCAATCTCCCAAGAAATTCAATATTACCATCATTCCAATACCGTCCCATATCTCCGGTACAATACAGCCGTTCTCCAGTTCTATCTAAGACAACAAATTTTTCCTTTGTTTTTTCTTTATCGTTTAAATATCCCTGTGCAATGCCATCTCCGGCAATATAAAGTGTTCCCGGTACCCAGTCAGGGCAATCTTCCATATTCTGATCCAGAACATAATACTTCTGGTTTGCAAGCGGTTTCCCATACGGAATACTCTTCCAATCTTCCGGCACAACCTCTGGAATCTCGAAATGATTAGACCAGATACTGCCTTCTGTTGCTCCTCCAAGAGCAACAATCTCAACATTCTGGAACAGATTACGGATTCTCCCCGGAAGTGAAACAGGAACCCAGTCACCACTCATCATTACTAACCGCAGCGATTGTGAAGTTACCTGCCTTTGATATTCCTCAAATTCTGCCAGCATTTCTACAAAAGCTGGCACGCTGTTCCATAGGGTAATATTCTCATGATTCAACCAGTGAATCCAATGCGCTGGATCTTTTCCATATTCCGGATCCGGAAGAACCAATTTCCCACCTGCGCCTAAAATGCCAAAAACATCATAAACAGACAGGTCAAAATGAAGATTGGAGATTCCAAACGCCGTATCCTGTTCTGTAATCTGATAACGGTCATTGATATCCAATATCGTATTGACTGCATTATGGTGGCTAATCATTACTCCCTTCGGCATCCCTGTCGTTCCAGACGTATAGATTACATAAGCAAGATCTTCTGGCTTATTTTCCTGCATTTTGATTTCAGTCTCATTTTTCAGACCGGACAAAGAAACGCAGTTCCATTTCCGCAGCCATTCCGCATCATGATCATCCGCTTGATTCTGCACAAGAATGATTCTTGTCCCGCTGTCACGGAGAATCTTTTCTACCCGTTCCTTTGGATTATGGATATCTATCGGAAGATATGCAGCTCCGGCAAATAGGATTCCATAAACAGCAACCACCTGCTCCCATCCCTTTTCCATAAATACAGCTACAGTCTCTTGTTTTTTTATTCCCATGCTCCGCAACTGCTCGGAAATATAAAACGCTTCTTCTTTTATTTCCCGATATGTCATCCGTCTGCTACCCGTTACCAGCGCCTCCTTATCCGGGAACCTGTCTACTGCCTCCAAAAATAATCTATCCAGCGTTTTCTCTTCAAATTCAACCGCCGTTTCATTCGCCTGACGCCGTTTTTCTGAAATTTTCGCTGTTACCAGACTTGCCGTTTTTTCCTGCATGATCTCCGGATGAACTGCCAACGTATGAAGCAGACCAGTATATGCCCGGAACATCTCATCCAACATTCCCGGATAAAACAATTCATCTACAGAATCCCAGAACAGGCATAAGCTGCCATCCATTTCAACCACCTGATGATCCAGCCACACCTGCGGTGTCTGTGAAATGTTATAATTCAGTTTTCCAAGCCATTTTCCCTCATTCCACTGCTCCACGCCAAGACCACTGGTAAACACTACCGGCATAATAGCGCCCCGCATATTTCCAGTCTTTTTCTTTAGTTCGCGCTCCAGTTCAACTGCACTATAAGCTGTATGCTCCAGATCTTCTGTAAGCTGCTTCTGAATTGCTTTTGTCCTTTCCGCAAAACTATTCCCTGCATTCTTTATCTCCAACAATGTCAGGGTTGTAAAGTCTCCAATCAGATCGTTCACTTCCGGATGCAATTGTTTCCGGTCAAACTGTGTCAAATTGAGCGTAAAATCCGTATTGCTGCTCCACAAGCGGAGGGTCTCCGCATAAGCGCTCATCAAAAGAACAGAAGGCGTTACCTCCAGTCTTCTCGCCGCGTCCTTTACAGACTGCCATTCTTTCTGTGACAGTTTTGCGCTCCGGCGGCAGAAACGCTGCTCTGTAATCTGGCTTTCGTTCTTTGCAAGTGGCAGATCCGGTGCGTTCGCAAAAGTTTCCACCCGTTCTTCCCAATATTTTTTATCTTTCTCATAAGCAGATGTAGACTTTATCTGCTCAAGCCCCAGAACGTAATCCCGGAAAGACAAAGTGATCGGCATTTCTGCGTTTCCATTCCGATATACTTCTGCCCATTCATTTAAGAGATGGAACATACTCCAGCCATCAAAGATTATATTGTCAAAGCTGATGTGGATCCTATGCTTCTGGTCCTCTATTTTTGTAATTCGCACATCAAACAGAGGCCATTCATCTGTCTGAATTACCTGATGAGACATCTCTGCCCGTTTTTCATCCAATGCCTTTTCTTTTTCTGTCACTTCCAATTGTCGGATATCCGTCACGTCAATATGATACTGGGGAGTATTCTCCAGTATGCGCTGCATACCATCCGGTTGGATAATAACACGCATCATCCCATGCCTCTGTATCAACAGATTCCATGCCGTCTCTGCGCACTCAGTATCAAGACCGTCTGCATCCAGTTCAAAATAACAGTGCGTTGCAACATTTCCCAATTCATACAATCCGCTTCTGCCAAGCCAGTAAGCATACTGCACATCGGTTAATGGGAACGGATGATATGCTTCCTCCAGATTCGGTTTGATCTGCAGTGTATCTTCTTCTTTCTGTTCGGACTGTTCAATAGCTTTTGCCAGAGATTTTACGGTCAGATTTTCAAAAATCGTACTGATCGTTATTTTGCAGCCGAAGGTTTTCTGTACTTCCGAGATCAACCTTGTGGCAATCAGCGAGTCTCCCCCAAGGCTAAAATAATTATCTTCAATTCCGATATTTTCATATCCAAATAATTGTTTCCAGATATCTAAAATCTTTTCTTCTGTTTCTGTCGTTGCCTTTGAAAATCGGATAACCGCAGTTTCTTCTTTAAAATCTTCCCGCAATTGCTTCCTGTTAATCTTCCCATTGGACAATGTTGGGAGCTGCTCCATGAAATGATAGTTCTGTGGAACCATATACTCCGGCAGTTTTTCTAACAGATATTCCCTTAGTGCTCCATTATGATAGGACAGGACAGACGCCTGCTGTCTGCTGCAGCATATACATCTTCCATATCTCTCTGTCACAGCACAGTCTTCGCCCATTCCTGCCTCTGATAAACATTCTCTCCACAGCAGGCAATCCGGGGTAACCAGCCCTGCTTCTCTTCTCTTGTCCCGAATATCCGCAAAACCATTTTCCAAAAAAGCCGCTGTAAGTTCCTGAAGGTATGTCCTTACCACAAGGTCAGTCATCAGCAATATTCCGTTTGGCTTCAGTAATTCCGCTACTTTCTTTACCGCATCCGCAGCATCAATATTTCTATGTAAAGCATTTACCGATATCACAACGTCATAACTATGCAAGGACATCTGCTGCTTATCCATGCCTTCTTCCAGATTCAGCATCTCAAACTCGACTCTCTCATATCTCGCAAGTTCTTTCTCTGCTTCCTGCAGAAAATATTTTGAAGAATCCGCATATGTATAAGCCACGCTTACATCTTCCAGTGCATTCAAAAACTGTCTTGTAATTGCAGTGTCCCTTGTACCAATTTCTATAATCTGGAGTGGCTCTTTTCTGCGTTCTTCTGCCAGAAGCCTTAATCCCTGCACCAGTCTTTCCACTGTTTCCTCGCAGCCCGGAATCCTCCGAAGCAGCATATTCGGAGCCAAAGCCGGCTCTTTCTGGTAGAATACGTCCAGCGGAACTTCATTCCCAGTAACCATATGCTTCAGATACGGCTTCAGTTTCTTAAAATACGTTTCCGCATCTCCAGCTTTTTCCGGTACAGCTACTTCCTTCCCGGTACGCGATAGTCTGCCGTCCTCTTCTCTCAGGATTCCTTCCTTCTTTAAAATTTCCAACCATCTTGCCACAGTATTCTTCTGTGTTTCCGTAATGCTCCCTTTTTCAAAAATTTCCTTCTGCGAAAGGACTTCCTTCTCTGATACAAAAACGCCTAACTCTATGAGTGTCTCCAGCATAAGCTGTACACATCTCTGGTCTGCATAGGCAAGGAAATTTTTGTATGCTGTCTTCCGTTCCTGCTGCATCTGCCAATTGCTGACATCATCCTTCAGTTCTTTCCAGCCCCTGCCAAAGATATCTGTGCCGTACAAATACGTTGTAACTTTAGAATCTTCCTGTATCGGCGCTCCGATATAAGCAGCCAGCGTTTTATTGCCATGACCATCACTAACTGTATCAACAACTGCATGAGCCACACCCGGAAACTCCTGAATCGCATGTTCAATTTCTCCCAATTCAATCCTGTGTCCGCGGATCTTTACCTGATGGTCTTTTCTTCCCAAAAATTCAATTGTCTCATCATCCCAGATTCTTCCGAGATCTCCGGTCCGATACCATCTTCCATACTGATCTGTGATAAATTTCTGCCCCGTAAGCGCAGAATCTCCCCTATATCCTTTTGCTACACCAAAACCGCCAATCCAGAGTTCGCCTTCTGCCCAGTAAGGGCAATCCCTTCCATACTCATCCACAACACGATATGCCTGATATCTGAGTGGCTTTCCATAAGGAATAGATTTCCAGTTTTTCGGCATCGGCAGGGTAACATTCTGATAATTGGACCAGATACTTGCCTCTGTAGCTCCTCCCATAGCGACAAACTGGCAATCCTCTGTCCATGCCGCAACCCTCTGCGGGAGATCCATCCCAATCCAATCTCCGGAAAGCATAACCGCCCTGATCGGCAGTTTCTGTTTCATGGATTCCGCCCGTATCAAAAGCATATCCAGAAGCACCGGCACTGAATTCCAAACGGTAATCTGATATTTCAACACTTGTTCCAGCCAGTAATCCGCATTCCTTCTCTCCTGCTCTGGAAGCAATACCAATGTTCCTCCTGCGCCTAAAATTCCAAAAACATCATATACCGACAGGTCAAAATCCATAGCTGATACAGCCAGCGCCCGATCTGCACTTGTCACATGGTACTTTTCATTAATATCCTGAACCGTATTCCATGCGCTTTCATGCGCAATCTCTACACCCTTCGGAACACCTGTAGAGCCTGACGTCATGATGATATAGGCGCTGTCCTTCGGCGACACCTCTGGCAGTCTCACATTTTCCTGTCCCTCTTCCATACCTTCCATCACAAGGATTTCCGTACCTTCCGGCCAGTCCAGTTTTTCGGATAATTCCCGATTCGTGACCACATAGCGGACTCCCGTCTTCTCATGGATTAACGCTCTCCGATCTTTAGGCTGGCTTAAGCTGACCGAAAGGTATGAATTTCCGGAAAGCAAAATTCCTAATGCCGCCTCGATCTGTTCTATCCCGCGCGGCAGGGTAAGTGCAACTGGGACTCCCTTAATATCCTTTTCTGAAATCCCTGCCGCCACTGCTGTCGCCCGTGCTTTTAATTCCCCATAGGAAACCGATCTTCCGCTTCCCGCATCAATAAGCGCAATATCTTCCGGGCAAACTTCCGCATGGTTCATAACAGCCCAATGCAGGCATTCCACACGCTCCGGCACTCCTGTACGCGCTGTATCTTCAATTTCTCTTTTTCTTTTTTCAGGAAGCACATCAAATCGCTGATTCCAGTCCTTCTTTCCCAATTCATGCAGAAGATTCTCAAAACACTCCAGCATATCCGGGATCATATTCTCCGGGAATAACTTATCCACGCTGTCCCATGTAAGCTGTACGCCATTTTCATCTTCATAACTCTGGAAGTCATTCCACACCTGCGGCGTTTGGGAAATCATATAGGAAAACTGCCCCAGTTCTTTCCGGAACGTATCATTTACCAACGGCGTTCCCAGATTGCAGGCAAAAACAACCGGCGCCACTGCCGATGCGTCTCCATACATCTGTGCAAGGTCTCTCTGGACTTGCACGCCAGAATATGCCGTATACTTCATATCCTCATGGAGCTGCTTCTGGATCCTGTCTAGCAATTCTGCAAACGTCGGATTCCCTTCGCAGTCAATCTCCAGCAATAACAGTGTAGTGAAATCTGCTATCACGTCTTCCAATCCCTGCTGCTCTGTTTTCCGGTTAAACAATGGAATATTAATAAGGAAACGATGATTCCTGCTCCACCGTTCCAAAACCGTCGCATATGCAGTAAGAAGAACCATTGCCGGAGTTGTCTGGTATTCCTTTGCCCGTACTTGCAGATGAGCCCACTCTTCCTTGCCAATCCTTACAATCCTGCGGTTGAATACAGTCTTTGTCACTTCCTGCGGCCGTTTTGCCAGTGGCAGGCCTGGCCCTTTCGGCAAATGTTCCAAGCGTTTTTTCCAGTATCCTTCTGCATTGTTTCTCTCTTCCTTATCTTCCTCTTTTTGCCGTTCCAGATAAGAAGCAAAATTCCACCCTTTTGATTCTGCCGGAAGGCTTTCTCCGCGATAGGCAGCCGCCAAATCCCTCAATAAGATCTGCAAACTCTGTACATCGGCAACCAAAAGTGCCATATCCACGTGCATGCGTGCCCTATTTTCAGGAAAAAGCGTAAGCTCTATTCCTGCCACTTCGCCTTCCTCGATCTTTAGCTTCCGATGGGATAAACGTTCTCTGACAGATACTGCCATTACCTCTGCTTCCTCAGATGACATCCGTGAAAAATCATGAACCTTTATTTTTTCACAATACGGCTTATCCAGGATTTTCTGTGTCCCATCTTCCAAAAAGCAGGCACGCAGCATGGGATGATGATACTGCAGCACATTCCATGCTTTTTCCAGACGCTCCGGATCTATATTTCCCCCATCAAACTCTAAATACGCATGACAGTCTATTCCTCCAAGAGCCTGTTCTTCATCCCTGCCAACCCAATATGCATACTGTACGTCTGTTAAAGGAAACGGCTGTTTCATATCCTTTTCCGGCGTTATCTTAGATTCTTGCGCCCGTTTTTTGCCCGCTTTTTTCTTCATGCTGCGCTGGATCAGCGCCCACCAGCCTTCAAGGGTAGGATTTTCCATCAATGAACCGAATGAAACCTTAACCCCCTGTTTTCTCCACTGGTTTACCAGACGCATGATCGTCAGGGATGAAAGCCCAAGCTCCAGCAGATTTTCGGAATCCCCCAAATCTCTGGCTACCGGCAGCTTTTGTTTGATCTGTTCCTTTATCTCTATATATTCCATGATTCTGTCTCCTTCTATTTTTCCTGCGCCATCCGTTCTAATGCTTTCTTATCTATTTTTCCTACGCTGGTCAGCGGCCATGTCTCTACCCGTTCTATCTGATCCGGCATTTTATACGCCGCAATGCCTATTTCCCGCAGGAACCTGTGGATTTCCTGTAAATCGATCCCGGCTTCATCATCGGTCACAAGGAATGCACATATCCGGTTTCCAAGGGTTTCATCCGGAACGCCGACAACGGCTGCCTCTTTGATTTTCGAATGCCTGCAAAGGTAAGCTTCAATCTCTGAAGGCATGATCTTTTCTCCGGCGCGGTTAATCTGCTCTTTGATCCTCCCGCCCAAACGTAACCTTCCGTCTTTCGTCCACATAGCTTTATCGCCCGTCCGGTAAAATCCGTCCGGCGTAAAGCTCTTTTTATTCGCTTCCTCCGCCATATAATAACCATCAATCGTATACGGGCCTCTGGATAATAATTCCCCAAAAACTCCTTCCGGTACGGCCTTATCTTCTTCATCCACAATCTTCACTTCATCCGCAGGAGACACCGGAGTTCCCTGACATCTTGCGATCAGGGAACCTTCATCCTCCGGGCTAGTAAAGGACAGTAGCCCCTCCGCCGTACCAAATACCTGCATCAGTTTACACGGCCATTCTTCAATGATCTTATCCGCAAGGGAATCTTCCAGCATTGCGCCGCCCACCTGCAAAATCCGCAGGCTGGATATATCATAATTTTCATCCCATTCCAGCATTTCCATGCACACAGTAACCATAGCAGGAACCAATGCCGTTATCGTGACACCTTCCTCTGTAATTGCGTCAAGGATATCATCCGGGCTGGTCGCAGACGCAAGCACAACTTTTCCTCCCACGTCCAGCGTGCCTAAAAGCCCCGGGCAGCATAATGGGAAATTATGAGCTACCGGAAGAGACGCCAGATAAACGTCACTGCTATCCAAGCGGCATCTCTTCGCGGACATGCGGGCATTATACATATAATCCGTATGGGTGCGCGGAATCAGTTTCGGAACCCCTGTCGTCCCGCCGGACAGCAAAAGCACCGCCGTTTCATACCCATCCACAGCCGGAAATGCTCCATTTTCTCCACACGTTTCCGCAATCATTCCACTGATATCCCCGGATTCGCTATCTACAAATATATGCCGGATACATGAATATTTCTCTTTCATCGCATTTGCCATCGGCACATATGAAAATCCCAGATATTTCTCCACCACAATATAAGCGGCCGGCTTTGCCAGTTCAATAATTCCTTCCAGTTCCGCCTCCCTGTGGGCCGGCAGCATCATGATTGGCACCGCCCCAATCTTGGAAAGCGCAAAAAACACGATCACAAAAGAAATCCTATTCGGAAGCTGCACAAGCACTTTGTCTCCCTTTAAAATCCCTTTACGCAGAAAAGCTGCCGCAAGACAATCTGCTTTTTGCTTTAATTCCATATAACTGATCTCGTCTTCGCTGTCCGTGACCGCAGTTCTTTCTCCATATTTTTCCGCCCACTTATCAAGCTGCTCTCCAAAGCCGCATCGTTCCCATCCTTCCAGATGCTCGTATTTGCTCATATCCTTCTTATAACTCATTTGATTTGTCTCCTTTCTTATGCGCCGCCACATACGCAGCATATCCCTCAATCTTTACCGGATACAAATGCCATCCCTGGCCTTTCCTGCCTTTTTCTGTAATTTCCCCGTTTCTGACAGAGAAGAAATCCATTCCTCTTCCCAATCCAATACCGATCGCTTTTACATACGCTTCTTTCGCCGCCCAATACTGGAAAAACAGTTCCGGTCCCTCATTTATTACATCTTCCGCTTCTTCTGCCGTATAGAAATTCCCGGCTATCTCCCTGTAATCCGGGCATCCTGCCATTTCCTGCACATCCACTCCGATATCCATTCCGACAGCGAATCCCTCCAGTATGAATTCCCCCGAATGCGAAATATTAAAATTGACTGTCTGCTTTCCTGCGATTTCTTTATGATAAGGCTTACCCAGTTCATTGACAGAAAAATCAATCGTTTCCATATCTAAGTATCTTTTTAAGAGGATCCGCACGACAACCTTCCCGGCTATATAACGCATCCTGTCTTCAGGAAAACGGAATCTTCCGGCTTGCTCCAATTCCTGCCCACTCAGGATATATTCATGGTTCTTCCAGAAATCTGTCATTTCAGGCCAGCGGATACACCATATATGTATCTCATTTTCACGGATATAAAGTTTGTCTGCTGACAGAAATTCCTTTTCTCCGTATCGTTTAATCTCCATTTTTCATTCTCTAAAGCAGTCTCATGACCTCACTTATTACTTCGTCTTCACAATCCCGCAGATAAAAATGTCCTCCCGGAAATATCCGGTAGTTAAAATCATTGTCCGTATACTTTCCCCATTCCAAGATCGCACTCTCATCCGCTTCTCCGTCCTTTTCTCCGCCAAATGCAGCGATAGGCGTATGCAGCACTATTCCCGCCTTGTCATAATACGTTTCATCCATGGTAAAATCTGCCCGCAGCATAGGCAGAAAGAAATCCAGCAATTCCTGGTTCTCCAGTACCTCCTTGGGCGTCCCTTCAAATCTCCCCAGTTCCCTCTTAAACTCTTCATCCGGAAGATGATAGATTGGATTTGGCTCCGGAATACTAGGAACCCGGCTGCCGGAAATAAACAGGCATTTTGCAGTATATCCCGCTGCCTCCAACCGTTTTTCCAGCTCATAGGCGATCTTCCCACCCATACTGTGTCCCCATAAGGCATACGGTCCGTACACAACCTTTCTTACAGCCTCTTCCAGGTCATCTAACATAACCGACATATCTATATACGGTTTCTCCATGATCTGTTCTTCCCTTCCCGGAAGCTGAACTGGGCATACCGTTACTTTCCCCTGCATCTTTTTCGCCCACTGGTTATAAGCAGAAGCACCGCCTCCTGCAAACGGCAGGCAGAACAAGGTTATTTTCTCTTTGTTGATATTTTCTGTATTTTTTATCAATTTCAAATTCACTTTTATATTCCTCTTGTATCATGTTCTTTTTGTTCTGTTTATCATCCTTTTGCAATACGCTTTTCCCAGGTATTTCTTATTCCTATCATGGATTAGTTCACTCTAACTCTTTATCAAAAAAAATTTTGGTCCATCCTAATATTAAACCAGACGCCAAAACAATATGCGCTACCATAATCCCGTTTACGATCAGGGAATATCCAATCACAGAAAAAACACCTGCTATCGCGCATTCAATAACTAAAATTACCCTCGCGCGCATCCCATAAACTTTTTTCTCTTTCGCATCCAACTTCTTGCTGCTGGCATCTACCGGCGCCATGATAAATATAACGCCAACCGCGACAAACCATATGATCCGCATTTGCCATATTACAGCCGGAGCAGACGCCAGATACAGACTGCATAGAAGGACAAGGATACCGGAAACAGCCATGCAGCCCCCTGCCTTTTCCAAATGAATCCCTCCGGCATACTGCCTTAAAACAGTAAAGGGCAATAAAAAGACTATCATCTCCATCCAATTCCCCGTTATGATGCCAAGTATGACGATGATAAGGTATATTACCACCCTGCCCAGCAGTACGCCGTAAGCATATTCATACAGCCTGCGGTCTTTCTCTTCAAGAATCCCATTCCTGCTTTGTAGTTCAAAAAGCCGACCAGCCATTTTTTTCCACACTAGAATTTCCTCATTTTCTTAACTTCTTCCGGCTCATCTTCCTGATAGTACAGCCAGTTGCACGCCAGATTTGCCGTATACGCCGTCAAGCAGAGTGCAAGACAGTTTACAGCTCCAAGCAGTTTGATTCCCAGGTTTTTTCTGATTATTTTTTTCATAGTTACAAAGCCTCCTTTTTTCCGAAAGTTTACACAAAAATCGCCCTCTTTTCAATTACCGTGGCAAAAACGGTAACTTTTTGGGCGATTTTTGCACATCTTTATTTTATTGTAAAGATAAGCTTAACAGAGAACTCCCGTTCTCCGGCCTCCACTCTCATAATTCCCGCATACTTTTTAACCAGTTTTCCCACCGTATGCAGTCCGATCCCGTGACTGTCTGCATCTCTTTTGGTGCTTATGTACCGGTCCTTGTCCTTTAACAGTGGAACAACATACCCGTTGCAAAATTCCATAACAAGGAAATGTTCCTCATTTCCCATATACATCCTGCATTCCACATATCGGCCATCTTTTGTCTTTTCTGCCGCTTCCAGTGCGTTATCCAAAAGATTACCTACGATTGAGATCATATCCAGTTCTTCCAGAAAGTCCAGCCTGAGATCATTACCCAGAGTAATCTTATAGGAAATATTTTTAGATTCCGCAAGGAATTTCCTTTCGCACAGGATGCTGTTCAAGATCGGGTGTTCGCAATACACACCTTTTTGAAGGCTCTGAATCCGGACACCTAAATGTTCCATAATCTCCTTAACCTCTTGATTTTCTCCTTCTTCCATCAAACCGGCTACTGTACAAATGAATTTATTTATATCGTGTAAGAATGCCCTGTTATCCTCATTGACCTTATTCATATACTGTAAATTAGCAATCTCCGCCCTGCTTTTCTGGTAAAGCCGGTCCATCTTCTTCACTTCTTCTGATTTCTCTACAAACCGGTCAAACACTGAGAAAATGAAGATATTCGTCAATAGCAGCAGCGAAGCTCCTACCGGAACCATAACCCTGTTCATTCCTTCAAAAGAAATATTTGAATAAAACACACATCCTAATATAATGATCGTAGCGGTTGGCAGCATGAGCAGCACAGTAAAAGTTTTATTCTCAATCGTCAGATAATCCCTTTTTCTCGTTACCTGATTAATGCATTTAATAAACAGAAATGTCATGGTACTCATCAGTAGTAGCGCTAATGTTTTTTCTATTTCCGTCCCAAAACCCTCAGATGCACCAGTCACGCCATACGCATTCGTAAGCGTTGCAAAGAGAAATTCAGGAATAATTGCCAGCACATAATAGCAGCATACTATAACCAGCTTCTTCCATATATTTCCCCGGAACACAACCATTGACACAATCATATACGTTACCGGAATCATTACCATATTAAATATTGAGGATTCCAAGTGGTTGATTCCGAGCATTATCAGCGCTACGACAAAATATACGAGAAATTTTCCCCAAAAGTTTTCTCTTCTGTATGGAAGCATGTTCTTTTCCAGATCTTCCAACAGATACATCTGAAGAAGGCAGATCAAAAAATCTCTTACTATCATACCATGCCGTTCCTTTCCCCAAGAAACATGATCAGAGCGTCAGCAAACTGACCTTTTCTCGACCTTGAAACATTCAATTGGATTCCCATCTGTAGCAGCGCCACATTCTTTTCCAATCCTTCCACTTTCGCCAGATTTACAATATAACTGTTATGTGCATACTCAAATCCCCTTCCGGCCAGACGTTCATATAAATCGCCTAAAGATTCCTTACAATGTATCTCATCTATCTCCCCCTGCCTAGCAACGTATATAGAGCAACCCCTTTTCGCCAGACAGATATATAAAATGTCTTCCGTATAGATACGAATTACTCTTCCCGCTGATGTAACCGTCACGGAAGAATCTCCACAGTGCAATTTTACTTTTGATAAAATCGCAGGGATTTCCCTTTTCAGACTTCTGTCATGCAAGTCTTTCATAATATACCGGAACGGCTGCCCAATATTGATGCTGTCTGAAGTCGGCTCAAAGTATCCGGAGCAGAACACCAATATCGCTGCCCTATTGTATTCCCTCAGCTTCAGTACCGATTTATTCCCATCCAATCCGGGCATACGCATATCCATAAAGACCAAATCATGCAAAATATCAGCATTTTTCAGTAGTTCCTTTCCTGACTCGTATTCATAAAACCGTATCTCGCTCTTAGGAAGAATCCCTTCCGTTTCTATAACCTTCTCTATTTTTTCCCTGTAATTTTTATCATCATCGCAAATTGCTATTTTATACATCTATGTCCTCCTAAGTTAGTTTTTCCTAACCCTTTTTCATAAAAAATCCATCCTGCAGAATCTGAATCCTATGAACATTTACTCTTCCTATAGTTCGGGTTCCAAATCTGCAAAGATGGGATCAGCAAAAAATTCCTGTATTGTGACATCCAATCCATCGCATATCTTTTTTATTGTAACTACGCCAGCATTCTTACTCTGACCATACAAGATATTCTTTAATGTCGAAGGAGGAACGCCAGAACATACCGCCGCCTCATTCACTGTGATATCTTTCTGATTAATCAGATCGTTTAAACGATATATGACCGCTGTTTTTATATCCACGGTATCGACCACCTTTTTTTCTTCTATTTTATATAAATCGGCTTTAAAAGGTCGCCCATATATAGTCTTTTTGATCTATGTACGATATTTTTTTAACAGTTTTTCTTATTCTAGCAGAAATCCGCTAAATTTCTATATTTTATTAGATACATGAAACCCTGTGAGAACATTTCTAATCCTACGCAGGGTTTTCCACTTTGTTATAAAATTTTTATATTTTGCAGTATGCTGGATCGGAGTTATCATTCAACTTTCCTTCTGCTGCCGATTGTAAAAACATATTTTTACGAATAAATATTCAGCAGTTCTTCCGGAGAAAGCAATGTAATCCAAAAGGAAAGAAAATCCTTTTTATTCCTTGTCACAATCGCATCACACTGATTCGCCTTCGTACAAGTTGCAAGTAGGCAGTCTTCAAAATCAGATACTCTCTGCAAATAAGCAGGCAGCACATCTTCGTTCGTCACTGTCAGCACTTTTGCTATGTCCAAAACGGAGCCAAGTGCCTTTCTATAAATTTATACCGTTCTTACATCCCGATCAGCTCCTCTCTCCAGCTCATCTTTTCCCTGCTTTTCTTGGATTTTTCTCTTATTGATTTCCAGTCGTTCATGAATAGATGGCTTCTTTGCCTTCGTAGTTGCTTTATTCTTTTCTGTTTGCATACTCGAAACTACCTTTTTCACAGCTTTGTCATTATCCCCTTTTGTCACATTCGCTGCTCTTGACGCTTCTACTCTGCTGTCCTGCTTTTCTGCAACCTGCCGTTCCTGCTTTTCCTGCACATTTTTTTCTTCCAGACTGCAAAAGCTCTGCAAATATGGCAGCACATGGTTCTGCATATCGGTCAGATCTTCCATACACTTCTGAAACTCTTCATTTCCCTTGTTTTTCAGATAACCAATCCAGCTTTCATCCGTAAGTTTCAGTTCATTTTGGAGTTTCAGCTGACTTAAAATACCGCCATTTCCTGTTCCAATATCTATTTTCCCTTTGAAATGTTGCAGCATTTTATCGCCTTTTTCCGCATAATATATAGTAAAAAACATCTGGGCTGTTACCATCGGCTCATCCGTCCTCGGATTACGGTCTGCGTACCATTCCTTATCCTTCTGTGCAGTACGGGAATCCAGATCTGAGAGCTTCTGACAGCGTGGTTCCATCAGCTCTCGCTTTTCACAGTAATTCACATACACCATTGGCTCTGTTTCTTTGGATATATCTGGTTCGTAGGATTTCAGCCGTTCCAGCAAAACACCTGCCCACACGGACTGCTCACAGTCTTCTTCAATCACATCCTTCAGAAAGGAAATATAAGAACCAACATTTCCACTTTGCAGATCCAGCATGACTTCCTGTATGGTATCCTGCCCTGGCTCTACATGGTCCCGATAGTCATACGGATCGAAGTCTTCCGCAATCTCATCCAATGCTGCTGCCAGTTCTTCTGTTGTCATTTTTTTCGGATACATTGCCTCACGCACATCCTGAATCGGGATATATTTATAATCAGGCAATGCTTTATGAATCTTCTCCAAACCTTCACGCACCACCGGCTGATCTTTTAAAAACCGCACATTATCCAAGAAGTCGCCGTGTATCGTTGTTCCCATTACAATCAACAGTTCTGTTTCATCAAACAAGCTATCCTCCGGATCACGATAAATAATCCCCATTCCACTGCCTTTATAAGCGTTTTCCGGATCTTCTCTGTACTTCTCATAGATTGCTGCGATTTCTTTCACATCTGTGCTTTTCTCATAAGCTCCCATATCATGAATTTCATCACATTCTGCAGCATAATATTCCAGATAAGCTTCTTTCTTAGGCGGCATATTATTGAGTACATTATCAATCATGTTATAATTGGCCTCTTCCAGTTCCTCCACCTTTGCCAATGGCTTATATTCGCCCTGGCTTTTCTGAATCTCTGCCATTACAGCTTCATCCATTTCTTCTACTTTTTCCATCAACTGATCATAATCCCCACGGATGCGTTCTCCCGTCCAGCCTTCGTCTTCCAAAAGTTCCTCCGCCGCTTCTTCAATAGAAATTTCATCATTCTCATAAATGCCACCATCCATCAAGCGGAAATCTTCATCGTAAAAGGAATAATCATATCCTTCTTCTGTTCTCTGAATAGCAAAATATCGTTCTCCTACCTCATATGCCAGTTCACTAAGAACCTGTTCTTCCAGATTCAGGAAAGAATCCAGCTGTTCAAAACTGATACTGTCTACAAAATGAGCAGTTACCTTTTTCCCGTCATTCAGAACTATGATATCACTGACAGACAGGGAATGCCCACGGAAGTCTTCCGGTCTGTCAATGTTGAACTTTTCAAAAATATCATCCAGTGACATATTTCCTGATAATTCACCAACATAGACCAGCTTATAATCTTCTTTTTTTATCTGCATACCATGACTTTCAATAAAACTCATATTCATAAATGCATAGTTTTCTCCCGGTAAATCATCCCGAATCTGATAAATTCCAAATGTCCTTCTTGTTCCTAACAACAGATTTGCTTCTTTCAAAGATTGAATCTGTGGATATTTCTGCATTTCCCATTCCAGGTTACGGAAACGCTCCAGTTCTGTCATAGACATCTGATAATGCTCCGGTCCTCGTTCAATTTCCATGCGTTCTGTGACATACATAGGTGATGAAAAATTAGTGATCAGATAGATATCTGCTCCTGCATCGTATAATTTCAGTGCTTCTTCCTGCTCAATGACACTCATAGGCTCCTGAAATGCTCCTAAATTTTCTTCTGCATAATCTAGGTTGTTATCTTTTATCCGTTCCCACATCTGCGATTCCATTCCAAACAAACCGTCATGTGCCTGTATCATTTCTTTACTCGCATATTCACCTTTACTGCCAGCACTGCCAAGACGATAAATCTTAGAACCCATTCTGTGATAATCCAAAGCTGCTTCTTTTCTAAGTGGCACCATATCTTCTTCCATATATCCATAGTCACGTAGTTCCAGCTTACCTATGGTTGGATCTGGCAGTTCCTGAATATCCATTCTTGCGTCATCCAGCAAATCCTCTACACCTTCTGAATCTGCCTGGCTCACTGCATCTGCCAGATTTCTTACCAAAGCCCTAACTTTCTCTTTCTCGCCGATCAGATTCGCATATTCAAAAAGCTGTTCTTTTACATCTGTTGATATTTCTATACCTCTACTCTCTGCCTGATTGATCTGTTCCTGCGTATATTCCTGCATTTTCTGCGTTTCTCTACCTATTATCCTGTTTCTTGCCATATAAGTTCCTCCTGTATTCTGAAAAATGGCATAACCCACAGAACATACTTTCTGTCAGATTATGCCATCTTCCTTGTTTTCTTATTCCAGACCAAAGTCCCGTTTTCTGTTATCCTTGCCAGTTTCACTTTCCCGCTGACTCTTTTCTTTATAAATCTGCAGTTTTTCATGGATAGAACCACGTGCCGGTCTTTCTTCTTTCTCATCTGATTCAAATACCTCTGCTTCTGCATCTTCCCGTTCATCCATATTGAGCAATGCATTTAGCTCTGACAGTCGCTCCAGTTTCTGGTTCAACTCCTCTTCTTTTGGAAATGGCTTTCCCACTTCTTCTTTCGCATTTGCCATCTGTTCATACACTGTTTCCAATCTTTGTTGTGCTTCTGAAAGCTTCTCTGGATAACTGTCCAACAGATTGTTGATACGGGTAATATTTCCAAGTGCATCTGCTCCAAGATGAACTTTCGAGACAGCCTCATGTTTGACAGATAATATAAATTCTTTACTCCATCCATCAAACTGAATCCTCATATTGAATCCCTGATAGTTTCCGATATCCATCGCAGCATCTACAGTTTTAATATCTTTACATACCGCCAGAAGTGCTGCTCCTGCCTCTTTCTTTTCTGTGAACACTTTGCCACCAATCTCCATAGTAAACTGCTCTGGATCTGTGCTTTTATGCTCAGAATAATGAGCGATGTCTGCCTTGTAGCTGTCAATGATTTCTGTCAGTTTTGCAATCTGTTGTGGAAAATTCCTTGCAATATCATCTTCCAGGCGATACTGGTTATTCATGTGGTTGGCTTTTAAAAGTTTTAATTTTGCCACATCAACATCCAATGCCATCTTCTCTTTTACTGCTGGATTTCCGGTTGCAAGAGCTTTGACCTCTGCATAGGAAAGTGCCGCTTCGTCCACATCTTCACAGCTTCGCACAGGTGCTTTACTGGTCATAATCTGAGAAATGAATTTCTGCTTGTTCTCAATCAACTGCCACATGTAGCTGTCAAATGTGGATTCTGTTACATATCGGAAGATATGAACCTTTTTATTATGATTTCCCTGGCGGATAATACGCCCTTCTCTCTGTTCCAAGTCAGATGGTTTCCAACCAATATCCAGATGATGCAACGCAATCAGACGATCCTGCACATTGGTCCCGGCACCCATCTTTGCTGTTGAGCCAATCAAAAAACGAACCTGCCCGGATTTCACTTTTCCAAACAGCTCCGTCTTCTTTGCTTCTGTATTTGCATCATGAATAAAAGCAATCTCTTTTTCCGGTACACCTTTTTCCATCAATTTCTGCTTCAAGTCATCATAAACATTGAAGCTGCCATCGCCTTTCGGGGTACTCAAGTCACAGAAAATCAATTGTGCAGATTTCTGTGCTGCCGTGCCTTTCCAGATCTCATAACTTTTCTCTGCACAGACTGATATTTTGCTTTCTGGATTATCTGGCAATAATTCGTTCACCAAACGCTGATCCAATGCCAATTTTCTTCCATCATTGGTAATTTTCAGCATATTATCAACCGAAGCATCTACCCCTCCGTTTCTGACAACTTCTGCACGTTCCCCCAGACTTTCTACGATTTCTTTCTGCTGTTCCGTTGGTTTCAGCACCACTGTTTCATATTCCGCCTCTGGCACAGGAAGCTTTAACTGATCGGAAGTCTTGATATCTGCAATCTCCTTAAACATATTCATCAGTTCCGGAATATTATAAAATCTTGCAAATCTTGACTTTGCACGGTAGCCTGTTCCTTCTGGTGCAAGCTCAATGCTCGTGACTACCTCGCCAAAGGTGGAGGCCCAGGAATCAAACAGTCCAAGTCCCATATTTTGTAATTTGCTGTTCTGCAGATACCTCTGCATAACATATAATTCCGTCATGCTGTTGCTAATCGGTGTGCCCGTAGCAAAGGTAATGCCTTTTCCTCCGGTAATCTCATCTAGATACTGACATTTATTAAACATATCCGCCGACTTCTGTGCTTCATTCTGTGCAATCCCGGCTACATTTCTCATTTTTGTATAAAGAAATGCGTTTTTATAACTGTGTGCTTCATCTACATATAAATGATCCACTCCCAGTTCTTCAAACGTAACTACCTGATCTTTTTTCTCTTTCTGATTCAGTTTCTCCAGCCTTGTCTGCAATGTTTTTCTTGTCTTTTCAATCTGTTTGACGGTATAACGTCCACCATCCTGTTCATACCTTGCACTCTGGATTGCCATTTCCAGATCATCAATCTGCCTCTGAAGCATGGCTTCCTGTTTCTCATCAGAGATTGGAATACGCTCAAACTGGGAATGACCAATAATAACAGCATCGTAATTTCCCATAGCGATTCTGGCACAGAACTTCTTTCGATTTGCCGGTTCAAAATCCTTTTTCGTTGCTACCAGAATGTTCGCCCCTGGATATAACTGCAGGAATTCTGCTCCCCACTGCTCCGTCAAATGGTTTGGAACTACAAAGAGGTTTTTCTGAGATAATCCCAGACGTTTGCTCTCCATTGCCGCCGCTACCATTTCGTAAGTCTTCCCAGCTCCTACTACATGTGCCAGAAGCACATTATCACCGTATAGCTGATGTGCGACTGCATTTTTCTGATGCGATCGAAGTTCTATTTCCGGATTCATTCCTGGGAAAGTCAGATGACTTCCATCGTATTCACGGGGACGGATACTATTAAAACGTTCATTGTACACGCTTACCAGTCTTTCTCTCCTCTGCTGATCCTTAAAAATCCAATCTTGGAATGCAGCCTTCAAAGCATCCTGCTTTTGTGATGCCAACATAGTTTCTTTTTTATTCAAAACTCGCACTTCATCCCCATTGTCATTTACGACTTTATCATAGATTCTAACATCTTTTAGATTCAAGGTATCTTCCAGAATCCGGTAGGCATTTGCTCTCTCCGTTCCATACGTTGCATAGGCAAACGCATTTCTTGGACTGTCGGCGTTCTTTCCTGTAATCCTCCACTCACCATTTATCTCAGAGAATTTTACCTGTATTTCCTTCTGCGCAAGATACCTCGGCGTATGAAGCAGTTCCACCATAAACTCCTGATAATCCGAAGGTTCAATCCAGGTGGCTCCAATACGCACTTCAATCTCCGATGCTTCCAGATCTCTCGGCTGAACTGCCTCCAATGCACGGACATTCGGTGTGAATTCTGGATGATTCTCTGCAAAAGTTCTCGCTGTATTTAATTTATCCCTAACATTTCCGGACAGATATTCATCTCCACTTTCCCACTGGTCTGTCAGTGGATTTTTGAAGATAACTCCAACCAGCTCTTCTGTGATTTTCTCTTCGGTCTTTCCGGTCAACTGTGCCATATATGGGAGATCTACTTTAGCCTTTTCATTTAGGGACAGAGCAAGTGCTTCTGTAGCTGTCTCCACACTTGTCACAGCGACCGCCTTTTTAATGGTTCGTTTGGTAAACATGTCCGCTTTCCGCTTCAATGTTCCATCTTCATTCAAATCTTCCAGGGAACACAGCAGACAATAAGAAGAGTCATCAGAAAATGCACGTTTGTTAGCATTACTTCCAATAACTCCATACTTTGCTGTGTAGGTATCATACACCTGATTCAGTTTTTTCTGCTGTTTCTGGATTTCTTCGTCTGTGACAAATTCTTCCATCTGCATGGCGATCAGTTCACGAACGGTATCACGGATTGCAACCATGCCTTTTACACGTTCTGCAGTGGCTGCAGGCATTTTCACCTGATTCATCAAAGAATTGACACGGTAATATACCTGATCATCTACCACCGTATAGCTGTAATTTCGAACATTCGGATCTGCCGGAATACTCTCTGGCATCTCATCCAGTTCTGCCTCTATATCTACTGCCGCTACCATGCTTCCCTTGATGTGTTTTACAGCTTCTTGTAACTGTAATTCCAGATCAGCTCCTTCCATTGGAGCACAGGTTGTTTCCATACCATACGGACCGGACACTTCTTTCATCTCACCAAGAATCAATCCCGGATGCTGAACAAAATACTTGTTAATGGTAATCCCATTTGCATCACTCTCCAAATTCACCCAGTCTGGCATCTCTTTTGTGAAACTCTCACGCTTCTGGAAAAACAAAATATCAGCACTGACTTCTGTTCCTGCATTTGCCTTAAAAGCTGTGTTCGGCAGTCGGATTGCCCCCAACAAGTCTGCACGCTCTGCCAAATATTTCCGGACTTCCGGTGATGCCTTGTCCATAGTTCCCTTTGTTGTGATCAACGCAGCTACACCACCTGGACGTAACTGATCTATAGTCTTGGCAAGAAAGTAATCATGAATCATAAAATTGTAGCGGTCATACTGACGGTCATTGACCTTATATGCACCGAATGGCACATTTCCGATTGCCACGTCAAAGAAATCATTGGGATAATCCGTCTTCTCAAAGCCTTTGATCTGGATATTGGCATCTGGATAGAGAAGTTTAGCAATTCTGCCACTGATGCTGTCCAGTTCCACTCCATAGAGTTTGGACTGGTTTAGATTCTCTGGAAGCTTTCCAAAGAAGTTCCCGACTCCCATAGATGGCTCCAGGATATTTCCCTTTGTAAATCCCAGATTCTCCAACACCTGATACATACTTTCAATCACAATCGGCTGTGTATAATGAGCATTTAATGTGGAAGCTCTGGCTGCAGCATATTCTTCCGGTGTAAGGACGGTCTTTAATTCCAGATATTCTGTCTCCCATGCAGATTTTGTCTCATCAAATGCATCTGCAAGACCTCCCCAGCCAACGTACCTGGATAAGATTTCCTGTTCTTCCGGTGTTGCATTGCGATTCTCATCCTCACATTTCTTTAACAACTGGATAGCCATGATATTGGCACGGAACTTTTCTTTTGCTGTACCCTGTCCAAGCTCATCATCTGTGATGCGGAAGTTCGTTGCTGGAATCGTTTCTGATATTCCGTTAATCTCTTCCAAAGATTCTTTTTCTTCCGATACCTCAACTTCTCCAGATAATTCTTTTTCTTTTTTATCATAATCTGTCCACACACGTTGAGAAATAGCAGTAAAATACAAGGACTCTTCCTCCATAATTTCTTCCCTAATTTCCCGTAATTCATCTAAAGTATCCGCATTTACAGTTTTATTGTGATAATGATAATAAAGTACTTCTTGTCCGAGTTTTACATCCAGACGTTCCAATTCTTGTGTTGACATTCGATTCCAAATATCATCTTTTTCCGTATGAATCGTGAAACCTTCTCCATCATCATGATATTCTAATGTGTATTGAAGTCGATTCGCTTCTCCCTTAACTTTGCAATCAAAATCGTGGATTTTTGTTCTGGTACCAGACATATATTCTGAATCAACTAATCGCAAATCAGTTATATCTTCCGCTGTCAAAGTATCCTGCTCCAGCTGTTCTCCTAACATCTGCTGTGCTTCTTCCAAATCTGCCAGTCTTTGTGCTTCCTGTCGTTCTTCGTACTTTTCCATTTCTTCCGGTGACAAATAATCATCTGTGCGGATTAACTGGCGAACACGTTCTGCAACCTTGTTCCACTTTAATAAAACTTCTACCTCTGGACTGCCAATTTTCCCTTTTGCAAGTTTTAATCCTTTTGCATCATGGGATGCGTCGGAAGCATCTGCTCCTGGTATTCCGGGTGAGGAACCACCTGTTCCATACTCATTTTTCAGGAACTCAGCTGCATCTTTCATATCATGATGTTCCATGAAATACTCATAGATTCGGTTACGTCCTCCTGCAGTAATGCCGCCTCTTCTTAACACTGCGTCAATTTCATCCTGTGTGATAAAGGATAGTGCCGGACGTTCGACCGTAAATTTCTGGTCTACCCAGGAACGCTCCCTCTGAAGATCCTGAAAGCGTTGGAAATATTCCGGATTATGCTGAATCTCCCAGCGGTGATAATCTCCCGGATTCTCATCCATATATTTCTGCAGCCATTCAAAACGATAGACAATCGCATCTGCTTCCTCTTGATCTGTCCATGCTCCACTCACTACATCCTGCCAGTCTGAATATGATTGTTTCTTTTCCCAGTTTCTGCAAGTATCCCGAAAATGAAGTGCAAGAAGATTGGTCATTTCTTCCTGCTCCTGTTCAATGGCATTATTGGAAATCAAATTATCCACGTAATTTCCATCCTCATACATATCCCGAATTCCGTTCGCTGCTTCTTCCCACGTAACCATGCGGTCAAAGTTTCTTCTGGCAGAGTCCCCTCGCCGGATACGGATACCATCATTGTCATACCAGATACTGATTTTCTGACCATCTATGGTAAATCCTTTGCCACCAGTTCCATATTCATCTTTCAGAAAACTCCGCATTTCTTCATTATCCAGACCTTCAATCAGTCTTGCTGTAATATGAAACAGTGTATTTTTCTGTCCGCTTCCCGTGCGGAGAATATCATTTACCACTTCATCGGAAATAAGAAAAGCGGCTGGCTGTTCCAATGCAGCTGCCGCTTTCCTTATTTCTCCTAACTGTTCCTCTTCTGTTGGGAACAGACTTAACTGTAAATAATCTCCTGAATCACCAGCTCCTCTGCCTGTGCCTTGATCTGGTTCATGTGTCTGGTCCATGCCATCCCGTCTGCCATTTTGTCCGGTGCCGGATCTTTCTCCAGAAGTTCGTTCATCAGGTCGTCTACTCTCTGTCTTGCCTGGCTGTCGATCTCCATCAGATGACTGTCCAGACGGTTCTGCAGTGTCAGAATGTTGAACCTGGCTACCTTGTGATTTCTCAGATACTCTTTCCGCATCATTCCGTACTTGCCGATGGTTCCTCTCGTCTCTTCCAGGCTGATATCTGGAATCTGATACTCTCCGTTCTGGCTGTAACTGATCTCTCTCATAGTCTGTTTCCTCCTTTTTTTCTTCTCTATCTTCTGTGTTATCTGTGTTACTTTCACGAATTAACGTGTTAAATTCATTATAAGCTACTTCTTTTTCTTTTGCAACCGTTTTCAGGTCATTTTCCAGATCATTCAGAACATATCGTCCAATCTGCATCAGAACTGGTCTGCTGATCTCGTTGACTGCACTTCCCAGATGTCCTAATACTTTCAGCTGATTGAAGTCCGTAATATGCCGAAAATCCTCTGCATCCAGATATTCCTGTACATCCAGTCCACACCTGTTTAGTAATACATACCAGACACTATTGGTCATCAGTTCCCGGAATTCTACTTCCTGATTCTGTTCGTCCAGTTCTTCCAAAAATGTCCCTGTCACATCCAGTCTCAGTTCTTCCAATGCATCTGGAAGCCATTCCTGCATACTCTCCTTCGCTGCCTGATGCAGACTTTCAGCAAGCCCTCCTTCTGTATCTTCCAGTGATAACTGCTCCTGCAGATAATCTGCAACCAGTTGTTCACCTTCCACCGGAAGATTCCATAACTGTGGATCTTTTCCCAGATTCCGCACTTTATAAGTGTCCTGCACATCAAATACATACCGAAGTTTTGTTTTTGGTCCGGAAGTATTGTCAATCAAGGCAATCCCCTTGGATCCCTTTTTGATCCAGCGGTACATCTTCTGATTCCAGATTTCCATGGATGCTACGGCAGTTGCTTCCGGTCGCTGTGCATAAATTAAAAGCTGTTCTGGAAAAGTGTATTTGTACAGTCTGGATGAAGTGTTTAGGAACCGCATCCATTCCTGCGGACTGGTAGCTACATCTTTTGCCACCTCTTCCGTCAGCTGTTCCATTGCATATAATTTATTTGCCATGTGCTACTCCTTTTCATAAAATCAGGGACTGCTTAGTACAGTCCCCTTAAAATCATCGTTGTTTCTCTTTATAATGCTGCGGCAAGATCTTTTGACTTATTCTTTGGCACTTTGTCTGCCTCTTTTGCCTTGATCTCTGCCTTGGCTTTTTCCAGTCTTCCATGGATTCCACCTTTTACTTCCACTTTTTCGGCTGCTTTTTCTTTCTCCAAACGAGCTTCCCTACGCTCAGCATTTTCCATTACTGCGGTCTTTTTATCACAGAACTGAACCTTATCCGAAAGCTGTTCCTGTCTTTCCACCTGTGTCTCATTGACTTCCTGTACCATCGCATTTAATTCCGGAACCTGAAAAATGCCGTTATCAGGAAGAATCAGCACTTCATGAATGGAAGATGGGATGACAAAGTAATCACTTCCCAGGCATTCCCCAATCTGTTTACGAATATCTTCCTGCAGTAACAGGGAAGCTCCATTCATCTTAGCTTTGTTTGTCAGACAGAACATTGGGTTTTCCATGGCTTCCATATCCATTTTTTCATTCAGCAGGTTTTCTGGTTCTTCACCAAAAATCATAGATTTGATAATCTCATTCATATCCATAAGTGTGACACCACGTTTTCGGTCTGCCACCATCGCATTCGCTTGAATCTGTTCGGCAGATACTCCCCACTCGTTCATCAGAGAAACAGTTACCGGAATACTGCTGATCCCTTCTCCATTTTCCTCCAGATTTACTGCATAATAAGCTGCAAAATCTCCGTGTTCTGTGACTACTTTATCTGCAAGAAGATCGGTATTCCATTCCTTATCACAAATTCGCACCTGTAATTTGTCTTTCATCTTTTCATAATCCAGAATATCTGGAACTCCCATATCAAAAAATTCTGCTTTTCCCTGTGCCTCAATACGCATATCAGCTACATCACCAACACAAGAATCTACATCTTTTCCATGGATATATTCCTGGTAGAGGGAATCCAGATAGACTGTCGGTACGATTCTCTGATCTCCGTTTGGAATCGTAATCCCTGTCAGTTTCAAACCGTTGTTTTTTTCTACTTCCTGAAGTTTAATTTCTGCGTCCTTATAAGACTCTGGCAGATACTCCTTTACATTGTCTTTGACATATTCATAAAATTCTTTTCTGTTCATCATACGCTTTTACCCCTTTCTGATCATGTGATGGTTCATTCTTTTTCTGCTGACCATCTGCTCAGCTTTCTTCTGATAAGCCATCATTCTCTTTACTGTTTTCTCCTGGTTTTTTCGTGCTTCCTGTCTTTTTTCCATTGTTTTCATCATAGTTTTCTGTTCCTTTCTGTGTTTTTTTGTATGAAAAAGGGAGCCTCACATAGAAGCTCCCAATCATAACCATTGGTTTTAGTTTCCTTATTTGCTTTTCCTTTTCCTGCTGAAATAAAGTCCTGCCATACCTCCTGTGGAGATTACCAGAAGCAGGATCGGCAGCCATATATTCGTGCTGTCACCTGTTTTCGGTGCGTTTGATACCTTTGTCTCTTCATGGGACTGTGGTGTATCCGGTGTGTTCGGTGTTTCTGGAACTTCCGGTTTCTCATTTGTCAGATTAAAGGTAACTTCTACAACCGGTGTACTGTCATCTGCATAAGCAAATGTCACTTCATGCTGGGTCTGATCCAGTGTGTATCCGTCCAGTGTCTTTGTTTCCACCAGATAATACTTGATAGCGGTATCATATTTGCCGTTCTTAAATGTGGCAATCTCATACAGCTTACTCTCTGCATGACCGGCAGCATCTGTCTTTAAGGTTTCCAGAACCTTTCCTTTGCTGTCACGAAGTTCAAATTCTACCCCTTTTAGCGGTTCTCCTGATGATTTATCTGTCTTATTGAGAATCACTTTTCCCTTGGCAGTATCATCTTTCATAGCCACTTTCTGGATTTCTCCGGTATCTTTCACCTCAAATGTCACATCGGCTGTCAGGAGATATCCTTTCGGTGCTTGCTCTTCACGTAAGGTATATTTACCGATTGGCAGTTTTTCGATATAATGTGCTTCCTCTGTAGAAGTCCAGCTCTCTACTACCTGATCGTCCTTATCGAGAATCGTCAGTTTCGCACCCGGAATCTCAGTTTCTCCTGTGATATCCGTCTTACTGATCTGCACTTTTGTCACATCATCTTTCATTTCATGCTTCTGAATTTCTGCTGTATTTTCTACTGTAAAGGTAATACTTTCTGCAGTGACATATCCATCTGCCGGTTTTGTCTCTGTCATGGTGTATTCCTTACCAACAACCAGTTCTTTAATCACATGGGATTCTTCCGTAGAAGTCCATTCATCCACTGTATTGCCATCTGAATCCATCACTTTCAGGTGTGCACCTGGAAGTTCTTTGCCTGTTGTCAGGTCTGTTTTGGTCAGCTCCACTGTGGTTGGCTGATTTTCAAAAGTAAAGTCGTAGCTTACTTCTGCCTGGTCTTCTCCGGCATATTCAAAGGTAAATTCCTGTACTTCTTCTGTTGTAACAAATCCGTCCGGCGCAAAGATCTCTTTCACATAGTATTTTCCGTCTACCGGAAGATCTGCCGTAAAAGTAATCTGTCCTTTTTCATCCGTTACCCGCTGCTCGATCAGACTGTCTTTCTCAAGGAGTACCTCGCCCTTTGCATTTTTGATATCTTCACTGGTATAAAGACCGAAGACACCACCTGCAAGGACACGTTCTGTATCTTTTTCTTTCTTCAGAACCGTAACCTTTACTTTCTGACGGGCATTCTGCCATTTCTCATCATAAGTGATAACTGGTGTGTCCTGATCACGGTAGGAAAGATCAACATATCTCGGCTCTCCGTCCAGCACATAACCATGGGCAGTTTTTACTTCCTTCACATAGTACTTGCCAGCCGGTAGATCTCCCATCTGTGCAATACCATTGGAATCTGTGGTAATGGTTCCCACTTTTTCATCTGCTTTGAAATAATCTTCACTGACACCATCTGCCGCTTTGATATCTTCCGCAGCAAATACATCGAACGTCACATCTGAAAGGCTTCCGGTTACATATTCAAAGAGATGCTCCACAGTACCTTTTACCTGATCCAGAAGTGTTACCTTATCCAAAAACTCTCCATTTTTGTTGATGATTAGAAGTCCTGTTGGAACTTCATCTTTCATCTCTACTTTCTGAATCTCGGCAGTATCTTTCAGCGTGAACTTCACATCCGTTGCTTTCAGATATCCATAAGGTGCCATTTCCTCACGAAGAGTGTATTCCTCTCCAACTGTCAGTCGTTTGATCACATGTGGCTGATCTTTTACAGAAGTCCACTGATCCACAACATTTCCTTCTTTATCAAGAACGGTGAGTTTTGCCCCATCCAGTTCCACACCTGTTGTTACATCAGATTTTGTGATTTCAACTGTTGTCGGCTGGTTCTTTTTCACTGTTTTCAGTTTTACTGTCTTCACATCCTGTCCCTGGTAAGAAGCATCCAGATTCAGAACTTCATCAGAGGATACAAATCCCGCTGGTGCTTTTAACTCTTTCACATAATACTGTCCACGTGGCAGATCCAGCGTACATACTGCAAGACCATCATTATCAGAAGTCATTTTCTGTAAGAGTGTATCTGCTTTCACAATCACTTTTCCATCTGCCTTGATATCCTCTTTGTTATAGATACCAAAGACAGCCCCTGCTACGGTTGCACCATTCTCTGCATCCTGTTTTTCTACCTGGATTGCAACTTTCTGTCGGTCATCGCCAACAGTCACTTCCTGTTCAATCACAGGTGTATCCTGATCGGCATAGACAAATGAGACATCCGATCTGTCATGGTTCAGGACAAATCCTTCCGGTGCAGTCTTTTCTACCACATAGTAAGAACCAAGTGGCAGGTTATCAGCAACTACTTTTCCGTCTTCCCCGGTCGTTACCGTTGTTACCAGTGCATCTTTTGCATAGATCAGCTGTCTGTTTTCGTTTTCGTCTTTCTGATAATCCGGTGTATAGATATTTTCAGCTGCATAGACATTAAATTCTGCACCCTTCAGGTATCTTTCTTCATAAACAAAATCTTTCTTAAATCCGGTCAGCATCTCACCTTTTTTATAAATCGTCAGCTTTCCTTTTACCGGATGGTTCTCGTAATCTACCGTAATAATGGCATCTCCGCTCTCAGAATCCATCTGGTATGCTGTGTTTGCATCCACCGCAATCTCTACATAGTTCTTGTTGATTGTGTACCCTTCCGGTGCGTTGACTTCCTCAATCCGGTAATGTCCGATCTTCAGATTCTTCGGCATGATCAGATATCCCTGGCTGTCCGTAAAATAGGACTTGTGAGTGGTTGTCACTGGGTAAGTTGTTACCTGTTCCACATACTTTTTGTTGTCCAGGTCATATACCTTAAATTCTGTTCCGGCAATCAATACGGATTTCTTTGTTTCATCGTCTTTTTTCACGATTTTCAGTTTTGCCTTAAACTCTTCATCCAGAAGCACTCGCCAGATCTGCGGCTCATTTGGATGGTGCTCTGTGATATTCACTTCAAAATCATCGACTGGCTTATAATTGTGCGGTGTTGTAGTTTCACGCACGATATAGCTTCCAAATGGTAATGGAATACTACAGGCATACCCTTTTTCATCTGTGAAAATCTCAGTTGCTCCATTTTCTCCGCTCACTACTGGTTTGGCAGAATCAAAATCATAGCTTCCATCTGCTTTCTTTATAAGGGAAGATTTCAGATAAACTGTAAATCCAGCTCCGGATAACAGATCTGCATCGGTCTTTCCATTGTTGGCTGCTTTGATGATCTGGAATGGCTGCTTGATGACCTGCTCACTGGAAGTGCACTCTCTTTTCACTTCTGCTGTCATATCTCCTTCATAACTGCACACAAGATCATGCTCTTCTGTATCTGCCAGGTATCCGGTCGGCGGTGTGATCTCTTTGATATAATATTTGCCAAGATATAAGCCATTTACAGAAGACTGTCCTTTGTCATCTGTTGTAAGAGAAGCTACCTGTTCTCCTGCTTTATAAATAGTTCCAGTTGCTCCATCCGGATGCACGATATCTTCACGGGCATACAGACCATAAACTGCACCTTTCAGTGTGGCATCTCCCTGTGGTACTGCTTTTCCTGTTTCTTTATCAACTTTGAATAAATTGATCTTTGCTGTCACACGGTCATTGCTGAAGGTATGGGCAAATGATACGGTTGCTTCTTTATCATTGGTGTAAGAAAACTTGAACGTATACACATCTTCTGTATTTCTTACATAGCCTTCCGGCGCCTGATCTTCTTTTACAGAATAGGAATATCCAATCGGAAGATCTGCTGTAAATTTTGCAGTTCCGTCTGCGCCAGTAGTTACTTTCTCAATCAGCGTTCCTTTTTTCACAACAACGCTTCCGTCTGCATTTCTGATATCATCGGATGCATACAGAGCAAAAATACCGCCTTTCAGTGGTTTCTTGGTGTCTTTATCCTGTTTTACTACGGAAACATCTGCTTTCTGTCTCTCGTTGTTAAAAGTCACATCTGCAAATACAACTTCTTTGTTCTGACCAGCATAAGTTAGAGTCACTGACTTTTCTTCGCTGCCGTTATAGAAAGAGTCCGGTGCTTTTGTTTCTTTTACCACGTAGGTTCCAAGATGCAGGTTTTTCAGTGTGACAGAACCATTCTCACCTGTTGTCAGGTTTTCTTTTACAAGGTCACCTTTGCTGTACACTTTTGTGCCATAAGCTGTTACGATATCTGCCCCGGCATACACGTTATACACTGCATTTTTCTGTCTGCGGTTTTCATACTGAAATACCGTTCCATTTTCACTGACATCTGCTCCGGTCAGAACCTGTCCTTCTTTGTAAATGGTAAGCTCTGCCAGCTGTTCCTTATTTTCCACGGTTACAGCTGAGGTCTTACTTGCTACCAGTTTTACATTTGTTGCCGTTGCATTTACTACATATCCCTGTGGTGCTGTGATCTCTTTCAGATAAACAGTATCCTGTGTCTTGATGATCGTAACAGAAGATTTTCCATTCTTATCTGTTGCCGGCATCTGAGTGATCAGCTTTGTACAAGCCTCATCGCTGTATACACCGAATACTGCACCTGCAAGATTGACATCCGCTGTATCGTCTTTCTTTACGATTTCGATCGTAGCCTGTTCAATCCAGGACACCTTTAAGCTTACATATTTTTCATCAGCAACACCTTCTCCAAATACAAATGCCAGATCCTGAACACTTGCATTCGTAGTCAATTTATATGCTGAATAATCTTTTGTAATACTTCCCTTCATCTTTGTAGAAAAAGTAGCACTTACATCTTTTGTCTGTGTCAGAGGCGCTGAAAGATAAAACGTGGTTCCTCCTCCAATTGTTACGCTTGCACCTGCCGCACTTACATTTCCAGTAGATACATTATGGAGCTTTACTCCCTTTGGTAAGTCCATTGTAATTTTCTGCTGGGAAGATGCGTTGAACTGAATGTTCTCCGTTCTCTGAACATTTCCATCTACATAAGCTTTTACATTCGGTTTGGAAAATGACATCGCTACATCTGGTATTTCCGGCTTATTCACACAATAATTATAAAGCTCTTTTGCCAAAGCCTCGCCTGTAGCATTTGTTCCATAGAATGCATCACTGCTTCCATTGGCATAAGATGCAGCCATGTGAATAATGATGAATCTTTTTCCTTCTGAGAAATCCGTGTGTTTATTCGCAAAAAAGCTTTCGCTCCCTGCGGCATCTGTACCGTAATAACACACTTTTGCTAACGCCTGATTGTCCCCAATCTTTGTGATTGTATAATTTCCAGATCCTGGTCCAGGTTTTGCTGGCTGTACACAATACGCAGTTGCTCTGACGCTTCCGTAGCTGATATAGTACGGCTCTGTCAGATAGGTTCCAAGATTATAATCTGCATATCTATACAGAGGTCCTTTTTCGATTGTTACCTGCTGTGTACTTCTTGCTGAATAAGCCGAAACTGCTTCAAATGTTGCAATCTCTCCTTCTTCCATAGCATCAAGATCCACACCTTCGTCTCCTGCCTGTTCCAAAACATCATGAAGCTCTAACCCTGATTCTTCATCATAGGTATCCTGATTCTGTGCCTGCTCTACCAAATCATCAAATTCATCAGCGCCAATATCGGTAATCTCCGAGTCTGATTCTGACTCCTCCGCTTCTTCTGTCTGCTGTTCACTGCCAGCTGTTTCGGACTCAGTCACTGCTTCACTCCCTGCCGCCTCTGTCTGTACTTCTGTTTCTTTATCAAGCACAATCAGTTTTCGGCTGATCTGGTACTTCGGATGCTCCTGATTTACCGGTTCCACATAATAGACCGCTTTGTAAGTGTCCACATGATCTGTCGTAAAATCCTCATTCTTGTCATTCTTTGCTTCCTCAAATGTGACTTTGACCTTGTTATCATCCTTGATTTCCAGTCCCGTGTAATCTGATTTCACATCAAAAACACTGCCTGTTTCAATTTCATAATCTTTGGCAGTCACCACCTCATCTTCATCCAGAAGGTCTTTCACTTCCTCATAAAGTGGAGGTTTTTCCTCTGGCTGGATCTCCGCTGCATATGCAGTCATCGGAGATAACACTGTACTAAGCATTGTCATGCCTGCCAGCAAGCCAGATACTACTTTTCTAAAATTACCTTTTTTCTTCATGCTAAGGTCCTCTCTTTCATAATATTTGTATTAAAACAGACAGTCCTTAGACTGCCTGCAATACACTGCTTATCGTTGCGGAAAACTCAGATTGAACTGCACATTTCCCTCGCCGGGATCAACCATTTCCACAGTTGCTTCATACTGTCTCCCTGTTTTTCTGGATACCAGATCCTTATAATGGATTTTTCCTTTAGACAGGAACTTCTTTGCTGTCGTCTTATCCATCTTTTTCCCCTGGCTTGCAAGGAATTTATCATTCTTCCACAAGGTAAAAGCACAATTCCGGTCAGAACAGTAAAAGTTTACTTTTCCTTCTCGGACATCAGCTCCACAACGGGGACATTTGCCAATGACTTCTCCTTTTGCTTTTCCCTGAAACTGATTTTTCTTCTCTTCTGAAATCCCCTGATATCTGGCAACCAGTTCCTGCATCAGCTCTGTAATCCCATTTAGGAATTCATCTGCTGTCTCTGTATTCTGGGCAATGTGATTCAATGCCATTTCCCACTCTGCTGTCATCTTCGGAGATTTAATCTCATCCGGCAGAACCGTAATCAGTACATTGCCATCATCTGTCGGTACCAGATTTTTCTTTTCTCTTTTCACAAAGCCAGACTGAATCAGTTTTTCAATGATTGCTGCCCTTGTTGCCGGAGTACCAAGTCCTTTCTTCTCTGTATCTTCGGTCAGTTCTTCATTTCCTGCACGTTCCATAGCAGAAAGCAGGGTATCTTCTGTGTACTGTTTCGGTGGCTGTGTAAAATGCTCCGATACAAAAGAATCACAAGGACCGTAATGCTTGCCAGCCCAGATATCCAGCTCCGGCTCTTCTTTCTCAATCTTTACGCCAAAGAACTGTTTCAATTTATTTTCGATTGCCTTGAATCCTTCCTGCTTTGTTTTCTTTGCCGTGAGATAAAACGTATGATAATTACAGGTAATCTGGCATTTATGGCTTTCATAAATATAAGGATCTGCGGTTGCTGTCAGTACCCTGGCACTGATCAGATACAAAATCTTGCAGTTTCGTTCTTTCAGTTTACCTATATCTGCCTTTGCTACTTCCATGGTCGGGATAATTGCATGGTGATCAGATACTTTCTTTGAATTTAATACCTTACTCACGTCCGGCTGATATTCCAGCCCTTCGGCATAGGGCATTTTCCCAAGCAACATCTGAATCAGAGTTTCTGTGCTTTCTCCCATCTCATCTGTCAGATACTGGCTGTCTGTTCTCGGATAAGTAACAAGCTTCTGCTCATACATCTCCTGCACGGCATCCAGCGTCTGCTGTGCGGTATAACCAAACATTCGGTTGGCTTCCCTCTGTAAGGTTGTCAGATCATAGAGCTTCGGTGGACGAACTGTTTTCTCCTTCACATCGTCCTTCTCTACTTCACACATACGCTCCGCACAATCCGCAGCCACTTTATCTGCATCCTCTTTTTTCTGAAAATGCTCCGTGACTGCATCCATATCATCAAACTTGATATGAGCCATATAATATTTTTCTTTGGTAAATTCCTTGATCTTCTGATTTCGATCCACGATCATGGCAAGTGTTGGTGTCTGTACTCTTCCAACTTTCAGATTCTGGTTATACAGAACAGAAAAAAGACGGCTCGCATTGATTCCCACCAGCCAGTCTGCCTTTGCCCTGCAAAGTGCTGACTGGTAGAGACTGTCATAACACGAACCGTCTTTTAATGACGCAAATCCATCTTTAATTGCCTGTTCTTCCATAGATGAGATCCAGAGCCGCTTCATCGGCTTTCTGCATCCTGCCTGCTCATACACCAAACGAAAGATTAACTCACCTTCACGTCCTGCATCAGTAGCACAGATCACCTCATCTACTTTGGAATCTCTCATCAGTTTCTTTAAGATTCCGAACTGCTTCTTTGTGCCCTCCAAAATCTTGTGTTTCCAACATTCCGGCACAATCGGCAGATCCTCATATCTCCATTTTTTATATTTTTCATCGTATTCCGATGCATCGCATAATCCCACCAGATGTCCTACGCACCAGGAAACGATATAACCGTTTCCCTCCACGTAGCCATCTTTTCTTGTTCTGGCTCCAAGCACGGAAGCCAGTGCCATCGCAACCGATGGCTTTTCTGCAATCACTAATGCTTTCATTCTATTTCTTCCTCGCTTTTCATTTCTATATCTGACTGTATTTCATTTCCCCAGACATCCCACCCCGGTGTTGCCTGTCGTGCAAACAATTCTATTCTTGGTACATCACCAATAAGCTCAACAATTCTATCCCTTGCCTCATCTGGTTTCTTGCTGTGTTTTTCAATATGAGATAATATAATCTGACGCACATAGGCTGACTTGCGTCGAATCGTTCCTCTAGTAGCAAGCAAACATATTTCAGCATTACTTCTTGTCCAGTGACCTAACCCCAGAAACAAAGTATCTGCTTTTTTATTCTGCTTTACCCACACAAACGCTACTGTCTTATACTGAAATCCCCATGCTTGAATCACGCTTAACCCTTCTCTCAGCTGCGGAAAAGTGACCCAGAGAAATAAAGCACAATTTTTATCCGCTAAGTTCCCTACTGGAAGATTGCAAATTTCCTGTAAACTCATGGTCGGGTAATGATCTGAAGCAATTCCCTGACCCGCTTTCCTTTTATACTGCCAAGGTGGATCGGCGTATATAATCTGATATTTCTTATTCTGCACTCAATCATCGCCCTTCCTCCTCTTCTTCATCTTCCAGCACATTATCGTCAAAATCTTCATCTCTCAGGATTTCCGGTTCTGTACTTTCTTCCTGCTCATCTGCATCATCTACTTCCCGTTTTTCTGACTCTGAATCTTCGGATTCATCTTCATCCTCTTCCATCTCATCCTCGTCATCATATTCATGTTTTGGTTTATAGACTTTGAAGTAATATCCTCCTGCCGCAGCTCCGACTGCAACCAGTGCAATCAAAAGATACATTCCAAATGGACTTTTATCTTCAGGCATCTGAATATCATCCTCTACCTTATCTTTCTCGGCTGACTCTGTCGTTTCCGGTTTTTCTTCCTCTGCTTTTTTCTCTGGTTCTGCATAAACCGTATCCACTTCCGGAAGTGTCACCGAATCAGAAAGTGTGAAATTCATCAGATCTTTTTCACTGACTTCTGTAAGAAAATACACATTATCCTGAGATTTTGAATTATCAATGATCAGATAGAAAATCTTACCACTCTTAGTTGAAATGGTATAAAACTCTTTTGTGCCTTCCGTAGCTGTTTTGGTAACAGAATCTGCTGTCTCGCCTTCTTTATTAAGCTGTTCCTCAATACCTGTTACTGTCCGATCATCCACGGTTCCTTTTGCATCTGTCGGCTCAGAAGCCTGTGCATCCTGTGGAAGTGGTGAAGTCGTTGTTTTCTCAGTCCCAGTTGCATCTGCACTGGTCGTAGTTGCCATTGCACCATTACTGTCACTGGAAGTTTTCTGTTTCTCTGCCTGCTTCTTTGCCCATTCATAATAAGGATTCTGCAGTACATACTTTTCCGAAGTATTTCCGGCACCGTCTGTTACCGTAATCTCAATCTGTTTTGTAGTAAAATCTTTCTGTGTCAATTGCACTCTCAGCATTCCATCCTTCAAGTCTGTATAAGTGGTGCCATTGACTGTTACTGCAGTAATCCCGGATACTGTATCATTCCCCTGAATCGTCAGCACACCATCTGTCAGGGAAGCAGAGAGTGTCGGCTTTTCCGTGTCATAACACTTAATAGAGCGATTCTGCTCATAGACCTTCCCCTCACCATCTGTCACACGCACGTACACTGTCTGGTTTCCAGTAATCGTGATACTTCCGCTTCCAGTTACATCCTGCCAGCTTCCATCTTTTCCTGCTTTTGCTTCAATTTTTGCTATCGAGAAACCTTCCGGCATATGGCTGGCATCTACCGTAACAGCAATGATTGTTTCTCCCTGTTTCCAGCCATCCGGTTTCTCAATCGTGATTGCAGGTGTGGTATTCTCAGCTGCATAAGCAGTCTGTGTCTGGAGCAAAGGTGTTGTCAGGCAAAGAAATGTCGTTGCTGCAAGCAATCCTTTTTTCACGCTATTTTTAGATTTCTTCTGTTTCATCTTCTCTAAATTCATCATCAGACCTTGTTTCCTCCTTCTGTATTTCTACCCTGCCGGGCAGTTCATTTTTCATTCTCTTTTTGAAAGCTTCCAGCTCTGGAATGCTCATATCCATCGCACGGATAATTTTTACAATTTCCAGATTTTCCGCTTCTGTTTTTGCAATCTCCGCAGCCTTGAATCGCTTTAAGTCTGCTTCATATCTGGCTTTGGATGCTTCCATTTTTTCCTTGGCTTTCTCATAATCTGCCGTTGCTTTTTCAAGACTTTTCATCTCTTCTCCTTTCCGGACAGCTGATGCAGCCGCCCTTTTTTCTTACCATCGTCCAAATCCATAGAAATGGCTCTGCCAGTATGGGGAATTGATGGACGTATACTGCACCGGATGTCCACAATGGATCATCTGACCATTGCCTACATAGATTCCGATATGCGTTACCGGCTCCCCTGCGTCGTAAGTTCCAGTAAAGAAAATCAGATCTCCCGGCTGCGCCTCCGACTGGGCTACTGGTGTACAAATGTTGTACAGTCCCTGTGCTGTTAGTCTTCCTGTATTCCTTACACCAGAGTTTGTCAGACAGTAGCTTACAAATCCAGAACAATCGAATCCACTTGGGGAATATCCACCCCATACATATGGTGTTCCAAGATATCTTGCTGCTTCATTTAACAAACGCTGTGCTGCTTCACTGGTATATTCATTGCCGCCAAAGCCTGCTCCTTCTCCAGTTTCCAGATAAAAGATCGGGTTTAACCGCTCTCCATTTTTCAGAAGTTCAATATGAAGATGGCTTCCTGTGGAATTACCAGTATTTCCTACAAGACCTATCTCATCACCTTTCGTGACGGATGCTCCTGCAGATACACTCCGGCTGCTTAAATGTGCATACCGCAGTTCATAACCTTTTCTGTCTTTGATAATGACGTAATTTCCATAGCTGTCGTTATAAGCAGAAGTTGTAACTGTTCCGGTCAGTCCTGCCATCACTTTTGTTCCCTCCGGTGCTCCGATATCCATACCATTATGAAGCTGATTTGCTCCTGATATTGGATGAATCCTGTATCCATAATAGCTGGTCACACTGGAATACCAGTTAAAATCAACCGGTGTCGCAAACATCTGCAAGTTGCCTTTTGTATCGTTGTAGGCACTGAACAGTTCTTTCTGGAAAAATCCCAGCCTGTCCTGACAGATTGACATCAGGTTTCCACTATTTAAGGTGACATTCAGCACATCTACATCCCTTGTCCTAGTCACTTCCACTTCCTGACTTCCGTTATCATCTGCCAGATAGCATTCCCATGTCTGATGTCCATGTGCAGATGCCGCCGCATGATTATCATAGTAGACGTCAAACTGTACCCCGTATCTTGCGAAAGCTCCGGTATCTTCTACCGTATATTCGACACCATTCATTACCACCTTTGTTCCCATTGGAACAAACGGATTGGAAGCATCTACCGCTAAGGTGTGATTGGCTGTTGGATATGCTCCACTGGCAGTTGGTCCTCCGCTCCAAATACCACAGCAGATTGGACAATTACAATATCCGCTTGTTACAACCTGTCCCAAAGATTCTCCAACTCTTACTGTTGCTGTCTCTGTCACAGTCTCATTGACCGCTTCTGTAGTCAGATGATATTGCTCTGCAAACAAAGCATCCAGCTCCGGCTTGACCTGTTCAAACGTAAACTCTTCATACTTTGCTGACAGATAACTGATCAGGATAAAGGGATCATGCTCAATAGGTCCAATGTTATATCGGTATTCCTCATGTCCCGGTTCTTCAGATTCCATGTTGTTGATCCGCTCCTGCAGATTAGCTTCTAGCTGTGTGTAATACAGTTCCGCTTCCCGGATTGCCTGATCCGATGACAGATAACTGGTTCCGGTATAAGTGATCACATTTTGTAAAAACACTGCAGAGCATGACGTGACATTCGTTATGATCAGAAACATCAATCCGATCAGAACTGCTACACTGATATACACCTTCCGGTTTTCTTTAAAGAAGTTGGTGACTTTGCCGCCAATCTTCTTGATATAATCAATTGTACTTTTTGTAGCTGTTCCTACTGTCTGTTCACTTCGCTTCGCTTTGGCATAATCCCGTTTGATCTGTTGCTTCTGAATCTGTTTTTTCAGTTTCTTCTGCTCCTGACGGGTTGCCGCCTGTGTCTGTTTCTCTTCCTGTCTTTCAAGTCTGCTTCTTTTTCTGGATGCCCTCTGTTTCCTGCGTCTGGCACTTCTCTGTTCCAGCCGGTAAACACCTTCGCCGCTTTCTTCTAACTTATGGGCACCTTCTACCGCCGCATTATCGTCTTCATTTTTGCTGATCTCACGGTGCAATGCTACGGAAGTTGCACTTCCTGCTTTCTTGACAACAGAAGCTTTTTCTGTTTTCATAGATTCCCCTTCACCAAACTTCAAACGGGATTTTTTCTTTCCAGGAGATTCTCCTTCATTTGCCTGATAGACCTGTGCTTTCTTGGAATGCTGCTTTGCTTCCTTTTTCTTTCTTGCCTCTTCATAAGAAAACTTTTTGGCTTTTTCTTTCTGTTTCTGATGGCGGAAATTGACTCCATCCGTATCCATCTGGTTCAATTTCTCCATATCTTTGTCATTTTTCACAGAAGCACCAGTTTCCTCATAAGCAAACTTCAAACGTTGTTTTTGTTTTGGCTTTTTGCTGCCACCGGTCTGATTTCTCCGGCTGTCTCCCCTGTTTTCTGATAGATCAGCACGTTTATCTTTCAGTCTCCCTAACTGTCCGACTTCGGATTTTTCTGCAAGTCTGGATTCTTTTCCGACTTCAGCACGGATTCTTTTTCTATTTTGCTGTTTACTACTCTGTCCAAAATCCTCACTTTGCTTCTCTGTCCGTATCAGTTCCGGTGCATCTCTGGATTTTTGCACAGAGGGACGAATATTTTTCCCACTCCGTTCAGACTGGCGGGGAGACTTATCCACAAGGTATTCTTCTTTTTCCCCCTGTTTTCTTCCCATCTGCACATCACTGGCACGGTTACTGACACGAACAGAAGATTTATCTGTCAGGTTTTCTTCCACCAGACCATCCTTGGTCATCTTTTGGACTTTCTTGTCCCTGACTTTCATTCTCTGTTCTGCCACTACTTACTCCTCCTTCTTCGGATACCCTTTCCCTGCCTGTAATAAGCAGAGAAAAGCGATGCCGAAAACAGCACCGCCACTAAAAGTTAATACATATGAAATTGCTCGTAACATTGTTTTCTCCTTTGATTTAACCTGCTTCGGAAGTCTCCTCTAAGCGGGTTGTCATGATTTTATAGAGGGAATTCTTCGGGAATCTGTCTACAAATGGGATAATGACATTTCCATAGAACAAAAGTCCTTCCCCCTCATTACTGTTGGTTACATAGGACAGCTGGGTTGGTGAGATATTCAGCTGTTTTGCCAGAATCTGCCTGTCTCCGGATGCCTGATTGAGCATATAAATAAAATCTGAATTTTCAAATATATTCTCTATCTCCCTGGAAGACAATAAATCCTTGATATTCTGGGTTATTCCAGTTGGAATACCACCCCATTTACGAAATCTCTTCCATATCTCCACACTATAAGCTGCGGTCTGCTCTTCCTTCAAAAGAAGATGGAACTCATCCACATAATATCTGGTGGACTTATGGGCAGAACGGTTCATCGTTACCCTGTTCCAGACCTGATCCTGGATTACAAGCATCCCGATTTTTTTCAGCTGCTTACCAAGTTCCTTGATGTCAAAGCATACAATGCGGTTATTGATATCCACGTTTGTCTGATGATTAAACACATTCAAAGAACCTGTAACATAAATCTCCAATGATGTGGCCAGTCGCTGTGCTTCCGGCTCTTCCTGTTTTCTCAGAAGATTATATAAATCCTCCAGGATTGGCATCTTCTCAGGTACTGGATCGGCAAGGTATTCCTGATATACTAACCGCACACAACGATCAATAATGGTCTTTTCTACCGGCTCCAATCCATTCTTTCCTCCAACAATCAGTTCACACAAAGACAGAATAAAATCTGCTTTTAATGACAGTGGATTGTCTTCCTCGGAATAATTCAGATTCAGATCCATCGGATTGATATACTGGTCAGATACCGGTGAAACCCGAACCACCTGCCCATGCAGTGCCTGCACAAGTGCCGAATATTCGGCTTCTGGATCACAGACAATGATATCGTCTTCCGTGATCAGGAAACAGTTGGTAATCTCCCTTTTTGCAGAGAACGATTTACCGGAACCCGGTGTACCAAGAATCAGTCCATTCGGGTTCTTCAAACGTTTCCGATCAACCATGATCATGTTGTTGGATAATGCATTCAATCCATAATAAAGAGCTTCCCCTTCCTGAAACAGTTCCTGTGTCGTAAATGGCACGAAGATCGCTGTTGAAGATGTGGTAAGTCCTCTCTGGATTTCAATCCGATTGACTCCCAGTGGAATACAGGACATAAGTGCAGCTTCCTGCTGATAATCCAGCTGTTTTAAAGAACAGTTATATTTCTGTGCGATTCCCTGCACCTGGAAAATATTGTTATCCAACTTCTGACGCTTCTTTGCGGTATTCATTACCAGAACCGTTACAAGGAACATCCTCTCATTTCTGGACTGCAGATCTTCCAACAGGTTCTTCGCCTCTTCTCCATAAGTCACAAGGTCCGATGGAAGCACGTCCATATCATAACCGGAACGTACTGCCCGCTTTTGCTCTTCAATCTTCATCTTATCCAAATCTGAAATCTTGCTCTTGATCATTTTG
>ERZ809276.71-NODE-71-length-36684-cov-23.635234_pt1 | contig 36684 bp, 24 predicted proteins | sample MGYA00520512_ERZ809276 | MGnify/ENA primary metagenome ERZ809276 (study PRJEB31576, sample SAMEA3212661) | Homo sapiens | biome: human-gut; feature: human gut; material: fecal | place: Sweden | collected 2012 ...
AAATGTTTTTGACATACAATTAATTTGTATAAAAAAAAAATAACTATGATGTTACTATTTGAATCATAGAGTTTTATAAAAACGGGAATTCCCGTTTCCATCGTAACTCATTGATAATCAGTAAAAGCTAAAATTAGTTAAAATAGCATGGCGAATTCTTCAAAAATAAATAGTCTTTGTTTTTAAGGGATATTTCCAATTTAAAATAAACCCATGCTTTTATGTGGTAACCCTCCCCTCCCCACCAGTAATGTCAGGTACCTCGCGAAACACGAGGCACCTCCCCTCAGTAATCCTGAGGTCAGGTAAGGGACTAACGTTTATCGAGACCCCTGCATCGGGAATCACGAGGGAGGGGTGTAGCGATTCACGACACCATTTCCGAAGCGGGTAAAACCGTTTCGCCTGATAATCAGCCGATATGGGAATTCACATATCGGGAAATAAAAAAGATACCCACCCTTGGTGGGGGTGGGCATACTTGATAATTACCAATATAAAACTAACTAACCACTCAAACTTTCTTGTGTTTGATTTTAACCATGTCAATGTAGCGATAAAGCCTTTCTTTCGTTGGCTTGAGTCCACATCTTGATATTTTACTGTTAAACGCACTGTCAGTCTTACCAGTGATCTTCTTCGCTTGCTCATAATTTACTTTAACGTTGAGGTATGGTTTAAGTACCTCGGTCATTGCATCTATATCATCCTCCGTGATGTTGTCACAATAACCATTATCAATCATGTCGGCGAAGTGCCTGAACAATCTACTTAGATTCGTCAATTTTACAGCACCCATACTTGAAGTATAAAATGGTTGAAGTTATGGCTGAAACTATCCAAGCACCAGACATTAAACACATGGCTGTCCATGATGACATCATCTCTGGATACTTCATCAAGAAGAAGGATAAAATTGCTACGCCTATAAGGTTTAATATTAAAACTCTATGCCATGCGCAGAATTTAAACCTCTTCGATAAATTATACAAGATTGCATCCATCCATAAAGAGTGTCCAAAAACTGAATCAAAAGGCGTATTATCCACGTCAAGTAATGCGAAGATAATAGTAAGTGCCATGTAAATATTCAGCAATATAGGGCTTATCTTTATTATAACTACCGTATATTTCATTTTCTTTTTCTAGTATTTATGTGAGTTGGAAACGATGCTGGTCTTGATATTGACATCCTAATAGGTCTACTATTACTAGACTTATTGCCTGATTGCTTTGTTGTTTTAGTGTTTCTAGCCATACGCTTTTATTTACGTCATAAATATACGAAATGTTTCTCTTTTAAAAAGCTAAACCGCTACTTTTAAACGCTTTTCTAGTGTTACTCTCACGTTCCTTGTTAGCCTCCTGCCGGCGCTTGTAATTGGCACCGTCCTTGAGGATGGTTCTAAGGTTGGCCGTGAACACGTTCGGGACGATGAAAGTCATCAGCTCGAAGAACGCCCCACACGCCCGTAGGAACTCTTCTTCCGAATCCGTTAGAGGCTCGTTATGTCCCGCACGATCGTATATCTTCCATGCCATGTCGATGTTATCACCGATGGAATTCATGAATATACCGATGGCAGGCAACACTTCCTCGAACAACTCTCCCAGCTTGATGTTGTACGGGTTCTGCGGTCTGGCGTAAGTAGCCCACCCGGCGATCTTGGTTATACCCTCGAACGTCTCGTTATCTATGGCCCCTATTTGCTCGGCGAACTTGACGCCTCCCAGTATGAACGATGCCGCCATGTCAGCGACGGTACCGTACCTACCGAGAAATATCCCGACTAGACCGATGGCGCCATTCTTCAACGTTCTCTCCTGCATGACGTCCCATACGGAATCGTCGTCATCCCCACCGAAAGCGAGGGAGGCGAGGTAAGCACCTATCAACGGCTTGGTGATGTTGTAGGCGATACTACGTGTGAAACGGCTGGCAAGCATCCCCAGACCATCAAGGAACATCTTCGAGTTGTTCTGGTTGGCTCCCTCTACCATCCGTCCCCACCCCACCTTCATCATCTCTACTTCCTTGATGGAGTAGGACATCATGAATCCAACCCACCTACCTAGCACCTCGTCACGGGATATGTTCCTTGACCACGGGGTCAACCGGGTCTTGGACGCTTGAGACACGGGAGCCACGGTGTTGAACGATTCCTGCGTTCTCTTCATGGCGTCACGGTGGGCGGTCCTGAAATCTTTCGTTATATCCCTGCGGTACTTGTCATCCTTCTGCCACCTGTCAATGTCAAGCTCGGAGCCGTTAAGTTCCTTGAACCTGTTATTGAATATCTTGATGTACATGTTGGAAGACGTGATAAGGTCGGGGAACCTGATCCACGCGTCTATCATCTTGGCGTTCTTGCCCGTTTTCTTCCCGTAAGCGTCACGTGTAAGCTCGCTGTACTTGGACATCATCTCGGCGTCAGGAACGGAGTAGAACTCGTACATGTCCCTCATGGCTTGCTGTTGCTGGACGTTCTTTACCATCGTCACGGGGTTAACGCTGATACCGTCGCTTATGATCGCTCCCCCCACGTTGGTCACTATCTCGGTTGCCATCTTGGCGGGGTTCACGAGCAAGGCCGTTCTGGCGGCGCTACTTATGTACTTGTTGAACTTGTTCCAGTTGTTGTTAGTCCGGTTATGGAAGTTATCAAGGTGATAGGTGGATATTATACGATCCTTTATCGTGTTGACGTATGCGTTTAATATCATCTTCTCGTCCTTGTTCGTTCCCGGCCTGTTCATCCTGTCCTTGAAAGCCTTCACGACGGCGTTGTACGGGTGTACCACGTTGAACTCCATCGTGGCTTCCTCTATCGAGCGGGTGACCATCGAGGCGATGTCGAAATTAACCTTGTGGATACCTCCCCTCCTCGAATGTATGGCGTGTGCCGCCGGTAGCTGACCACCCCAGTTCTCGTTTGCCATCTCCTGTATGGTCTCTATGGCCTGTATGTCAGTGCTACCACCGGTGGATTGGCGGGGGGCGTAATCAACTTGATCGAACCCCGTGTCGTACCCACGGAAGGCGGCGCTGGCGATGTTCATGTCCCTTAACTCCCCGTCGAATATCTGGCGTGCGGCGTTTATAAGCGTTCTCACGGCCTTTGCGTCACGGGCGGGGAGGGAGTCAATCGTCTTGTCGATGTTAACCGAACCGTCCTCGTCAAGCACGAATAGCTCGGTGGCGTTGTTGATCCTTCTCGTCTCCACGGCGTCCCTGCTGGCGATGTCGTTCTTGACGGTTAGGAACCACGAGTGATTCAGCTTGGACACCCCCTCCTTGCCGACCAGGTCATTCTTCTGGTAGTTATTCTCTATCATGAGCATCCCGGCTAGGTCCATCATGGTTCGTCCCCTCGTGTTTAACACGCCAACGGGAAGAACGTAATACTTGCTGAACTCCTCGATCGCCGCCGCCCACGGTTTCAACATCCTCGCTTGAGCCACGTGAGCCTGTATGGTTGCCGGTTCTATGTACTTGGACACTATGTTGTCGTAGATGGGGGTGGAGTAGTTGTCCCACAGCATGTACTCCGCCGTGTTCAGGTCACGAATGTCGAGGGCCTTCTGCAACTTGTAAGCACGATCCCTCCACTTCTCCATCTTGTTGCTGTTAACCAGGGCATCCAGTTTCGGGTCGATCTCGTTCTTGAACGACTCGAACATGTCGTGCCGGGCGAGGTCCTCCTGCGCCTGCACCAGTTCACGGGTGATGTAACCGTTGTTCAGGTTGTACAGGGCGTTGTAGAGCCTGTTAAGCTGGAAGTTCGTTAGCGTTGGTATGTACTCGGCGTTTGACAGTATGCTGGACACCGTCACGGAGAGTGGAGTGGTACCCATAGGGTACATCTGGTAAGCGTCTTCCAGTTCCATCCCAACCATCTCTTCCACGTTGTCACGCACCTTCTGGTTCATCTTCTCGAATCCCTTCTCCCCGGTCATGAAGTTATCTATCTTCTCGGAGATGGACTGCAAGTCATTCTCGGATATTTGATCGTTCTCGTACAGCCTGAACGCCTTGTTACGGATGTTGTTTATGGATCGAAGGTAACTGTTCATGTCCTTGAACGACGCCTCGTCCAGCTCGTTGGACATCTTGTTTATCCTCTTGTCAACGTTTTTCAAGAACCTGTCAACCGACTCCGGCGTCAGCTTGTTCTTCCCCTCCCCCTCTTCAACCTTGTATATGTCCACGAGGTATTCCGTTAACTCGGAAAATCTCCCATCCTGGATGTCGGCAACCACGTTGTTGAACATGTCGAGGTCTCCCGGCGTCATCTTGCCCGTGGGGGTGTCAAGGAAATCTAGCAGTTGCTGTTTCTTCGCCTTGGTCATGTTGGAACGTCTCACCGCCTGTTTCGCCTTCTTCACGTCGTTACCACGCTCTTCAAGGGTCGCTTTCTGTTGTTGCTCGTTGATCATCCTCTCCACCTCGTTAACGAGATTCTGGTACTTGGCCTGCGTCTTTATACCTCCCGCCAGCTTGGACATTATCTTCCGGTACTGGGCGGGGGTTAACAGGTCCTGTCCCTCCCTTATCACGCCACGAATCTTCTTGAGACGACTGGTTAGATCACCCGCCCCCTTCCTGTAAGCGCCGATACCGAGCTGTCTAACCTTGTTCCTCAATCGTGCGGTGGCCTCCTTCGTGGTTACAGGTTTCTTGTTGATCTTGTAAGGGGTCTCACGTATGTACGGTATCTTCTCGTCACCGAATATCTCCTCGTGGTTATCGTTAAACTCTTCCTCCGCCAGTTTCTTTTCCTCTTTCGTTAACGACTTCCACTCGTCAGTTTTCTTCACCTCTTCCCACGCAAGCTCTTTAGGGGCTATACCCTCGTCCTTGTACTTCTCGTAATAGTCTTTGGCTACCTGCATCGGTAACTTGTCGAGGGTGGGGGTCTGGCTTACTTTCTCTTCTTGTTGTTCGAGTGTACTTTCAGTCCCGTTGACTTCTGACACACCGCCCACGGGTTCACTTTCTTCCCTGACTTGCTGTTCTGTGCCTTCACTTTCCGAACGCACCTCTCTAGTTTCGCTGGCATCTTGCTTAATTTTACCTTGTTCAACTTCTTTTTCTTCACTCTTTACCTCTTCCCGCACGGGGGTGAGGTCGTTATAATCGACGATAACACGGTTACCATCGGCGTCCTCCACCTCTACCTTCCCCTCCTCCAGCACCGTGGTATCGGTGGCTTGAACCTCCTTGCCTTGATACGTGAATCTCTCCCCCTCCGCCTGGAAGTTCTTGTCGTTCATGGCATCCTGCAACCCGGTCAGGTGATCACGTAAATCAAGTTCCACGGCGTTCTTGAAGTAATTCAAGGCGTTCGTGGCTAAATCCTTCTGTTCCTTCACCTTCTCGCCGCCAGCCGTGAACTCGTCGTACAGGCCGTTTATGGCACCGTTTATCTCGTTCGTGGCATCCTCTATCTTGGTCTCGGTGGTGAGTTCACCGTCAGCTATCAAGACGTCTATACGCTCCCTAAGCTCGGACGGGATCATCTTCCCGTACTTGTTGGCACGGAATCGTATTTCCTCGGTACGGGGTGGGGCTTTCCTTGCCTTGTTGGCGATCCATCCCGATCCTGACAGGCCGATAGACATCAAAGCTATCGAGTACACCATTTCAAGATCATCCGGTTTTATGAACTCTCTAGTAAGGTAATTGGATTCTCCCCTGTCTATGGCCGTCCACGACCCTCTCACCACGTCACCGAACTTCTCTTCTAGCATTTCCTCCGCCATACCTTTTATCCACCCGGTGAATCCCCTCTGACCGTACCCGGCGAAACCTCCACGATACATGATCTGGTCAAGACCACGACGAAGGGCGCTCTTGGTCATGGACTCTTTCACGGTATTCAACGGTTTTGCTGGCATAAATAACCCCTCGGAGAAGTTCTCCACGAACAGGTCCCCGAAGTTGTTAAATACCGCCGTCTTCACGTCCACCCCGTTAGTTATATCGTTGGCAACGTTAGCCATGAAAGTGGGGCTTACCAGCGTTCGAGACGCTGCCTCGGTAGAGTTCTTCGCCGCCCAAGCGCTGAACTTCCCGGCGGATTTACCCACCCTCGTCCCTGCTACTTTCTCGACGGCTTTAGTGGCCACGTTAGCCGCTTTCGAGGACACGATCTTGCCACTTAAATCTATCGCCCTGTCAACGATCTTGGTGTTAGAAAGGGACTTTACTAGCGAACTAGCACCTATCTTCCTACCGGCTATGGTTGCCCCTCCCTTGATCGCCGTCTTGCCCAGTCCAACGAGACCACCAGTAAGGGCGAACTCGGTCATGAAACCTAGTGATTGTCCCATACCGTACCCTACCCTGAACGACGTGTTCGTGGCTCTCGACAACTCCTCTTGAGCCTGTATGTTTAACTGGAAGGCGTTAAGCAAGTTGATGTCATCTCGTGAGAATTGCTCGTCCATCAACCTTCTTACCTCCTCGTTAATGTACCCTTGCTTCACGGCTATCTCTGCGGCACTGTCGGGGGGTAACATTTCCCCGTCGGAGTACACGGGATGATCCCGGTACCTCCACTCGGGGTGTCGTGACATCACGTCCTCGTAAATTCCTTCAAGTCTCTGGTTAACGTTCCTCACCCTCTCGTTTTGACCGAGACGCTGGTTCAGCAATATCAAGTTGGAGGCGTAATCTTTCAACCCCTCCCCGATACCGAGTGCCATGTTCGCCCCTCCTTCTTCCACCTTCTCCACGAGCTCTAGGGTTTTACGGGTATTGTCGCTTAATATTAACGATGCGTTCGCCTCCCCGAATTCCCTCATGTTCTCTCCCGATATGGCGAGGGGGTCGTACGTCATGGACTTCCACACGTTCTCCCTGCGGTCTTTCTCCCTGCGATCCCAGTATTTATCACTTTCAGCCTCGGCTAGCTTGTATATCTCTTCGTTCTGTTTCTTCATGTCGGAGATAGTTGGGTTCATCCTCTCCACCTCGTTAGGATCAAGATACGTCTCGTTAAGGAGTAACTGGTACTTGGCTCGTTCCTCCCCCGGTACCACGTAAGTCTTCCGTGCCGGGTCGTACACCATGCCCAGGTTGTTAGCCAGTCTTTTAGCGTAATCGTTTATCTCGTTGTTCGTTCCACCAGCTTCATCAATCCGTCTCTGGACACGACTAGAGAACATTCTCTCCTTCTGGAATGGAGTAAGCTCACCTTGAGATTTATAATAATCATCAAGGGCGCCTAGAGACGTTTCCAGCCTGAACTCTTGCCTGTCGTCTGCGTTCTCTGGCAGGAACAACTTGCGCTCGTCGGGGGTGAAGTAACCGTACGTTGACTTCATGTACTTGGGGTCTATGACATCGTAATTGTCATACAACTTCTCCATGTACTTGTCGTTAACGGAACTCTCGGGAAAACCTATTGATTTAGCCAGCGTCTTCATGAGCTTGGTGGGGTCTCCCCCCGTCCCTTCCCATGCGCTGTTCACGTAATCATCGGTGACGTTAGACGTGTCAATACCTTGATCGTTGGCGAAGTCTAACAGTATATCCTTGTATAATGTCTTGTCTACCTTTCTACCGTCATTCATGATGCTCTAGTTTTGGCCGAACGGGGGAAGTCCCTTCGTGCTGTTACTACTCGTGCTTCTAACAGATTCTCTTTGTACGGTACGTCCACCACGCCCTGCACCCACGAAGAACTTGGGATTTCTTACCCGTCTCCCACCGTTGGACATGGAGAATGATGTTATGGCTCCTAGATCATTAACAAGTTTACCGGCAAATTCTTTAGAATCTACTATCGGAATCTCGTATATCTGTTTACCCTCGTCATCTTCTAGTATCAATCTCGTGCCTGCCTGGTACCACTTTTTACCGTATTTTAATTTACCTGGCAAGGCACCCTTGTTTGCCATCTCTTGTAGCTTGTTGATGATCTTATCTCTTTCGATTTTTAACGTGCTGTTGTCAGTTTCCTCGCTCTGGTATAGCTTGTTGGCCATAGAACGTATATCTTTAATGTACGGACCGATTAACGCCTCTTTCTCAACTTCCCCTTGCTCGTTAATTTTTTGACCTGACAATCTAGGAGACAGGTTGAAGTTAAACCCGTTCAATATGTCAGAATCAAGTAACTTCTCGCCAGATTGAGCGCCACCGTTCCAGTAATCTTTAAGGTACAACGATGCCTGTCTCACGGATTCAGGATTACTCATGTCAAACGTGATGTCGAATTCCTGGTCGAATTTAGAAGAAGCCTGCCCGGGTCGTTTCTTACCCTCGCTAACAAAGTGTAACGTGGTCAGGTCTCCCTTGGCAGAAATACCGGAGAGCTGTGCCTTCACGTTCTCTCCATCCCGGTTCACGTAAGACACGGACTTGGTCCCAACGAACCTTTGAACCGCTTCTGGCTCCCCGTTAAGAGCGCCATGCACGTAATCAAGTGCCGTTTCAACGTTATCCATCTTTCTGCTCTCCGAGTAACTAACGTAGTTCGGGTCTTTCTGTAACGATTGTTTCACGTTCTGGTCTGCCGCCATAGCCACACGATCAATGAAATAAGCCTTGGCTTCCTCGGGAGTGTCCCACAAGCCTACCGTGGCCCCCTTCTGCATGTAAGGGTTGGTTTCGTAATTATTACGGAACGTTGCCTCCCAGTAATCGCCAGCCCTTTGCTTGATGTTATTAAGGTTAGTGGACTCTATATTGAGTATATTACCGTCAGGGGTTCTCTGGAAACTTCTAACCACCGAATCACCTATCTGCTTGATGGAATTGTTCATCAACCCGTCAAGGTCCACGAACGGTTTTAGCTTGCCGCTCAACTTGGCCTGTAACTCCGCCGGCGAACCGGTAGCGAGAGCTTCCCCGTTCTTGTCGTACATGGTGTAGTTAAGCATCCCGTTGGCGTAATACATGTCGATCATGCCTCCCATGCTGTAAATACCGTTACCCTTGTCCTTGATACCTTCCTTCCCGGCAAGTAGAACAGCCTCGTTCAAGGCACCGATCAACCCCACGTTCATCACGTCATCAATTCCCCCCTTCCCCGTCTTGGATAACCCTTCGAGGAAAGTCTGGAAACTCTTCATCTGGTTGGTGTAAGAAGCTGCCTTGTTCTTCATGTCACCGATCTTGACCATGATCTCCGATTTACGGGTGGGGGTGATAAGCGGGTTAGCAAGTTCCCTTCTCATGTCGGCTATCTCTTGTTGCGTGTGTTCCATGAGGATAGCCACCCCTTGCTGGTCAAAGGCTTGTGGCTGCAAGTTCAAAGCCTCCGTTGCTAGCTTGTCGAAATCCTTCAAGTTGGCCTCTAGCTTTTCCTGCGCCTCCTTCGCTTGCTTGGCGTACATCTTCTCCTGTTCAAGACCGGCGGCACGCAACGCCATGTCGATATTGAGGGCGTTCATGCCTACCTGACCGAAGTCAGACTCGACAGGCTTCACGCCCATGTACGCCTCTCCTGTATATTGATTTGCCATGTTATATCTTCTTGTAATCGTAAGTTGGTAATTTCAACGCCTGCGTCTGGGGGATGGTAGTGTAACCTACCCCTTGATTGTAACCGTAACGGTTACCCGCCATGTCAGTTAACGAGCTAGTCGCCACGTTCCTGTTCATTACTGTCTCCGCCGAGTTGATCTGGCTGGTGGGGGTGGGCATCGTGGTGGTCGTTCCACCGCCTCCAAGATTCCATCCTGACGCCATGCCGGCTATCGCTTGAACACCTCCTAGAGCTTCCGTCATCCCGGCGTATTGCCCCTGTCTTCCTGCCTCGTACAAGGCACCGTACCCTGCCAGTTCCCGTTGTTCACGGTTCTCTCTAGCCTGGAATTCCCTGTTCTCCTGTTCAGCCGCCATGATGGCTTGCTGTTTCTGTAACTCGTACAACTGGTTCTGGAAGTTAGCCGCCAGTTGTTCCTCTTGAGCGTAAGTTTGCTCCTGTATGCCGGGAAGTAAAGACAACCCCCTCGCCCCGGCCGAGGATGCTTGTTCTGAATAGTTAGCCGACTCTTGCTGTACCCTCTTCAATTGTTGAACGTACTGGTCGGTTGGAGTGTCTACCGCCATGAGATAGTTGTTGAAGTCTATCTCCTGACGCTGGTAATTGTCAATGTTCTTCTTCGCCTCCCTCGCCTGTTTCGCCTCTTTCACTGACTTGGCTACCCCTAAGCCCGTTGATGCTAGCGCCGTTCCGGCGAGGATGATAGATGTCGCTGCTGCCATCACTTTAAAATTTTAATCATTTGAACCATGTTCGTGTCACTAATCTCGAAACCACATTTCTTGAGGCCGTTCACTAGACCGGCGTCGTTGGAAGTGGTGAATATCGCTTCCACGCCCGTTGCCCGCAGCATGGATTCCAATTTGCCAATCAAGAACTCCTTCGCCCCCCTCTTCCGGGAGACGTCGATTTTCTTGCTTGTTAATAACCATTCTAGCCAGCATATCCCCGTCCCGGTCATGTACACGAAAGCCACGTACAACGGGCCTTCATCGTCTTCCACGATATACCCGCATGGAAGGAAGTGAGGGGGTACTGGCTTCCACCCCCACTCTTCCCACCATTCACTTATCATGGCATGATCGGTCGGTTCGTAATTCCTGATTTTAAATTTTCGATTCATCTATATCAAGTTGTATTGATTTAACGAGTAACTTCTCTTTATCAACGCTAAAGTACGAAATTATTTCGAGATATTTCCCCCTGATAGCGTCACCGTTAACCCCGTCATCAACTTTAACGTAGAGTACCTGTCCCTCCTTCACGTCCACCGGATCGGCTAGAGTCACCTCGTCATCCCTTACCACCTCTATCGAGGTAACAACTTCCCCGTCCCTGAACACGTCCATGCCGGAATACACCAGCGACGCCGTGTACGTCCTGAACGTTTTCAAGCCTTCCTCGTCACCGGCGGCAACGAAAAGTAACACGGGTTGTGACGTCCCCTCCGCCTTGGGTATGAACGATTCCAGCAAGTTCTCCTTCTTCTTGAAGTAAGACTGGTCTATCGTTCGTTCAAGATCGAACGTCTTGAAAGTGGTGGAGGTGGGGGCCATGTTAGATTCCAGTATGATGTTGTTATACACCTTGTTAGAATCCATGTACTCGTTGTTAACGAGGTGAATCTTGCTAGTGACCGTCTTGCCAAGTAACAGGTTCTGGTATCCCGGTTCCCCTCCCATCCTCCTTATGATGGTATCTTTAGTGGAGAAACAGTAAGCACCGGCCCTCGCCATGAGGTCAGGTACCATGTCGTAGAATGACGTCCAACCGTCTACCGGCTCCATGAAGTTCACGCAACAGTCCTTCATCCCGACGATGTACGATGAAGTCTTGGGGTCGTAAGCGCCACACTTCACGCCGATAGTTGTCAACCTGTCGTGGAAGTAATTTAGCATCCCGTAGGAGCTTACCGGGAATAACCCGTTTATGCTCTTGCGTATCACCTGTCCAGTGTTCGTGTCCACGAAAAACCGTGAGTTGCCGTACCGTGAATAGGTCTCGTAATGAGACATCCCGTAATCCTCGGCGTACTCTTGTTGCTCGCCGAACGTGTCCTCCGATTTAGCCACTACAGCGCTACCGGTGGGGGAGTTCAAGATGTTCTTCTTGTACATCACACGACTGCACTTGTTTCTCTGGTACACGTCGATGTCGGAGCCTATATCGTCTATCTTCACGATTTCCCCGTACTTCTTGGAGAGGTCCGTGTAGTTAACCAGCGATTGATTGAACGACGCTAGACCGTTATCCTTCGTGTCCTCAACGTACGGCTCGGAAACGGTGAGCGATGCGTACCTGTCCTCACGGCTGTAATTATCGGATATGGCGTTCGGTCTTCCCAGCGTGGTGAACAACGTGCCGTTCGAGAACTTGTTTATCTCTCGTGCCGGCCCAGTTGTTATCATCACGTCACCGTCGTTATCTAGGACGTAAGAACCTGCCACCCCCCTCTCCACGTCATGAATACCCGGTATCTCTTGATAAACCACCGTGTCATCCTTGGTCTCGTACATGATAAGGTAAAATACCGATGTAGTCCATCTCGACTCTTTCTTGAGTATGTCATCCTCGGTGTACCCTTCCTTTGATGTGGGTTCTATGATCAGGTAACGACCGTTAGGCACGTCCACCTTGTCAGGGTCGCCCATGTCAACCTTAGTACCGTCTGATAACGTCACTGACAACTTGCCCGGCTCTCCTTGCACGATCACCTTGTCCTTCACCTCGAATATGTATCCCTTCGTGGATACCTCCGTGGCTATCGTCTCCATCTCCGATACCAGTTCCAGCTTGTCACCTGGGGTGGGTACTATCCACGGCATGGAGGTTATTTCAAGGTAGAACTTGCCGTTTATCACGTAAGCGTTATCGAACCCGTCGATCACGTCGAATAGCACCTTCGGGTTGCGTCTGGCGAACTTGAACTTGGTCGCCCACGATGGAGCCTTCCCCTTTACCGTCACGGTTGCCACACGACCGATGTTAGCGGCATCAGCGTTTATCCTCGGTACCGTGACATCAACTGGTGCCAGAACCGGCGAACACCTCCCGAAGTCATCCATGAAGATGATACCGTACCCCTGCGTAGTACCCGTCTTTAAAGAGTACGTGGTGGAGGTGGTGGGGGTATTGTTTATCTTCACGTCTAGTGACACGTCTGTATCAATATCAAAGCCGTCAACGTAACCACCGAACAACAACGAGTTCTGTATGATCATGCAGCTCCTAGCCATCATCGGGACGTTATCGAACAGCTTGTTCACGTCCTTCATCGGGACGAGGGGGTAGTTACCGGAGTAAGAGAACTTGTAGGTGTAGTCCACGTTATTTTCCAGCCCCAGCTTCTTCTTGTCTATGGTCTTCACCTTGTACATCCCCGCCCCCGTCTTCATGAGTATCTCTATCTTCTCCACGTGTTCGTTACCGGTGTTCACCGTCACGTTCACGGCGGAGGTGGCGTTACTGATCTCGTTAAGCGTCTCGTTCGAGTACGATCCACGCACGTAAGACACTGACGCCCCAACAACCCCCTCGTGAGAGTAGTTGTTGATCTTGGTTATCGACAACCCGTAGTTCTGGGAGGCGAACAGGTAAGCCGTGTTACCGTTGATAGCCGTCACGTAGAACGTCCTACCGTCAGGGGACATGGACATCCCGGTCACTTGATAATTCTGCGGGTCGCTCACGTACTGGGGGGTGACCTTCGACATCGTTTTACCGGAGTCTTTCGAGTAGTATATGGTGTCAACGGTCTTGCCAGCAAGGGCGAAGAACTTCCCGTTAGAAGAACAACACATGAACTCGTTGACGAGGGAGGTGGATACAGTGGTGAAGTTCTTCCCGTAGTTCTCGGATACCAGCGTGTACTTGTTGTCGGTATCGAAGTTCTGGTTACAGGAAATGTACACGACGCTACCGTCAGAATCGCATATGATCTTCACCCCCCTCGGCTTGCTTATTATGGATATGAAGTCATTCAGTTTCACTTGAGTGAACGTCCCGCCTTTCCCGTATTCAGAGCTATAAGCGAACTCGCTCTTGTACACGACGTACACTTGCTTGCCAGTATCGGACATACAGAAACCTCCCTCGTGCTGGTCACCGTCCCCCACGAACCCTTGAATCTCGGACAGGGAATTATCGTTCTTGTTGTACTCGAACAGCATCAACTGCCCGTTATTACTTCCCGAGGCACCGTGAGTTCTAGCGTAATATACCTGGTCCCCAGCCTTGTTGATGTCTCCACCGTCATTCTTGTTATTGAATCCCTCTCCAACTATATCAGCGCTATCCTCGCTCGTGTTGAAATGAACGAAAAATCCCTTTCCATTTTGCCCAACGTAAGCGCTACGATTACCGGCGAAAGCGAGGACACCCTCCACCTTGAATTCGGTATCCGTGGCATCGTAAGCCCTTGTCTTGAATGACTTGGTGTAAAACGTGAACGTGCCTGAATCCGGTAGCGCCATGCTCATCTCCTTGGAATTCCAGTACACCTTCACGCCAGACACCGGGTCCATGTAGGAGCTTACTATCTTTATCTTGTTGGTGTAAGCGTAACACTCTACCATCATGTCGTATTCCACCTTCCTCGAATCCTCGTCATCAAGCTCGGACGTTGAAGTGGAATAAGGACTGATGGCTGACGTCTCACGGGTATCGTAAACGTATCGGGCGGCGAACAAGGGGTTGATGTTACGCATCTCCCCCAGCTCCGATTTCTCGGCTATCTCCACGTCAACGGAGAGAGGGGGACGTTTAACCAGCTTCATCGCCGTCCAGTCGTAAAACTTGAAGTACCCCCTCGTCTTGCTGGTGTCAATCTCAACCGGCTCGTTGGTCATCCAGTCGTGGAACACCATGATGTCGTTAAGCATGGCGAACCCGCTCACCCTCGTTTGAAGGTTGAAGGGGGTGACAAGGTCCTGCGTGAGTACCTCCGGGGTGGAATCGTAAACGAAGGTGGTGGGTAGCATCTTCATGGCCCTCGCCTCCATCTTCTCCATGTCAACCTTGTAGATCGTTCCACCGTCATGGGTATCTCCCTTCTTCGGGGGGATGTCGAAACGGAACCTCTTGATAACCACGCACATGTAATGATTAGTCTTCGGTGCCAGTTGAAGACCGAGGAAACCGTACACGTAGGCTTGATCCTTGTCATGCTCGGTGGACGTCCAGTAGTAATTACCGGAGCCTTGTTCCTCGGTAAGCGGTACCGGTGCTGACAAGGCACGTGCCGAACGGGTGGTGGGGGCGTCTTCTTGAACCTCCACGGCGGTACCCACCCCTATGTACTGGTTGTTGAACGTTATGATGTCTTCCTCACGCTCGGAGATAAGGAACTTCCACGTCTCCTCGATGTTGTCTATCACGTCCTTGATCTCTTCCTTGGAGGGGACGTACCACCCGAACCCTTGATTGTAGGCTTGCGTGAACACCGATTGATCGTCCTTCTTGTTGTGAAGGAAACATATCGTGTTGCGTAGACCGTCTTCCTCCCGCAAGGTGGATAGCTGGTCAACGAGGACGTGACTTCCCTTGCCGGTAACGGAATCGTATTCCAGTATAGAAAAACCGCCTTGCTTGAGGGCGGTGAACAGGTATATCTTGTTGTTGTACTCGTACATCCCGGCGGTGACCGATCCTGCCGTGAACAGTGGCTCGTCAATGACAACCCTCGTCCCGTCCACGCTCTCTATCACGCCCGAGTTCTCGTTATCGGTGTCTATCACCCGGACGTTTCGAGCCTCACGGTATTGCCCCTTCGGCATGTAGCGGGGGTCGATGTCCATGTTCATCTTTCCCCCCGAGAAATCTTGTATCACTTTCATAAAGCTCTCAATAACGCTTGAATAATTTCCTCTCTCTTGAAGTTCATTTCAAACTTGGCGTCCTTGTAACGACGGTTCTTCTCGGCTTTCGCCCGTATCTTCTCGTTCATCGGCACGTTACGCCTTCTCTCGATGAGCCTCCAGTATATGTCAGCCTCAAGGTATTTCTGCAAGTACGGGTGAACGTTGATCTTGGTGATGTCCGTGAGGTCCACGTTAGACACGTAGCATATAAGTATACGATCGTAACCCTCCGGCACGTCGTCGAAGGTGAGGGTGTTGTCCCTGTAATCGAACTGGTAACCGTTCTTGCTAACTAGGAAAGAGTTATGACGGCATGGCAGCATGCACTCGGCTGACTTCATACCGTTGAGGTCTACCCCCTTCACGATCTCGTAGTCGTTGTTGTCGATCATCGTTTCCTCCTCGTTCGTCAGGATGTTCTGGGCGGCGTACACGTCATCGTTCTTGAGCATGTACGAGTACCACGTGTTGATGTTATCGTTGTAGAGGGCGGGAATCTTGTACCCGTCGTGCAGGAAGTAGATGGCTATGTAGTCGATGAAGTCGTTAGGCATCCTGAACTTGCCCACTGCGTTCATCTCCCCCTCCGCCTCCTTGTATTGCTTGTCACCCACGTATCGCAGTTCCTCGACCGCTCTCTGGGCGTGTTTTATGACCAGTTCCCTGCTGACACCGTGAACGTAACTGTCCGGGTCAGTGGCGTCTATCAACACCGAGTCGATAATGTCTGTTAGTTTAACGTTCATAGCGTGTTATCTTTTTGAAATTCGTTAGCTTGATCCTGTGCCATCACCTGTATCACTTCCGCCTCCCTCAAGTGAACTCCGAAGCATAACGCTATCTCGATCACGAGGACGTTAAAGAAATGCTCCGACAGCGTGAAGTCTTGATAACTCTTGACGGAAGGGTTGAACACCGGCTTGCCCTCTATGACCACGTAAGTCCACCGGGGTCTCGGCGGTATCTTGTAATAATGCACCTCTATCGAGGGGCTGTCAGGCAACACCTGTATCCCGTCCTCCGTGACGGAGTAATTCGGGTACGTCTCCGATGGCCTGTTGTACTTCGAGTTCCCTATCATCCTTAGCCGTGCCACGTCTATCATGGTGGCCTCTTTCCCCTCCCTGTACACGGCGTTTAACTTCTCGGTAGGGGGGAAAGGGAAGAAGGGGTCATCATCCCCCTTCTTCAAGTCTTCCACCACGGCGAGCCTGTACAAGGCGTTTTCAAGAACGTCCTTGGGGATCGCAGAGTAGCCTTGCTTGTCCCTGTTATACTTCATCCTCAACCTGTTAGGTATCTCTGAATATATCTTGGACTGGGCCAGCCCGCAAACGGAGTTAAACTCGTCTGGAGTTATGACACCGTACCCGTTCTTGTTAAGTAGCACGTTGACTACCTTGTACACCTCGTCTATCATTTATTCTAAGCGTTTAACTTGGTTAAAATCCTGTCGTAAGCGGCGCCACCTTCCTCGCTTGTCATCGCCCACTCGGCGAACTCGGAGATGACGTTAAGACCCGGGGCGCAAGTGTAGATAACACCCCCCGATGCCCAGCTCAATTCAGTCTTTCTCGAGTTCAACTTCAAGATGTTCAAGCGTATGCCCGATTGAATCTTGAACTTGATCGTGTTTCTCTTGTCACCGAACATCTCGATGATCTCCCGGGGGGGAGTTCCAGTCTCCATCTTGCCAAGGATACCGGCACGAAGGATGGTGGGATTCATCTCGGTGGTGATTCCCTTCAAGGTGGCGTAAACTGCCTGTAACACCTCGAAGTCTGATGTCTTGCAAAGTTCAACCACGGTAGCCATGTCAGTCCACGTGCTTTCCTCGATGGCGGCGTCAGCCTCGAGGTCCTCGATGTAGAACACCTTGTCCTTGCCGAAGAACGGGTGCAACATGAGGAACATCTGTAAACCTCTATCTTCCGGGTAAATGGTCCACCGGTCACCGGGGAAGTCCACCCGTCTAAGCTCTACCGGCCCGTCGATGTTCTGGTCATTCTCGATGGCGGTGGGGGATACCGGGGTGTAACGGAGGTTGAACACGTAAGTCTCGCCGTTCTTGCCGGTGTACACGTGACGTGTCTTCGGTCTTAACGAGTGATTGTTACGGGTACCCGTGAGGAGGAACGTCAAGGGTTTCTTCCCCAACCCCCTCTTCTCTAGCTCGGCGATCATCTGTTCTTTCGCCTCTTCTTCCGTGATTCTCTTTGTTTCTTTAGTACTTGCCATATTAAATTCGATTAAAATTAGATTTTAAATAAAAAGGGGGAGGGGTTATTATTCCCTTCCCCCGAGGTTTAATATTTAAGGTCAATTAAGCCTAGGCTGATACACCTTCGAAGATCGCCCATTTCTTCAACCCAACGCAGCGCAATCCCCATTCAGACAACCAGTCGATACCGAAAACGTCCCAGGTGTTGGTAGCGTCCGGCACGTTCTGTGAACCGTGGAACGTGGTTACAAGCTCACGGCTGTATCCCGGCATTCCCTTGTACAACTTGGTCAAGTACGGGGCGTTGATCGTGCTGTTCTGACCGCTCAAGTCACCGTTGTAACCGGTGGTGATAGACGCGCGTCCTAGCGGTACCATGATACCGTGGATTTGGTTCTCGGCTGCGAAGTTATCTGGATTCAAAACGGTCGGGTCTTTCAACAGTTTCCACGTGGTCTTGTAGAACTCGTACCCACCCATCTTGAAGGCGTCGAAACCGAAGTCAAGCATGCGTTGCTTATTGTCGAAGTAACCCCATGTAGCGGAACCAGCACCACCAACTTTAGCTAACCAGTTGTCAATTGACAACGATGCCTCGGTAGACAAGTACAACAAGTTGTAAGTCTCGCCGTTAACCTTGTCAAGACGTTTGATGATTGACTCGATGTCGGCAGTCCCGGAGATGTTACCCTCGAAGCTGTTACCACCGTTTCTGATCTGGTCGAACACTCCCTCGATACCACGGAATCCAGCCGTTTTAGCCGTTGAGTCATCAGCAACTTTCTTGCCAACGAACGCTTGAATCTCCATTTGATCCAGCATTCTCTCTCTAGCCTCTTCAACCTCTGCACTGAACCAGAAGATGTTTCCATCAGGAGTTTTCAACCATGTAGCGTCGCACATGTCGGAACCGTTAATCTCGAACATGTCCTTACCGATGATAAGAGACGTGCTACCGATCTCAACTTCACGAGTCAAGGCACGGGTCATACCCGGGGTACCTTTCTGGAACTCGTAACCGGCAGCCATGATGGTCAACCCGCTAGTTCCAACGGTCCAGTCAGAACCATCGTAAGTTTTAGCGGTGAACGTTCCGGCATCGTAATCGTCCGGGATACAGATACCGTAATTTACTTTCTTGCCAGCCTTGTCGATAACCATGAAGTTCTCGTTGGGGCGGATGGTGTGAGCGGCGTAAGTGAACACGTCACCAGCACGTGTAACACCTTCCAGCAATTTACGTCTACGCCCGGTCATCCCGAAGAACTGGGTGTCGGCGGAGATCATCTCCTTTTGAGCGTATTTATCAAGGAACCCACGGATCGTTTGATTCCCGTATTGATCAATGATCGTGTCTTTCAACGAAGGATAAAACTTGGTCGTGAAGTCATAAAGACTCATGTAGTTACCCGAGATCGGTTGAACTTTGATGTTCGGGTCAAGGTAAAAACTATTAGGTACGTTTACTAACATAACAATTATCTTATAAAGTTATTGTCTTTAAGGAACCTGCGGAACTCGTCCTCTGACGGACCCTTGACATCTCCCGGTTTGGGGGTGGCAGTGGTGGCGTTAGATTTCTTCCTCATTTCCTCTTCAACAGTATTCGCTTTCACCGCCTTTGCGTGTTCTTCCAGTATCTTCGGCAGTTCCATCCCGGCGGTGATCACTCTTACCAGGTTGCCGTAATTGAAGGTACCGTCCTCGTTCTTGAACGTTCCCAGCAGCGAGTCGATCCCGTCGAATACCTTGTCGTATCTCGACTTGTCACGAATCTCGTAACTGAAACCGTCAATCTCGATCTTATCAAGACTTGACAAGGCTCCTTTCGCCCCCTTCACCCATTCTTCTTTTCCCTTATCAACGTTATCCTCCACACGCTTGAGAGGAGTCTTGTATTGCTCTTTCTGGGCGTTGAAATACTTTCTAGCTTCCTCGGCCTTGGTCTTCAAGCTAACCAGCTTTGACCTGTTCTTGCGGTCAATTGCCTTTCTCTCGTCATCTAGCATGTCCTCGGTCACCTCCTCGGTCTGGAAGTAGTCTTCATACATGACTTCAATATCCTCGTTGTCTAGTGACGGGTATTGAGTCTTTAGGTACTCCTTGACAACTTTCTCGTTAGGCTCGTTGTCCCAGTCTTTCTGTACCTTGAAGTAATCGTCCACTCCCCTCCCGGTTTCCCGGACGAACTTGTCGATGTTAGCCACGTCAGGACTGGCGTAATCAACGGTTTTCTCGACCTCTTTTTCCACCTCTCGAATCTCTACCAGATCATCCCACGTCTTCACTTCCTTACCTACCTTACCGGCCAAGTATCCCAGTATTTTCTCTTCCGGTACCTTCGAGAAATCTATTTCCTGATCATCGACCTTTTTGGGGTCCTCCACCTTGTCAGGGGCGGGGGCGCCTGCCTTGTCTTCAACTTTCGGCTCCGGTGCTTTTTCTCCCTCCTTGGCGGCAGGGACTTGCTCTCCCGGTTTAAAAGTTATGTCCTTCAGTATTTCATCCAATTTTGCCATTCGATTTAAATTTAATTATACAACAAATATATAGATTTTATCTATAACAACAAAACGTCAAAAGATTTTCTACGTTTCTTTTATCTTGATCCCGTGTACTTTAAGCATCAGCTTGCGCTTTATCTTGTAAACGTCAGTGCGGAAACCCTTGGTGTCTTCCACCACGGTCTCCCCCGTCTCGACGTCGGTGTACACGAAATCGGCCACGTACTTGCAAGCAAGCTCCACGCAATGCCTGTTCTTCCCCTCCCCCTCGAACTGTGCAGGTATCAACGTGTAAGTGACCTGTTCTTGTAGGTCCTTGATCTTGCCGGCCTTCTCCAGTAGCTTGAGGGTGGCGGCACGGGCGGCCTCCTTCTTCGAGGCGTGACCACCCGACTTGACGTTCCCGTATTTAGATTTTCCTCTCATCCCCTTGCCCTCCTGTCTCCTTCAGTACCGTTCTTCCTACCACGGTTGGCGGAAGATGACGTGTACCTCCTCGTTGCGTGATCGTAGTCCTTGCCAGCACGAGATGACTTCCCATGCTTCTTGTCATGTTCACGGTTACGCTGGCTAAGCTCTGCCCTTTTCTTCCTTTGCTCGGGCCTCCTGTTAACCTCGGTATCCGTTTTTTTCTTCTTCTCTCTAGCCTCCGGGTGATCCCGGTAATACTTGGCGGACCTAGATAGTTCCGACCTGTCCTTCTTCGGTGGTGCCATCTCCTGTATAATTTTGCGTTTGGTTAACTTCTTCCATCGGTGGAATCTCGACGGGTGGGGCGGCTTGAACGTCCTGCATGGCGTTCATGCTCTCGAACGGTATAGTCGGGCCTCCCCTCTGTCTCTGGTTGATCATGGCGCTCTGTTGCTGCGCTTGCTTGTAGGTGCGGGCGTCCTTGGCCTGTTCCTTGTACTGGTTCGACTCGGCCGTGACACGTGCCTGTAATCCTAGCTCCTGCATCCGCAACTGGTGTTTAACACGTTCCAGTATGATCTCTCCCTCTACCTTCTTCTCGTTTATCTGTATCTCCGATTGAGTCTTGAACTGTAATTCTTGACCCTTCGCCTGGATTTCCATCATCAGGGATTGCTGTTTCTGTTGCTCCACGGCAACCTGCGCCTGCGCCTGCATCTGGGTCTTCATCGCCTCCATCTCCTTCTGTTTCTGGAACGCCTCGTCCTGCCGTTTCTTCATGATGACCTTCAAGTACTTGGACGCCATCTTGATGTTGTCGATAGACAGGATGTCCATCCTGTCGGCGAGGGTGATCTGCCCGGCCTGAACGGCGGCGAGTATCACCTGATCCAGTTTAGCTTTTTCCTCGGCGTCGGGGGCCACCTCGACGATCACGTCCAGATTGTACTTGTACAGGGTCTTGTAGTCGTCGATAACGTCATCTTCCAGCAAGTAAGACATCACGTCATCGGAGAACGATTCCTTGTACATCGACATCTGTTGCGCCCTGTTAAGGCTAACCTCCCCCGTCCCCTTCTTTATGGACATCAGCCCCTCGAAGATGTGCTTGGTGGCGGTGTTACTCATGTTAAGGGCCATCTGTTGCGTCCCGACGAGCGCCCCGTTAAGCGGTGCCGACCCGTCACGAACCCTGTTAACGCCGGTAACCTCGTAGCACATGTTCATGTTCTGGTTGTAGGCGTTGATAAGCTGCATGAGCTTCTGACCGTCAGATGTCGGTATGTTACGAAGGATGTTGCCCTGTAATATCTGGTCGTCATCGTAAGCCGTTCCCTTGTACAGCAAGGCTCCCGTCTGGTACATCATGTCCAGAACGTCGGAGGGGGAGAGCTTGGCGCCGGTGCCGATGTCTATGTTCATCAAGGCGTCAACGTTGATCTCGAACATGTCAGGTTTCATCTTGGAGATCAAGTGTCTAAGTTTCAACACGATAAGGTGTATATCCTCGGCGTAAGACTTCAAGTTCTCGACGATAGAGGGTACCGTCAGCTCGTATATGATGTAGGGTGCCATCACGGTGTTGGCGTTGTTCACCGGCCGGATCATGTCACGCATTAGGTGGTAGTTGAACACGAGGTTCATACCTAGCACGTAGTATCCCTCGAACCACACGTCGTACTTCCCTTTTATCATGCGGGATGAAGATTCCTTCGGCAGGACGTAATCCTTGTCCTTGGGTATGAGGTTGTTCCGTTTTCTCTTGTACACCTCGTCCATCGTGGTCTTGAAGGTGAAGTACATGACGGTGAACAGGTCATCCTCGTTAGCCACCTCGTCCGGCTTGAACCGCTTGTCACTCACCCCCCTCGCCAGAGCCTGGTACGATACCTCTCCACCACTCATCCTCACGATCTGGCCGGCGGTCATCTCCATCATCTCGGCGAAGTAGTAACATCCCTTCTTGTCACGGGTGTACAACGGGTCGTACGAGTACAACAGGTTCTTGCAATCAACCCTTCTCATGATCACGCCGTAATTTGGATCGGCCTCCACCCGGATTGCCGCCTCGCCTATCGTCACGAGGTCTTCCGCCACCCTGTTCTGTATCTCACGGAAGTAGTTCAGATCGAACACCCTGTTAATGATTATCTCCGAGGCTATCTCCTTCTTCTGCCTGTACTCTAGCTGCATGTGAAGGTCCAGTTCCTCCTTGGAATCCGGGACGTAATCAGGCACGAAGTTGATACCGGTGGCTATCGTCATCTCCTGCGTGAAGTCTTTAGTTAGCATCTCGGTTTCCAGCCTCTTGCGGTACTTGTTACGTTCCTCCCTTGACATGATGTCAACACCCTTGGTCTTGATCTTGAACATGTCGGCGGGGAAGGAGTCCTTCACCACGTTAACGAACTTTGGAACCACGGAGGTAAACTCCCAGTTAAGAGACAGGTAAGCCTGGTCCTTCGGGATGTTAAGCATGTTCTTGAACCGGTCAATGTCCACCTCGTTGTTACGAAGCGCCTCTAGTTCCTCGAACTTCTTCTTCCGGCTGGTGTAATCGTTCCCCGTGATCCACTCGAACTCGATGTACCGGGCGTACTCTAGCCCGTACGATTTGCTTTCCTTCTCCTCGTTGGAAGCATCCCTGTTCGGGATCGTGACGTTTCTTCTTTGTCTATCCATTTTTTAACTTTCCATAAGTTCCAACATTCTCGTATATCCTGAACATGGGTCGTGTTGCCACCAGCTCCTCTGCCTCCCTCTGGCGTCTCTTCTTGCGAGTGTTACCTATGAGGGCGTAGGCTGACGATATGGAGGCGTCACGCTTGGTCCTGTTCTTGTCATCGAAAGCCAGCCAGTCTTCCAGCGTGGCGTTAAAATACATTTCAGAGCTGCCGACGTTATTCTCCACGAAGGATTCTATGGCGGCGTTTATCATCTGCGAGACGTTCTCGGACGTGGAAGGCATACCCCCCCTCACCCTCTCGTCTTCTGACAGCTTGTCCTTTTCCTTGTCGGTTCTAGTCATGGAGAACTTGCGATACCCACGACGGTACATCTCGTCTATGAGGTTATTCACGTTGTTCTCTATGAGGGCCGGCATCCCGTAGAACACCATCGCCTTGATGGCGTCATCGAAGAATATCTCCTTCGAGTCCGGCCTGTTTATGTATTCAAGGAAGAAGTTGAAGTTGGGGGCGCCGGAAGAATTTATACCGGAGAACCCGTGAATCGAACCCTTCGACCCCTTCCCGTCAACGGTCTTGTTAACACGGTACGGGTCTATACCGAAGTTCCCGATGTGCCTGTTAAGGGGTATCCACAACCCGTTCTCGAACTTCACGTTGTTCCTTAGTCCCTCTTCCGGTATCCAGCTAACGAGGAACCTGCCGTCCGGCTTGTCGATGAAGACAACGTGTCCACTATCTGCAACCCCTTGATACCACTCGAAGTTACCACGTCTAAGGTGAGTCCCGTCTAGGTTATCGTTATACTTTATCTGCGCCAGGATGTTGGCCTGGTTGAACATGCACATGTTGATCGCCAGCTTGAACCCGTCTTCCTCGGTGCGGGGGTTCTTCCTGTGTTCTTCCAGTAATAATTTCGGGTTATCCTTGAGTACCTCGTCCACGTTACTCAAGTACGTTTTCACGCCTATCGACATGTTCTCCCCGTCCATCGTCCTTACCGGGGATTTAGGGTCTTCAACGATCATGTTCCCGTACTTGTCTATGAACCCCTCGTAATGCTCGAAACAGCTTATGAATATCTTGTACAGGTTGGTCACCGTCTGCCCGTTACCGTCACGTTTCCGGGGATCGGAGTTGTAGTACAAGTACTTGTACCTGTCCCCAGCAAGGGCGTCAGGATCGTTGGCATCCTTGCCGGTCACGAACTCGATGGTCGAGATCAGTATAGCCTTACCGGTGATACGCCTACCCTTCGTGAGACATTTCCTCACCATCGTGAAATGGGTAAGCGTGTTACCGTTCTGTTTCTTCCACTTGCTGAACTCGTCACCGAAGTAGAACAGCAACGCCTCTCCGTCGTAACTGGACTCGTTGGTGGGGCGGAAGTTTATACGGGTGTTCAGGGCCACGTCCACCATTTCTTTCTCCTTCCCCGCCTTCTTGAGCTTGTTACCCGGCTGGGCGAACTCTAGCTCCGACTTTGACTTCTCGTCCATGCACATCGGCTTGAAGTAGAAGGGGAGGTGGGAGAACATGGTGGTTAACCTCACGAAGTTGGACTTGGCGTCGGTATCCGTCTTCGAGGTCATCCCGGTTAGCTTGTTCCTTTGCTCTATCGTCTTGCAAAGTATGAACGCCATGATACAGTCCGTGGCGCCGAAACGACGAATCTTTTCCAGCACGATACCGAGACACCGGTTATCCCTGTACATCGCCTCAAGGAACAGGAACAACTTCCTCTGTGCGGCGGAGTAATAGTAATACCCCCCGTCCGCTCCCGTGTAGCAATGTGTCATCATGAACCAGTGGGCGCCGGTTATGTACGTCGCCACCCCGTTGTTCATGAACCAGTACCCGTTACGTTTCTTCATGTACTCGGAATCTATGTAATCCTCGTGACGCTTGGCGGTACGAACCGTCAGGTCCTTCGGGGGAGCCTGCCGGCGCCAGAACTGGTCTTGCTTGAACCTCTTCCCCCAGTCTATTTCAGCCTTGATCGGCTTCTTGGGGAGGGCGATACGGATGTCGTTTATCTCTATTATCTCCCCCACCGTGCCTTCCGGGTCTATCACCACGGCGTCGATCTCGGGGCGGTAACCGGAGTTGTCTTTCATCCTTGCGAACTTGTCGGCGTACTTCTCGGCGTAACCTCCCTTGTAATCGGTCTCTTCAAGCATGATGTCTTCCTCTTCCAGCTTGCTCTTCACGTCATGCACGATGTCCTCTATCTCCATGACGTCGTTGAAGGCTACCAGCTTGGTGTCTATCATGGTAGATATGCTATCGGCGTCGTTACCGATCACGTCCGAGTCCATCACGACGTCTTCCAGCCCGGAGTAGAGGGATTCCACCACCCCCTGGCTGGCGTCTACCATCTTGTCTAGCGTGGCTCGAACCCACTTCTCCTGTTTCCTGTCGTGATTGAGGATGGAGCCTAGCATGTTCTTGCAGCTAGTTATCGCTTTCTTCTTTAACTTTATGGCGTTCTTGACGGTGGTTTCCTTCTCCATTACGGCCGTGTCGATGTCCGCCGTGATAACCTTCATCAGTTCTCCCACGGCGATCTTGCACGATTGTATGAATCTATCGTCACTCATCCTCAAGCTCTCCTATTATCCACGGCGTTTTCATCCTGTACAGCACGCTATCGTCTATCTTGAACTCGTACTCGGAATCGAGGTTAAACACGACGGGCGTCCCGTCATCTATTCCCTGCTCCCGTAACGACTCGTTGGAGTACGTCATGATACCGTGTTGTTTCTTGTATTTCTCGGGGTTGGCTATCTCGAAACTCCCCTCCCTCACCTTGTCGTTGAGGACGGGTTCGACGTAGCACCACGGGTCAACGGCGATATGATCGTCACCACGCTTCACGAGGTACACGAACTCCACGGGGATAACGAACATGTCATCGAACAGCTCGTTACTACTACCCACCTTGTTGTCGGTGTACTCCACGCTCCGGCGGCGTACCATGTTGTGGTGGAAGTAAGCGATGTCACCCGGCTTTATCCTCGGGTCCGATGACGTGACCACCTCCCCGTGCCTCACCACGTAGGTCATGTCATCCATCGTGTTGTTCACGTAAAATTTAGTGCCACCGGGGGCGGTTATCGTCGTCTCGTACGTCTCGGGGACGTGAACGATCACCCCGTTAATCCCTTTCAAGTTCCTTTTCATAATCGCTCACGTCAATGGTTAAACTCCCGTCATCGTGACGGTATATTTCCTTCCACACCACGGCCTCGTTGCCGTCTTTCTCCCGGATGTGTATCGTTATCTTGTCACGGTTTTTAAGGCGTTCCTTCTTGATCGAGTGTATGATCATGCTGATCAAACCCCCACCCCGTGACGTGAATAACAGGGATTGTCCCACCCGGAAACATAACTTCCTGCCGTTATCCATGTAGCTAAATTCTCTTAAATCCATATTCAAATAATCATTTAGATATTAATATTCCACCCGCTAATCCTGCCAATCCCCACACCCACCATTTCTCGTACCACCTGTCCCTCTCCTTGATGACGAGGGGTTGAATGGCGGTGGTGGTAACGTACGGGTTCTCGTTAACCACCCTCACGATGTACTCGGCGCTACCCATGAACTTCTTCCTCTTCCCGGAAACGAGGTACTGGGAGGCGTACACCTCGAAGTTGTCGAAGTGGATGCCGTCCTCCATCACCGTGCCGGAGATATACCTGTACCTGTTCCTGTCGTGGAAGGGGATGTAAACGTTCCGGTACACGGTATCGAACTTTATAGTACCGGTATCCCTGTACACGGTGTTCACCTTGACGATGAACCCCGGTTTCATCCCCTTGATCAACTGTTTAATGGAATCGTTCTCTTCTAGCACCTTGCTGGAAACAGATAACATGGATAGCTTCTCCGCCACCTCCCGGTTGTACTTGTCCTTGTAAAACCTGATGGTGTCTTCCATCGCCCGGGCGTTATACACCTCTCCCCCCACCTCCCTGTTCCGGTTCACGGAGTTCGAGATGATGAACACCACCAGCACGGTGGCTATCCACGCTATCGCTATCTTCCAGTTATTCTTCATCTACTTCATCTATCACGCAGATTATTTCCTTGTCGTGTATGGCGACGAACTCGTCATCACCTAGAAAGAACGGTGTACCGGAATGGGAGGGGTGAATGATCGTGTCGCCAACCTTCACGTCGTCTCTCCAGTTATTCATGGCGACAACCTCGCTCTTCCGTGTCACCTCGTTTCTCGTCTCCGGGATGAATATACTCCCCAACTTTCGCGTCTCTTGCTCGGTTTTCTTGATGATCACGTAATCGTTGATCGGCCTGATTCTTTTCATTTCAATTCAATTTTAATTTTTACTATTCTGTTTATCAATCAATTTAAGTATAAGCTCGTACTTGTCTTTATCTGACTGCCTCCAATCCTCTATGTTCCTTCGCAGGGCGTCCATCTCTAGCTTTATGGTCCTCTCCAGGCTCTTGAACTCGGCGTTATGCACGTCCCTCAAGTTGACTATCTCCTTTCTTATCTCGTCGTCCCTGAAGTCCACGTACTCCTTGGTCGGCTTGTTGAAACTCGTCGCCATAGCCGTTGTTACCACGAGTGCTACCGCCCCCATCACCGCCTTGGCAACGTTACCTGTCACGTTGTCTATCCAGTTGCTCATTGTCAGAGAATAGTTTAGTTATGGCCTTCGCCATGATTAATAACGCCCCTATGATGAAGTTAAGCCATACCTTCCAAGCGTCGGGGAACGGGGATGTCGTTATCAACCCTTGCCACATGGGGAGGGTATAGACGCACATGTCGCCTATCCTCTTTACCTTCCAGGGGGTGGGTTTCTTCCAGTTCTTGACGCTAGCTTGCATGACTAACTCCTTTCTTCAATTATTTCCCAGAACACTTCATCACCATCCTTGAGGAATTTCTCGACTAGAGCCTGGATGTCCCTGTCGGCACGTCCCTGTATCGTTCTCTCGCCGGTCCGGTTGTAAGCGACTAGAGGACATCCATCGGTATCGTCCACGTTGTTACCACCGTGAACCCTTATGCCGGAGAACTTCATCCCGTTAACATCAACGGTTTGACCCTGAGTGTTGTACAACAAGATCATGTTCCTCTTGTACTTCGGGCTGTAAGTGATAGCGACGTTATACTTGTGGGAGGGGATGGCCGTCTTCCCTGGTATCTTGGTCTCCCTCACGGCGTCTTCAAGAACCCAGCAAAAGTCCTCTCCTTCAATCTCGATCCTGCCTACCGTGGCATCGTCGAAGAACTCTTTTCTTATATGTTTAATCACGTGTTCCATGTTACCACAAATATACGAATTAAATTGTTCCGTAGTATCTAAAAAAGGCCCCGAAAGGTCTAGTTCTCAAGTAATCCATGTTATCACGGTTCTCTTTGGCCTCCATCTCCATCGCTGATGCATAATATGCCTTGCTGTTGGATTCTCCAACCTCTTTACCCTTGTCTTTTATAACGTGGTGGATGAAAGATATTAACCACTCCACGAGGTACATGATATAGTACAGCACGAAAGGCAACAGGAACGGCAAGAATGCGTACCAGTGGTAGGGGGCGCTGAAAAGAAAACTAGCGAAATATGCCATTATCATTCCCATCGTGAAACAATCCTTCCATTGACGAGCGTGAATACGCTCCTCGTTAATGACGTGATCAGGTAGGTAGTCCTCCTTGGTAAGTATGAACGGACCTAGAGTTATAGTTGAATATCCATTGAAGAGTATCAACTTCGCTAACCAGTTGTTGTAATAAACTTTTGTCATGTACATCATAATAAAATAATTTAGTGATCAAGCTGTTATACGAGCTCCGAATGTTTGAGTAACTCCTTGAAACGTGAAAGTAAAAGTTGCATCAACGTTTGGTGGAACTATACTTAGATTTATTGGTAAGTAGCAACCACTCCCATCAAGATTATTAACAATACTCTTACCCCAATTTGCTGTAGGAACAGGAATTTTAATGCCTGATACCACAACATAACAATCCAAACTATAACCGCCTAAATCATCAGTAACACCCACATCCTTCGACATAGACCTACTAAAATAAAGATATGAACTATTCGCTTTGCTTATTGTTATTTTATTCGTCTCTGATGCCTTGTCCATGTTGGGCACGATATTATTTTCAGTTGTTCCCGTACCACCAGTACAAACATAAGGTGTAGTGGAACCCCATGAATCTATCGCTGGCGATTTACTGGTACTGGGAATCATATTACCCTTATACAGTCTATGTAATATTTGAAGCTCCATCCCGACAAGCGCCCGGCTGAAATAGGCGTACTCTTGAAGGTACCCGTTCCAGTAATCAAGAGGAGGGGTGGTAGTTTGGAACGCACGCCCCAGCCAAATATGCCCATCCCATGTATTACTTCTGCTACTGTAATCAACAGGTCCTCCTAACGGGAATTCGTCTGGAGTCATAAGACCGTATTTTTTACCGTTGAGGTAAAAATCAAAGGTTCTAGAAGGCCAGTCAAAAACAACGATAAGGTGGTTCCACCCGTTCACCATCCAATTCGAAGCGCTGGCCTTGCATACTTGGTTTGAATTTCCATTATAAACCTGAAAACGCATCCCCACTTCCGTCGGGCTACCAACAGCGTCCAACCCCATGGCATATCCTAACCCCAAGGTTCCTTTCCCGTGAATGACACCTCCCATGATACCATCATACTTGGTATTCTGGGTGCCCATGGAGAAAGCACAGATAGATATTGTGAACGATTGAGTTCCTTCAACCACATCAGGCAACCGCATAGCCTTTCCTCCATCTATCAAGTCAAGACATGTACCGTTATTGAAACCAGCCGTGTAATAATCCATCTGTCCGCCGATCGTTGCCTCTGGATTATTACCGTTGCCAGAGTAATCGTCTATATCTCCACTTAAAGGTAAATACACTGTTGGTCGCAGGTTTAAAAGAGTACTAATTCCGGCTACTGGCCATACCTTTTTGCCGTTTAGCCACGCTTCTTGTAATTTCTTGCCGTTCAATGCTCCCCCCACGAGCTTTCCTACTTTCCCTAGTTCTATTGCCATGTTATGCGAATTTCAAATACAACCTACCTGTAACCTGTGATGATGTCGCCGGTATCGTGTCAACCACCTGAACCGACGTTACCATGTTAGTTGCCGAAACGGTCTCTATACAGTTACTTAACTTCGTGTACTGGGATGATGACATCAACCCGTTAGACGATGCAGTCGCTAGTCCGTACGTCGTGTTAGTTGAAGTTATCGTGATGTTTCCCGATGCGTCACTGGAAACGGAAGTAGCTCCCCCTCCCAACAACCTGATCTGGTTACTGTACGTGTTATCGTCCGTTACCTTGATGTACGGGCTAGTGGTTGCCGAGTTGGCAGCCGTACCCGACGCACCGGCGTACAATCTAGTCGTGTAGTGAGTGTTCGTGTCAGTGTCCGTCCAGGGAACAGCCACGTACATCTGTCCAGAGGAGTTCAACTGGACGGCGTAGTTTTTAGACGCTAGACCAGTCGCACCGATCTTGACAAGACCGTAAGTTGATGATGTAGCGGCACTGTAAGTGCTATTGGTATCAGTCCACGGTACCGCAACGTACATTTGACCGCTAGAATTAAGCTGAACGGCGTAATTCTTTGATGCCAACCCGGTAGCCCCTATCTTCACTAGACCCAGCGTTGACGACGTGGCCTGTGAATAGGTAGTGTTGGTGGTTGGAGGGGTGTAACCTAGGGCCGTCGTCACCATTGACTTCGTGATACTAGTCAAGTAACCCTGTGAAGTCACCCACGATTGAGTAGCGTAGGTGGAGGGGACTGACGTCAAGTATCCTTGAGACGTGACCCAAGACTCCGTGGCGTAACCTGACAACGAAGGTATCTGGTTAACGGTGGCTAACTCACGTCCAGCAAAAGTAACTTTGTCTGTATAAATCTTTAAATTACTACTTGAGTTAGTTCTTTTTTTTCCAACTCCTAACCACATGTAGGTTGCTTCTAAATTAGTAGAAAATCCATAAACTCCAACTAATCCCATGTGATCATGTCCTTTATCTTTATTTCCTAATGCTAAATATGGAGAATATTCATTTCTTACATCTGTAACTTCTACTCCTTTAGAAAAAAGTACATATTCTGAACCTTCTTTATAAAAGTTTTGACCATTTATCCATGATTGGGTGGCATAAGAAGACAGGTCGGCCGAGGTGAGGAGTTTTGCATTAGAGCTAGGAGTTCCAAAATAGCACCCATCATTTCCTACAAATAAATATTTACCAGCAGCATAATTATAAATGTAACTTCCATTACTTGGCATATTACCTATTGCAGCTAATGCAGTTCCTGCTCTTTGAATTTGAATGTAAACTTCATTTGCAGCAGCATTTGTATGATTGATTGCTAGAGGATTAACTGTTGATGTATTAATAGTTAACTTTCCAGTCATCGTCCCCCCCGCCAAAGGCAAATAACTACCTAGTTTCGTGTTCACTGCATCTAACGTGGCCAGCGTGTATTCAGTCATGGTAACTGCTTCACCCGCCGTGTACGCTTTATTAGCACCAACCCCTAATTTCAGCGTACCCCTTGTTAATTTCAGGTAACAGGGGGTTGTTGTTTCGGCAACAGGTACATTATAACCTGATGAACCGATATTGGGGTTCACGGATTTATACAATATCAACGCACCACTAGAATACTCGGAACCTAACCCGATATATGATGCACCGGCGTAATACAAACCGTACCCCAGTTGACCACCGGTGGTATTTCGCGTGTATCCAACCAGCATACTGTCATTCGATTGGATTCTTCCCATTGAATATATGCCGTTGGTAGGCACTTTTACTGTATCCGAATAATTGGATGATACTAATAATGATCCAATTTTTAATTTTTTAGCTGTTCCAGCGTTTAACAGACCTATTTCATCATCATTTCCTTCTAGGTGTATTCCAGTATTGCCAAAATAATAATTATTGGCGTAAACGTTGGCTATACTAGCTGAACTAAATGACCACGAAGAATTTCCAAGTGATGAATTTCCTCCATTAGCCAATGGAGTAGGGGATGTTGGCAGCAGTCCATTAGCAGGAGTCCTTAACCAGCCAATATCTGAACCATCTAATCTTCCCACTGTTGGATACCCATTTGCTGTAATAAATGCAACCACGTTCTCATCCGCAGTAACGACTCTCTTCCAGCTGGATGAATCACCATACCCTAGATTGTTGGCGGTTCTAAAGTACATGTAACGAGTACTGTTAGCGACATTATGGTTAACATCAAATGCCAATTGAGGCATCAAGCTGGGTGTACTTGCTAGACTTCCATTGCCCCATATTTGGATAACCGTCCCATATTCCATACCAGTGGGTCCGTTTGTCCAATAAGAAGGCCCTGTGTAATTGTACGCAAGTTTACCCTTATCCGGACCTACCAAATCCGTGTTTAAATCATAGACTTCTTTGGATTCCTGAACGAATCCGTAAGTCCACTTGGATGTAGTAGGCAAGTACTGCGAGTAGTTTGACTCGTCAAGTATCTTGTAATCATTTGTTCCCTTGGTGTGTATCAGGTCAACGGCACCACTCCTTATCTTGGTAGTTCCCATCGCACGACCAAGATGTGCTAACTGTGTACTCTCTGACCAAACAAGTGAATTCCCAGACTTGTCATCCAGTGACCATGCTGTCGGTACAACCATTTTTGTACCGTAGAACCTGTACTGTGATTCTCCATACGATAAATCACCAACACCCATCCAGACGAACGCATCTCCTGCATTATGGTATCCCCCCACCATGACTTTGGTTGATTGGTCGCTATTATTTTCCCACGTGATACTTCTCGCCCATTCCCCCGTTTCAGATAAATTCACCAGTATCGATCCAGAGCTTGTAACCTCAATAGGACCCACGTTAAACTGCCCGGCGGTGAAGGTGTTTTGAGCGGTGAAGGTGTTAGCCTCGCTCTTCTTGGCCATGTCGGACACGTCCGGTATGTCAGAGGTTGAGGCGGGGGTGGGGAGGTTGCTGGCGTCCCATATCTTGTAAGCAACGTTATTTTTATTATGGATCAGGTCCACGTCTTTAGATTCCAAATAACACTCGCACTGGTAATCACCAAATTTCATTCTACCACTTGATGCTGATAGAATTTTAGAAACACCATTAGTAGTACTCAAAGTAAACACTGATGGTACTTCCATGTTATTTAAAGTAAATTTATACTGCGAATCATTAACGGAACCATTCCCAACAAGTATACCTACAAAATCGACGGTGGGTACGTTATTCGTGGTCGCAGCCTTGACACCGAACCGAGCAACCACCACGTCATTGTCGGAAAATTCAAGACTTCGAATCCAACCCGTGGTACCATACGTTGATCTGGTCACCAAATTTCCAACCGCCGATACATACACTTCGGCTTCCGAACCAGCAACAGAGAACTTACCTCCTACAAATGAATTCGTTCCGGTGAAAGCGTTATTACCTGACTTGGTGGCGGGGTCGGGGAGGTTCATAGCATCCCATATCTTGTAGTTAGTTCCATATCTATTATGAATAATATCTACATTTTTTGTATGAAGATGCATATCATCAACTATTTGATTATTTCCAATTATCAAATGATTATTTTCATTTAGATAAAATATATTTAATTTATTGCCAGATGAATCTTCCCATTTAAGTTTAACATTATTATTAAATAATACATCTCCGGTCATCGTGCCACCACTCAACTTCAAGTATCCCTTGAGTGATTCAGTGGTTCCGGTATTAACGGCGTCTATGGCATCTGACACGGCCTTGACGGTGGGGGCGTAGTTCGTTTCCTTCCCGGTTAACACGCTCTTGAGGTCGGCTTGATACAAGACCTCCGAATCGTCAGAAGAACGTTTGAACGTCACGGCAGAGAAGGGGGTGGTGATGTATGAAGATTCTCCAATGTATAATTTAATACTACCTGAACCTTGTTTAGTACCAATAGTAAAATTATCAGATAAGGAATTTAATATACCATAAGTTGATTCTATTCTACCGATAAATTGAAACCCGTTAACGGCACTACTTCTAAATGTAGTAAAATAAATACCAGTTGAAAATCTTAAAGTACCAGTGTTATTAGCAAATCTAATATACCCGTTACCTTCATTAAAATAATCAATATAATTATCAGTAGTCCCAAAATGTAATTTAGTTCCTTCTGGTACTAAATTATTAGTTACCACCTTTTTATTCGTGGCATCCCACGACAGGAACATCCCGTCAGTCAGGGTAGTGATGTCAGTGGAGTACAACACCTCGGCGTTATCTGATGACCGGTAGAACGAAGTGGCGGTGAGGTTGGTGCTTAAAGTTGAGCCTGTACCATCTATCACCATGCTACTACCCCCCGCCACGCTAATGTTAAAAGTTGCGGCCGAGGTGCTTAACTTACCAGAGTAAATAGAAACATCACCGATAAGCTGGAACTTGTTAACATCTGAACGGAAATCAGTATATATCGAGCTGGTGAAAGCTGACCACCCCTTCCCGTTAGTCATGAATTTAATGGAGCCATTATCTGAACTCACGTATTTAACACTAACCCCTGGGACACCCAGGTACAACTGGAGGGTGGGGGGGATAAGGTTAGTCGTCTTGAACGTCTTGGTGGCGGCGTCCCACGAGGCGAACATGCCGTCGGTCATGTCTCCAACCGGTTGTCTAAGGGCAACGTCAAACATGTTACCTTCCTTCCCGATCTTGAACATCCCGTCAGACTCGTTGAACCCGAACATGAAGTTCTGTTCGGTACCACGGTCAACCTCTATGCCGGCGAAACCGGCAGTCACGCCAGCACCGGTCTCTCCCTCGTTAATCAGGATCATGTTATCACGTACCTCTACCCTCTCCGCTTGAGTGATGAAGGTGTCACCCTCTTGAGTGACATCACCCTTTATCACGAGGTTCTGGACGGTGAAGTTAGCGTAACCGGCGTCACCCTTGGTGCGGGTGGACAGGCCTCCCCCTTCCGCCTTCAACATGGCTCCCGTGTTACCGGAGTCTATAACGAACGTCTTGCTGGTGGTACCGGTATCGGTGTTTTGCTCGTGAGACAGGGCCTCAAGAGCCTCCAGTCTATCGTCAGTGGAGCCTGACAGGTCCGTGATCTGTTGTTGAAGGTCTTCCTCCACCCCGGTAGCACGTTCGGTCTCCGCCGTTATAGCGTTCTGGAGGTTAGTGTCTGCGGTTTGCATCTCCTGCCGTATCTTCGCCTCTTCCGCCTTCGCCCTGTTCACCTCGGTGGTTATATCAGAGGCGTTCTTCGCTATGGCGGTATCGTGAGCCTCGTCACGGGCCGTCGACCTTGCAACCTCGGAATCTATGGCGCTCTTGTTGGCGTTAACGTCCACTCGTAACCCCTTGAGCAAGGTGTCATGCTCGGAGTCTTTAGCCGTTGACCTGTCGATCTCGGCGTCCAGCTTGTCACTGGTGGAATCCACGTCATCACGCAACCCGGCGAGCAATTCATCGTGTTCCTTGTCCTTCGCCACGGACCTGTTGATCTCTTGATTCAACAGCTCGTTGGTGGCGGTAAGGTCTTGACGGAGGTTAGCTATCTGCTCGTCATGTTGCTCGTCCTTTCCAGTGGAACGGTTTATCTCACGACGTAACTCTTCCTCTATCCTCCGGACGTTAACGTACGTGGCGTTCAGGGAGCTAACCAAGTTGGTATTGTCCCACGTGTTAAGAAGATTCATGTCCCCGATAACCTTGAACATCATGTCACCGGTAACGAACTTCTTGCTCCCTTCCTCTATGGGACCGGATAAATTCTTTATTATTAAATCAAACGTGATCGTGTTCGGTCTAGCCTCAAGGTCAGCACCGGCTTGCACCATAAACAAGTCGGAGTCAGCCAGCGTGCTGACCAACTCCATGTCTTGCGTGAACCTTATCTGCTTGACTTCCCCGATCACCGGGATTTCCGGTAATTCCGATGAATCCACGTTCTCAAGGGTAATCTTCTTTGACATCTTTTCTAGTTCTTTCTTGGCCGTCCTTTCGCTTTCGGGGCTTCATCTTCTCCTTTCGCCTCTTCAACTTGGGATGGGGCCGGGTTATACGTGTTATACAAATCGTTAAGCTCCTGGTACTCCTTCTCCACCTTTCTCAAGGTATCCGGTTCCAGTAGCCCTTTCTCCGGGTTCTCGACGATCATCTTCATGAATCTATCGAACAACGCCAGCACGGGACCGTTCAGGCCGTTTCCTTCCATCTTCTTGACCACCTCGTCACAGATGAAACTAACCACCATGTGATGCAACTCGTACTCTCTCTGCTCCTGTCCCTTCTTGTTCCATGAAACCGTTCCCTTCTTCTCGTCATGAGTGATCTCGAATTCCTCGTAATCCTTTGGAGACAACCCCAGGGCGAGGGAGGCGGACTGGCACATGACGATCTCTTTCTTCGTTCCGTTTTGAGAGTTAAAAGATTCAACGATGT
>ERZ809276.74-NODE-74-length-36225-cov-103.842936_pt1 | contig 36225 bp, 26 predicted proteins | sample MGYA00520512_ERZ809276 | MGnify/ENA primary metagenome ERZ809276 (study PRJEB31576, sample SAMEA3212661) | Homo sapiens | biome: human-gut; feature: human gut; material: fecal | place: Sweden | collected 2012 ...
TCAGTCGATACGATTTTCCGCGCTTTGAGACTTCACAACCATACTCTTGCAACAGTTTCAGCAGTTCTTCAAAGTCAGCAGGACTTTGTGATAATGCGTTGTCAATTGCCACACGAAGCAGCTCTCGGTGAGAGGGCTTTGCCTGATCTCCCAGCCACTTGTTATAGCTTTTTCCGTGAAGTTTCGGATTTTCTACAATGGACAGTCCGTTTTCAATGCAGATGGTATCACTTAACCGGCGAACCGCCTTGGTGCTGCCCCAAAAGTTTCGGAATTTCCGGTCATATTCTAAGCTGACCGATGACCAGATAATGTGATTATGAATGTGCGACTTGTCTATGTGAGTGCAGACTACAAAGGCATGATTGCCTTTAGTAAAACGCTTTGCAAATTCTACGCCCAGCCGGTTGGCTTCTTCCGGGGTAATCTCACCGGGGCGGAAGGACTGGCGCACATGATAGGCAATCACATCATCCGCGCCACGCACTCGTCCGGTAGCGGCAATGTACTGCCGCTTTGCCAGAAGGAACTCCGCATCTGCAGTCCGGCTGTCACACGCATAGCCGGTAATGAGCTTGCCGTTATCTGTTTTCTTTGGGTTTGCTACATAGTCGATGATGTCACTGATCGCCCGACTCTCTGTGCGACCCTTGCCAACATGAAGCGGCATGATTCTTGTAGTTGCCATAATAGAAGGCCCTCCTCTCATAAATATTTTTTCGCTGAACTCTTTGCTTCTATCGTTGCAATAACTTTCTCCGCTGGGTATAATAAAAAAGAACATTCTACAACCTCAAAGGAGGGATTTTATGATAGAACAGCTCATTGCCGAAGCAACGGAATGTGATTTCAAAGTTGCTCTCGAAACAAAAAAGCCAAAAAGCTGGTTAAAAAGTGTCAGTGCCTTTTCCAATGGGATCGGCGGTACTCTGTTTTTCGGAGTCTCTGATGACCGGGAGCCTATCGGCTTGTCAGATGTTCAAAAGGATGCTGAAGCGATCAGCCGCTTAATCAAAGAACGTATCACACCATTACCGCAGTTTATCTTAAAGCCATTGCAGGAAGATGGTAAAAACCTATTGGCTCTGGAGGTTTCTCCTGGCCGCAGCACCCCATACTATTACAAGGCAGACGGAGTAATGGAAGCATACATCCGTGTTGGAAATGAAAGCGTAATTGCACCGGATTACATTGTGAATGAACTGATCTTAAAGGGAACCAATCAGTCCTTTGACACCTTAACAACAGAAGCTGTGAAAAAGGATTACAGCTTCACACTCCTGGAGGCAACCTATCTGGAACGAACCGGCCTCCGCTTCGAGCCATCCGATTATGTCTCATTCGGTTTGGCTGACAAAAATGGGTTCCTGACCAATGCCGGAAAGCTCATGACCGATCAGCACACAGTTTATAACTCCCGTATGTTCTGTACCCGGTGGAATGGCTTGGAAAAAGGCTCTATCTTTGATGATGCGTTGGACGATAAAGAATACGAAGGGAATCTGATTTATCTACTGAAAAGCGGCAGTGAATTTATTCGCAATAATTCCAAAGTCCGTTTTGTCAAAGAGGCACAGTATCGTGTAGACAAGCCGGATTATGCTGAACGAGCTGTGACAGAGGCTCTTGTCAATGCGCTTATCCATCGTGATTATATTGTGCTTGGCAGCGAAATCCATATTGATATGTTTGATGATCGGGTGGAAATCACATCTCCGGGCGGTATGTTTGGCGGCGGCTCAATTCAGGAATACGATATTTACAGTATTCGTTCGATGCGACGAAACCCTGTGATTGCTGACCTGTTCCACCGCATGAAGTACATGGAACGCCGTGGAAGTGGTCTGCGCAAAATCGTCAGTGAAACTGAAAAGCTGCCTGGATACACAGAGGCATATAAGCCCGAATTTTCCTCAACAGCGACAGATTTCAGAGTCATCTTGAAAAATGTAAATTACCATCATGGTCCTTCTATCATAGAAACGACCCATGATAAGACCTATGACGCAACCCATGATGCAACCCATGATAAAATCCTTGCATTTTGCATAGAACCACATTCAAAATTAGAAATCGCAGAACACTGTGGATACAAAAACACAAAAAACTTTACACAAAAATATCTGCGTCCGCTATTGAACAATGGAACACTCAAAATGACACTTCCCGATAAACCGAAAAGTAAACATCAAAAATATATTACAGTTCGTTCCGAATAAACAGAGAAGCAGGGCAGTGGGTCTCATCTCCCATTGTCCTGCTTCTTTTCATTCCAAATTATATTCACATCATTTACCCATACACCCAATCCTGGATCGCAAATTTCAAACTCTGCACCTTGCTCAGCAGCCAGATCGCAGCCAGCGGCAGCCCCATCGGGCTAATCAAAAATGCCATAACCAGCAAAATCACACCATTCTGCGGGGAATAGGTAATCAGCACAGCCACGCCAAGCAGAGCAATTACCGTGCTTAGTAGACCAAGCACCAGACCGGATATGTAGATCAGCCCCGTGCAGAGCCAGACAAAAAGCGTCAACACCAAAATGACCGGTGCAGTTACGATCATCAGCAGACATTTCAAAATCTTCATTTCTGTTCCTCCTTCCAACGCTCCAGATACTGTTTGCATAGGGCATCCGCTTCTCTCTCATCATCTTCCGTCACTTCCCGTTTTCCTTTGGTCAGTTCAATCTCCAGATAAGTCCGGTAATCATCGGCTAAGAGGTCGAACAGTTCCTTGGGAGTATGGCACACCTCGCCAGAGCAATAGTGAAAATCTTGGTCAAATTCAACTCTTACACATCCATGGCGGCTGATATAAACTTCTATGGTCTCGTCTGCGGTTAGGTAATCCGCAAAAATCTCCAGCACCTTTTCAAAGGTCAGCATCTGTTTTCACTCCTTTGCTACGCTTCTTATTCTACTCATATTATCCGGTACGGACAGGCAAAAGACAAGGATACAGACAAAAAGAAAAAGCGGAGGAAGGTGCGGCGAAGAAACGCCGTTCCTCCCTCCGCAAATGGAGTATCTATCCCTGTTATGAAAGTTTGGAGAGTTGGGTAAGGATTTCCTTCACACCCTCCCACAGTTGTTCCTGCCGCTGGGATATATCCTCCAAGTCAGCATTATAAACCCGCCCGGTCTCATGCACTTTGCGGGTCAGCTGGTTCAAGTTGTTGCTGCTTCGGCGCATCAGGGAGACCAGCTCCTTCAGCTCTGGCAGTTCCAGCTTGACCACATAACCATCCAGCGCCATTTTCCGCAAATAAGCGCTCAAATTCTCTGTCCCGTATTGCTGCATCTTTTGATGGATCAGTTCCAGTTCTTCTGCGGACACCCAAAACAAAACCGGCACATCCCGCTTGCGCTTTGCCATGGTTATCGCTCCGGCTCCCGTTTTTTCGGGGTGGCAGGCTTGCGGGCAGGCGGTTCCTGCTTGAGCTTTTGCAGGACAGAGCTTTTCTGCTGTTCTTGAGCGACTTTTCGGAACTGTCTGGTGAACAGGTCGGTCAAACCGGGATTGACCTGATCTACCACCAGATAGGCACAGTGGCGGGAAGCGCCGCTGTCCTCCAGCGTAGGAATGGTTTTTGCCCATGCTTTATTGTCCTGAGAGATACGCCCGTCATAGTTCTTGCGCTGGATGGTGTTGGCAAGAATAAACTGTACCCGTTCCGTCCCGAACTTTTCCAGCACATCTTTGACCGCAGCCTCCGTATCCAGCCGATTCTCTGCATAGTGGGCGCTGATGGTCTGCTCAATGGCTTCTTTGCAGGCGCTGTTCGCCTGATATGAGAGGTTGTACTGTGCCATTTCCCCATGCTCGGATGCATAGGCAGCAGAATGTGGATAGACCGGTGTTGTTCGCAGTTCCTCTTTAGCTCTGCACACATCGTCGGCACGGTTCTCAATGCTGTCCCGGATCACATCCATATAGCCGGTCTCCAGCTTTTCAAAATAACGGTACACATCCGCCAGCGGCGAGGGAGATTCCAAAAGCGCCTGGGCCTGTGCGTCGGTCAGTTCCAGCTCCTCCATCGCCATCACAATATCCTCACGGACAGTATATTCATAGGTGTGGTGCAGGATTTCTTCCGGGGGCTGGCTTTTCAACCAGTCCCTATATTTTTCCTGCTCAGTGGCCATCTTTTCATAAAGGGCCGTATTCAGATTATTGGTATTCATGTTATCGCACCTCCTCATGCTGTTTTGGTTTCTTGTCTGTACTGCGTGGCGTCGCCGGACGCTTCAGGCTGTCCAGCACCGAAGTCCGTGTGCTTTTGGCAACAACAGTCTCGGCGTGTGCCTGTCCCTTTCCGTCGATGTTGAGCAAAGTATCCAGCTCCACCAGACGGGCATTTTTGCTTCGCAGTTCTTCTTCATAAAGGAATGGCTTTCCGACTTCCTCCTTTGCGGCATCCTGCTGCTGATAGAGGTTATCCAGCTGGGCCTTTGCCGCCTCCAGACGCTGGGGCATCTGGGCGAGGGCATTGTCGATACGGGTAAGATTTCCGCGAGGGTCTGTACCAAGGGTTGCCCGGTGGGTCATCTGTCCTTTCAGCAGGAGCGTATACTCCTGTTTCCATGCGGAAAATTCCACGGATATGGCATAGCCCCGGTAGCTGCCGATCTGCACCGGATCGGAGGTTTTGACCTCCTTGCAGGCATCCAAAAGGGCTGCGCCGGCGTTCTCCTTATCGGTCAGCAGATCGCCGCGGATTTCCATACCAGCAAAACCGTCCTCCGGGTGCGGGTGCGCTGCCAAAACCTCCAGATCGGATTCAAAGCCCTTGATAAAGCCTTTGTGCTTTTCAATCTCCTCCGGGAAGTATTTGAGCAGCTGGTCCTCCAGGCGATATTGCTTGCTCTGGTGGTCGGCTTTCATCAGCTTCAGGCGGGATACCTCCACATCCAAATCCATACGCTCCTTGATGCGGGGATCTCCGGCACACAGAGCCTTGATCTCGGCAAAACTGAGGGCTGTTTCATCCACATCATCGCAGGAACGCACCGGCGATTTAGAAGTCATGATCTGGCTGATGAATTTCTGTTTGTTTTCCACCGTCTGGTCGAGTAGGTCAGCGGTATTACTACCGCTTTCCCCTCTAAGAACCGTGCATGAGAGTTTCCCCTCACACGGCTCAAGCACTTATAAGCCCTGCGTTAGCAGAACCAGTTCATCAACATTTTTCGAGTAATGAAGCTCTCTATGACAATCAGCATGTAATAAGACTTTCTTTTCTTTAAAGTCGGCTCCCATTTCCGTATGGATTCGGAATCCCCGTTCCACTGTGATAGGTTCACCACAATGCGGACAAATGCCTTTCTGCATTTTGTACAGTGCATTTAATTTCCTTCTTCCATTGATTTCCCGAAGCATTCTCTTTGTGTCTCTGTCCTCAAAATATTCTGTGAAACGCTCATCAAATGGTGTCGCTTCTGATTTTGTTTTCAGCCACCTTACTATTTTAGTATCAGTAGCGTATATCAGATGTAATTCAAACGAGTCTGCCATATTTACACTGAATGTCCAGTATCTTGTGCCAACTCTTCTGAAATATTTCTTAGCGATCCATTTGTGTCCTTTCTTCGGGTGCCTACGTTTGCACCATCTCCACAGACATCTCCATACATCAAAATCAAACCGTTCAAACGCCTGCGAGGAAACATTATACTTTTGGAAATTTACCCACCCTCTGATAACCGGATTTAACTTTCTTATCAAATCTTCCTGCTTCATAGATGGATTTTGCTTTATAATCTCCCGTACCTTGCTCACGATGGCTTTATAGTTCTTTTTGGATGGTTTTGTAAGAAGTTTGTCTTTATACCAGCGTATATTACATCCGAGAAAATCAAAACCATCTTCGATATGGGTAATCACTGTCTTTTCTTCTGACAGTTCCAACCCTCTCTCTGATAAAAATTCCCGGATAATCGGGAGGACACCTGCTTCCAAAAGCTCTCTGCTTTCGCCTGTGACGATGAAATCGTCAGCATAACGTATAAAGTTCACTTTTGGAAAGTATGCTTTTCCATCCCTCTTAGTTTTGTGGTATTTCTTCTTAATCTGGATTTCCAGACCATCCAGTACCATGTTGCAGATAGTTGGTGAGATAGCCGAACCCTGTGGGCTACCGTGGTCTGTCGGAAATAATCTTCCGGTCTCGACATACCCACTCTTTAACCATTTTCGCAGAATATCTTTATCCATTGGGATATGGCTCAATATCCATTCGTGACTGATGTTATCAAAACAGCCTTTAATGTCTCCCTCCAGCACCCATTTAGGGGATTTTGCTTTATTCAGACAGGTAAAACACTGCTCTATTGCATCCTGTACACATCTCTTTGCTCTAAATCCATAGGAGTTAGGGTCAGCAGTGATTTCCGCAATCGGTTCCAGTGCAAATTTGTATAATGTCTGCATCGCTCTATCCTTCATACATGGAATACTGAGCGGCCTCATTTTTCCATTCTTTTTTGGGATATATACCCTCTTTAACGGTAATGGTTTATAGCCTCTGCGTTTTAAACTGAGAATTGCTTCATATTTCAGTTTGGGAGTAGACCATAAAATTTTGTCTACACCTGCTGTCTTTTTGCCTTTGTTACTCGTTACTCTTTTTACAGCTAAAGCACGTCCGTAGAAAGAGTGTGTGAGCAGCCATTGCAAAGACTTTACTTTGCCGGTTCTGCCCTGTTGATGAGCCTTTACGATACGCATTTGCAGTTTTTTAACGTATGCGTTAGCTTTGTTCCAGTCAATGCTGTTCCATGCTTTTGCTACGTCAGAAGTCGCACACATTTTCATGTTCATTTGCCTTACTCCTTTCAAAAATTCTATAAACTCTCTCGTAATTAAGCACCCTGCGGAATTCTGCTCCCTTTTCGGGTGGGGCAAATTTTGAACCCCTATCCGTCCCCATTACAAGGTCGGCATTCGCTTCCTCCGCAATCCTTTACCCGCATTCCCAACGGCTTTCCTTACGGTCCGCTTGCCTTTGCAGGCGAGAATACGGGCTTGACACGTTCCACTTAATCAACAATTATTGATAGTTTAGGTTCCACCTCTACTCCGGCAGTCTTATGTCCGTGTATTCCTACTGTGGAGAGGAATATCCAACTGCACACCTTTTGGTTCAAGCCTATCAGCTACTTTGGCTTGTTCAGCCTTAACGAAGCTTACGGTGATTCAGTTAATTAACCATGCTATCAGAAAGCCTGCACCCTAACCGCCTTGTAGCTGGCAGTTTCGCTTCTCCCTCACGGGATTTGCTCCAAATAGGGTTCCGTTTATACCCGCTTCCGAACAATGCCATTACTGGCAAAGCCGGGGATATTGGCTTCATCCAACGGAATGGATGGTTTGGTCGGAGTTACCGCCAAACAGTTAAATTAAGCGACTTCGTGTCGCACCCAGAGGTAGGCATCAAAAGTTCCCTCCGTGACATAGCGGTACACATGGACAAGAGGGTTCTGGTTGCCCTGGCGCTCGATACGGCCCTTGCGCTGGGCAAGGTCTCCCGGCCTCCACGGACAGTCCAGGTCATGAAGTGCCACCAGACGGTCCTGCACATTGGTGCCTGCGCCCATCTTGGCAGTGCTGCCCAAAAGGACACGCACCTGACCGGTACGGACTTTAGAGAACAACTCCTTTTTCCGCACTTCGGTGTTGGCTTCATGGATAAAAGCGATCTGGTCGGCAGGCATCCCCTGAGCAATGAGTTTCTGACGAATATCGTCATATACCGTAAAGGCCGGTTCCTGCTCCGGCAGAGGCACGGCGCCTTCCAGTGCGTGAAGCAGTGGATTATCCAGCATTTTCGCCGCCTTGCTTGCAGTAGCTTTTGCCTGCGGTGTAGAAATGTCGCAGAACACCAGCTGGGTCAGCTTGTCAGCTTCGCCATCCCGCCAGATCTGCATGATGTTGTCCACGCACTGATTGACCTTTGTGCCAGGTTCATCCGGCAGCATCTGGTTGACGATTCTCTGGTCAAGCCCCAACTTACGACCATCCGAGGTAATCTTGAGCATATTGTCTTGGGACGGGTCAACGGTTCCGCTGTGTACCAGCGATGCCCGTTCCGAAAGGGCCTTGACCATTTCCTGCTGATGTTCGGTGGGCTGCGCCACGATGTTGTGGTATTCCACTTCCGGGGTAGGCAGGTTCAGTTGGTCGGCAGTTTTGATGTCCGCCACTTCTTTGAACAGGTTCATCAGCTCCGGCAAGTTGAAAAACTTGGAGAATCGAGTGCGCGCCCGATAGCCGGTCCCTTCCGGGGCAAGCTCCAAAGCGGTCACTGTCTCACCAAAGCGACTGGCCCAACAGTCGAAATGGGTCATGTTCAGTTCTTGCAGGCGGTCATACTGGAGATACCGTTGCATGGTGTAAAGCTCGGTCATGGAGTTGCTGACCGGGGTGCCGGTGGCGAAAATCACGCCACGGTTTCCGGTGATCTCATCCATATAACGGCACTTGGCAAACATATCGGAGGATTTCTGCGCGTCCGATGTGGAAAGACCAGCCACATTCCGCATTTTTGTGTATAGAAACAGGTTTTTATAGTTGTGGGCCTCGTCCACAAACAAACGGTCCACACCCAGCTGCTCGAAGGTTACCACATCGTCTTTTCGCCCCTCGGCTTGCAGCTTTTCCAGTCTGGCTTCCAGAGACTTTCTGGTACGCTCCAGCTGCTTGACGGTAAAACGCTCGCCGCCGCTGGCCTGCACCTCTGCGATGCCCTCGGTGATCTCGTCGATCTGCTCATAGAGAAGCCTTTCCTGACGCTCCCGGCTGATGGGGATACGCTCAAACTGGCTGTGTCCCATGATGATGGCGTCGTAGTCACCGGTCGCAATACGGGCGCAGAACTTCTTGCGGTTATGGGTCTCAAAGTCCTTTTTGGTTGTGACTAAGATGTTGGCAGAAGGATAGAGGCGCAGAAACTCCGATGCCCACTGCTCAGTCAGGTGGTTGGGAACCACAAAGAGAGATTTCTGGCACAAGCCCAGGCGTTTGGCTTCCATCGCAGCGGCCACCATCTCAAAGGATAGCGATAGGTAATCCTTTGGGCGGGATATGCAGCCGCAGGCTGCATATCCGTTCCTCCAGATTTTCCCCCGCTCCAAACCGTGCGTGACAGTTTCCCATCACACGGCTTTCCATCGTCAGCACTTTTTATGACAATCTATACATCAAACAGATTTGCCCTTTAGAAAACGAGTTCCTGCATTTCTGCCATCACACGAAGTTTATTGAGCTTTGCCAACTGCTTTTTATCCAGGTTTAGCACTTTCAGATATTTTCGGATGGTGCGCTCATTACTGGAATGAATGAGAATGTGAACCACAGCGGAGACAATAATCAGGTTTTGGTAGCTGTCATTGCCCCCAAGCACCAACGGCTTTTTGTGGTGACAGTCCACTTGATTTGCTTCCAGTTCCACACCGGAAACAGCACATTTTCCTTTCTGTGCAACATAGAGTGCGATGCGGTTATCGTTGTACTCCACACTCTGCTTACCGCATGGATTGTTCATCAGATGATAGAGAACTGCCATATTGATACCGGCAAGATTCTTGTGAATCTCAGCCCGTCCCTCTGGCGTGTACTTATTTACCCGACTTTTCTTGTCCATGGGTACTCTGTGCTGAACATAGGCAATCGGGACGATAGCGTGACCATTCAGGTAGCGTACCTCCCGGCTCGTTCCGTATTTTTCCTTGATATACCTGTTTGTGATTTGACCGCTCTTCTGCAGCCTGTGCTTCAATCTGTTGTAAAGGCTCTTTTTGACATCGAAAGCGATTTTGTGGAAGTCAGGATTTACATGGGTTGCAATGCTGTAGTAGTTATGAACGCCCATAACATAGGAGTTGTATGTCTGTATCAGACGGTATTCCATTCCTGGGTCATAGGTCTGCCGTATCTGCCCAATGATTTCCTTGCTTTTCTTCCGGATTTTCAACAATGCCTTATCCTTGATATGCGCTTCTATTACATACCGTGGCTGCCCGTCAGGTTTCTTTCCCTTTGTTCGGACTTTCAGCTTAAAGCCCAGAAACTCGGAATAATGGCGTTTCAGATTTACGATTTTCGATTTCTCCGGGCTGGTTTCCAGTCCCAGACGTTCCAAAAGCCATTGTTTCGTTGCCTCGAACAGCTTGACTGCATCTGACCGCTTTTTACAGAAGATTTTGAAATCATCTGCATAGCGGACAACATAGCACTCTTTCAGATTCGTGTAGTTGCGCAGGGTTCGGATGGTACTACTTTTATCAGGGGTTCCATTTGCATAGATTCTGTGTACATAGTTCCTTTGGGTAGGCATTTCTTCCCACTGACTGACAATCCACCAGTCCAGTTCGTTCAGGACGATGTTTGACAGCAGCGGGGAGATGATACCGCCCTGCGGCGTGCCCTTTTCGGGAAAACCGATTCCAGCCACTTCTGCCTTTAACATGGTAGAAATGATGGATAACAGCTTTTTGTCCCGGATACCGAGTGTCCACATCTGCTTCAGCAGCTTGCCGTGGTTCACATTGTCAAAGAAAGATTTAATATCGATATCAATGACGTAGTGACAACCGACGTTCTGTATCATTCTTTCCGCTTGGGCAATGGCATTTTCCGCACTGTGGTTTGGCCTGAAGCCATTGCTTCGCTTGAAGAATTTTGCTTCACAGATAGGTTCTAATACTTGCAGAATACATTGCTGAATGAGCCTGTCCATAATCGTGGGTATTCCGAGGGGACGGGTTTTCCCGTTATCCTTTGGTATTTCCACTCTGCGGACAGCATTAGGAATATACCAGTCCAGCTTGCGCTGAACATGGGCAACTAAGGCGTTTTCGTTCCACTTGTTCAAATCGCTTATTGTTTTATTATCCACACCCGCCGTCCGACTGCCGCTGTTCTTTCGGATATTTCTATATGCCAACTTGATGTTTTCAGGGTGTTTTATCAGTTCCACAAGATTGCAGAACCGCTGCCCCTTGACACTTGCGGCATACAGTTCGTCAAGAACGAGCTGCATATCGTAGTATTCGGAGTTGCGGATTTTCTGTTTCTTTAAGGGTTTCTTCTTGTTTGCCAAAGTCAGGTACTTTCCTTTCTTTCGAGAGGATTTCGCTTTTCTTAGTCATACTCGAACCTTTGTGTCTGTATAGTTTTCAATTTATTGATTGCTGACGACTAATGGCCATCCCTCCACCGTATTTCTACGGCTTCAACGGTACTGTGCCATCTCTCTCAGCTGGATAAAAGATTGTTATACGCAATGCGCTTTCCAATCCAACACCTCATAGCCTGTAACCGGCTCCGTGTTCCAGCCTTTCCACGTTCCAATATTCCTATCTGTACATATCTGCCCTTAGGTGTCCCTCTGAGCCTGTATGCTGGGCGGTGCCTGTAACACCGCAAGGACTTTCATAGTAAAAATTCTTACTCATCCTCACATACTTCCGTAATCGGAAAGGAACATTTCTGCTCCTGCGCCTTTTAGACCCGTACATTCGGGATTTCGTCAGTCATCGTGACATTCTGACCATAGGCAGTTTTTAGACCTCCGGCGTATCATGCACACATCCCACCGCTGAGATGCTTTCCACGGCATAACCTGTTTGGGTACATTTCCGCCGACTTTAGCGAGCGTTATACCGTAGCCCTTGTTACAGAGGACTGCCGCATATCGCAGTTTATAAGGTAGGCGTTTCAGGGCGTTACCCCATCATTCCACCTATCGGAATATTAGTTCTCCAAGTCTTTTCAGGGACTCCTTTCAAATCCCGATTCTATTGTTAGCTGACTTGTGTGTAACCTTTTCAGTTACGAACGTGTCGCACTTTTGCCTGCGCCTACTTCGTGTGCCAGCAGGGTATTTCCGCCATACAGCACATGGGCGATGGCACTTTTCTGGTGTTCCCGCAGGGTAATGGCCGGGTTCATGCCGCCAAAAGTGATATGGCTGCCATCATACTCGCGGGGACGGGTAGAGTTCATTTCCTCGTTGTACTGGCGCACCAAAGTCTGGCGGCGCTCCGGGTCTCTCCAGATCCAGTCCCTAAAGGCTTCCCGGATAGCCTGCTGTTTTTGAGCAGCCAGGGTGGTCTCCTTGGCATTCAGCACGCGGCGCTCTTTTCCATCCGCGTCCTCTATGGTGTCATAGATACGGACATCCCGCAGGTTCAGACTGTCCTCCAAAATCTTATAAGCATTGGCGCGGCTGGTCCCATAGGTGGTATAAGCTGCCACATCGTTGTAGGATACGGAAGATTTTCCCTTGATCTGCCATTCAGCAGTAAAGGAAGAATAGTTGACCTCGATACTGCGCTGGAGATAAAACGGGGTGTTGAAGGTCTCGTACATAAACTGCTGGATATATTCCTTGTCGATCCAGGTGGCACCAAGGCGCACCTCGATCTCCGACGCATCCAGGTCTTGGGGCTGGGCGGCGGTAAGAGCTTCCACATTGACTGCAAAAGAAGAGTCCTGCTGTGCCGCCCGCTGCGCCTGACGCAGTTTGCGGCGTACATTGCCGGAGAGGTATTCATCAGCAGTCACATAATGGGGTGTGCCATCTTTCTCCAGCTGTCCCGGTACACGGAAGATTACGCCTTGCAGCTCTCCGGCCAGTTCTTCTTTTGTTTTTCCGGTAAGCTGGCTCATATAGTCCATATCCACGCAGGCTTTTTCCGAGATGGACACCGCCAGTGCTTCACTTGCCGTATCCACCACAGCCACCGCCTGATGGGGCTTGATGGTCCGCTTGGTGAACATATCTGCCTTGCGTTCCAGCTTTCCGTTCTCGTCGATGACTTCCAGCGCACAGAGCAGATAGTAGCTGGAATCATCGGCAAAGGCCAGCCGGTTCGCCCGGTCATTGATAAGACCATATTTTGCGGAAAAGCTGTCATAGAGCCGGTTCAGTTCAGCCTGTTTATCCTGGATGGCGCTGTCCGGTGTGGCGGCGTCCATTTGGAGATCAATGAGCTGCTGGACACATTCCCGCAGGCCCACCAGCCCTTTCACGCGGGCCTCGGCGGTGGAGTTCAGGTCTGGGCGCACCATGCGGCTGTTTTCACGGAAATACACAGTGCCGTCCACAACGGTGTAGGAGTAATTTTTCACATTGGGGTCGGCGGGAATGGAGGTGTCGATGGCTTCGCCCTCACCCAGCTCCGGCAGCTCGGCTTCCTGGTAGGTGCCGCGAATGTACTTCACGGCATCATGCAGCTGATCGGCAAGCTCCAGCCCCTCAATGGGATTCACGGTGTAGTCCATGCCATGGGCGGTGCTTTCCGGCTCCTGTCGGCCCAGCACCATTTCCGGGTGGTCCAGGAAATAGCGGTTGATGGCAAAACCGTCCTCCGTCTGTCCGGTCTGGGTCCATTCCGGCACGATGTCCAGCGGGCGGTCCCGCTTTTGGAGGAAGATGATGTCCGATACCACCTCGGCACCGGCATTCTTTTTGAACGCGTCATTCGGCAGACGGATAGCTCCCAGCAGCTCAGCACGCTGGGCAAGATAGCGGCGCACGGTGGAATCCTTGGCGTCCATAGTATAGCGGGAGGTTACAAAAGCCACCACGCCGCCGGGACGCACCTGGTCCAGTGCTTTGGCAAAAAAGTAGTTGTGAATACTGAAACTCAGCTTGTTGTAGGCTTTGTCATTGACCTGATACTGACCGAAAGGTACATTGCCGATGGCAAGGTCAAAGAAGTCACGCCTATCGGTGGTCTCAAAGCCGCCTACTGTGATGTCCGCCTTGGGATAGAGCTGCTTTGCGATGCGCCCGGAAACAGGGTCCAGCTCCACGCCGTACAGACGGCTGTTTCGCATTTTCTCCGGCAGCATACCAAAGAAATTGCCCACACCCATAGACGGCTCCAGAATATTTCCGGTCTCAAATCCCATACGGTCCACCGCTTCATAGATGGCCTGAATGACCGTAGGGCTGGTGTAATGGGCGTTGAGGGTAGAGCTTCTGGCGGCGGCATATTCCTCCGGGGTCAGCAGTTCTTTTAGCTGGGCATACTCTAAAGCCCATGCCGGTTTCTCCGGGTCAAACGCATCAGAGAGACCGCCCCAGCCCACATATCGAGAAAGAACCTCCTGCTGTTCGGGGCTTGCCTGCTGTCCGGCAACTTCCAGTTCTTTCAGTAAACGAATCGCATTGACATTTGCCTGGAACTTGGCTTTCGGACCGCCTTCGCCCAAATGCTCATCGGTAATGCGGAAGTTTTTTGCATTGCGGCGCAGGTTAGCCTTGTATTCCTCATAGGAGGCTTCCTCGGCAGCTTTGGCATTGGGGAAGGTCTCCCACTGGCCATTGACCTGAATGGAAACCGGGTGTTCGTCCAGCACTTCCTCAAAGGTTTTCTCCGGCTCTGTCACAGGCGCTGGTGGCTCTGGCTCCTCGATATGCAGTCGTTCCACCACCACATCATAAGGCAGATTGTTCTTATCGCCCGGATAGACGGCCATGGTCTCGGAATGGAAGGTCGGGGATTCGGTAGCCGATTGGGGCTGTTCCTGTCCAAAGCCGTCCTGCTGACGGGCATACATCCCGCGCAGCAAAGGCGCAACCTCATCCCAGCGGAAATACAGCACAGCCAGACGCTTTTCCTCTGCATCCATGACTTCCAGCTCCATGCCCTGTGCCGTGGTACGGTAATCGGCAATATCGCCGGTCTCCAGATTCAGTGTCTCGATCTCACCGGAATAGGCTCTGCTCAGCCAGTAGGCGATCTCGCTGTTGCTCCTGCCGGATTGCAGCAGCGTGGAAATCTGCTTTTTATCCGCTTCATCCATCAGTCCATGAGCCAATACATCCCGCAAGTCCTGATCTGCCTTGTCCGGGTCAATAGGAAGAAACTCGGTATAGTAAGCATTGCGGCGGTCTGCCCGAAGCAGCTGCTCGAACTGTTCTTTGCGCTCTGCCCGGTAGATGGGATATACCATCCCGGTGGGCAGAAGCTGTACGGTGTCCTCCCGCAGCTCGGTGATCTGATAGGCGTCATCCTCGATATACACGGTATCGCCCACGGCATAGACCGGGGCGGCTGGGTCATAGGAGGTTCTTTGCAAAATTGGGCGACGAACTGCGTCATATTCCTCATCGGAAATGGAAACTTCGGAAGTCTGCTCTATCTCGGCATCTGCGATCTGCTCGGCATCTGACATCACCTGTTGGATAAACGGGGCATTGTCCAGTTTTTCCGGGTCTGCCACCTGTCCGTTGACGATCCCTCTTTCTACCAGAGCTTCCCGGATGGCGATTGGGTCGATGTCGTCAAAACGGTCCTGTTCTTCTTCGGTATAGAACCGGTCCTCCTGAATGAGCTGGGCAAGCCTGCGCTGTACCTTCGGCCAGGGCAGCTGCGTTTCCTCCGGGCTGCCGGCACGGACAACAAACAGGCTGTTGCTGTTACTGCCGCCGTATTCCTGAGCCAGCCATGCGGCGGTATCTTTTTCTCTTGCATGGTCTTTCATATAGCGGACAACAGCGTGTTTACTCTCAATATTGCCGTTCCATGCACAAAGGGCAGTATCAATATCTTCCTGAGAAAGAGGGCGCAGAAGCTCATGGAGCTTTGGATAGGTCTCGTCGATCACTTCCCGGTGCAGACGCTGGCGGAACTCCGGCACATCCGAATAGAGTCGGATCAGCTCCATATCCTTAGAGCCAAGAACCGCACGGCGCACAGCGGCATTGCCCTCGATGACAGCATTTTCACGGTCGGAATGACCGCAGGCATTTCGATATGCCACATCCTCAGATATGGCGGCAGTCACCACAGGCTTATACTGCTCAAACAGCTCCCGAAGGGTAGGCTTTGGCGTTTCTTCCTCTATCTCCGGCTGCTGGGCTTGAATGGCATCTTCTTCTGCCAGATCCTTTTCAGCCTGGATCTTGTCATACTGCGCTTGTTCCTGTTCGGTAAGATAGCGGTCTTTCTGGACAAGTGAGGTAATGCGCTTGGCAACCTTTTCCCAGTTCAAGTGAACATCCGGGCAGTCCTGCTTTTTATAGTGCAGTCCTTTCCCATCGTGATCTTCGCCGCTGTGTGTTGCACCGGACAAGGCATGAGAGCGTCCGCCAATGCCATACTCGTCTTTGAGGAATCTCACTTTCTCCTTATCCGTATGGTTTGCCATGAAGAACGCATAGATACGGCCTTTTCCTCCGGCGAAACTGCTGCCGCCGGTCATGGCGGCGTCGATCTCATCCTCGGTAATGAAGTGCTGAACGGTTGGCACTTGGGAAAGGTCCGAAGAAAAGGTCCTGCGGGGCAGGTCAAGGTCCTTCAGGTTCTCCCAGATCTCCCTCGGTCTATGATAGTGAAAACGCAACAGGTCACGGTCCTGCTGATAGGCAGTCCAGAAGGCAGCGTATTCTTCCTTGAGGGTCTGGCGGAAAGCCGGGTCACTCAGCTGCTCCGTCAGGCGACGGGTCTCCTCCGGGAAACCATTGCCTTTGATCTCTGACAGGCAGGACAAATATCCGGCTTCTCTGGCATCCTCACTGAGATCGTGATACAGATACCAGAGCTTTTCTGCAAGGAGGGATCGTTCATAGCCTGCCACTTCTGCAAGCTCCACATTGGAGGCAAACTGGCCGCTCTCCAAAAGCTCCCCGATACGCTCTGCGGCGCTCTCCCAGGAAATGACCTGGGCAGACCTGTCATAACGGACAGACTTCCCGTGGGAAAGATGGATACCATCCTCGGCATACCATGCGCTCACACTGCCAAGGCCATTGCCGCCGTGGTACAGCGTTTTCAGTATCTCGGCAATCTCAGCGGTGGTTTTCTGCTTTTCAAAGGCTGCAACCACACGCTCCCTTTGACGGTCTGTATTGCCGCCCAAACGCAGCACATGGTCGATGTCATTTTGGGCAAAAGAAAAAGCAGAGGATGTATGCGCTACATTCTCTGCTTCATCTATGGATTGGATCTGCTCCGCTTCGGAGAGGAACAGGTTTAGGGTCAGCTGTTGATAAGCTCCGCCATCAGGATCTCCTCTGCCTGGGCTTTGCAGGTGTTCATTAGGCCCACCCACTTCATGGGATCGCTGGCTTTCAGTTCCTCGGTGGCTCCCGCTTCCTTCGCCAGCTGGAGCATCATCTGTTCCAGTCTGCTCTGGGCGGTCTCGTCGATCTCGATGAGGTGCGGGTACAGCTTCTCGCTCAGCAACATCTGGTTGTAGAGGATGGGACGGTGTTCCTTCAGGTAGGTTTTCCTCATCCTGCCGTACTTGCCCAGGGGTTTCTCCGGCTGCTGGCTCAGCTTCAGGTCGGGAATCTGATAGTCTCCGTTCTGGATGTAGGTCATGGGATTGTTCATCTTGTTTGCTCCTTTCTTGGTTGGCTTCGCGCTCTGCATTTCGGACGGTAACGCCGATCTGCCGCAGCACCTGCTGGTTGATCTGGCTGACCGCTGTTCCCAGCGCCCCGATGGTGGACGGGGTGTTGAAATCAAAGATCGCCATGAAATCTTCGTGGTCGAAGTAGCGTTCCGGCTCCAGTCCACAGCGGGACATCAAAGCGTAAGTGATGCTGACGGTGGCGGCTGCCTTGAACTGCACTCCGATGTTATACTCATCATATTCCTCCAAAAAGGAACCGTCAACGATATAGAAGAAGTCCTGCTGATGCTCCGTCCAGTATTCCTCGGCCAGTTTTCCGGCTACCTCCGTGAGCTGTCCGGCAAGATCATCACCGGAAACATCATAGGTGCGCTCCAGCATGGCCTGCACGGAATCCAGATGGCGCTCCTCCAGCTGCCACAGCCAGGGAGTGCGGGAATATTCACGGGTTCCGGTGTCGGAAATGTCAAAGACATAACGCAGGCGAGGTCTGTCCCCGGAATCATCCACCAGAGCGATTCCCTTGGAACCGCGCCTTACATAACGGCCCATCTTTTCATTCCACAAATCGTACTCCGCACAGGCGGTGGCGTCCGGTCGCTGGGCATAGATCATCAGCTGCTCATGGAACGGGTACTTGTAAAGGCGGGAAGCAGTAGTGAGAAACCCTGCCCATTCCTGCCAGCTCCCCGTGAGCTGTGTTGCCACCTTGTCCGCCATCTGTGCATATAGTTCAGCTTTGGTTGGCATAGTGTTCTGTCCTCCTTTCAGTTTTGGGGTAAAAAGGCGGGGTGGCAGATCGCCACCCCATCCCTGCGGTTATGTTGTTTACTGGTCAAAATCCGGGTACAGCTCCAGTTCGGCAAACTTCTCATCAGTCATCGCACAGAGCTTCGTAAGAGCGCTGTCGGTCAATTCCCTCAGTTCCGTTTCCTCCGGCGAAAGCTCGCCGCGCATCTCACGCAGACTGTCAATCAGCCCAGTGCGGCTGCCGGTATTGTAAATGCACATCAGGTTCATTTCCTCAAAGGTAAAGTTTCCCATATCAAATCTCCCTTTCCGCACTCTTTTTGGGTGCTGTCTTTTTGTGTTCTGTCTTGGGCTGGCCTTTCAGCTGCTCCATGACGGACTTCTTCTTTTCCCGTTCCTTCCGATGAACGGCATCAGCCAAGTCCATCAGGGAAATGGGCTGACCGCTTCGGGCCTGCTGTTCCAGCTCTGCCACGGTCGGCTCTTTTGGGCCATTGTTGATGATACCGTCGATCATGCCGTAATCGTCCTCCATGGCCATTTCCGCATTTTTCAGCGGGTTTTCTGGCAGGAATCCGGGGATCTGGGTAAAACCAACGCTGTCACAGTAATGACAGGATACCTTACCGTCCTGTCTGATTGCAACGATGTCGCTGACGCTCATGGAGGGACTGTGAAAGTCCACGGGCTTTTCCAGATTGAATTGCTGATAGAGTTTTTCCAGCTGCTCCGGCACAGTGCCAGACTCCCTCAGAGGAGCTGTGTAAATGAGGTCATAATTGCTGCGGTCTATGGAAATGTCATGGGACTTTAACCAATCCAGATTCATAAAGCGCACATTCTGCGGATCGTCACGGCTCACCTGATAGATGGCAAAGCAATCTCTGTTCTGAGCAAGAAATGCCTGTTCCCGTTCCTGCTGATGTTCCTGGCGCTCCATGACCTTTTCGTGGAACTGAGGGCTTTTCTCCCATTCCTCACGGTCCACACCGAAAATGCCGCCATGATCCATGATTTCCTGCGAGTCAAATACCATACTCTCCGTATTGTCCTCATGCAGCACATAGACAGTCAAACCAGCGGCATCCAGTTCCAGCGCCCGTTCTCTGGTGACAGGGAGCATCCCATCATAGAAGTAGCCATATTCCTGCATATCCGGTGTGGATACCTGCTCATCCGGCATGGGGTATTCATCCAGCGCCTGCTCTTGTGCTTCCGGCAGCTGAGAAGAAGCAGCCATCTGACTGGCCTCTGCCTGCATCTGCTGGTAGGCAGCTTCCTGCAAGGTCTCAATCATGGACAACGGTGCGTATTTTACCGAGTCTCTGCCCAAATCGTTGTCATCACAAATCTGGAGAACTGCCTTCATGCGGGAAATCTCCGGCATATCCAGCTGACCACCATCCAACTCTTTCATGGACGCGGCATCGTAAAGGGTATAGTCCCAGCCGCTGTCACAGGACTGGATATGAAGATAGGTGGCATCGTCAATCAGAAACAAAGCCTCCTGCTGGTTGGCATCCGCCTCCAGCACTTCCATTTCCGGCATTGCCGCAGCCAGTTCCTTTACCGCTTTTTGCACCAGAGGATTATCACGGTAATAGTCGATTGCCTGGATGGTGTCCAGGTCAATGGTCTGGCCGGTCAAAATCGGAAAAGGTCCTTCATAGTCGCTTCCGTCTTTCAGCTCAAAACCAATGCCCTTGATCCCGTTCATTCGTTCTGCCGGAATCTCCTGATAAATGCGGATTGCTTCCTCCAAAGACAGATTATCGTGGTATTCTCCGAGGTTTGGAAATTCCATGCACTCTGCTACATAGTAGGTCAGATCGCCGGTCGGCAGCCTATCAGATACCTTAATGGCATCTGCTGGCTGCTCTATCGGGGCGGTTTCCGACTCTGCCTTTGCATGAGGGTCGATTCCGCGCTCTTTGCAGATTTCCTTATAGTGGCGCTCAATGTCGGAGATCAAAGTGCCGGAGGTTTTGTTGATGGTCTCCAAACTGGCTCTCAACTCTTTCAGTTCCTTGCCCTGACTCCAACTGGCAATATAGCCGAAGCTGTTTTCTCCGGTCTCGATGCCAAAATATTTGCAGACTGCGTAGGAGATGCTTTCAGCCTCCACTTCCTCCGTGTGGCGATTTTTGATTGCCTGTTTTTCTGTGGTTGGATCTTCCTCAACTGCAAGACGCCATTCAAACTGATTTTCGTCCACATAGCGCCAATCCATATCAGAAGCAAACTGTTCAGCTTCTCTTTCTGTGGCAAAATCCAGCTTGAAATCATGCTTGGTTCCACCTTCACTCTCCAGCACAACCTTCCATGACGGTAGCATTTCATATTTTTTAGGGTCATGGAGCTTGCTGTGGGCAATCTCATGTACTGTGGCCGAAACCGTCTGCACCTCACTCATGCCCTGACGAATGGCGATTTTCTGATGATCGGCAGAAAAATAGCCGTCCGTATCGGCGGCCATTGCTTCAAAAGTGATCGGCACCGGCGCACTGCGGCGCAGAGCCTCCATGAATGCCTCATAATTTGGCACATTGCCGGAAAGGGAGCAAGCAAGCTCCGGCAAAGGTTTCCCGTCGGTCTGGCTCACATCAAAGACCTTGACAGGGCGAAACATGGGGATCTCGATTTCTTTTTCCTCTGTGACGATCTTTCCGTCTTTATCCAGAATCGGAGCCTTGGTATCCGGGTCCAGCTTCTGCTCCTCGATTTTCTTCTTATATGGTGTGGGAGCAATGATGGTAATGCCATGCTCGCCCTTTTTTACATGACGCTCAAACTGGTCTTTCCACTTATTGTATCCGGCTACCAATGTAGCGTCCGGCTTCTGCATATAGATGAGCATGGTGTTGTTTACCGAATAGCGGTGGAAGCGGGACATGACGGACAGATAGCGCATATACTTTTCACTCTCAAACAGTTCCTTGATCCCCTGCTCGATGCCATCTGTGATTTCCCTTAGCCGCTCTCGGTTGGTGGGTTTGTTCTCAGCCATGATTTTCAATCTCCTTTCCAAGTATGTGATTTCTGCTGTGTGTTCTGCAACCCATGCCCTTTGTTCTTCTTCACTTTCATAAAGAAAAAGGTCCAACAGGTACTCTACATAGGTTTTCTTCTGGATTGCTTCCACAAAGCGGGGGTGCGGTTCTTCCTCCGGTGTCCGGGGAGAATGGTCAATCCCCCATTTTTTCAGCAGATGGTAGTAATCGGACAGTACACGATAGCACCGCTGCCGGTCCTCCCGAAACTTTTGTGCCTCGGTTTTCTGCCGGACATACCTCCTGCGGGGAGGGGCCTGACTGTCATAGATCAGGCCAAAGTCCTGTGCCAGTTTCTCCGCCGCTTCTTTTGAGGAGAGGTCAAAGAGCTTTGCGGTAAAGTCGATCACATCGCCAGTAGCTCCGCAGCCGAAACAGTAGAAATATTCCTCGTTCAGCTTCATGCTGGGGTTCTTATCATCGTGAAAGGGACAACAGGCCATGCCATTTCGTTTGACCTCGATCCCATAAAACGCTGCCGCATCTCTGGTGCTGACCGACTGCTTGACTGCTTCAAATACATTCTCTGCCATGTGCCTTTAACTGCTGGACTTTCTCACAGGGGGCTGGTATCCGGCAGCTTTCGCACGCTCACTGGCGGCTTTGCGGCGTTCTGCGCTATATGGCTCCCGGACTGATACACACCGCTTGGGGACGGTAAAGTTATGGGCGTCCTTTCGGGTGATCTGGTCGGGGTGCTTTTTTGCCAGCAGATCCAGCTTCTCCATCAGACGGGGATCGTGGGTGTAGACCTCAGCCATTGGTTCTGCCTGGTTATAGAGGAGAATGGTTTCCCGTTCCACTAAAGAGAGCTTCATCGGCTGCCTCCTTTCCGCTGGTCAAATTCCAGCTTGAAGTTGGCGTACTGTCCATCATCCTCCAAAACCACAGCGGCATCGTAGGTCTTTCCGGTTTTCTCCGAATATAGGCCCGTCACACGGACACGGCCATCGTTCAGCAGCGCAGACACCACAGCCTTGGTCGGCTGTTTTTTCTTGGCAGCCCACCATTTGTTGTTTTTCCAGATTGCAAATTTACAAGAATCATTCTGACAGAAGAAGCCTTTTTGCAGTTCTGCAACTTCACCGCCGCAGCGAGGGCATTTGCCCACTACCTCACGAGGCGGAGTGAACAGGTACTCGGTTCCCTTGATGACCTGATAAGTTCCTACCAGATCTTTCAGCATGGTGCTGATCCCGTCCAGAAACTCCTCTGGGGCAAGCTGCCCGCGCTCGATCTCGCCCAGACGGTACTCCCACTCGGCAGTCAAAAGCGGAGATTGCAGCTGTTCCGGCAAGACTGTGATAAGGGAAACTGCATCGTGGGAAGGGAGAAGCTGCACCGTTTTCCTGCTCTTTTTTCGTTCCAGAAAACCGGCAGATACCAGCTTTTCCAAAATACCGGCACGGGTGGCCGGTGTCCCCAGACCTTTTCGCTCGGCATCCTCCGGCATATCCTCTTTTCCAGCAGTCTCCATCGCGGACAATAGGGTGTCCTCCGTAAAGTGCTGAGGCGGACTGCTTTTGCCTTCTTTGACGATTGCCGCAGAAACCGAAAGGGTCTGTCCTTCGGTCAGCTCCGGCAGGGCTTTCTCTACGCCCTCTTTTTTCGGCTCTGTATCCTTCATTTTGGCACGATAAGCGTCCTCCAGTGCTTTCCATCCGGGGTGCTTCACTGTTTTTCCTTTTGTGGTAAACTCCCCACCGGCACACGCTGCAATCACAACGGTTTCCGAATAGATATGGGGCTGGGCTACGGCGCACATCAGACGCAGGGCCACCAGCTCCAGCACCGCTTTTTCTCCCGCAGGAAGGGCAGAAAGGTCTGCATCCTTGAGATTTCTGGTAGGGATTACTGCGTGGTGGTCAGTTACTTTCTTATCGTTGATGACCGTATGCGGATCACAGGTAATGGCGATTTCTTTGCAAAACGGCATGGCGTTGGCAACCAGGTTCACCAGCACCGGCAGGCTGTCTGCCATATCGCCAGTCAGATAGCGGCTGTCAGTACGGGGATAGGTGCATAGCTTCTTTTCATACAGGCTTTGCAGATAGTCCAGGGTCTGCTGGGCTGTAAATCCAAGCAGGCGGTTGGCATCTCTTTGCAGAGTAGTCAGGTCATAGAGGGCAGGCGGCTTTTCGGACTTTTCCTTGCACTCCACCTTTTTGATTGTGACATTTGCACCCTGACAGGCTTCTTTCAGCTGCTCAGCAGCAACCTTATCCGCCATGCGCTCCCCGAATACGGTAAGACCGGGTAGCTCCAGCGCCACGGTATAAAAGGGAATCGACTGAAAGGTGTCGATCTCAGCTTCTCGCTGAACAATAAGCGCCAGCGTCGGGGACATCACGCGCCCGATGTTGAGGGTTCGGTGATACAGCACGGAAAAAAGCCTTGTCGCATTGATCCCCACCAGCCAGTCGGCCTTGGCACGGCAGAGAGCAGCATCCCGAAGTCCATCATAATCTACACCTGGGCGCAAGTTTGCAAAGCCCTCCCTTATGGCGGAGTCCTCCATCGAAGAAATCCAGAGCCTTTTCATCGGCTTTTGGCAGCCTGCCAGCTCATAGACGCTGCGGAAGATCAGCTCGCCCTCGCGTCCGGCATCACAGGCATTTACTACCTCCGTCACATCCGGGGCGTTCATCAGCTTTTTGAGAATATCAAACTGCTTTTTCTTGTCCTTTCCCACCACCATCTGCCAATGCTCCGGCAGGATAGGCAGGTCATCATATCGCCACTTGGCATACTTGGAGTCATAGCTGTCTGCATCCGCAAGACCGGCCAGGTGGCCCACGCACCAGCTGACACGCCAGCCGTTACCCTCCAGATACCCATCCTTACGAGCAGTTGCACCGATTACCGTAGCCAGACTTTGTGCAACCGATGGTTTTTCAGCAATCACTAAATTCATAATCTTCAGCCTCCCATTCTTCCCGCACAGGCGTGTGCAGTTTTTTCTCTATGCTGTTTTCCTCATCCAGTAGCAGGTTATAACCAAACCGGTAGTCATAGCGGTACAGTTTCCCCAGCAGGTCATTGATGATGATACGGCAAGCCAAAATGACACGGGTTTTATCCACCTGCATCAGCTGGTAGCGTTGATAATTGCTGTAATATTCTTCGTGACGGCGGGTATTGCAGGCGGCATCTTCAAGTAAACTATCTACTGCATCCTGACAACCATCTTCTTTTTCCCCTTCCATGCAGTTCAGAAGTTCCATCATCAAAGGAAAGCTCTGTTCATCCATAGGAGCTTCTGCTGCAAGAAAACCGATCAGAGCGGATAAGAGCAGATGAGCCGCCGTCTGTTCTTGTTCCGTCAAAACGGCCATTGTTTTCTCCGCATTTGGCAGGATCTTTTCTTCCACAAAATCTGCCGCGTCACCGGAATAAAGCTGACGGATAGAATCTATGGACAATGAAACTGTCATGGTATCTAAGGAGAAATCAAAGGGGTCATCTTGCTTTGGCTTTCTCCAAAGTTTGTTTAACATGGTAGAAAGAATGTCGCCGCCAAAATACACAGCGATCACAAGCAGGTCAAAAACAGCAATCAGCTTGATAAATATAATCAGAACACTCATTTTTTTCGTTTCCTTTCTTTGAGCCAGCGTTCCATCTCACGATGGCAGATACCTACGCAGGGACTTCCATAACTCCCGCAACCATAGCAGGGGTGGTTGTGGGATAAAGAATGAGGACGGGAAGTTTCCTTCCCGCCCTCCGGCCTGCGTGTCATCATGCGTTCATAGGGACTGTCTGTGAAACGGGTCATTTCACACTGTCCTCATCATCTTCTTCTGTGCTGCCCCCGTCAGCGTCCGGCTCGTCCGACTCCTCATCCTCGGTTTCCCATTCCTCGGAATCCTCCTCGCCATAATCATAATCGTCCAGACTGTCATTGCCCTTGGTCTTAGGCTTGTTCTTAACGAGCTTCAAGTAGGCAAATACGCCACCGCCTCCCAGCAGAGCCAGCAAAAGGACTATCGCAGCCGGGTTCAATCCGGCAGGCGTCTCTTTTTCCGGCTCCGATGTTTCTGCCGGAGGTTCCGGTGCTTTGCCCGTACATTTACTCTTATCAGTTGCACAGACCGGGCAGGCCGTATTGACTGCCCCTGCTTCACATTTTGTCGTGCAGCTACACACAGCAGCCGGCTCCTCTTTGACATTTTCATCTTCCATCAATGCCATCAAATCTGCTTCATCCACCTGGTTCAGAAAGTGAACAGCAGTCTTTTTATCCTCATTCGCCCTGTCGATCAGGATGTAAAAGTAATTTCCAGCTTTGGTCGTAACAGTAATAAGCTGCTTATTGCCTCCAAAATCATCCACCAGTGCCGCATTCCCCTCCGGTGTAAGTGCCGGTGCTGGTTCTGTTTCTTCCACAATCACGTTGCTATCATTGGTAGAATCCTCTGCCGGTGCCGCCGGAGCCTGTTCTGACCCCTGTGCAAAAGCAGGGATCGTAAAGCCAAATGCTACAACCATTGTCAGGCAAAAGGCGGAAAGTGTTCGGAGCAATCGTTTATTCCTCATAGCTGTTTTCCTCCTGTTCGTTATTGTCATCAGCCAAACTGCCGGGAATTGTGCCACCGGACAGCATGGCGCTCAACTGGGTCGGGGTCATACGCAGGGCGCGCACCATCTGGACGATCTCCAGATTTTCTGCCTCGGTTTTCTGTGCTTCCAGCGCCTTGAGCTTTTCCTGATACTCTGCGATCTTCTCGCGGACCTTTGTAATCTCCTGGTCAATGCGCTCAATTTTGTTCTTTGCCATCGTCTATCACTCCTTCTTAAAAATCTCTGTTACCAGTTCATCAGGCCGTAGCCCTTAATGCTTTGATAATTCAGGTCATAACTTTTAATCTTGCAGGCATCGCCGGAATTTCCCTCCACGGTATAAACACGGCTGCCATCCGTACCGATCACGATACCTACATGGTCTGCTGTCCCATCCAAATCCCAGTCAAAGAAAATTGCATCTCCGGGAGCCAGATTGTTATAGCCTCTTGCACCCCATTGTCCATGGGACTGGAACCACGGAACGCCCTGCCACTCACAGCCTGCAAAGCGCGGTTCACTTTTTCCTGCCTGGTTATAGCACCAGGATACGAAGCAGGCACACCATTCCACGCGGGAGTCAAAGCCGTACCAGCTCCAGTAGGGATAACCGCCCACATTGCCCACCTGACGCTTGGCCAGTTCCACCAGCTGAGGATTGCCGGGGCGGGTACCGTTAATGAACTGCACACCGGACAGATCTTCCGAGCCGCTGGTATCAGGGGAGCCGCCGCCAAACAACAGCGGCTTATTGCCCATGGTCTGCCGGTAAACCTGATACATTTTCATCTGCTCCGGGGTCAGAAGTTCCGACACCACAGCGGAAATGGGCTTGCTGGTGAGTTTCACATTCAAAATGTAATACTCATAGGGAACTTCTTCTGAGGTGGTCTCACCGGTCTCCGGGTCGGTGGAGGTCTCCGTGCGGTAGCGAATCTCCACTTCCTCAGTAAGCGTCAGCTGATACTGTGCTGCAAACACACGCGCCAGCTCTGCCTGAGCGCTCTGCCGGGTGTAGCCTTGCAAGACGGCAGAGAGAAATGCTGCCAGCTCATGAGGGTCATGGCCGATCATACCAAGGTCATAGCGATACTCGTCATACCCTGGGTGACTGCTTTCAATGTTGTCGATTTCCTCCTGCAACTGGGCTTCTCTGGCTGCATAATCTGCCTCCACCGCCAGCATTTCCGGGTCATCCGACGGATAGGTGGTGCCGGAGAGAACGGAACCGATGCTCTGCGCCATCATGGAGCAGGAGGACATGGTATTCATCAGCAGACAAACGATGAGAAACAACGCCCCTGCGATCAGGAAACCTTTCTTGTGTCGCATAACGAATGCCCCTGCCTGCTGTGCCTTTTCCTTTACCGTCCTTGCGGCTTTTCCGGTTTTGGATGCAGCCTGGGCGGTATTTCCGGCAGTCTGACCGGCATGTTTGGCGGCGGCATACTGCTTTTTGATGGCCTGCTTTTGCTGCCAGCGGGAAAGTGGATTGCTGGCAAACTGGGGATTTTCCTGCAAAGATTTCTGGTACAGAACATTTACATTTGCCTTTTCCAGTTGGCGCTCTGCCTGTGCTGCTTTGCGGTACGGCTTCAGCTTGTGGCTGCGATAGCCCTCCCGCACCAGATAAGCGCCGGTCTCCACCGCTTCCTCGGACTTGTGGGCGCTTTCCACGCCCACATTGTCCTGTTCTGTTTCCCGGATCTCTTTGTGGAGCTTGCCCGCAACCAGATGGACGGGAGCTTCCTTGACCCCTTGAGAAAGTTTGGAGGGTGGCTTTTTCTTGTCCTCAAAGGTCAGCTTCGAGGTCTTTTTTCCGGTATCCGGGTCGATGACCGTCTGCCTGACCTTTTTCTTTGGGATATTGGCCTGCGCCATATCTGCTCTGGCCGCAGCTTTCTCCGCTTTACGGATCGGCTTTTCCAGTGCAGGGTCAGACCGTTCCTCATCAGTAAAGCGCAGGCGCGGCTCCTTATTCAAACCATTCTCCCAGCATGAGGGAGGACATCATGTAGTGCAGCTCTGCATAAATGGCCATTCCCACAGGATCGTTGAACATACAACCGGACAGGTAGGCGTAAAACTGTGCCACCACATCGGACAGGATTTTCGCTTCGGTTCCTTCCAGAACCAGACCACCCATACCTTCCTTGGCACGGATGGTGCTCCAGACCTCTGCCAGACGGAGCAGCCCCACCTGACCGGTCTCATTCAGTTCGGCTGCCTGATCTGCCGCCGTGCGGCACTCACTTACCGCATCGGCCATGACCGTAAGCAGCTGGCTGCGCTGGGCATTTACCGCTCTGTCAAAAAACATCAACGGGTTTTGATTCAAAATGTTGGGGTTCATCATCATTCATCCTCCTTCTTTTTCAGTTCCTGGGGTTTGGTGGTCATAATGCGGTAAAGCTCGGTATTCTTCGGGAAGTGATCCACGAAAGGCAGGATCGTGGAACCATAGAACAGCAGGCCCTCACCCTCACCGGAGTGTGTCACATAGCTAAGCTGGTGCGTGGAAATGCCCAGCTGCTTTGCGAGAATCTGGCGGTCTCCGCCTGCCTGGTTGAGCATATACACGAAGTCCGAGTTTTCAAAGATGTTCTCCACCTCACGGCTGCTCAAAAGGTCTTTGACATTCTGGGTGATACCTGTCGGGATTCCGCCCCATTTTCTGAATCGCTTCCAGATTTCCACTGTATAGGCGGCGGTCTGTTCCTCCTTCAAAAGCAGGTGCATCTCGTCGATGTAGTAGCGGGTGGACTTGTGGGCAGCGCGGTTAATGGTAACGCGGTTCCACACCTGATCCTGTACCACCAGCATACCGATTTTCTTGAGCTGCTTGCCCAGTTCCTTGATGTCATAGCAGACAATGCGGTTGTTGATGTCCACATTGCTCTGGTGGTTGAACACATTGAGGGAGCCGGTTACATAGATTTCAAGGGCCGTAGCGATATACTGGGCTTCCTTTTCCTCCTGTTCCCGAAGCAGGTTATACAGATCCTCCAGTATGGGCATATTCTCCGGGCGCGGGTCATTGAGGTAAGTCTGATAGACCAGACGCACACAGCGGTCGATGATGGTTTTCTGCACCGGCTGCAAGCCCTCCTTACCGCCCACGATCAGCTCACACAAGCTGAGAATAAAGTCAGACTTGAGGGACAGCGGGCTTTCATCATCCGAGTAGTCCAGGTTCAGGTCCATCGGATTGATGTAGTTGGTGGAGGTAGGCGAGATCTTGATGACCTGCCCATGCAGACGCTCCACCAGAGGTGCATACTCCGCTTCCGGGTCACAAATGATAACATCATCACTGGTAAGCAAAAAGCAGTTTGCGATTTCTCGTTTTGCGCTGAAGGACTTACCGGAACCCGGCGTACCCAAAATCAAGCCGTTGGGGTTTTTCAGCAGCTTTCGATCCACCATGATGAGATTGTTGGACAGGGCGTTGATGCCGTAGTACAGAGCTTCTTTGCCGTTCTGGAATAATTCCTGTGTGGTGAACGGTACAAAGATGGCCGTAGAACTGGTGGTCAGTCCTCGCTGGATCTCGATCTGATTGAGTCCCAGGGGCAGACAGCTCATCAGCCCTTCTTCTTGCTGGAAGTCCAGCCTGGTCAGCTGACAGTTATACTTCTGGGCAATGGAGCCTGCCTGGAAAATGTTGTTGCCAAGCTGACGGGGATTGTCCGCTGTGTTCAGCACCAGAAAGGTCAAAAGGAACATTCTCTCGTTGCGGCTCTGCAAATCCTGCAAGAGTTTTTTCGCTTCACTGCCGTATGTGGCAAGGTCAGAGGGAATGATGTCCATGTCATATCCGGCGCGGACTGCTTTTTTCTGTTCCTCGATCTTACTGCGGTCAAGGTCGGTAATCTTGCGCTTTACCGTTTTGATGGCTTTCACCTGATCCACCGACTGAATGTGCATACTCACAATGAGCGAGCTTTCCATATCCAGAAAATCAGCCAGCAGACGGTCATTCAGCTCCGGTGCGAGAATCTGCAAAAAAGAAACAGCCCCGTATTTCTTGCCCATACGGAACTGCTTGCCGGTGCGGAACTCAAAGGAGCTTGGTGCAATAAAATCCTTTGTGGACAGACCGGAAGGAGCCAGCCAGTCCCATTCAAACTGAAACGGGAGTTGTTCATCCATGTGGAATACTGCATGAAGCTGAGAAAGCCTTTCTTTACCGTCCAGCGTTCTGGCAGCTACACCAAGACGCTTGAAGTTATTAAGTATATCGGTCTCAATACGCTCCAGACGGGGCTTGGCAGCTTTGATGCTGTCTGCGTCGATACCAAAAGTCAGGTATTTGGTCTTGATGAGACCGTTGTTACCTCTGGCCAGCTGATTTTGCAGCATTGTGGTGTATTCCTCGCGGATACTGTCAAAGGCATCCCTCTGGGGCGGGATGGAAATGGAGTTAGCAAAGGTCTCCTCCGATGCCGCAAGGTTCAAAAAAGACAGCTGGAAATGAATCGAGCTGTCAAAATAATTGAGGAAATCACACCAACCCTCAAAGATTGCCGTCTTATCTTCGTTTTGGGAGAGCTGATAGTTGATGTCCTGAAACTGAATGGTCTTTGTGTAGTGGCTGTCCGATATGCGGCAGATTCCGTCCGGCCACATCCGTTCATAAGGGATACTGTCCTGCGCAGATTTTCCTTTTTTGTCCGTGCGGTTGGCGCGGACAATGGCCGCTTCGATCTGCTTCTTATCGGCGCGGGACAGCTTTTTCTTTGTCTTTACCGGCTGCACAGTTTTTTCCTCGGTTTTCCCGAACATCCGATGCAGCCATTTTTTTATTGCGGTGAACAATGTCATACACCTCCTTATCGAGCATTTCCTGCCGCTTTAATACGGCATAAAAGTTATTGGTCTGGTAGGGACGCTGCTTGGGACGGATCACAGCTACTTTGAGAATGTTGCCCACGATCTTTTCCAGGGGCTGTCCATGCTTTTCGTACATAGCCATCATAAAGAATGGCAGCATAACCAGCATCATACACATAGCCGCTACACTGTTTCCGGTAGGTTTTCTGAGCAAAAAGAAAAGCGGTACGCCAATAAGCGCTCCCCCCGTGAAGCAGATAAGCTGCCGCTTGGTCAGATTGAACATGACCTTTGTTTTGACTTTTGTTAAGTCCTTGGGTACGGGTACATAAGCCAATGTGGAAACCTCCTTCCGTTTTAGTGCGCCTGAAAGACTGATTTGGCGAGACTGCCGGTTTTGAACAGCGTAAAACATAGCAGTACGGTGTAGCCCACGCAGCTCCAGATTGCCATGATGATGTCATCTTCCAGAGCGATGTTCTGCACCAGCACAGCATAAATTGCCACGCAGACGATAATGAGAAACGCCTGAAAGCCCAGCGCCAGCAGGGATCGGAGGTAATTCTGGCCCATACCGCCCCATTCTTTACCCATCATTGCAGCCATTGGAACGGGAGCCACCGAAGTCACAAGGTAGATTTCGATCATACGGCCATAAATAACGATAAAGATACAGATATATAACGCCCACATAGTAATGCCAATAAAGAGGGATTGGAACCACAGTCCGAACAGCGGTCCCAGATCCATTTCCATCAGCCTCGGTTCCAGATCGGTCATAACTGAGGAAATGTCAATGGACGCATCCGAATTGATAACCCCTGCCGCCTGCGCCACTACGCTCTGCGCCATATCAAAGACGCCCATCACGATATTCCATGTGTTTGTGACAATGAGGATGGCAGCGGCTGATTTGAACACCCACTTGAAAATCATCCAGGTGTCCACATCATGCAGGTTGTTCTTGTCTGCGATCATCTGGATCAGGTCTACGGTCATCACGATAGCCAGGATCACGCCTGCAATCGGCACCATGATGGAGTTGGACAGATTCTCAATCATGCTGAAAATATTGCCATTCCATCCCTGTGGGGTCTGGCCTACCTGTACGGATATATCCGCGACCTGCTGATTTACACTGTCAAACATCCCCGAAAGGTTGCTCATAATGCCGCCCACCAGCATTTCTTTCAGCCAATTTGTCAGGGCTTCAAGTAAGAAATCCATACGGTGTCAACCTCCTTTCCGCCGCCCCCGCAAAACTGCGGGAGCGGCAAGGATTTCATACGGAGACGCTTAGACAGAGAAAAGCCCGGAGAGCAGAGGTACAAGGACCATGCCTACCACGGCTACACCAGCACCGGCCATGAGCTGCTTCATGCCCTGGCTCTTGGCGCCGGGGTTGTCGTTGCCGTAACCTTCCAGCAGGTTGATAACGCCCCAGATACCGAGACCGGCACCGAGCGCGATAACGAGGGTCTGAAGAACGGTGATTGCCTGTTCAAAAAATGCCATATAGTTTGTTAGCCGGAATCTGATTAAAAAATAGGTTTGTCATGTTTCATAGGCATACAAAAGCCGGAACAATCTGCCGCCCGGTTTCCGGGGGCATGATTCCGGCTGTCCTCCTTTTTCATTATTTTTTCTCGCGATTGTCCGCTTTGTACGCCAATGGCCCATAGAGGGCAAGTGCGGCGAATAGATAAGATCACTCCCTTCTAAAGCGGAACGAAATTAAGCGCCCTTTGTGTCTACTTCATATACATCGCAGACCTCATTGGGCTTGAGTTTCAGCCTTGCAGACAAGAATGCTTCAATGTCAAAAGCGTTCTTATCATCCGCGTCGGCAGTGTACTTGAAATTGGGGTGCTTGGTGATGTCGTACTTATCCGAAAGGAAAGGACGCACACCGCGCAGCTGGAGGATACACTTGCCTCCATCCATAACAGCAAGCTCATCCTGGCTCATCAGCTCTTTCCCCAATTTTTGATAGTTGAGTGAATGGGAGGTTTCCCTCCCACGGCTCTCTCCGGTGTTGTAGGTGTCGATGGTTTCCTTTCCCAGCACGGCAGCCAACTCTTTGAGGGTAGTCGGCTCTTTACCGCCCAGGAAGATGGATGTATCCATGTTACCGATGATGGTATCTGCGTTATCCTTATAGATCGCCTTGAGCTGACTCTGTGCCTGCAACACCAGACAGGCAGAGATCTCACGGCTTCGGATGGTGGCCACCAGCTTTTCCAGTTTCGGAATCTGCCCGATGTTAGCACACTCATCAATCAAACAGCGCACATGGACTGGGAGCCTGCCGCCATACACATCGTCGGCTTTTTCGCAGAGCAGATTGAAAAGCTGGGTATAACACATGGAGATCAGGAAGTTAAAGCTGTCATCCGTATCACTCATAATGAGGAACAGAGCAGTTTTCCTGTCTCCCAGAGTATCCAGCTCCAGCTCATCATAAGCCGTGACCTCACGCAACTCTGCAATGTCGAACACGGCAAGGCGAGCGCCGCAGGAAATCAAAATCGACTTGGCTGTTTTTCCAGCGGCCAGCTTATATTTCTTATACTGGCGCACCGCAAAGTGGTTTGGCTTCTCGGCTTCCAGTGCATCAAACATCAGGTCTACGGGGTTTTTGAACTCCTCGTCATCCTCACGGACTTCCATGGCGTTGATGAACTCAATGAGGGTGGAGAAGTTTTGTTCCTCCACCGGAGCCTCATAATGGATATAGCCAATAAGCGCACAGTACAACAAGGTTTCTGCTTTTACCCAGAAATCGTCTCCGGCCTTGCCTTCGCCTTTGGTATTGGCGATCAGCGTTGTTACCAGCTTCAAGATGTCCTTTTCGCTATGGATATAGGCGAAAGGGTTATAGTGCATGGACTTCTTGAAGTTGATGGTATTTAGGACCTTGATTCGGTACGGCTCATAAATGACCTTGCCGTGCTTATCCTTCATAGGCTTTCCGTCTTTCCCCAGCTTGGGTGCGCCCCTTTGGAGCATTTTTCCGCACTCCACCAAAATGGTTCCCTTCGGGTCTGTGACCACATAGGAACTGTGCATCTGCATCAGATTCGGTTTGAGCCAGAAGCGGGTCTTACCGGAACCGGAGCCGCCAATCACCAGCACATTTTTGTTTCTGGCGGTCTTTGGGTCCTTGGGGCGGCTGTTCATTGTCAGGCTCTCCGTTTTCGTCAGAATCACATTGTTCTGGAATACCGGGTCGATGTAGGGTGCAATGTCCTCATGGGTTCCCCAACGGGCGGAACCGTATTCCATGCCGTGCCTGTACTTCTTGGCGTTCTTACTTTTCAGGTACACAGCAAGCCGCAGGCCGCCGCCGCAGCACAGGCCCACCAGCAGGTCCAGCGGGTGCAGGCTGGGCCACCAGCTGGCCAGCGCCACCGGCAGCATGGAGAAGAACGAGAGCATTTTTGCCGAAGCGTCCGCACCCACGGCCATCCGCCACGCTTCACCGAAGTTGGTGGAGAAAAGCCCCATCAGGATATACGGCAGATTCAGCAAAATGAGCTTTTTGATGTTCAGCTGCTTTTTCATCGTTCCAGCTCCTTCCGCTTGTTCCGGTCCACGACGGCGTGTTTTACCAGTTCTTTGAACTGGCTCAGCTTTGCCAGCACGGACGGGCGCTCGGATTTCTCCGCCTTCCTGACCTTTTTCCCGGTGTACTCGGTAAAAGCAGCGGTCAGGGCATCCGCGTCCCGACCCTTGAAAAAGATCAGGTACTTGGGTGGGGAGCTGCTGCGGTCCTTCTTCACCGCATAGTCCACGCCGTATTTCCGCGCGATCTTCTCAAACTCCTTGATGGAGGGGTCGGTGATCTCGATGTTGGAAACGCCCTGATTCTGGCCGATCAGCTGTTTCACCGTCTGCTTGCCGTGGGGAATCACGGGGGTATCCCGGCTTTTCTGCTTTTGCAGCTTCTTTTCCTTGCGGTGGGCAAGGTACTTGGTGATGGCGGCTTTCATCAACCGCCCGGTAAACTTTGTTCCGCTGACTACCAGCGTCAAAGTCCTGTTTTCCACTTCCTCCTGCATAGGTCATCGCCTCCTTTCCACGGATTTTGCAGGGGTGGCGCTTGATACTAAGGCGGGACCACCAGCCGCCGCAGCAGGTATTTCAGCATGGCAGGCTCCTTTCAGCGCAGCTGGTCGGAGCGTTCATAGTACAGATGGCCCTGGCGCACTTTGGCATGGCTGAGAATCTTGATGTGGCCCTTTTCCTGGTTCTCCAGGCTTTTCTGGTATCCGGCCTCCGTCAGAAACAGGCGGGTTCGTTCACCTCTCCAGCCCACCGGGGAATCGTCGGTCAGCACATCGAAGATAATCATGTGCCGGGTGTCCTCGGCAAACCGCTCCAAATCCATGTACTCATGGCCGTGGTAGTTCTGCGCCCCGGCTTTGAGGCGCATTTCCTCCATCAGCTGGCCCACGGTCTTACGCTCAGGCATGGCGTGCACCTCCTTTCCCGCGTCCCTGGCCCTTCACGGCCAGGATACCGTCCAGGGTGGTGGCGGTGATCCGCAGGCGCTCGGCGGTGGCAATGTCATTCTTCACGGTCTCGTCGATGCCGTGGCCGCAGGCCACCAGCACATGGGACCGGCGCAGGTAGTCCCGCGCCATATCCAGCCCGTCCTTGTGTTCCTGGGGAATCTCGTCTTTGAGGAAGGTAGGCAGGAACAGCACCGGGCAGATGGGCGAATACCCGGCATCGTACACCTGACGGCAGTAGGCCGCAGCGTTCTCGGCGTTCTCATACTGGCTGTTGCTCCAGGGAGCCGTAATGTAGGCAAGAGGTCGTTTCATGGCAAAATCCTTTCTCCCGGTGTTTTCGGGCAGCAGAAAAGCGGCTGTTTACCAGCCGCCTGCGTACATATCGTGGTTAACTTGTGCGGTGTAGTGGTTGCTGATCGTGGTCGGCGCATTAAACAGCACCGCAAGCAGATACTGCTTCATATTGCGGATTTCGGTGGTATTGTTCCGCAGGCATTCCATGACAAACTCGATGTGGGAGCAATCCAGCTTCAAAAAACGGGAGCGGACCACCTCATGGGGGAAGTCGCTGCCAGCGATCCGGGTGGTTTTCCGCTTGGCGCAGACGGTCTCCACCATCAGCTCCACAATCTCGTCCAGGTCCTCCCGATAGGTGGTAAACTCCCGGCACAGGTGGTCATACTCGATGTTCTCCAAAATCAAATCCCGATAACTTTCCATCTCTGAGACAGACATCGCATCCCTTCCTTTCCGTTCCGGCAGCTGTGCTGCCGCTGGCTCCCGGAAGGGAATAGAATCGGTACTTGATCCATAAGTAATTGTTTTTTCTGTATTTGATTTCTCTATATTTAATTCTGCGGGCTTTTCCGTATCCGGTTTTACCATATCCGGGTTTTCCGTATCTGGTGAAGCCATATCCGGCTGGGGCGTATCCGGGTTCTTCGGCTGTGGCTGCTCATATATGACATACTCCGTATCACTGATGCGTCCCTGGCGGTCACGCAGTTTGTGCCGCACAATGTAACCGGCAGCCTCCAATTCCCGCAACGCGGTGCCTATGGCATCCACGCCCTCCTTACAAATCTTTGCAAGACCACGGGTGGTGTAATTCCAGTCCTCTGGCAAAGACAGCATCA
>ERZ809276.75-NODE-75-length-36192-cov-8.172898_pt1 | contig 36192 bp, 26 predicted proteins | sample MGYA00520512_ERZ809276 | MGnify/ENA primary metagenome ERZ809276 (study PRJEB31576, sample SAMEA3212661) | Homo sapiens | biome: human-gut; feature: human gut; material: fecal | place: Sweden | collected 2012 ...
ACTGTCGGGTTGGATCTCGTCCTGATGCTGCCTGCTGTCTTTCTGTTTGTCTTCCTCGAAGATTATCTGCAACCGGTTCTCAACCCCGGCAGTTCTCCTCTGATGGGTTTGTGGTATTATGTCATACTGGGAATTTCGTTTCTGGTGGTCATGTATCTTGTAGCCGTACAACAGTATCGATACACCTATACGAGTGTCTATGCAGAGAGCGCCATCCGGCGAATCTCGCTGGCCGAGAAACTGCGCAAACTTCCATTGGCCTTTTTCGGCGAGAAAGATCTTTCTGATCTGACAGCCACAATCATGGACGACTGTACCGATCTTGAACACACTTTTTCCCATGCAGTGCCGCAGCTTATCGCCTCGTTGATTTGCCTGGTGCTTGTTGCCGCCGGCATGTCTGTTTATGACTGGCGATTGTCCCTGGCGCTTTTCTGGGTAGTCCCCGTAGCACTGGCTATCGTCCTGCTGGCGAAACGGGTTCTACATCGGAACAATCGCAAAGCCTACTTCACCCGGCGGGATGTCAGCGAACAGATTCAGGAGGGGCTGGATGCAATCTGTGAAATCAAGGCCTGCAATCGTGAAGCGGAATTTTTGCGAGAACTCAACGAACGGATTGATACGAATGAGCGGGTTCAGACCCGCGGTGAGTTGTTGATCGGAGTTTTGGTAAATGGGGCACAGAGCCTTCTGAAGCTCGGCTCTGCGAGTGTCATCCTGGTTGGGGCTGGACTGCTTGGGGCTCAAGAGACGGATTTGCTTACCTACCTTCTCTTTCTGGTCGTAGGATTCCGAGTCTATGCCCCGGTCAATGAGGTGTTAAACAATCTGGCAGCGCTCTTTTACCTCGATGTGCGCATCGACCGCATGAACGAGATGGAAGCGATGCCCATACAGCAGGGACGGACAGACTTTCACCCGAAGAATTTTGATATTGAATTCGACGACGTGGACTTTTCCTACGAATCGGGGAAACCGATCTTGAAGCAAGTGTCGTTTACGGCCCGCCAAGGAGAGATCACGGCATTGGTCGGACCTTCGGGCGGAGGCAAGAGCACCGCAGCCAAACTCGCCGCTCGTTTTTGGGATATTCAGCACGGCACAATCCGTCTGGGAGGAGAGAATATAAGCGGGATCGACCCTGAAACCCTGCTGAAGAACTACTCGGTCGTTTTTCAGGATGTCGTGTTGTTCAATGCTTCGATTCGAGACAATATCCGCATCGGAAGACAGAACGCATCGGAAGAAGAAATCCTGCGGGCTGCACGTCTGGCCTGCTGCGACGAATTCGTCCGACGAATGCCGCAAGGTTACGATACGGTAATCGGTGAAAATGGAGAAACGCTGTCCGGCGGAGAACGACAACGCATATCAATCGCCCGAGCTTTACTCAAAGATGCTCCAATTGTGCTGTTGGATGAGGCTACGGCCTCACTCGATGCAGAGAATGAAACAAAAATTCAAGCGGGAATATCTGAGTTAATTCGCAACAAGACCGTACTGGTTATTGCTCACCGCATGCGGACCGTAATCCATGCCGACCGGATTGTGGTTATGGACAACGGTCATATTGCGGAATCCGGGTCTCCCGATGATTTACTGCAGCAAAATGGGATCTTTGCCCGGATGGTCAACACACAACAAGGTAAATAATCTTAATGTGATAATCTTGTCAACATGATCTTGTAATTGACTGTTTGAAAAAGCTCTACACCAAAACATATGGTTCAGATTGCGCATTAACAATACCTAATATACATCAAGAACAGGCTATAATAAATCATAAAAAGTAGGTATTGCCCGACCACAACAACTCCAGTAATTTTGCCCGGAAAACAAAAGTATCAAACGATATGAAAATCAAATCTGTACTTATGATGTTATCCGCCGCAGTCTTTATGATGGCGTGTGACAAGGATGAAAACGGTTCGAAAACGGTCGACTTTGCAGGCAGCTACAACGGCTATACGCTGGCCAGCTGCAACTATTTCCAAAACATGATCTCACCGGACGAAACCGTCGTCATCACGAAAAATACGGACGGCTCCGCCTCCGTATCGTTCACCTCCGCCACGTGGGGTACATTCACCATCACCGATGCACAGGCGAGTATAAGCGGAAACGTCTGCTCCCTTTCGGGCAGCGGGCAGACGCAGATGGGCATGGGTGGAAGCACCTCGGCCTACGACTGTACTTTCACGGCCGAGATCAAGTCACAGACCGATGCCCGGATGGAGTTTTCGATACCGGCCGTCATGGGCGGCATGACCCTTACGTTCCAGACGGGCGACGCCCCGGCCGACCTGCTGCTGGCCGGAACCTACGAAGGATATACGGATGCCGACTGTGCGATGTTCCAGGATCGTTATACCGATGGCGAAAGCGTAAAACTGACGGCCAACGGCGACGGCAGCGTGAAGGTTGTCTTCGAATCCGCCTCGTGGGGAACCTTTACCGTTGAGTCGGCTACTGCGACTAAGGAGGGCGAAGAGTACGTCTTTACGGGCAGCGGCAGCGTGGCCATGGGAATGGGTGACTCGACCAGCAACTACGACTTCACGCTCCTTGGCCGCACAAATGCCGCCAAGGACGACTTCTCGATTGCGTTCAACGTACCGGCCGTCATGGGCGGACTGACCATCACGCTGCTGCCGGGAACGGCTCCCGCCACGGAAGAGTAACTCTACGGAAAAAGCGAGATTGGCCATGAACTGCAAACAGGCTGGGCTGTTCTTGTCGGGAGCGACACTGCTGCTGTTGCTCCCGGCCTGCAACGGCATCTTCGAGGGTATTTATGATATGCCCACATCCGAGACCGGGAACGAATATGGGTTTATCCTCATCGATGAAGAGGCCCGTACGGGACGGATCTATATCGACGCCACGGATTACACCGAATGGCATTATGTCGATCTGCAAGGCAAACAGGTGACAACGACACCGGTGGGTGACGCGGCTCCCGAAACGTGGGATTTTGCCGTACACCGATACGACACGAAGACCAACGGCGGCACCGTCTGGGAAAGCCAGGCAGGGTCTTTCGATGCGCTTCCCGCTCTGGAATCGGTTTCCGAAGAACAGTGGGTGGCCGATGAATGGACCACCGACCGCATCACAATCGACATGTCACAGATGATGGACGGAATCATCCTCTATGCCGAGGATTATTGGAACCCCACTCTTTCGCGCTGGCTCAATGTAGACACCTCGACCATGCCGCCGATCTACACCCTTTCGGGGAAGATCTATCTGCTTCGTCTGAAGGACGGTACCTGTGCGGCCCTGCGCCTCGCAAACTTCATGAACGACGCCGCCGTAAAGGGTTACATGACCATTGACTACCTCTATCCCGTTGAATAAGGATGAAACTGCTGGTACTATCTCTTTTCGGATTGCTGTTTACGCTGCAGACGCAGGCCCAATACAAAATATCCGGCACGGTTTCGGATGTTGCGGGGCAGCCGCTCGCCGGGGCCGTCGTTACCGTGAAGGAGCAGCCGTCGCTCGGTACCGTGGCCGACACGGAGGGACACTATGAAATTACGCTTCCAGGCAAAGAGACGTATACGCTTTGCGCCTCGTTTGTCGGGTACGAACCGGTCAGCGAAAAGATCGCTGCCGGCCAGACCGGGCCCGTGAATTTCAGGCTTGCGGAGCGCTCCACGATGATGGATCAGGTGGTGGTGACGGCCACACGCACCCCGAAACTGTTGAAGGATGTCCCGATTGTCACCCGTGTCATCTCCGAGGCCGATATCAAACAGGTCGATGCGACGCATGTCGGCGACCTGCTGCAAAGCGAACTGCCGGGTATCGAGTTCTCCTATTCGATGAACCAGCAGGTGTCGCTCAATATGTCGGGATTCGGCGGCAATTCGGTGCTGTTTCTCGTCGATGGCGAGCGGCTGGCGGGCGAAACGCTCGACAACGTCGATTACAGCCGGCTGAACATGGACAACGTCGGCCGCATCGAGATTGTCAAAGGGGCCGTCTCGTCGCTCTACGGGTCGAATGCCATCGGCGGCGTGGTGAACATCATCAGCCGCGAGTCGCGGGAGCCGTGGTCGGTCAATCTAAACGGCCGTTACGGAGCCCACAACGAGCAGCGTTACGGAGGCTCGGTGGGGTTCAATCAGGGCCGGTTCAATTCGATGACCAACGTGCAGTACACTTCGATCGACGCCATCGACCTCTCGAAGGGAACCGACAACGCGGAGGTGGGCGATTACAGCACCATCTACGGACACACGGCGCTCAATATCAAGGAGCGGCTCGTCGTCACGGCGACCGAAGGCTTGAAGTTCACGGCCCGGGCGGGATATTTCTTCCGCGAGCGCGACGCCTCGGAGAGCATCAAGGACCGCTACCGCAGCTTCTCGGGCGGACTGAAGGGCAACTGGGCGATTTCGCCGTCCGATGATCTGGAACTCTCCTATGCCTTTGACCAGTACGACAAGAGCGACTATCTGGTTCCCACGTCGCGAGACGTGCGCGATTACAGCAACGTGCAGCACACCCTGCGTACGCTCTACAACCATACGTTCTCCGGGAAACACATCCTCACCGTCGGCGGCGACTACATGCGTGACTACCTGATGTCCTACCAGTTTACGGACAACGGCAGCCATACGCAGCATACGGCCGATGCCTTCGCACAGTTCGACTGGAACCCGCACCGGAGATTCAACCTCATTGCGGGCCTGCGCTTCGACCATTTTTCGGCGGCAAATCTTTCGCACCTTTCGCCAATACTCGGCGTGATGTATAAGGTTGCAAACTGTTCGCTTCGGGCATCATACGCAGGCGGATTCCGCGCCCCGACCCTCAAGGAGATGTACATGGATTTCTATATGGGCAACATCTTCATGATCTACGGAAATCCGGAATTAAAAGCCGAGACGAGCCACAACTTTTCGCTCTCGGCCGAATACATGGCAGGGCAGCACAGTTTCACCGTAACGGGATTCTACAATCTGGTGGACAACCGCATCACCACGGTCTGGAACCAGGAGCTTGATGGGCAGGTCTACACGAACATGTCGCCCCTGCAGGTGGCCGGAGCCGAGGCCAATGCGTCGGGACGATATGCGTGCGGCATCTCGTGGCGCGTGTCGTATGCCTACACGCGCGAGATGATCGAGCGGGGAGAGCCGCTGCTCTCCTCGACCCGTCCCCATGCGGCCACGGCGCGCCTGGCCTATGACAAACAGTGGAAGAACTACGGTCTTAACGTGTCGCTGTCGGGACGCTGGCTGTCGCGTGTCACGTGCGACGTCTACACCGAGCTGACCTCCTACGAAGAGACCGTGCGGCAGACCTATCCGGGCTATACGATCTGGAAACTGAGCCTCACGCAGCATCTGTGGCGCGGGATGGATCTGACGCTGGCTGTGGACAACCTTTTCAACTACCGTCCCGACTACTATTACAGCAATTCGCCCACGACCGTCGGTACTACCTGCTCGGTGGGTCTTTCGCTGAATCTCGAACAATTTTTCAAGCGTAAATAAAGGATGAAACAGAAGATACCAATGATCTGGGCAGGCGTGATCCTGCTTGCCGTCGTATTGGGCGTTGTGGCGTGGAACCGTTGGTTCTCGGCCACACGCATCGCTTTTGTAAATTACCAGGCTACGACCCTCGGCCAGATTGCCCGGTCCAATGACCATGCGCGGATCCGTCTTGCCTCGGTCGAACCGTCGGAGTTTGACCGTTTGGGGCATTACGACGTGGTGCTGATGAACGGCATGGGGCTCCGCATCACAGCCGAGGAGCGGGCCGCACTCCAACGGGCCGCCGACCGCGGGCTTACCGTCATCACGACCATGGCCACCAACCCGGCCAATGAGATCATCTCGGCGGACTCCGCGACGCTGGCTGCCGTCAAGGGCTACCTCAGCGGCGGCGGCCGAAAGAACTACCGCAACCTGCTCGTCACCCTTCGCCGCACGGTCGACGGCAAACGGTTCGACACGGAGGAACCCGAACCGCCCGTCGTACGCGACCTGCGGCAGTTTTACCACGCCGATCCGTCGGATCCCGAGGCGGAGGAGCTGGATTTCGACAGCGTGGAGGCCTACGAGGCCTTCCTCGCGCGGCACGGCCTGCTGAAAGCGGATGCTCCGCGGGTGATCGTGACGGGACAGATGGGTGAACCGGCTGAACTGATCGCCCGGCTCGAGGAGACCGGCAACGCGGTCTATCCTCTCCGTAACCTGTCGGCGGCGATTCAGAGCGGACAAGCCGATTCGATCCGTCCGTCGGCCGTCATCAACATGGCCCACGGACGCCTGGGCGATGCCATTGTGGAGTACTTGACGCGCCAGAACATTCCGCTCTTCTCGCCGCTGAACGTCAACCGGATGGTCGACGAATGGGAGGCCGACAAGATGGGCATGAATGGCGGTTTCCTGTCGCAGAGTGTTGTGATGCCCGAGATCGACGGGGCGATTCGCTCCCAGGTGTTGTTCGGACATCGCCTCGACGGCGAGGGGCTCCAGCAGGTTCATGCCATTCCCGAGCGGCTGGAACGGTTCGTCGAGACGGTGAACCGCCATATTGCCCTGCAACGCACACCCAACAGCGAAAAGCGCATAGCGATCTACTACTACAAGGGCCCCGGGCAGAATGCCCTGACGGCCTCGGGTATGGAGGTCACGCCATCGCTCTACAACCTGCTCGTGCGACTTCGCAGCGAGGGCTACCGCGTGGAGCATCTCCCCTCGACGCCCGAGGGGTTGGCAGCCCTCATCCAGCAACAGGGGGCCGTTTTCAACGACTATGCCCACGGAGCCAAGGCCGAATTTCTGAAAAAGGGCCAACCGGCGCTCATCTCCTCCGAAGAGTACGCCTCCTGGACCGCTGAAGCAATACCTGCGGAGCGAATGGAGGAGGTGGTTGCACTCGACGGCCCGTTCCCGGGCCACTACCTCTCCGACGACGAGGGACGGCTGGCGCTGCCGCGCATCGAGCTGGGCAACATCGTGCTGCTGCCGCAGCTGGCCGCCGGGGCGGGCGACGACGACTTCGCCATTGTCCACGGCACAGACGCCGCACCTCCCCACGCCTACATTGCCTCCTATCTTTGGGCCCGCTATGCCTTCCGAGCCGACGCAATTGTCCATTTCGGCACACACGGCAGCCTGGAGTTCACTCCCCGCAAGCAGGTGGCCCTGAGCCGCAACGACTGGCCCGACGCACTGGTCGGTCCGACGCCGCACCTCTATGTCTATTCGATTGGGAACGTCGGCGAGGGCATCATTGCCAAACGCCGTGCCTATGCCACGCTGCAGTCGTATCTGACCCCTCCCTTCATGGAGAGCGGCGTGCGCGGCATCTACCGCGATCTGAACGCGGCAATCCAGGCCTACAACGATCGGCTCTACGCCGACGGGCAGCCCGATACGCGGGCCGCGGCACTGCGCGTCAAACGGCTGACCGTCGAACTGGGCATCCACCGCGAGCTGCGGCTCGATTCGCTGCTGACCGAACCCTATACCGAGGCCGAGATCGCCCGCATCGAGACGTTTGCCGAAGAGCTTGCCGCGGAGAAGATCACCGGCGAACTCTACACGATGGGCCGCCCCTACTCGCCGGAACGCATCCGCAGCAGCCTCTTTGCCATGACCACCGAGCCAATCGCCTATTCACTGCTGGCGCTCGACCGGTTCCGCGGCCGGGCCGGCGCCGACCTTGAAAAACACCGTACGCTCTTCACGCGCCGCTACCTCAATCCGGCCCGCGAACTGGTCGGACGCCTTTTGAGCGGGACGCAGCAGCCGACCGATGCTTTTATCTGCTCGACGGCGGGCATCTCGACTGCAGAACTGGAAAAGGCCCATGAGATTCAGCGGTCGCTCTCCGCTCCGCAGGACATGATGGCCCGCATGATGGCGATGGCTTCGTCGGGTTCATCGATGCAGCATCCGGCCGGTACTTCCAAGTCGGGCAAAGGGGCCTCGAAACACCCCTCGTGGATCCCGAAAGTGGGCAAACACCCCGCAAACGCCGGACCGTCGGAGGAGAAGAAACCCGCAGCCATGCCGGCCGATGCGATGGCTGCCATGATGGGCCTCGGCAAGGAGTACACAAAGGAGGAGCGCGAGTTTGCCCGGGTGGTGACCGAACTCGAACGCGCGATCCGCAACGTCGGCAACTACCGACACGCGCTTGAAGAGAGCCCCGAGGCAGAACTTTCGTCGCTCACCAACGCCCTGAACGGCGGTTATACGGCCCCCTCGCCGGGCGGTGACCCCATTGCCAACCCCAATACGTTGCCCACGGGCCGCAACCTCTACGCCGTGAACGCCGAGGCCACGCCGAGCGCGCAGGCTTGGGAGCGCGGCAAGGAGTTGGCTGACGAGACGATCCGCATGTACCGCGAACGTCACCACGACTCGCTACCCCGCAAGGTGAGCTACACGCTCTGGAGTGGCGAGTTCATCGAGACCGAAGGGGCAACACTCGCGCAGGTGCTCTACATGCTGGGCGTGGAGCCCGTCCGCGATGTCTTCGGACGGGTGAGCGACCTGCGGCTCATCCCCTCCGAGGAGTTGGGGCGTCCGCGCATCGATGTCGTCGTACAGACCAGCGGCCAGCTGCGCGACCTGGCGGCTTCGCGGCTGTTCCTCATCTCGCGGGCCGTCGAGATGGCCGCCGCAGCAAAGGACGACAGCTATGAGAACTTCGTGACCCGGGGCGTTGTCGATGCCGAGCAGACGCTCATCGACAAGGGACTTTCGCCACGGGAGGCGCGCGAGATCTCGACCCGCCGGGTCTTCGGCGGCGTCAACGGCAACTATGGCACGGGCATTACCGGTATGGTGCAGAGTGGCGACCGTTGGGAAAACTCCTCGGAGATCGCAGCGGTTTACCTGCAGAACATGGGGGCCTATTACGGCAGCGAGCAGGCTTGGGAGCAGGTACAGCAATATGCCCTGGAGGCAGCCCTGGTCAACACCGATGCCGTCGTGCAGCCGCGCCAAAGCAATACGTGGGGAGCGCTGAGCCTCGACCACGTCTACGAATTCATGGGCGGCATGAACCTTGCCGTGCGCAACGTCACGGGCCGGGAGCCCGATGCCTACCTGAGCGACTACCGTAACCGCAACCGCGTGCGCATGCAGGAGCTCAAGGAGGCAATCGGCGTCGAGAGTCGCACGACGATCTTCAATCCGAGCTATATCCGCGAGAAGATGCAGGGCGGGGCGAGTGCCGCCGCGGGCTTTGCCGCGGTGGTGCAGAACACCTACGGCTGGAACGTCATGAAGCCCGACGTGGTGGACAACGAGCTCTGGGACGAGATCTACGATGTCTACGTGCAGGACAAGTTCGGCATGGGGCTCCGCGGCTATTTCGAGCAGCAGAATCCCGCCGCGCTGGAGGAGATCTCGGCCGTGATGCTCGAAACGGCCCGCAAGGGGATGTGGCACGCCTCGGACGAGCAGCTCGCGACGCTCGCCGCCCTCCACACCGAACTGGTCGACAAGCACGGCCCCTCGTGCTCGGGATTTGTCTGCGACAACGCCAAACTGCGCGACTTCATCGCCTTGAAGAGTGCGCCCGAGGCTGCCCGGAACTACCAGCGGCAGATCCGCGAGGTGCGCGAGGTTTCGCTCGACACGAATGCCGGCACGGTGCTCAAACGCGAGGAGTTCACCGCCTCCGACCGCACGACCACGCTGGTCAGCAACACCGTTGTCGCCGTGCTCGTCATCGGCCTCATCGCGGTGCTGGTTCTTGTGGTTCGCCGCCGGCGCAAAAAGATGGAAGAGTAATGGACACCGTCGTATTGGTCATGATGATTGTGGTCTGCTTCAACTACCTGTTGAAGCAGACCTGGCGCAAGCCCCGGTTTGTAGCCCTTTCGGCCGTTGTCTGCGCCCTGTTCGTCGGACTGGCGTGGCCCTGGGCCATCGAGCAGTCGAAAAACCAGATTGCGGACTGGCTCGCCGACTCCGCGCTGATGCTCGACCTGGCGGTTCTCCTCACGCTGGAGGTCGCCTTGCAGATGACCTTCTGTGTCGTTGCGGCACACATCCACACGGCGGGGCGCGTAAAACCCTCCGTCGTGCGGCTCTACCGCCTGCTGCGCTGGTTCCCGGGGCTGCTCATTTTCCCGGTGCTGTTCAGCCTGCTGGTTGCCGCCATCTTCTCGCTTCCCGGGATGTCGTTTCCGTTGGTCGCCTGGTCGCTGGCCGCAATTGTGGCAGTCGCGATTCCTCTGGGGCGGTGGGCGTTGAAGCGCCTCCTGCCCGAAAAGGAGATCCGCCTCGAACTGCTCTTCCTCACCAATGCACTGATTGCCCTCCTGGGAATCATCGCCACGGTCAACGGCCGCACGGCTGTCGCCGGGGTCACGGCCGTCGACTGGCCCGCGCTGGGCGGCGTGACGGCCTTCGTCGCAGCGGGATTGTTGCTCGGCATGGCCGCTTTCCGCATCAAACAGAAACGTATGAATAAAAAACTGAAATAAAACCATGAATTACATCTCCGACATCCTCTATTGGATCTCGACCGGCCTGCTCGTGCCGGTCATCGTCCTGCTGATCTTCTTCTTCGGACGCTCGCTGCTGCTGATCGGCAGTTTTTTTGGACAGTATCTCGCCATCCGCCGCACGGCCTCGCTCATCGGACGCGAGCTGGATGGGCTCACTCCGCAGACGGTCGCCACGCTTGCCGAACGCCTTCCGAAAAAGAATCCCTCGCTGGTCGTGGTCTACCTGAACCGCCTGCTCGAAGCCCGCGACAATGCGCCCCTTCGCCAGCGGCTCGTTGCCGACTTCGAGATCGAGGCCGACCGGGACCTCGCCACCTCGAAGACGCTCTCCAAGATGGGCCCCATGCTCGGACTGATGGGAACGCTCATCCCGATGGGCCCGGCACTCGTGGGGCTCTCGACGGGCGACATCGCCTCAATGGCTTACAACATGCAGGTGGCCTTTGCTACAACCGTCGTGGGACTGTTCGCCGCCGCCATCGGCTTCATCACCCAGCAGGTCAAGCAACGCTGGTATCTGAAGGATTTGTCCAACCTGGAGTTCGTAGCGGAGTTGTTGAATGCACAAACCGAGAAGCGATGAGACGCAATTTACTGAAGCACGACGGGGAGAATGACCCGATGAGCGTCGTGAGCAACCTGTTCGACGTAGCGATGGTCTTTGCCGTGGCGCTGATGGTGGCGCTGGTGAGCCGATACAACATGACAGAGATGTTCAGCCAGGAGGATTTCACGATGGTGAAAAACCCCGGCAAGGAGAACATGGAGATCATCACCAAGGAGGGTGAAAAGATCAACCGCTACACCCCTTCGGAGGATCAGGAGTCGCAGAGCGGCAAGCGAGGCCGCAAGGTCGGCGTAGCCTACGAGCTCGAAAACGGTGAGATCATCTACGTCCCTGAGTGACCTCCCTCCCCCTTGTCCCGATAGCCAAACGCCTTCGAAACCGAGTTTCGAGGGCGTTTTTGTCATCCACCCATCTCTCTCTACCAATAGCTACCAACTTGTCTGGTGTACTCTTCGATCAGGAATCAAGGACTTAAATCGAAAACATTACCTCTGTTTACGAAATTACGAGAGCAGAATTAAGTTTTGGCGGATAGCCATCAGAGACGGCAGCCCGATCGAGCATTCAAATCGAGACTACTCCACAGAGGTGTCCATAAAATGTTGATAAAAGACTAATTATAGCTAAAGTTATAAATCCCGGGGAAAACTATTACACGGATTGATGTCGATCACGTAAAATTATCCGTAAAAGAGATAAGTGGAATATAGATGTTTATGAGTTTTCCGGAGGAGGCTCTTTCCCGCATGCCGCCGCACACCTGCCGTCTCCCGCCTCCCGTCTCCTGCCGCACGCTGCCACATCCTTCCCGCATTCTGCCGCACGCCGCAAATTTTTCCCCGGGATTTTGGATTGCCGAAATAAAACGATATTTTTGTATGCGCAATGCGCAAATGCGTAAACTGAACCATTAATTCTCATACCTATGTGTAGAGCCCTTATCATCGGTGCGGGTGGCGTCGGAACGGTCGTGACCCAGAAGATCGCCGCCAATCCCGTCTTCACGGACGTGATGCTGGCCAGCCGTACCAAATCCAAATGCGACGCCGTGGCGGCCGCCATTGGCGGCAACCGCGTGAAGACCGCCGAGGTCGATGCCGACAACGTGCCGGCGCTGTGCGAGCTGTTCCGCGCCTTCAAGCCCGACATCGTCGTCAACGTCGCCCTGCCGTATCAGGACCTCACGATCATGGACGCCTGCCTCGAGTGCGGCTGCAACTACCTCGACACGGCCAACTACGAGCCCCGCGACGAGGCGCACTTTGAATATTCGTGGCAGTGGGCCTATCAGGACCGCTTCAAGGCGGCGGGCCTCACGGCGATCCTCGGCTGCGGTTTCGATCCGGGCGTGACGGCCATCTTCACGGCCTATGCCGCCAAGCACCACTTCGACGAGATCCATTACCTCGACATCGTGGACTGCAACGCCGGCAACCACGGCATGGCCTTCGCCACGAACTTCAACCCCGAGATCAACATCCGCGAGGTGACGCAGAAGGGCCGCTACTACGAAAACGGTCAGTGGATCGTGACCGAACCCCACGAGATTCACCGCCCGCTGCACTATCCCGGCATCGGCGAGCGCGAGTCCTACGTCATCTACCACGAGGAGCTCGAATCGCTCGTGAAGAACTATCCGACGATCAAGCGCGCCCGCTTCTGGATGACCTTCGGCAAGGAGTACCTCACGCACCTGCGCGTCATTCAGGACATCGGCATGGCCCGCATCGACCCGATCCTCTACAACGGCGTCGAGATCGTGCCGATCCAGTTCCTGAAGGCCGTGCTGCCCGATCCCAAGTCGCTGGGGGCCAACTACCACGGTCAGACCTCGATCGGCTGCCGCATCCGCGGTGTGAAGGACGGCAAGGAGCACACCTACTATATCTACAACAACTGCGACCACGAACAGGCCTACAAGGAGACCGGCACGCAGGCCGTGTCGTTCACGACGGGCGTGCCCGCGGCGCTGGGTGCCGCCATGTGGGCCAAGGGGCTGTGGCGCGGAGCCGGCGTCTTCAACGTCGAGGAGTTCGATCCCGATCCGTTCCTCGCGGAGTTGGGCGAGCAGGGGCTCCCGTGGCACGAGCTGTTCGACGTCGACATCGAGGTGTGACGTCGCTGCCGTCGGATTTCCTGCACCTCCCGGTATCCCGCCTCCGGATTCGGAGAGGGCAGCGGAGCAGGAAACTTCCGGCAGATCGTTGTCCGATATGCGGACGGTCCCACAGGGGCCGTCCGTTTTTTTGTGCCGTGCGGGGCGTAGGAAGGCCCCCTGAAGGCGGGCCGCATCCGAATTTAGGTATTTCTACTGACCGCCGGAACGGGAAAATCCGCTACCTTTATCCTCAAAAGAGAAATACTGCCCGAACATGCGATCAGAAGAGACTGTCACGCTGGCTGCCCGTTACGATGAACCGTGCGACACGCGCGCCGACTACGGGACCTTTTTCGATGAACTGCTGACCCTCGCCACCGCCGCCCCGCTGGGCCCCGCGACGGGCGAGCGGATCCGCGACTATGTGATGCCGTGGCTCGAGACCCACCCGCTCGGGTCGTTCGACCGCTACTCCGACCGCAGCTATGTGCGGAGCTACCTCGGGCGCTGCCCCCGCACGCACTGGGAGGCGCTCGTGATGAGCTGGAAGCGCGGCAATGCGACGACCATTCACGGACATCCGGCCTTTGCGGGCTACCACTTTGCCGACGGGGTGTTCCGCGTCGAGATCTTCGAGCCGGTGACCGACCGGACGGCCCGCCGCGTCGGCGAGCGGATCATCGACCGACGCGAGTGCCTCTTTGCCGTCGGGGCGCCGGGGCGTTTCGACAACCACCTGCATCGGATCACCTGTCTGAGCGAGACCGGCCACAGCCTGCATGTCTATTCGGACGATGCGCTGCGGGGTGTCACCTTCACCGAGGCGGAGTAGGGACCGTCGCCCCGCCGCAGGGCCCGGCGCGTGGCCGGGAACTCTCCGCGGCGCCTCTTGAGGCGGCCGGGAGCCCTCTGCCGCGGCTTTTTGGGCGGTCGGGAGCCCTGCACGGCGCCTTGTCCGGCGGCCGGGAACTCTCTGCCGCGGCTTTTTGGGCGGCCGGGAGCCCTGCACGGCGCCTTGTCCGGCGGCCGGAACCTTCCGCGGTGCCTCTTGGAACGGCCGGGAACTCTCTGCCGTGGCTGCCGGTGGAGGGTAGGGCGGACCGGGTAAGTATAAATGCGTATTTATCCGAATTTCCGACGCACGCGGAACGCGATTCGCGACGAAATTGTTAATTTTGTATCCGTTTTGAATGAAAGCATCCCGATGATCGATTTCCAGACCGTACCTTCGCCGAGCTACGTGCTTGACGAGAGGCTGCTCGACGCGAATCTCGCCCTGATCGACCGCGTGCGCCGCGAGTCGGGTGCCGAGATCATCGTCGCCCTGAAGGCCTGCGCCATGTGGAGCATCTTCCCCGAACTGGCCCGCCATTCCGACGGTGCCACCGCCTCCTCGGCCGCCGAGGCACGCCTCGTGCTCGAGGAGTTCGGATGCATGGCGCACACCTACGCCCCCGTCTACACGGACCGCAACATCGAGGAGATTCTGCGCTGCAGCAACCATATCACCTTCAACTCCCTGGCGCAGTACGAGCGTTTCGCGCCGATGGCCATTCTGCGCGGCATTTCGTGCGGCCTGCGCATCAATCCCGGGTACTCGCCCGTCGAGACGGACCTCTATAACCCGTGTGTGGCCGGTTCGCGCCTCGGCGTCACGGCCGCGCAGCTGGCGGCGCACGGCGGTCTGCCCCGCGGCATCGAAGGGCTGCACTTCCACGTGCTGTGCGAGTCGCGTCCCGAGCACCTGCGCCTGGCACTCGAAGCCGTCGAGCGCCACTTCGGCGAGTACCTCGACCACGTGCAGTGGCTCAACATGGGCGGCGGCCACCTGATGACCGCCTCGTGGTACGACTGCGACGCGCTGATCGCCCTGCTGCGCGAGTTCAAGGCGCGCCATCCCCACCTGCGGCTCATTCTCGAACCGGGCAGCGCCTTCACCTGGCGCACGGGATACCTCGTCTCGACCGTCGAGGACATCGTCGAGAACGGCGGCGTGACGACGGCCATGCTCGACGTGTCGTTCGCCTGCCACATGCCCGACTGCCTCGAAATGCCCTACAAGTCCGCGATCGTCGGGGCGCACGAGCCCGCCGCGGGCGAGAAGCGCTGGCGCATGGGCGGCACGAGCTGCCTGGCCGGCGACTACTGCGGCGACTGGGCCTTCGACCACGACCTGAAGGTGGGCGAGCGCATCGTCTTCGAGGACATGATCCACTACACGATGGTCAAGACGACGATGTTCAACGGTGTGGCCCACCCCTCGATCGTCATCGCGCGCCGCGACGGCCGCATCGACCTCATCCGCGCATTCGGATACGAAGACTTCAAAAACCGCATGTCATAACCGCAAACAAATCGCAACACAAACAGAATAGATGGAAAAATTTGAACCTACCTCCTATACGCTCGAGTGCGTGGCCACGGGACGTGTATTTCCCGACGAGGGCTGGACGCTCGCCGATCCGCAGTGCAAGACGCCGTCGCTCGTGCGCGCACGCTATGCCCGCAGGCAGCTCGAAGTGAAACCCGCCGAGTGGGGCCTCTACCGCTTCTGCGACTGGATGCCCGTGCGTCGCATCCTGAAGGGGTCGTCGGCCCCCGTGACCTACCGCAGCAAGGGGCTGGCCGCACACCTCGGACTGGAGAATCTGTGGATCACCTTCAACGGCTACTATCCGGCCATCGGGGCGACGATGACGACCTGCTCGTTCAAGGAGACCGAGGCCTACACGGTCTGCGGCCGCACGTCCGAGGACGAGCAGCGCGTGCTGGTGGTTGCGTCGGCCGGCAATACGGCCCGCGCCTTCGCCAAGGTCTGCTCCGACAACCACATCAAGCTGCTGCTGTCGGTGCCCTATGACAATATCGGCGCTCTGTGGTTCGAGGAGCCACTGAATCCCTGCGTGAAGCTCATCTCGTGCGAGAAGGGCGGCGACTACTTTGATGCCATCCACCTGAGCGACATCGCCCTCAAGACGCCGGGCTTCTATGCCGAGGGCGGAGCGAAGAACATCGCGCGCCGCGACGGCATGGCCTGCACGGTGCTCTCGGCCGTGACGACGATCGGCCGCATTCCGGACTACTATTTCCAGGCCGTGGGCAGCGGCACGGGTGCCATTGCTGCCTGGGAGGCCAACATGCGCCTCATCGAGGACGGCCGTTTCGGCAGCAACACGATGAAGCTGATGGTGTCGCAGAATGCCCCGTTCGTGCCGATGTACGACGCCTGGCGCGCCGATTCGCGCAAGATGCTGCCCTATGACGACGACAAGGCGCGCCGCGACGCGGAGATCATCGACGCCAAGGTGCTCTCGAACCGCCGGCCCCCCTACGGACTGGCCGGAGGCCTCTACGACGCGCTGAAGGCCACGAATGGCGAGATGTTCGTGGCGACGAATGCCCAGGCCCGCAAGGCCCGCAAGCTCTTCAAGGAGCTGGAGGGGGTCGACATCTACTCGGCGGCGGGTGTGGCGCTGGCTTCGCTCATCAAGGCCGTGGCCGACGGCAAGGTCGAGAAGGATGCCACGGTGATGCTCAACATCACGGGCGGCGGCGAGGAGCACTTCAAGGCCGAGAAGGAGCTGTGGTACCTCCAGCCGAGCCATGTCTTCCCGCTGGAGCCCGATCCGGACGATGTGGCGGCCCGCGTGAGCGCCCTGTTCGCATAGCAGGGGCCCGATTTCCGGGGAGACGCTTGGTCTCTTCGATGAAAGTGCTATCTTTGCAGCGGTTTGGAACGCGGCGTGCAGCCGGACGTGTTCCGAACCGCTGAATTTTTTACCTAACCCAAATTTCAAACACTATGGAACACATCCAGACAAAACGGCTCCCCACAGGCGGGCGCTGGCGGCGCTGGGACCGCAAGGGCTGGTCGGCCTTTGCGAGCATGCACCGCTGCGTGACCATCGGGGTGCTCTGCGTCGGGATGTCGATCCTGCTGCTTGCACCGTGCGGTGCATCCGCGCAACCGGCCGACACGTCCGCCGTCATGAAGACGCTGCGCATACGAGAGGTCGGCATCTCGGGGCGACAATCCGCCCCGACGCGGACCGTGCAGATGCAAACTCCGCTTTTCGACCGGAAGACCCAGGCCGCGGCGCCCCTCCAGACACTGGAGGCCGCCCTGCGCCTTGCACCGTCGGTCGATCTGCGCGAGCGCGGAAGCAAGGGCATGCAGGCCGACATCTCCATCCGGGGAGGCTCTTTCGACCAGACCATGGTCCTCCTGAACGGTATTGACTTTACGGACGCCCGCACGGGCCACCAGTCCCACTCGCTGCCCGTCGACCTCGACTGTGTGGCGGGTATCGAGCTGCTCGACGGCGTGCCGGGTGTCGGCGCCTACGCCGGGGCGGTGAACATCCGCACGGCGCCGCTGCGCCCGACCTACCTGCGTTTCGAGGGGGCGGGCGGACAGTACGGCTACGCCTATGCCAACCTCTCGGGCGCCGTGACGTCGGGCCGCCTTGCGGTGCTCGGCGCGGCATCGTACCGCCGCAGCGACGGCTATCGCCACAATACCGATTTCGATACCTACAACGCCTACGTGCGGGCCACCTGCGAGGCCGAGCATGCGGGCTTCTTCGACTTTCAGGCCGGCTATCAGAACCGAGCCTTCGGGTCGAACGGCTTTTATGCCGCCTACAACCCCGACCAGTGGGAGGCTACCTCCACGGCGCTGGCATCGCTGCGCTGGCTGAAGCGTCTGGGGCGCTTCTCGCTCACGGCCGCGGCGAGCTACCGCAAGAATTTCGACCGCTACGACTGGACGCGGGGTACGGCGCTGAACCGTCACAACACGGACAACGCGGGCGCCCGGTTCTCGGCCGACTGCGCGTGGGCGGGCGGCGTGACGACACTTGGCGGCGACTATGCCTACAACCACATCTACAGCACGAACCTCGGCGAGGAGCTGCGGCATCCCCACGGCGAGTACACCCACGCCACGGCGCGCCACACGGGCAACCTCTACGTGCGGCACGCGAAGCAGTGGGCGCGTTTCGAGGCGGCGCTCTCGGGCGGCGTGAGCCTGACGCCCTACGGGCGGTCGGCGCTGTGGAGCCTCTCGGCGGGTTACCGGCCCGGCGACGCGTGGCGCATAAGCGCCGGGGCGTGGCAGTCGATGCGCCTGCCGACCTTCACGGACCTCTACTACTCGTCGCCTGCACAGATCAATAACCTCGACCTGACGCCCGAGCGGGCCGTCACGTGCCGCGTCGGGGCCGAATACGCCCGCGGACGCTGGAGCGCCTCGCTCAACGGCTACTACCGTGCCGGGCGCGACATCATCGACTGGGTCTGGCGCGAGGACATGGGCAACAAGTGGCATTCGGAGCAGACGAGCAAGCTCGATACCTACGGCATCGAAGTGACGGGCGGCTATGCGGCCGAGGAGGGCTTCCTGCGCCGCGTCACGCTCTCGTATGCCTGGGTGACGACCGACCGCAACACGGACATCATCGCCAAGAGCGCCATGGACTACCTGCGCCACAAGGCGTCGGCACTCGTCGAGGTGCGCTTCTTGCGGCGCGTGACGCTCTCGCTCACGGGCACGCTCGCCGACCGCAACGGCAGCTACACGTACTATCCCGTCGTGAACGACTCGTCGGTTACGCAGACACGCGACTTCGAGCCCTGCTTCCTGCTCGACGGACGTCTGCAGTGGGAGAAGGGCATCTGCCGGCTCTATGTCGACGCCACGAACATCACCGACTCGCGCCACTTCGACCTGGGAGGCATCCGCCTGCCGGGTCTCTGGGTGACGGGCGGCATGGTCCTGACCATCGGCAGGTGACCCGTCCCGCCTCCGGCTGCATCCCGGCCCGCCGCTTCGTGCGGCGGGCTTTCTGTTTTGTGCGTCAGACGCTTTTTTCGTTACGGTTTTTTATGTTTTGTTGCGGATTTTCGCTATATTTGAAGCAGTGAAATCCAATAACCGACCAATCCTATGGAAAAACGAATCGTAGAGTGTGTCCCCAACTTCAGTGAGGGCCGCGACAAGCATGTCATTGCGCAGATTACCGAGGCGATCGAGGCCGCCGGAGGGGTCAAGCTGCTCGACGTCGATCCGGGCGAGGCGACCAACCGCACGGTCGTGACCTTCGTCGGGTCGCCCGAGGCGGTCGTCGAGGCGGCGTTCCAGGGCGTGAAGCGGGCCGCCGAGCTGATCGACATGCGCAAACACAAGGGAGCGCACCCCCGCATGGGCGCCACCGACGTGCTGCCGCTGATCCCCATCGCGGGCATCACGCTCGAGGAGTGCGCCGCGCTGTCGCGCAAGCTGGCCGAGCGCATCGCCGACGAACTGCACATCCCGACCTATTGCTACGAGGCGGCCGCCTTCACGCCCGAGCGGCGCAACCTGGCCGTCTGCCGTGCCGGCGAGTACGAGGCGCTGCCCGAAAAGCTGGCGCACAAGGAGTCGGCGCCCGACTTCGGGGCGCGTCCCTACGACGAGGGTGTCGCACGCACGGGTGCCACGACCGTCGGTGCGCGTGATTTCCTGATCGCCGTGAACTTCAACCTCAATACGACCTCCACGCGCCGTGCCAACGCCATTGCGTTTGACGTGCGCGAGAAGGGACGCCCCGTGCGCGAGGGCAATCCCATCACGGGCAAGATCGTGAAGGATGCCGAGGGCAATCCCGTCATGCAGCCCGGCACGCTCAAGGCCACGAAGGCCATCGGGTGGTTCATCGAGGAGTACGGCATCGCACAGGTCTCGATGAACATCACGAATATCTCCACGACGCCCCTGCATGTCGCCTTCGACGAGGTGTGCCGCAAGGCCGATGCACGCGGCGTGCGCGTGACGGGCACCGAGATCGTGGGTCTCGTGCCGAAGCGGGCGCTGGTCGAGGCGGGCAAGTATTTCCTGCGCAAGCAGCACCGCTCGGTGGGCATTTCGGAGCAGGAGATCGTGCGCATCGCCATCAAGTCGATGGGGCTGGACGATCTGAAGCCGTTCCATCCCGAGGAGAAGGTGATCGAGTACCTGCTCGAGGCCGACGAGCGCAGAAAGCGCCTTGTCGACATGACCTGCACGGGCTTTGCCGAGGAGACGGCCAGCGAGTCGCCGGCTCCGGGCGGCGGTTCGATCTCGGCCTACATGGGGGCGCTGGGCGCGGCGCTCGGCACGATGGTGGCGAACCTCTCGTCGCACAAGGCCGGCTGGGACGACCGCTGGGAGGAGTTCTCCGACTGGGCCGAGCAGGGACAGGCGCTTCTGACCGAGCTGCTGCACCTGGTCGACGAGGATACCGACGCCTTCAACCGCATCATGAACGTCTTTGCCATGCCCAAGTCGACCGACGAGGAGAAGGCGGCGCGCAGCGCGGCCCTGCAGGAGGCGACGCTCTACGCCACGCAGGTGCCGCTGCGGACGATGCGCACGGCCGTGCGCATCTTCGACATCGTGCGCGCCATGGCGGCCGAGGGCAATCCCAATTCGGTCTCGGATGCCGGAGTCGGTGCCCTGGCGGCCCGCAGTGCGGTGCTCGGCGCACGCCTCAACGTGAAGATCAACGCCGCGGGCCTCAAGGACCGGGCCGCGGCCGATGCCCTCGTTGCCGAGGCCGAGCAGCTGGCCGCCGAGGCCGAGCGTCTCGAGAAGGAGGTCCTCACGATCGTAGAACAGAAAATCGGATAAACCATGACACGCGAAGAATTCCAGAACGATATCCGCGCGGGCATTCCCGACCGGCTGCCCGCCGCGAAACCCTATGACAGGCAGATCAACCATGCGCCCAAGCGCAAGGAGATCCTTTCGGCCGAGGAGCAGGTGCTGGCGCTGAAGAACGCCCTGCGCTACTTCCCGGCCAAGCACCACGCCGTGCTGGCGAAGGAGTTTGCCGAGGAGCTGCACCGCTACGGCCGCATCTACATGTACCGCCTGCGTCCCGACTACGAGATGTATGCGCGGCCGATCGACGAATATCCGGCCCGCTGCCGGCAGGCCGCGGCCATCATGTTGATGATCCAGAACAACCTGGACAAGGCCGTGGCGCAGCATCCGCACGAGCTGATTACCTACGGCGGTAACGGCGCCGTCTTCCAGAACTGGGCGCAGTACCGCCTGACGATGAAGTACCTCTCGGAGATGACCGACCGCCAGACGCTGGTCATGTACTCGGGTCATCCGCTGGGACTCTTCCCGTCGCATCCCGACGCGCCGCGTGTCGTGGTGACCAACGGCATGGTGATCCCAAACTACTCGAAGCCCGACGACTGGGAGCGCTTCAACGCCCTCGGCGTCTCGCAGTACGGACAGATGACCGCCGGGTCGTACATGTACATCGGCCCGCAGGGCATCGTCCACGGCACGACCATCACGGTGCTCAACGCCGCACGCAAGCGCTTCACCGCGGGGCGCACCGACACGCGCGGCATGCTCTTCGTCTCGTCGGGCCTGGGCGGCATGTCGGGTGCCCAGCCCAAGGCGGGCAACATCTCGGGCGTGGTGAGCGTCATCGCCGAGATCAACCCCAAGGCGGCGCAGAAGCGCTACGACCAGGGCTGGGTCGACGAGCTGCACGACTCGCTCGACGAGCTGATTCCGCGCATCCGCCGCGCGGTGGCCGACCGGGAGATCGTCTCGCTGGCCTACGTGGGCAACATTGTCGACCTCTGGGAGCGGCTTGCCGACGAGCAGATTCCCGTGGACCTCGGCTCGGACCAGACCTCGCTGCACAATCCGTGGGCGGGCGGCTACTACCCCGTGGGGTTGAGCTACGAGGCGTCGAACAAGATGATGGCCGAGGAGCCGGCCCGCTTCCGCGAGTGCGTGCAGGAGTCGCTGCGCCGGCAGGTCGACGCCATCAACAGGCTGACGGCCCGCGGCATGTACTTCTTCGACTACGGAAACGCCTTCCTCCTGGAGGCCTCGCGCGCCGGGGCTGCGGTGATGGGCGAGGGCGGACGCTTCCGCTATCCCTCCTACGTGCAGGACATCATGGGCCCGATGTTCTTCGACTACGGCTTCGGTCCCTTCCGCTGGGTCTGCACGTCGGGCAAGCCCGAGGACCTCGAGATGACCGACCGTCTGGCCGCAGAGGTGCTGGAGGAGATCCGCAGCACGGCACCCGCGGAGATCTGCGGACAGCTCGACGACAACATCCACTGGATCCGCGAGGCGGGGCGCAACCACCTGGTCGTGGGTTCGCAGGCCCGCATCCTCTATGCCGACTGCGAGGGCCGCACGAAGATCGCGCTGGCCTTCAACCGGGCGATCGCCGACGGGCGCCTCTCGGCCCCCGTGGTGCTGGGACGCGACCACCACGACGTCTCGGGCACCGACTCGCCCTACCGCGAGACGTCGAACATCTACGACGGCTCGAACCGCACGGCGGACATGGCCGTGCAGAACGTCATCGGCGACTCGTTCCGCGGCGCGACGTGGGTCTCGATTCACAACGGCGGCGGCGTGGGCTGGGGCGAGGTCATCAACGGCGGCTTCGGCATGCTGATCGACGGTTCGGAGGACTCCGAGCGGCACATCCGCGAGATGCTCTTCTGGGACGTGAACAACGGCATCGCACGCCGCAGCTGGGCCCGCAACGAAGGGGCCATGTCGGCCATCCGCCGCGAGATGGAGCGCACGCCCGGCCTGCAGGTCACGATGCCCAACCTGGCCGACGAGGAGCTGATCCGCAAGGCACTCAACGAATAACCTTATAAAACAAACTGTTTCCCATGGAATACCACCATATCAGTTCGGAGCACCTCTCCATGGAGCGTGTCCGCGAAATCATCGAACGCCGCCTCCCGCTTGCGTTGAGCGACGATGCCCGACAGCGCATCGTCCGCTGCCGCGAGTACCTCGACCGCAAGATGGAGCACTCCGACCGGCCGATCTACGGCATCACCACGGGCTTCGGCTCGCTCTGCAACATCTCGATCGACCACGACTCGCTGGCGCAGCTGCAGCGCAACCTGGTCATGTCGCATGCCTGCGGCACGGGCGAGCGCGTCCCCTCGGAGGTCGTGCGGCTGATCCTGCTGCTGAAGATCCAGTCGCTCGCCTACGGCCATTCGGGCGTGCAGCTGGCGACGGTCGAGCGGCTCGTGGAGTTCTACAACCACGACATCCTGCCCGTCGTCTACCAGCAGGGATCGCTCGGCGCATCGGGTGACCTGGCGCCGCTGGCCCACATGAGCCTGCCGCTGCTGGGACTGGGCGAGGTCGAGTTCCGCGGCGAGGTGCGCCCGGCGGCCGACGTGCTGCGCGAGATGGGCTGGGAGCCCATCGAGCTCAAGTCGAAGGAGGGGCTGGCGCTGCTCAACGGCACGCAGGTGATGAGCGCCTTCGGCGTGTGGTCCGTGATCCGGGCGCGGCAGTTGAGCGAGTGGGCCGACTGCATCGGCGCGCTGTCGCTCGACGCCTTCGACGGGCGCATCGAACCCTTCTGCGACGAGGTGCACCTGATCCGTCCCCACAAGGGCCAGCTCACGACGGCGCGCAACTTCCGCCGCCTGCTCGAGGGCAGCGAGCTTATCACGCGCGAGAAGACCCACGTGCAGGACCCCTATTCGTTCCGCTGCATCCCGCAGGTGCACGGCGCCTCGAAGGATACGATCGACTACGTCGAGAGCGTGCTGACGACCGAGATCAACAGCGCCACGGACAACCCGACGGTCTTCCCCGACGAGGACATGGTTGTCTCGGCCGGCAACTTCCACGGGCAGCCCATTGCGCTGGCGATGGACTTCCTGGCCATCGCGCTGGCCGAGCTGGGCAACATCTCCGAGCGGCGCATCTACAAGCTGATCTCCGGGACGCGCGGCCTGCCGTCGTTCCTGGTGGCGAAGCCGGGCCTGAACAGCGGTTTCATGATTCCGCAGTACACCGCGGCGTCGATCGTCAGCCAGACCAAGGGGCTCTGCATGCCCGCGTCGGTCGACTCGATCCCCTCGTCGCAGGGGCAGGAGGACCACGTGAGCATGGGCTCGAACGCCGCGACGAAGCTCTACCGCGTGGTCTGCAACACGGAGCGCGTGCTGGCCATCGAGCTCTTCAACGCCGCGCAGGCGATCGAGTTCCGCCGCCCGGCCCGCACCTCGCCGCTGCTCGAGGGGCTGGTTGCCGACTACCGCCGCCACGTTCCGTTCATCGACAACGATACGGTGATGTATCCGTATATTGCCGCCTCGATCCGCTTCCTGCAAGATGAGACTGCGCGTTGACAACATCGCCCGCATCGTCGGGATGGAGAGCCGGGGCCGGCTGCGGCTCTGCGGTGAGGAGATGGACCGCATGGAGTCGCTCGACGACGCCTGGCTGCTGGCCGTCGACGGTCGCATCGCCGCCTTCGGACGCATGACGGAGGAGCGGCCTGCGGTCGACCGCGTGGTGGACGCCGCGGGCGGGATGCTCTTCCCGTCGTTCTGCGACTCGCATACGCACCTGGTCTATGCCGGGAGCCGCGAGCAGGAGTTTCTGGACAAGATTCACGGCTTGAGCTACGAAGAGATCGCGCGGCGCGGCGGCGGCATCCTCAATTCGGCCGACCGCCTGCACGCCGCCTCCGAGGAGGAGCTCTACGACGCGGCGATGCGGCGCGTGCGCGAGATCGCCGCGATGGGCACGGGCTGCGTCGAGATCAAGAGCGGCTACGGCCTCTCGACGGAGGACGAGCTGAAGATGCTGCGCGTCATCCGCCGCATCCGCGAGACGGTGCCGCTCGAGGTGCGCGCGACGTTCCTCGGGGCGCATGCCGTGGCCCGCGCCTATGCGGGGCGGCAGGCGGAGTATGTCGACCTGGTCTGCCGCGAGATGCTGCCCGCCGTGGCGCGCGAGGGGCTGGCCGACTTTGTCGACGTCTTCTGCGACGAGGGCTTCTTCACGGTGGAGGAGACGGCCCGCATCCTCGGGGAGGCTGCCCGCTACGGGCTGCGCCCGAAGATCCATGCCAACGAGCTGGCCGTCTCGGGCGGCGTGCAGCTCGGCGTGCGCTGCGGCGCCCTCTCGGTCGACCACCTCGAACGCATCGGAGCCGCCGAGATCGAGGCGCTGCGCGGCAGCGACACCGTGCCGACGATGCTGCCCGGTGCGGCCTTCTTCCTCGGCATGAGCTACCCGCCGGCCCGCGAGATGATCCGCGCGGGGCTGGGCGTGGCCCTCGCTTCGGACTACAACCCCGGCTCGTCGCCCTCGGGCAACATGCGCATGGTGATGGCGCTCGCCTCGATCCGCATGCGCATGACCCCGACCGAGGCGCTCCATGCCGCGACGCTCAACGGCGCCTGCGCCCTGGATTTGAGCCGCGACTTCGGGTCGATCACCGTGGGCAAGGTCGCCAATTTCTTCCTCACGGAGCCGATGCCGTCGTTCGAGTTCTTCACCTACGCCTACCAGACGCCGCTCATCGCACGGACCTTCCTGCGCGGCGAGGAGTTTGTGGCGTGACGCATCAGCGTGCGGCCCTGTGCGGCCGTCTGCTTTCCGTGCGGGTCTCCGGTTGCCCGGGACCCGCTTTTTTTGTGCGCAGGGTGTCGATGGGGCGGGCGGCGGAAGAAGCTCCGGGCGTGGCGGCAGGGTAGAGACGGTGCGGGGTCGTGCAGCCCCGGTTGTCGCCGGAAGGGGCCTTGGCACGGAGCCGGGCGGGGCCGTGCGACCCCGGCTGTTGGCGGAGGGAACGTCGGGCCGGAAAAGGGAAAAACCGCCGGGCGGCAGGGTGGTGCGGGCATGACCGTTGCCGGAGGGGACGTCGGTACGGAGCCGGGCGGGCCGCGGGCGGCAAAGCGGTGTCGGCGCGGGAGGTCAGACCTTGACCGTGAGGATGTCGTCGAGGTCGGTGGTGTAGTTCTTCGAGAGGTGCCCGCGGTTCATTTTCAGCGGCGCAAGGCCCTGCGACGCCACGACGATGCGTCCGCGGCCGAACTGCCGGTTGGCGGCGTCGACGGCCGCCATCAGCCGGCTGTGGCGTGCCCGGTCCACCGGGTCGAACAGGTCGGTCTGCGTGCCGACGCGGTCGCTCAACTCCGAAAAGATCACGCCGGCCTTCTTGTAGCCGTAGCCGTGGCGGAAAATCTGCCGCAGGGCCCCGGTGGCCAGCGGCACGAGCTCCAGCGTGTCGTCCGTGGCGACGGCCGGGCGCACGGTGCGGCTCTCGAAGTACTGAGGCAGCTCCTCGCGGTGGCGGTTCGTGTAGATGTAGACGGTGACTTCGCCGCAGAGGCTGCCCTGCCGCCGCAGCTTCTCGGCACACATCGCCGCAAAGGTCGCCACCGAGCTGTGCAGGTCGTCGTATTCGGTCAGCTCGTGGGCGAAGCTGCGCGAGACGGAGATCTGCTGCCGCTGCCGCGGGGCGTTCTCGAAGTCGATGCACGCCTCGCCCTGCAGCTCGCGCCACGTGCGCACGCCCGGGAGGTTCATCCGCGCGCGCACCCACCCCTCGGGCCGCTGCACGAAGTCGTAGGCCGTGGCGATGCCCGCCTGCTCGAGCATGCGCAGGTGCCGCCGTCCGACGCCCCAGATGTCGCCGATCGGAAAGCGGCGCAGCACCTTCTCGATGTCCGCCGGGCGGTACATCAGGCAGCTGCCCTCGAGCCGCGGGTAGCGCTTGCAGAGCTTCGAGGCGATCTTGGCCAGCGTTTTGGTCGGGGCGATGCCGATGCTCACGGGAATGCCCGTGTTGCGCTGGACGGTGCGGCTGATGCGGTGACCGAGTGCGTCGAGCTCCTCCGTGGCGATGCCCCGCAGGTCAAGAAACGCCTCGTCGATGGAGTAGACCTCGGCGGCGGGCACCAGCTGCCGCAGCGTCCAGATCACACGGCGCGACATGTCGCCGTAGAGCACGAAGTTTGTCGAGAAGGTCGCTACGTCGTACCGCCGGACAAGCTCCCGCAGCTGGTAGTAGGGCTGGCCCATGCGGATGCCGAGCGCCTTGGCCTCGTTCGAGCGGGCGATGACGCAGCCGTCGTTGTTCGAGAGCACGATCACGGGGCGTCCGTTCAGTTCGGGACGGAAGACCCTTTCGCACGAGGCGAAGAAGTTGTTGCAGTCGCAGAGTCCGTACATGGCCGTGGCCCGCATCGGGCGTTCAGATTTTCTTGATGGCGTAGGTCACCACGCCCCAGATGGCGAAGTGGTTGTCGCGGCTCACCTCGATGGGGCGGTAGCGGGGATTGGCCGGCATGAGCGTCAGGCGGTCGCGGCCCATGCGCACGCGCTTGAGCGTGAACTCCCCGTCGAGGAAGCAGACGGCCACGCAGCCGTCGCTGGGTTCGAGCGACTTGTCGACGACCAGCAGGTCGCCGTCGTCGATGCGGTCGTCCTTCATCGAGTCGCCGCTCACGCGCACGAAGAAGGTCGACGCCGCATTGCGGATGAGCGTGCGGTTCAGGTCGATCGACGGCTCGAGAAAATCCTCGGCCGGCGAGGGAAAGCCCGCCGAGACACCGCTCGCGGCGAGCGGCACGTCCGCCTGCGTCGAGGTGTCGGGCGTGATGATTTCGAGACGGAGTTCCTCCTGCTGCATGTCTTCCTCCTGCATGGCTTTGATTCGTATGGGGTTGCGGCGGTGACGCTGCAAAATGCGGGCCCCGGCGCTCCGTTCCCGCTAAAACGGGACCGGACGGCGGGACCGGCTGCGGGTCAGATGCCGGTGATCTTCTTGATTTCGTTGAGCTTGTTGAGTGCCTCGATCGGCGTCAGCGTGTTGATGTCGATGCCCTTGATCTGGTCGCGGATCTGCACCAGCACGGGGTCGTCCAGCTGGAACATCGACAGCTGCATGTTCTGCGGCGCGGCGCTCTCGGCCGCCTCGCGCACGGCGTGTGCCGTGTGGCGCTTCCCGCGCTCGCGGGGGCTGCGGCTCGGGACGATCTCGTTGTTGCCGTAGACCTGCTCGAGGTTGCGCAGGATCTCCTCGGCCCGCGCCACGACCGAGGCCGGCATGCCCGCCATGCGCGCGACGTGGATACCGAACGAGTGCTCCGTGCCGCCGCGCTCGAGCTTGCGCAGGAAGACGATCTGGTTGCCCACCTCGCGGACCGTGACGTGGTAGTTCTTCACGCGCGGACACATCTGCTCCATCTCGTTGAGCTCGTGGTAGTGCGTGGCGAAGAGCGTCTTGGCATGGGCCGTGGGGTGGTTGTGCAGGTATTCGACCATGGCCCAGGCAATCGAGATGCCGTCGTAGGTCGACGTGCCGCGCCCGATCTCGTCGAGCAGCACGATGCTGCGGTCCGAGATGTTGTTCAGGATGCTGGCCGACTCGAGCATCTCGACCATGAAGGTCGACTCGCCCTGCGAGATGTTGTCCGACGCCCCGACGCGCGTGAAAATCTTGTCCACGACGCCGATATGCGCCGATTTGGCCGGGACGAACGAACCCATCTGCGCCATGAGGACGATGAGGGCCGTCTGCCGCAGCAGGGCCGATTTACCCGACATGTTGGGACCCGTGATCATCATGATCTGCTGCTGCTTGTCGTCGAGCATCACGTCGTTGGGGATGTACTCCTCGCCGACGGGCATCAGCGTCTCGATGACCGGGTGCCGCCCGGCGCGGATGTCGATGAGGCTGCCCTCGTCGAGCACCGGGCGCACGTAGCGCCGCTCGCAGGCGATGCGCGCGAAGGACTGCAGGCAGTCGATGCGCGCCACGGCCGCGGCGTCGCGCAGCAGCACGGTGAGCGACCCGCAGATGTGGGCCATCAGCTCGGCGTAGATGCGCTGCTCGATGACGAGCATCTTCTCCTCGGCGCCCAGGATCTTCTCCTCGTACTCCTTGAGCTCCTCGGTGATGTAGCGCTCGGCGTTGGTGAGCGTCTGCTTGCGGATCCACGTGGCGGGCACCTTCTCCTTGTGGGCATTGCGCACCTCGATGTAGTAGCCGAAGACGTTGTTGTAGCTGATTTTCAGCGACGGGATGCCCGTCGCCTCGCTCTCGCGCTGCTGGATGCGCGCGAGGTAGTCCTTGCCGTGCAGGGCGATGCGGCGCAGGTCGTCCAGCTCGGGATCGACGCCGTCGGCGATGACGCCGCCCTTCTGTATCTGGTTGTTCTGCGGGTCGGGGTAGATCTCGCGGGCAATGCGCTCGCGCACCTCTTCAAGGGGGTCGATCCCGTCGGCCAGCTCGTGCAGCCGCTCGCAATCGGTGGATTCCATCGCCGCCTTGAGCAGCTCGAGCGCCGCGAGCGAGTTCTTGAGCTGCACCAGCTCGCGGGGCGTCACGCGCGAGGCCGCGATGCGCGAGGAGATGCGCTCCAGGTCGCCGATCATAGCCACCTGCTCGCGCAGCGTGTCGGCCAGCTCCGCATCGCCGACAAGCCGCTCGACGACATCCAGCCGCCGGTTGATCCGCGCCGTATCCATGATCGGCATGGCGATCCAGCGCTTGAGCAACCGCCCGCCCATCGGCGTGAGCGTGCGGTCGATCACCTCGGCGAAGCTGCTCTTCTCCTGCGCGCCGTTCGAGGCGAAGAGCTCCAGGTTGCGGATCGTGAACTTGTCGACCCAGACGTAGTCGTTCTGGTCGAGGCGTGCGATCGAGCGGATGTGGCCCGTGTTGCGGTGCTCGGTAAATTCGAGGTAGTGGAGAATGGCGCCGGCAGCCGAGATGCCGCTCGTCATGTGGTTGACGCCGAATCCCTTGAGCGACGAGGTGCCGAACTGCTTGCAGAGCTTCTCGCGGTTGACCTCCTCCGAGAAGACCCATTCGTCGAGCCGGTAGGTGTAGTGCTTCGATCCGAAGGCTTCGGTGAAGCGCTCCTCGCAGCCGCGCTGGTAGATGATCTCCTTGGGCGCGAGGTTCGAGATGAGCTTGTCGACGTAGGCGTCCGACCCTTCGGCCACGTAGAACTCGCCCGTGGAGATGTCCAGAAAGGCCACGCCCGTCGACCTGCGGCCGAAGTAGACCGAGCCGAGGTAGGTGTTCTCCTTGTTGGCGAGGATGTTGTCACCCAGGACGATGCCCGGGGTCACCAGCTCGATGACGCCGCGCTTGACGAGCCCCTTGACGAGCTTCGGGTCCTCAAGCTGCTCGCAGATGGCCACGCGTTCGCCCGCCCGCACCAGCTTGGGCAGGTAGGTGTCGATGGCATGATAGGGGAATCCCGCCAGCTCGACGAAGGAGGCGGCGCCGTTGGCGCGGCGCGTGAGCGTGATGCCCAGGATGCCGCTGGCCTTGATCGCGTCGTCGCCGAACGTCTCGTAGAAGTCGCCCACGCGGAAGAGCAGGATGGCGTCGGGATGCACCGCCTTGATGGCGTAATACTGCTTCATGAGCGGCGTCTCGACATATTTTTTGGTGTCGGTCTTCTTTTCCGGAGTCACCGTCTGATCGTGTTGTTTCATCCCTACAAAGATAGCGGAATATTTCGCAAGTCGTGCCGTCCCCGAATCAAAAAAATCGGAGGCCGGGGCTTCCCCTCCTCCGAAAAGCAAGGCGGGCCATGTGCAAACATGGCCCGCCTGTGATGCCGGCGTCGTGTTAGGCTACTTCGCCAGCGCGCAGAGCGCTTTCACGCGGGGATTCACCCGCTCGGGACCTGGACCGAAGGCCGCGGCGGTGCGCTGCGACAGCTTCAGTGCCCCGACCTTCGCTGCGGGGGCTGCCGGTGACAGGGAGGCTCCGGCCGACGAGGCGGAGAACATCATGCCCGTGTAGTCGACCTTGACCGAGTAGTCGCCCGATTTGGCATCGACCGTCACGCTGTAGAACATCGACATGTCGTCGCCCATGATCGTGATCGTGCCCGATTCGAGCAGGGCGTACTGCTCGAACTCCAGCGTCTCCGCGTTCAGCACGGCATAGAACGAGGGGTTGAGCGTCGAGGTGATGCGTCCGGCGATGGCCGTGCGGGCCTCGTTCGAGTTGTTGATCTCGTAGGTTCCGGAGATGGCCTCCCCGTGGGGGTACCAGACGTCGATGTAGAGCTGCTTCATCGATTCGTAGTCGCTGAGCATCACCGTGGCCTGATCGAGACCCGATCCCTCGGGCGTCTCGCCCCAGTTGGAGTAGAAGGCCGAGGTCATGGCGCCCAGCGTCGTGTTCACATCTTCGGTGATCGTGGCCGAAGGATTGCCTGCGAACTCGAAACGGTATTCCGCCACGCTGGTCGTGATGCCGTCCTCGTATCCGGCGGCCACGACGACATTCTCGCCGACCGTAGCCTGGAGGATCATGCTTGCCGAAACGGTTCCCGTGTGGAGATTCGCCTCCAGCACGCCGCCTTCGACATAGGTGTCCACGAGGTCCTTGATGCACTCCTCGGCCGAGTTGTTGTAGTACTGCTGGTAGTCCTCGGCCGAAAGAAGCCCCCAGACGTAGTTTTCGTCACCCGACGGCGTGAGCGTGAGCTGGTAGGTGTCGGGATCGTAGGCGATGTCGAACGTCATGCCCGAGTGCTCCACGTCGAGTGTCGTGAACTCCTTGATGACCGAGATGTCGGACGTGACCTTGCCCTGCAGGTCGACGCCGCAGGCCCATACGCAGTAATCCGTCAGCGGATTGAGCGTCTGGTACTCGTAGTCGGCGATGCCCTGGCTGGCAATGGCGCTCTCCATCAGCTCTTCGATCGAGGAGACCTGTCCCGCCTCGATGTAGCGGTCGGCCGTCTCCTGAACCATGGCCTCGAAGCGGTCGGCGAGCACCTGCAGGTTGTCGGCGTACTGCGTCTCGAATTCCGTCTTTTCCATGACGTCGAAGTAGTAGTAGCCGGTGTAGCCGTCGGTCGGCGAAACGATGACCCTGGCCGACGACGCCGTGATGTCCGTCACGTCGCAGGCGAACGAAAGTTCGGTTTCGGGCTCCGGATCGGGTCCCGGGCCGCGCTTCTCCGTCTCCTCGTCGTTGTCGCACGCCGCGAATAGGAGCGATGCCGCGATGACCGCCGCTGCGGGCCGGCACATCGCACGTAATTTGTCCGTGTACTTCATAGCTGTTGTTTTTTGATGGTGGTAATATCGGAGAACATGGCCACGGACGCCATGCCAGCCTGCCGGCAGGCATACGGCTCCTTCACCTGTCTCATTCCTAACAAACTAACCCATCGTAAAGTTGATAAATGTGTTCCAAAATAGCAACAGCCATGTGCTTTTTTCTGAAAAATGTTCAGACAAGTGGATTCGCGCGTGTGGTGTTGGCTGATCTGTCAGATGATTCCCGCTTCGGTGAAGACCTGCCGGTAGTATGCGGCCTTCCACTCCACCGAACGCGGATAGGCGCGCGAGGAGGAGGGCATGCGCCACAGGGTCAGCTCGCGTCCGGCAAGGCGGAACGTCACGCGGCCCCCGACGGGCAGCTCGTCGCAGCCCGTCGTGTGGCACAGCGTATCGGTGGCCTTCTGTCCCGTGGTGACGATCGTCCGGCACGCCGGAATGGCGCGGAGCAGAGCCCCGAGGTCCACCTCGCGCACGACCTGAAGAAAATTGTCCGAGGCGTTGTCCTTCAGCCGGATGACCTCCTCGGCCGTGTCGTAGAGCGCGATGCCCCGTTCGCGGCAGAAGGCCTCGATGCGCGGCTGGTCGAAGCGGCGGCCGTCCGCCGTGAGGAAATGTGCCTTGTCGCCCGTGGCCAGCAGCCCCACGATGCGCCACATGTCGTTCTGGAGGTTGGGGTAGAAGAACTCCATCGACCAGCGCTTGCGCTGCGGCGGGAAGCTGCCCAGCATCAGCAGCCGGGCGTTCTCCGGCAGAAAAGGCCGGAGCGGGTGTCGTTCGCTCTCCATGTTACTATTTACTATTCATAAAAGGCCTTGTCGAAATTGACCAGATAGAGCCGTTCGGTGGCGCGCGTCAGCGCCGTATAGAGCCAGCGGAGCATGTCGCGCGTCATCGGTTCGTCGCCGAACAGGCAGCGGTCCACGAAGACCGCCTTCCACTGTCCGCCCTGCGCCTTGTGGCACGTGACGGCGTAGGAGAACTTCACCTGCACGGCGTTGAAATGGGGATTCTCGCGGATCTCCTTGTAGCGCTTGATGCGGCTCCGGATGTCGAGGTAGTCCTTCTCGACCTCGTAGAAGAGCCGCGAGGACTCCTCGCGCGTGAGCGACGGCGATTCCGATGCGATCGTGTCGAGCAGGATCTTGCACTCGAGCTCCGCATCGTCGTAGTCCGGAAACTCCAGCACGGCATTGGCGAAGCGGAAGCCGTAGAACTCCTCGAAGCGCCGCAGCCGCTTCAGGCGGGCGATGTCGCCGTTGGCGATGAAGTTCATCGGGCACCCTTCGGTGTGCTCCGGGTAGTAGTAGTTGTTCTTTACGACCATGAGCATGTCGCCGCTCTCGATCTCCTCCTCGGCGCAGAGCACGTTGCGGCGGATGCCCTCGTTGTAGCGGTTGGCGCGCTTGTTCGAGCGCGTGATGACGATCGTCTCGTCGCGTCCGTAGCGGTCGTAGCACTCCTGGAGCTTCTCGAGAAAGTCGCCGCCCTCGACCGCCTCGAAGTCCGCGAACCCCATCTCGAAGTGCGGAATCTCGTGGATGCCCCGTTCGAGCATGCAGCGCACGAGCGTGGCGTTGAACAGAATGCCCGACTGCGCCTCCTGCCGCACGACCTCGTCCATCGTGCCGTAGACCACGTCGCCATACGTGCGCATGGTCGCTTCGTCGAGCGCCGGGCTGAAATCCGCCCCCACGGGCGGCAGCTGGGCGCTGTCGCCGACCAGGATGAGGCGGCAGGCACGGCCGCTGCGGACATACTGCACGAGGTCCTGCAGTAGCGATCCGCTGCCGAAGAGCGCGCCGTCGGAGGCTCCGTCGGAGAGCATCGAGGCCTCGTCGACGATGAAGACCGCATCGCGCTCGGGGTTGATATTGAGCGAGAACTTCGACTCGTAGTCGGCATTCGTGCGCTGGCGGTAAATGCGCTTGTGGATCGTGAGAGCCTTCTCGTGGGCGTATTGCGCCAGCACCTTGGCCGCACGACCCGTCGGGGCCAGCAGTACGGGCTTGATCCCCAGCTCCTTGAGCGCTCCGACCAGTGCCGCGATCAGGGTCGTTTTGCCCGTTCCGGCGTATCCGTTCAGGACGAAAATCCGGGAAAAATCGTCGTCGGCGATGTATTCGGACAATTTTTCTATGATTTTTTTTTGCCCAGGGGTTGTTTCAAAACAAATTTTGGCGTAAATTTGGGTCGCAATACGTGTACTAAACATCGTGTCGGATTTAGTCAGCACAAAAATAACAACAAATATTAATTAATAAAATGAAAAAACTCATCCAAATCATTCTTGCTGTAGTCATCGTAGGATTGGTCTACATCATCTACGATCAGATCTCGACTCCTATCCGTTTTGAACAGGAGCTGAAGGACAAAAAGGCGCTGGTTATCGATCGGATCAAGGACATCCGTACCGCCGAGCGCGCCTTCAGAACCAAGTATCAGCGCTTTACCGGCAGCTTCGATACCCTGGTTTCGTTCGTGCTGAATGATTCGCTGGTACTCGAGCGCAAGATCGTCGACGAGGACGATTCGGTGGCCATGGCCATGCTGAAGAAGTCGGGTAGAAAGAATGTCGAGCAGTTCACCGTGGCGGTCATCGATACGATCTTCTCGCCCAAGAAGCTCACGGCAGCCGATGTCGAGCAGTTCCGCTTCATCCCCGGAACCGATGACAAGGCGCAGTTCATCCTGGAGGCCGGCTTCACGACGGCTTCGGGTGTGACGGTGCCCATCGTCGAGTGCCGCGCTCCCTACAAGCTCTTCCTCGACACGGTTGCTTTCCGTCAGGACATCATCAACCTGATCGACGACGAGGTGAACAACTTTAACCGCTACCCCGGCGTGAAGTTCGGTTCGATGGATGCTGCCAACAATGAAGCAGGCAACTGGGAGTAAGACTCCGAATCCGATCCATAAGGTGTCCATTCAGCTCGCGTTGGATGGACACTCTTTTTCCACCCCGCTCCCTGCGGCGGCGGGGGAGGAGCCCGTGGAGGTCGAGCTGCTGACTCCCAAAACGATGCTGGTGCCGGCGGAGCTCTTCGACGAGGAGCGCGGGGCCGAACTGCTTGCGGCAAACGGCATGGCTCCCTCGGGCGACGAGTGCGTCGTGTGCAGCGATCCGGCACAGGAGACCGTTGCCCTGATGGCCGTTCCGGCAGCGGCGCTGCAGCCCGTGACGGAGCGCTTCGGCGAGCGGCTCTTCTATACGTCGCCGCTGCTGCATGCCGTGGCGACGACAACGCCCGTCGTGTGGCTCTGCCTCCGCTCCGGACTTCTCTATGTCCGGGTCTGCGATCCGGCGTTGCAGCTCGCCGAGGTGATTCCCGCGCCCGACGAGGCCGACGTCCTCTATTTTATCGAACGGCTCTCCGGCAGCTTTGAGCTCAAGCACTACGCGCTGCGGGCCGCAGGGGACGATCCCCGGGCCCTCATGAAGCTGCTGGGGTCCCTTTTCAGCGAGGCAACATGCGAATAGTCAGCGGCAGATACAAGGGCCGGGTGATCAATCCGCCCCGCAACCTGCGGGCCCGTCCGACGACGGACTTCGCCAAGGAGAACCTCTTCAACGTGTTGGGCAACCTGGTCGATTTCGAGGAGTGCGACGTGCTGGACCTCTTTGCCGGGACGGGTTCGATCAGCTACGAGTTCGCCTCGCGGGGGGCCCGGAGCGTCACGTCGGTGGAGATCAACCCGGTGCACTACAATTTCATCCGGCAGACCGCGGCGCAGCTCGGTATCGAACAGCTCCATGCGGTCAAGGCGAATGTCTTTCTCTACCTGAAAAACTGCACCAAGCAGTTCGACATCGTCTTTTCGGATGCGCCCTACGATCTGGAGGGCAGCGAGGCGGTCGTCGACCTGGTGCTGAAGGGCGATCTGCTGCGCCCGGGCGGCATGCTTATCTTCGAGCACTCGAAGAAGATGGATTTTTCCTCCTGCGCGGAGTTTTGGCAATTAAGAAGTTACGGCAGCGTACAATTTTCTTTCTTCAAAAAAGGGTGAAAAGCCTTGCTGTTTCAAAAATTTATACTATCTTTGCACTCGCAATACCGAAAAACGGTGCGTTAGTTCAGCTGGTTAGAATACGTGCCTGTCACGCACGGGGTCAGGGGTTCGAGTCCCCTACGCACCGC
>ERZ809276.91-NODE-91-length-33607-cov-8.636803_pt1 | contig 33607 bp, 27 predicted proteins | sample MGYA00520512_ERZ809276 | MGnify/ENA primary metagenome ERZ809276 (study PRJEB31576, sample SAMEA3212661) | Homo sapiens | biome: human-gut; feature: human gut; material: fecal | place: Sweden | collected 2012 ...
CTCTTCCGATCTCCTGCAACCGCGGCGGCACGACGACCGCCGAAAGCGACGAGGCGGCCGAGCCGCAGAACCTCCTCTACGGCATCAATGCCGACGACTACCGCACCGAGAGCGGCGAGATAGGCCGCGGCGAGACGCTGGGCGCGATTCTCGGCTCCTACGGCGTCACGGCCCAGGCGATCGACCGGCTGGACCGCGCAGCGAAGGAGGTCTTCCCGCTGCGCAACATCCGCGCCGGACAGAAATACACGGTCTTCATCCACGAGGACTCGCTCTACGCCTCGCACCTGGACTACCTCGCCTACGAGGTTTCGCTCACCGACTACGTGGTCTTCGGCTTCCACGACGACTCGGTCTCGATCCGCCGCGACACGAAGCCCTACACGATGCGCCGCACGAAGAAGAGCGCGACGATCAACTCCTCGCTCTGGGGCGCGATCATGGAGCAGGAGCTGCCCTATGCGCTGGCGGCCGAGCTGGAGGACATCTACCAGTGGACGGTCGACTTCTTCGGCATCCAGAAGGGCGACAACTTCACCGTGATCTACGACGAGCGCTTCATCGACGACACGATCCCCGCGGGCATCGGCCGCATCTGGGGCGCCAAGTTCGCCCAGAGCGGCAAGGAGTACTACGCCATCCCGTTCCGCCAGAACGGCAAGCTGCAATACTGGGAGGCCGACGGTGCGAGCCTGCGCAAGCAGATGCTCAAGGCGCCGCTGAAGTATTCGCGCATCAGCTCGCGCTTCACCTATGCGCGCAAACACCCCATCTACAAGGTCTACCGACCCCACACGGGAGTCGACTACGCCGCGCCGAAGGGCACGCCCGTACACGCCGTGGCCGACGGCGTGGTGATCTTCAAGGGCTGGGGCGGCGGTGGCGGCAACACGCTCAAGATCAAGCACCCGGGCAATCTCATGACGGGCTACCTCCACTTGAGCGGCTACGCCAAGGGCATCAACAAGGGGACGCGCGTCACGCAGGGGCAGCTGATCGGCTACGTCGGTTCGACGGGCGCCTCGACGGGGCCCCACCTCGACTACCGCGTCTGGCGCAACGGCACGCCGATCGACCCGCTGAAGATTCCGCAGGAGCCCGCCGAGCCGATCGCGAAGGAGAACCGCGCGGCCTTCGAGTACGTGCGCGACCGCATCATGGCCGAGCTCAACGGCGAGGTGAAGGACGAGGAGCGCATCACGCAGCTCGACTCGCTGCCGCTGCCCGCCCCGGCAACGGCCGAAGCCCCGGCGAAGAAGGCCGGCGAAGAGAAAGCCGGGAAATAGACAGAAACGACCCGACACATGAAATCGATCGGAGTACTTATCGTGGCAGGCGGCAGCGGCCGCCGCTGCGGCGGACAGCTGCCCAAGCAGTTCCGCCTGCTGGGCGGACAGCCCGTGCTGGCCCGCACGATCAACCTTTTCGCCGAGGCGCTGCCCGGCGCCCGGATCGTCGCGATCCTCCCGGCGGAGTACGCCGCCTTCTGGCGCGACCTTGCGGCCCGCTTCGACGTCGCCGCCCACACGGTAGCCGAAGGGGGCGCCGAACGCTTCCACTCGGTCCGCAACGGCCTGATGGCCCTGCCCCCGGAGACGGAGCTCATCGCCGTGCAGGACGGCGTGCGGCCGCTGGCCGGCGTCGAAATGATCCGCCGCGTGGCGGAGGCAGCCGCTGCCTCGGGTGCCGCCATTCCCGTCGTGGAGCCCGTCGATTCATTCCGCGAGACCGATGCTTCAGACTCCGCAGCCGCCGACCCGGCCGCCGCGGCAACCCCTTCGCACGTCATCGACCGGCGGCGGCTGCGCATCGTGCAGACCCCGCAGATCTTCCGTGCCGACCTGCTCCGCACGGCCTACGAGGCGCCCTACGACGCAGCCTTCACCGACGATGCGTCGGTCGTCGAGCGCGCGGGCCATGCCGTGCGGCTCGTTGCGGGCGAACGCACCAACCTGAAACTCACCACTCCCGAGGATTTCATCGTGGCCGAGGCGCTGCTTGCGGCCCGCGAAGAGAACGGGGAGACCGATGCCGATGCAGACCGTCTATAAATACCACTTCGGACGCCGCACGATCTACTGGACGCTGTTCCACCTGGTGGTCTTCGTCCTGCTGGGCTGGCTGCTGTACCACCTCTACGAGGGGGGCTACCTCTCGGCGTGGTTCACCTCGTTCGTCGTGGCGCTCGTGGCGCTGATGGCGCTGTCGATCCCCCGCCGCATCGTCGTCACCGACGAGAAGGTCGAAATCCGCTGCCTGCTCGACATCACCGAAATCCGCCGCGAGGAGATCGCCTCGGTGCGCCGCGTCGAGAAGCGCCGCATGCGGTGGATGCTCCCCCTTTTCGGGGGCTGCGGATTCTTCGGCTACTACGGCCACTTCATCGACCTGCGCCGCTTCGACCGCGTGCGGCTCTACGCCTCCGAGTGGAAAAACTTTGTCGAGATCACCGACATCTACGAGGAGCGGCTCTACGTCTCATGCACCGAGGCCGACAAGCTGGTGGCGCAACTGACCCCGCCCGGCGGCAATCGGCCCGAAGAGGAGGACGACGACCCGAACGATGAGAGCGACCCGGACGCCGAAGGGACGGGCGCCGACGAAACCGCTCCTGCCAGGGAGACCCGATTGCAGGAAAACTGACAGGCACGCATTTTGCTCCGCAAACAGCCATACGCATTCACGTTGCAGAAAGAGCGACAAGAGATCCGAAAACCGAAAAAACAGGGGTTTATCCCCTCCAAATTTCTATCAATCAAATTCCAAACAAGCAAAAAAAATGAAAAAGTACCGTTGCACCGTTTGCGACTGGATCTACGATCCGGCGCTGGGCGACCCCGAAGGAGGCATCGCCCCCGGAACCGCATTTGAAGAGATTCCCGATGACTGGGTATGCCCCGTCTGCGGCGTCGGCAAGGACCAGTTTGAAGAGGTCGCCGAATAAGGTTCCCGCGACCCGGACTCCGGGCCGAATTGGACGAAGGGACACTCCGCACAGGAGTGTCCCTTTTTTCATCGGCCGCCACAAACACCGCGTGCCCCGGCCGACCCAAACACCGCATGCCCGGTCAGCCCAAAACGGCCCGCAGCCCGGCCGCCACAAAAAAAGTGCGCCCGACGACATCGGGCGCACTTCGTTCAGCCACACCGCGTGCGGCCGGGATCAGTTGACGTTCGGCAGGAACGAATACTCCTTCGAGTAGCGGAGCATCTGCTGCACGTAGTTGGCCGGATAGGAGATCTTCACGTCGACGACGCGGCCGTCCTGCTCGACGAGTTCGTACTCGGGATTGACAAAGCCGCCGTAAGGCTCGATGCCGAGCGCATAGTAGCGGTCGCGCACCTCGGCATGGAGTGCCGGATCGACCGTAACGGCATACTTCTCGACCAGCTCGCGGCCCGCCTCGTAGTCCCCCTCGGACTTGATGCGCTGCACCTCGCGGAGCATCTCTCCGAAGAGCGCGCGCAGCTTCTCGAAGTCGTTGACCACGACATAGCGCTTGCCCTCCTGCTCGACCCACTCGATGACGTTGTCGGCCTTGCCGCGCTCGTAGCACCACTCGCAGATGAGCTTGCGGTTGCGCATGTGCGACTCCTCGACGTTCTTGCCCGGCTCGATGCGCGCCAGCTGCGTCATCATGCCGTTGAGAATGTACTTCGCATAGCCGGCCTTGGCCACGTCGAACGACGGCACGAGCCCCAGCTCGACCATCTTCGGGTCACCCAGGTAGTAGAGGCCAAACAGGTCGGCGCGCGTCTCCTCGAGCGTCGAGCCGTAGCTGCGCAGCTCGCCGCCCTTCACGCCCGGAGCCAGCTGACCCGAGCCGTGGCCCAGGCACTCGTGCAGGTCGGTGTGCAGATCGTCGGCCAGCTTGCCGTAGCGGTCCATCCGCTCGCGGTCCTCGGCACGCAGCACGAACTCCTCGTTGAAGCCGTTGCCGTGGGCCGCCATGTCGTAGGCATAGGTGATGTTGTCGATCGTGACGGACTTCGAGCCGTACTCCTTGCGGATCCAGTCGGCGTTGGGCAGGTTGATGCCGATGGGCGTCGAGGGGTAGCAGTCGCCGCCCAGCATCGCCACGGTGATGACCTTGGCCGAGACGCCCTTGACCCGCTCCTTGCGGTAGGCCGGATCGACGGGCGAGTGGTCCTCGAACCACTGGGCATTCTCGGAGATCACCTCCGTGCGGTGGCAGGCCTCCTTGTCCATGAAGTTGACGATGGCCTCCCACGACGCCTTGCGGCCCAGCGGATCGCCGTAGTCCTCGATGAAGCCGTTGACGAAGTCGACGTTCGAGACGGTATCCTTCACCCAGTCGATGTTGTACTCGTCGAAGCGCTTCAGGTCGCCCGTGCGGTAGTACTCGATCAGGGCGCCGATGGTCGACTTCTGCGGCTCGGCAGCCACGGCCTGCGCCTTTTCGAGCCAGTAGACGATGCGCTCGATGGCCGGCGAGTACATGCCGCCGACCTTCCACACGCGCTCGTAGATGCGGCCCGTCTTCTCCTCCTTGACCAGCTGCGAGTTCAGACCGTAGGAGACCGGTTCGGGATTGCCCGCATCGGCGGCCGCCATGTCGGCGTAGAACTTCTCAGCCTCGGCCTGCCGCACGTTGCGGTAGTAGTTGCTCGACGAGGTCCAGAGCAGGTCCTCGCCCGCCGTCTGGTTGAGCCGCGTCGGATAGAGGTCGGGGTTGAAGATCGCCTCGCAGACCAGCTCGAACATCGGCTGCAGATCACCGGGCAGAGCGGCGGGCAGCGACGCCGCCACCTCGCGGAAATAGGCCTCGGAGAACTCCGGCACGAACTTGTCGTTGGAATAGTGGTGGTGGATGCCGTTGGCGAACCATACCTTCTTGAGATACTTCTCGAGGGCCTTCCACTCCTCCGTCGTGCGGTCGCCCGCATAGTTTTCATAGATTGCCTCCAGCGTGCGGCGCACGGGCAGGTTCACGGCGCAGTTCTGGTCGTAGAGGATGTCGCGTCCGCACTTCGCCGCTTCCGAAAGGTAGTAGATCAGCTCCTTCTGCTCGAGCGGCAGCGCCTCGAAGCCCGGAACCTCGTAACGGATGACCTTGATGTCGTCGAAGCGGTCGACGATCCACGGTGCCTGCTCCTCGTGCGGGGCATTGCCGCACGACGCAAGGGCCAAAAGGGGAAATGTCATAAGAATGGTACTTTTCATAACGGTACTGTCTGGGTTAATCCGCACGAAGATAGCAAAAAAAGCAGTGAAAATTCCGTGCCCGGCAGCTTTTTTAATTTTTAATTTTTCATTCTTAATTATCTTTTCTACCTTTGCCCCCGCACAACCCGATCGAAAAGAGATGGAAGTATTTACAAGCGTCAAGGAACTCCGCGCCCGTCTGGACGGGGTGGAGCCGTCGGGAATCGGTTTCGTCCCGACAATGGGCGCCCTGCATGCAGGACACCGTTCCCTCGTGGAGCGCGCACGCAAGGAGAATGCCACGGTCGTCGTGAGCGTCTTCGTCAACCCCACGCAGTTCAACGACAAGAACGATCTGAAACACTATCCGCGCACGCCGGAGGCCGATGCCCGCGTGCTCGAAGAGGCCGGAGCCGACTTCGTGCTCATGCCCTCCGTCGAGGAGATCTACCCCGAGCCCGATACGCGGCAGTTCGACTTCGGACTCATTGACAAGGTCATGGAGGGCGCCACGCGCCCCGGACACTTCAACGGCGTGGCGCAGGTCGTCAGCCGCCTGTTCGACATCGTGCGGCCCCGCCGCGCCTACTTCGGCGAAAAGGACTTCCAGCAGATTGCCGTGATCCGCGCCATGGTCGAGCAGCTCGGCCTTCCCATCGAGATCGTCGAGTGCCCGATCGTCCGCGGCGAGGACGGACTGGCCCTCTCGTCGCGCAATACGCTGCTCGATGCCCCGCACCGGGCCGCCGCACCCCACATCTACGCCACGCTGCGCGCCGCCGTCGAGGCTTCGCACCGCCTCACGCCCGCCGAACACAAGCGCTGGGTCACCGAAGAGGTCGAGCGCAACCCGCTGCTCAAGGTGATCTACTACCAGTCGGTCGACGCCCGCACCATGCAGGAGGTCACGACGTGGAACGACGCCCCCCGCATCCAGGGCTGCATCGCCGTGCAGGCAGGCGACATCCGTTTAATCGACAACATCCGCATCCGATAATGAAATTCCAGATTGAAGTAATCAAATCGAAGATCCACCGCGTGACGGTCACGCAGGCCGACCTGAACTACGTGGGCAGCATCACCATCGACGAGGCGCTGCTCGAGGCCGCCAACATCGTCGAGGGCGAGAAGGTCCAGATCATGGATATCAACAACGGCGAGCGCTTCGAGACCTACACGATCAAGGGCGAGCGCAACAGCGGCTGCATCTGCCTGAACGGCGCCGCCGCACGCAAGGTGCAGGTGGGCGACGTGGTCATCATCGCCTCCTACGCCCTGATGGACTTCGAGCAGGCCAAGCAGTTCCGCCCCTGGATCATCTTCCCCGACACGGCGACGAACCGGCTGGTCAAGTAGCGCCGGGGCACAACAACAAGCCGCCGGGTCAGGCGGCACCGGGGCACGGCGACGAACCGGCCGGTCAGGCTGCACCGGAGCACGGCGACGAACCGCCGGGTCAGGCAGCACCGGGGCACGGTCCCGCAGCCGCACCGGCCGCACCGGCCGCACCGGACCCGAAATCGAGGCCCCGCAACCACGGCGAGGCGGTCGAAATACCTATTTTTAACAGAAAATCTCCCTTTCCGGGGAGATTTTCTGTTTTTAATCGTTATATTTGCGATTGGCGATTCCGCCGCAGGAGCCCGGCCACACCCCCGACGGCCGCCGGGACGCCCCCTCCGGCCCGATCACCTGAACTTAAACGACACGAGATGGACATCACGCTTTCCGTCGCAGCCTTTCTCTTCTCGATCATCGGCACGGCCGGCTGCATCATTCCGGTGCTGCCCGGTACGGTCATGAGCTACGCCGGACTGCTGTGCGCCTACTTCACCTCCTACTCGCACATATCGACCCCGGCCGTGTGGATCTGGCTGGCCGTCTCCGTCGCGGTTTGCGCCGCCGACTACTTCCTGCCCGCCTGGATGACCCGCCGCTTCGGCGGCTCGAAGGCCGGAGCCATCGGCGCCACCGTCGGCGTCATCGCGGGTTTCTTCCTCTTCCCGCCCTTCGGCGTCATCCTCGGCCCCTTCATGGGCGCCGTGCTGGGCGAACTGCTCCACGACAAGAGCGACCCGGCCAAGGCCCTGCTCATCGGCTTCGGCTCGTTCCTCTCGTTCATCGTCGGTACGGGGCTCAAGCTCGCCGCCTCGGTCGGCATGTTCATCCATGTCGCCACCGACACCTATCCCGTCGTGCGGGACTGGCTTGCAACGATTTTCTAACTCAATACCCATCGCGTATGAACATGAAACGGTTTCTGATTCTGGCGGTCGTCGTGCTGTCGATGCTCGCCACGGCTTGTAGCAAGTACAAGTACGAAACGGTCAAGGGTGATCCGATGAAGACCCGCATCTACACCCTGCCCAACGGCCTGAAGGTCTACATGAGCGTCAACAAGGAGGCGCCGCGTCTGCAGACGGCCATCGCCGTGAAGGTCGGCGGCAAGAACGACCCCGCCGAGACGACCGGTCTGGCCCACTACTTCGAGCACCTGATGTTCAAGGGCACGCCCAACTACGGCACTTCGGACTATGCCGCCGAGAAGCCCATGCTCGACGAGATCGAGCAGCTGTTCGAGGTCTACCGCCAGACGGAGGACGAGGTCGAGCGCGCGGCGATCTACCACCGCATCGACTCGATCAGCTACGAGGCGTCGAAACTCGCCATTCCGAACGAGTACGACAAACTCATGTCGGCCATCGGCGCCAACGGCACGAACGCCTTTACGTCGCAGGACATGACCGTCTACGTCGAGGACATCCCCTCGAACCAGATCGAGAACTGGGCCAAAATCCAGGCCGACCGCTTCCGGAACCCCGTGATCCGCGGCTTCCACACCGAGCTGGAGACCATCTACGAGGAGAAGAACATGTCGCTCACGCAGGACAGCCGCAAGGTCTGGGAGACGATGGACGCCGCGCTCTTCCCGCACCACCCCTACGGCACGCAGACCGTGCTGGGTACGCAGGAGCACCTGAAGAACCCCTCGATCACCAACGTCAAGAACTACCACAAGACCTACTACGTGCCCAACAACATGGCCGTGTGCGTGGCCGGTGACTTCGATCCCGACGAGATGATCGCCACGATCGACAAGTACTTCGGCGACATGCAGCCCAACGAGAACCTGCCGAAGCTGGAGTTCGAGCCCGAAGCCCCGATCACCGAGCCCATCGTGCGCGAGGTCTACGGTCTGGAGGCCGAGAACGTCACGCTGGGCTGGCGTCTGCCGGGCGCCACGGACAAGTCATGGGACGTGGCCAACATCGTGGGCAGCATCATCTATAACGGACAGGCCGGTCTGATCGACCTCGACCTCGTGCAGCAGCAGAAGGTCCTGATGGCCTACGGCTACGCCTCGGCGCAGCCCGACTACGGACAGTTCATCGTCGCAGGCCGCCCGAAGGCCGGGCAGACGCTCGACGAGGTGCGCGACCTGCTGCTCGCGGAGGTGGCCAAGCTGCGCACGGGCGACTTCGACGAGAAGCTCATCCAGGCAACGGTCAACAACTACAAGATGCAGCTCATGCGGCAGACCGAGGACAACAACAGCCGCGCCCTCGCCTTCGCCTACTCGTTCATCTACGGCACCGACTGGGCCGACGAGGTGCACCAGCTCGACCGCATGGCCAAGATCACGAAGCAGGATGTCGTCGACTGGGCCAACAAGTACCTGGGCGAGCAGAGCTACGCCATCGTCTACAAGCGTGAGGGCGAGGACAAGAGCGTGCAGAAGATCGCCGCTCCGAAGATCACCCCGATCGTCACGAACCGCGACAAGCAGAGCGATTTCCTGACCTCGATCCAGCAGAGCACCGTGAAGCCCATCGAGCCCGTCTTCGTGAACTACGCGACCGACATGTCGCAGTTCGACGCCATGCCGGGCGTACACGTGCTCTACAAGCAGAACGAGATGAACGACATCTTCACGCTGATCTACGTCTTCAATACCGGCACGGAGAACGATCCCGAGCTGGGCATGGCCTTCGACTACGTAAGCTACCTCGGCACCGCGGAGATGAGCGCCGAGCAGATCGCCTCGGAGATGTACGACATCGCCTGCTCGTTCTCGATGCAGGCCGGCGCCAACCAGTCGTGGATCACGATCTCGGGCCTGAGCGAGAACATGCCCAAGGCGATGGAGATCGTCGAGGGGCTGCTCGTCGGAGCACAGCCCGACGAGGCGATCCTCGCCAACATGAAGGAGGACACCATGAAGAGCCGCGCCGACGGCAAGCTCAGCCAGGGCCGCAACTTCGGCGCCCTGCAGCGCTACATGATGTACGGTCCGGAGTTCATCGCCCGCACGACGCTGTCGAACGACGCCCTGAAGGCGCTGACCTCCGAGCAGCTGCTCGCAAAGGTGCGCTCGCTCATGGGCAAGCAGCACGAGGTGCTCTACTACGGCCCGCAGCCGCAGAAGGAGCTGCAGTCGACGCTCGCCGCATACCACAAGGTCGAGGGTGAGCTCGCACCGCTGGAGAAGAAGTTTGCCCGGCCGCTCCTGACCGACAAGAACGAGGTGCTGCTGGCCCAGTACGACGCCAAGCAGCTCTACTACCTCCAGTATTCGAACCGCGGCGAGAAGTTCGACCTTGCGGCCGATCCCGCCATCACGCTCTACAACGAGTATTTCGGCGGCAGCATGAACGCCGTTGTCTTCCAGGAGATGCGCGAGGCGCGCGGTCTGGCCTACTCCGCGTCGGCATGGCTCTCGACGCCGTCGTTTGCCGACGGCAGCTACAGCTACCTCGCCTTCATCGCCACGCAGAACGACAAGATGCAGCAGGCCATCGAGGCTTTCGACGAGATCATCAACAACATGCCCGAGTCGGAGGCTGCCTTCCAGATCGCCAAGGAGTCGCTCATCTCACGCCTGCGCACCGAGCGTACCGTGCGCGACCAGGTGCTCTGGTCCTACATCTCGCTGCGCGACATGGGGCTGACCGAAGATCGTGACAAGCAGATCTTCGAGAAGGTCCAGACGATGACGCTCGACGACGTAAAGGCCGCACAGGAGAAGTGGGTCAAGGATCGCCCCTACGTCTACGCCATTCTGGGCGACATCAAGGACCTCGACCTGAACTACCTCAAGACGCTCGGTCCGATCAAGACCCTCTCGCAGGAGGAGATCTTCGGATATTGATCCCTGCAACACATCATCCCGAAGAGCAGCCCCTCACGGGCTGCCCGGGATACACGAAAGGACGGGCTGCCGGTATACCGGCAGCCCGTCCTTTTGCCATCCATACCCGTCCGCTGCATCGGACCGCAGAGCCCCCACCTTGGCAATGCCATCATCGCGTCACCTGCAGTCCGCTGCACGGCAGAGAGAAAAGGAGGTTGCTACAGTCCGGAGTTCCGAAACCGTGCGCAGGAGCGTCCGGACATATCGGCCGCAGGGATTACCCGTAAAAAAAGCGGGGCCGCATCGACGACGGCCCCGCTTTAAAGGTCATTGCAGGATTACTCGATCTCTATGTCGCGCACACAGCGGATTACGGATGCCTCATCGGGTTTGGCAATCGTAACATGGCCGTCCCTGCAGTACCAGGAGGATTCATAGGCCTCATACCGTTTTCCGTACTGGCCGAAAGAGTAGAACGTGCTGACAAAGGTATAATGCCCGCTCCACCAGTTGCTGTTCACATCCGCGGTAATATAGTTCGACATAAGGCTGGCCTCTCGGATATTGGGAACCCGGTAACCCTCGGGACACGGGGATTCGCCGTTCTCGAGCAGGGTCTTCAACGTCGGATAATTGCTCGCATAGCTGACCTCCGGACCCGTTTCAAAAGCCGAATAGGTCCGGGAGTTGGGTGAATATTCGTCACTGGGGTCCAATTCGCCTGAAACGTCAATACTGCGGATCGATTTTTTATTGATACGGGTGAGATTAAACCGATACACCGAATTCTTGTCGTTGGTTTCATTCACGGTCTCGAAAACGACGGAGAAATCGGGCATCTTATCGGCATCGTTCAGATTGGCGACAGCCTCCTGCTCGGTTGCCGGGTCCATACCGAGATTGCGTACACACCGCACGGCATAGCGTCCCGGTTTGACATTGGCATATTGCTGATAAGCACTCGTCGACAAGCCCTCCTCCGCCCACAACATCGTGGGATAATTGCTGTAGTTGCCATCCTTGCCCCACAGGGTGCTGCTGACCACATGCAGACGCCACAGTACGGCCCCGTTCGCATTCGTTTCGTTCACGCCGTAATTATTGTACCGGTCATACAGCCACGCATCCTCATGGATTCCGCCGTCACCGACATAAAGTGCCGTCAGCTGCTGAATCGACGCAATGTACCAACGGACTTCCGAGGGGTCGATCACATTGTTTCCGTTGTTGTCCCGATTACGCATCAGGCACGTATAACGGGCCGTTGCCAGGTCATCCTGGTCCTTAAGGAAAATCAAATTGTAATCATTCTCCCGGTCATAATCGAGGTAATCGGTCCAATACCTGTAATTGAACCCGCCGTTGCCGTCAGTCAACTGCCACAACCGCGCCGTATTGTACAAGCCGTTCGATCGGGAATTGTTGCCGTAATTGGGACGATAGACTGCCCCGTCCGAATATCTTTCGTTGCGGTTGTAAAACCAGAGAGTTCCTTCCGACTCGTCGATCACCTCACAACCCCAGGCCGTGTTCAGGTCGGAACGGGTGACATCGTAAACGGACTGGATAGACCGCTGGCGGATCGTCACGACGCTGCCCGTCGCCGAGCTGTCGCCGTCGGCACTGAACTGCGTATCGCACAGGATGTGCATCATGCGGTTGTCCTGATTGACAAACTCCTTCCACAACGTGGGACGCACCTCCCCCGAGATGGGGTCGCGATCGTAATAGAACTCGTCGACGAAGATGGTCACGTAGATCCGGTGGCGGCGGTAAATATCCGGCCGGTCGGGGTACTGCTGCCGGAGCTCGGGGTCCACCTCCTCACGAAAATCGTTCGTCTGCCCCCGGTCGTAGCGCGTCTTCTGCTCGCGGATGTACTGGCAGAACTCCAGCACATCCATCACCTCATCGGGATGGTACGACCGGTTTCTCTTGCTGTACTGATCCGTACTGGAGTCGATCTCGTTCACGCGGAACCACACCCACCTGTAATCAAGTCCGTTGGGAATCTCCACGCCGTTGACCCGTTCGGGCATGCCCTCGCGGCCGAAGGGGGTCTTGACATACCAGGTGACATCCTCGGGCGTGATATTCTCCTGATCGAAGACAAAGACCCGCTGCCCGTAGTGCGCATCGAAGGTATAGACCGACTCCTTGGCGATGTAGACGTGGCCGGCCGCACCCGACTCGTTCTCCACGTTGGTCGAGACCTCGACCTGGATGTTCTCCACGCCCTTGATCGTAATCGTATAGATGTAATGCGTATTGCGATTCACGCTGTAATCATCCTTGCTGGTACGGATATCCCCCAGATGAATGTAGTAGACCACATCCGCATTGAGCGTCTGAGCCGGGGCACCCACACCCACATCGACATCCATGGCCACCTGCCCCTTGACAATCAGATAGGTTGCCGTTTCCGGGGCATATTCCCACAATCCGTTCGTCGTATCGTAGGCACCGGCCGCATTCTTGTTCCGCCGGTCACGCAGGTGGTATTTTTCATTTACGGACTTCTTGCACTCGGGACGGTTCTCATACATGTAGAACGAAAAACCATGCTCCGCGCCATCCTCTACCTGAACGGACTGTCCACTGCTGTTGACATAGGTGAAAGTCTTCAATGTCTGGCTCTCGAAAGCCACGTCATAACTGTTGAAAAGGCCTGCATCGGCATCATGATTCTCCGTTCCGGCATCTCGCTCGAAAAGATAACTGCCGCGCGGAAGATTTATCACCTGCCACGATTCGGGCGTGAAACTTTTGATGCGCTGCACGGTCTCGCCGTCCGTCGTCGTGACTGAGGATTCATTGCCGACCGCTGCACGGACCCGGACCTCGATTTTGGCGTCGACGCGGAACAGCGAGACAGAGACGGCATCGCCCGTTGACGACGTAATGCCGGTCTGACTGACGGTGATCCCAGTCACATCTCCTGTCATGGGGAAACGGCCGGTGCGGTCGGTCGTGTCGTGGTTCAGCGTACCGACCATCTCCATCAGTTCGTCGCGGGTCTGGATGAAACCGAACATTTCGGACGAGATGCTGAAAATATCGGTATCGAGATTGGCCACGATACAAATCTCACCTCCGGTAAGTTGCGGGACCTTCATCCGGATGGTACCGGTAGTTTCGGGCTCCGTGCTGCTCAACTGATTGTCGACCATCCAACAGTTCACATTGGCCGAAATCACGCTACTTTGCGAATCCCGTTTGTTGCTGTTGTCAAAGAAATGGCCGGCAACACGATTCCCGTTCTGATCGAAAAAAAACACATAAAGATTCGAGACACGCGACTCGGCCACCTGTCCGAGCGTCGAGCGCGTCGTAATCTGCACCTCGTCGAAATCGGTATGGCCGAAATCGAGGTTTACCCACACGTCGCCCTCGCCGGGCTGCACCTGCCTCAGATCGGGGTCCTTGATGCACCCCGACAGAAGCAGTCCGCAGAGACTAAAGCAGTATATCAGTCGTTTCATAGCTTGCCGGTTATCAGTTGAAGGTTATCTCGCCGCCGCCGGGCGTCCAGTCTTCGACGACGAAGTCGAAATTACCCCGGTAGGGATTGTAGGTCACCCCGACCTGCACACGAATGAAATCATTGCGCTTGATTTCATGGACATCGCTCGCTACGCCCGTCTCCGAATCGATTGTGCGGAGAACGATAGCTTCCCGCAGGGTGTTGTCTTTTATTTGTTCAACAGGGAACAGCACGAATTGCGACCACGCACCAAAGCCATTCCATCCGACGACGTTGTTGTCACGGACATTGAGATAGGCACTGCTGCTCTGAAAGCTGTTGGATCGGAACCGGAAATATCCGTTGTTACGATCGGCAAGTTCCGCAGTGAAGGTATCGGCCGCAGTCCGATACTCCTCCCAGCCGACCATCTGCAGCCGGGCCGATTCTTCGCTTGTATTGTTGGTCCGGATTTTCTCTATGTAGTCTTCGGTCTCCACGTTGCGGATATAGTAGCCCGAACCGCTCTTTACGAGCTCCCACACATAGTTGTAATAGCGTTCCTCCCTGCAGTTGTCCAGCACCTGCTGCGGCTTATAGCCGTAGTCGGGAGAGGCATATACCTTGTCGTTCTCCACATAAAGGTACGAATTCACCTCATAGTTGTCCTCTCCGCGGCGCCGGATCAGGAAAAAGGGGCCTTGAGAGTCTATCTCCGAAAGGTTGTGTATGCGCGCCCCTCCGTTCTTCGCTTCGTAGTAATACGAATTGATGACATCCGAAGTTATGTCCAACGTGTAGACATAGTTGTTGTCCGGATCGCGGCTCTCGTAGATCAGGCCGTCGAAAATCGTCTTCACACCCATCTCCTTCGTGATGCGCTGTCCCGGAACAAACGGCGTAACCGCATTTTCGTGCGTGGCGAGCGGGGCGCCCTTGCCGTGATAATCGGTCGCGAGCGCATAATTCCCGTCACTATCGAGCCGCGAGAAGAGATAGCAGGTCGACTGCGAGAAGTTGTCGCTGAACGCCAGGTCCGAAATCGACAGGTCGACGTCGCTGTAGTTGCGCACGCCGATCCGGATGCGGGCACTCGTATATTCCAGCTTGACCGACGTTCTGTTGACGCCGGCCACCAGATTGATGTTCTCCGAGCAGCTCTGCGGAATCAGCACATCGCTCGGACGCAGATACGGGAAGGGAGCTCCTTCGATCTCGGGAATGCGCAACTGGAGATTGTAAAAATCCGCACGGCCCGGATTGAAGTTTTCGATGCCGGAGTTCGGATCGAAATCCGCGACCAGCGACTGGACCCGTGCCGCAACCCCCGTGTTGCCGAAGGTATCCGACTCGGAATAGTTGGCCACGGCAAGCAGGACGTAATTGCCCCGCGCGAGTTTCTCGACATCGCCGTGCTTGGGGGCGTTGTAATCGAACGTCACGCGCACGACGCGGCTCTGGCCCAACGTCAGATCGACCTGCCCGACATCGTTGACAAAGCCGTTCGACCCGTCCGCATCGTTGGCTATCTGCGGATAGGCCGGATTGTTGGGATCGAAGATGTTGCGGTAGGCCACGAGCCGGTTGTCGTTGTAATCGATCAGGAACAGGGATATGTGGTCGATCAGGTTCACATCGGCCTTGGACGCACGGGTCCCGGTCGAGGCGACAAGCGCCGAGAGGTCCGCCGTCAGCACAAGCGTGGCCGGTTCGCGCACCCCGGGCTCCTTCGTATGGTCACCTGCTCCGGGCTCGGCCTTGCCGCATCCGCCGCCAAGCGACAGCAGCAGGGGAACAATCAGAAATATGAATATCCTACGCATGATTTCTTCCGGTTAATCGTGTCACAATTCGATGTCGTAAGAGGAGTCGCGCATGTTCCAGTCGGCCGCCGTAATCGTCAGCTCCACATCCGCTTCGTTGATCCGGATCGTGTAGGTGTACCGCTTACCGGGCCGATACTCCTCCGAGATCACGCCTCCGTTGTCGTCATACTCCGTACCCTTCGGGATGGTGACCCGATAGACGCCCTCTTCGGCGTTGCGCGTGGTGAAGCAGAATTGCAGATTCCCGGACGAGGCCTGCGGCAGGATCAGCAGCCAGCCGTCGTTGCGCGTGAACTGCTCGCCGGACGTCGTGCCGGCCTGCGTATAGGCGAGGGCCGGCCGGACGGTCGAGGTCTGCGTCTCGGTCGAAAATTCGACGCCGCTGTTGCTCCAGTAATAGATACGCTCCGTCGCGGGCGGATTGTAACTCATGCTCCAGAAAAAGTCGTCCGCGGCAGTCTCGGTGCCGTACACCAGGATGCCGATCGACGCGAAATCCTTCGTATCGGCGTTCTGGAGGTAACACGAAGTCAGGTAATCGGTATTGTCGTAGCTCGCCTCCACGCGGAAGCGCACGGCCGCCAGCGCATGTTTGAAATTCAGCGTCACGGGCTGCGAGAGATCGACCGACGGATCGGTCGTGTTGACCTCGTTGTAGGCAACGAGCAGGTCCTCCTGATAGTCCGAGGTCGAGTAGGTCATGGCAAAGGTCGTGGCATCGGAGGTCGTGAGTACCTGATCTTCGAGTTTCTGCGGGAAATAGCCGCGGAACTTGTACTTTCCGCCAACAAACCAGTAGAGATCCGTGCCCGCGTAATTCCAGTCGTCATAGGGATTTCCGTTCACCTTGTCGGCATAGATCAGGCGCGTTCCCTCGAAAAGGTTTTTCACGGTCTTCTGCATACCGTCGGCATCGGTGTAGGTGTAGTCGGCCCAGATGCCGATAGCCTCGCCCTCACCGCCGTCGGCAGTCGGCGTGCAGGCCTGCGTGATCGGGATGTCGCCCGCATCGGCCTGCGAGCCGATGAGCGAACGGCTGGCGACGCCGTTTTTCTCCATATCGACACTCCACACGATGGGCACGGTCCCGGATTCGGGAACCCGGGGTATCTCCGTCGTGTGCTGTTTGCCGCAACTCCCTGCCGCAAACAGCATCAGCAACGGCGCATATTTCATCATTCGTATCATGAGACTTTCTGTGATTCGCTGTTTTGTGCCGGGTTCTCCGGAAGCACCTCCACGCCATCGTGCCCCACAGCCAGCGTAAAGGTATAGCTATACCCGGGATAAAGCATTTTTTCCAGAGGGCCTACCGTCTCCGACTGCTGAATCCGGCTTCCCGTCGGTGTCAGATATTCATAATCGACCGTAAGGGTACTGTGGAGCGGTTGAGGAATGACGCGCCGGGCCGCCACGATGCTCTGCGGGACATCCGTCAATTGAAACTCTCCCTCGAAGAGCGGTAGAGCCCCGGGGTCACCCGACAACTCCCATGCGGGGGAGGGCAAGGACTGGAAGGAACCGCGACAGTTGATCGCGTCGAGCACAATGCGGCGCACGAAAAACGTCGTCTCGGTTTCACCCTTGCTTCGGACACGGAATTCGACCTGACAAAGTGCCGGCAGCAGCGGGAGATTGACCACGCCGCCATTGTGCAATTTCACACGATCGGCCTGCGGCTCGGTATATCGCAGGTCGCCGGGATCGGTCGTAGCATCGACCCCTTCGAAAACGACACCACGTGTCTGGTCGCAGACCGCGACGGCCCCGAAAGGAGCAAAGCCGATGCAGGTAAGCGTATTTCCCGCCGACGGCCAGTCGACATGGGGCTGGGTATGCCAGAAATGTCCGTCATGGACAAGGCGGGAGGCCGGAAGGAATACTTCGGCAACGCCCCGGTCTGCGCTCCATGCCTGCCCCTCAACAAGTTTCCAGGCACAAACACCGACGGAAAGTGCATCTGCATCGGTTTCGGACGCCTCGGACGAGCGGACATGCACCTGCATGACGGGATCGAACGCGAGCGTCACGACGGGATCGTGTCGATCGTGCTCCTCGTTCACGCAGCCCGAGACCGCAACCGCAGCCACCGCTGCAAAAAGTATCCGAAAGAGACGCCTGTCCATGATCGTGCTGTTTAGTGCCTGTGAAGGGTATCACCCCTTCACAGGCTTTGTTGCGGGATTTGCCGCTCCCGCAGGCGAAAGAAATTAGAATTTGATTTCTCCGGTCACTTCTACATCGTCCCAATCCTCAACCTCGGGCGAGAAATAGATCTTGTTCAAAGCAAAGGTCAGCGTGAAGATGTAACGCTTGCCAAGCTCGAACTCGGAAATGTTGTATCCCGTCGAGATATCAACCAATCCAGTCTGTTCGATCTCGGCCGTACCGTTGTTAATAGTGTACTCCACAGCGATCGATACATTATTGGCACCGGCATGAGCCAACTCCTGCGGCAGGACAATGATCGGATTGGCATTGGCCACATCAATTGCGGTCTCGGTCAGCACCTGCTCGGCCGTAACCACTTCGTATCCGGCATTGTACTCGCTGCGCTGTTTTTCCCAAGCAGCTGCAGCTGTCGTCATCGCTCCATCCTGATCTGCGAGATTCTGGTTGAAATCGCCCGTTTCATAGGCATTCAGCAGTTTAATGCTCTTCAACGTAATGGTATGATTGGCATACGCATCACCCGTCTTGACCTTGAATACAACCGACGACAGGGCGTGCTTGAAATTGATATCCACACCGCTGTAATTCGTTCCTCCGGTACTTGCCTTTTTGTTATACGAACGCTCGCTGAACATCAGATCGTAATGCTCTGCAGGGTTCTGCTTCACCGTAAAGTTCGTGAACGTAAAACCGGATGCGGTCCAGGCCGGCGTACAATCCAGAGCGGCATCTGTCGGCGAATAGGCCTGGAAGGTCAGTGTACCGTTCTTGGGCCAGTAATAAGCCTGTCCGCCAGCCGACTCCGAATCCCAGCAGTTTCCTGCCATATTATAGGCAGTCTCAACAGCCGTCATATACGGCGTACCGGCATTGAAATTCGTATAGTTGCCGGTATAGTGACGGGCATACACGGTGAAATGCTCAGCCTTATCATACGGATTCACAATTTCACCTGCAACGGCACGGGTTACGGCCCCTACGGCAGGAGCATCGAAGCTGATCTTTGCGTCCGACGCAACGGCCCCGCCGTTTGCCGGATCATTCTTCACACAGCCGGCAAGTGCTACACTCGCCGCAACTGCAAATAGCAATGTTTTTTTCATAATAAAATAAGTTGAAAGAGTGAATTAATAGTTTATTGAGTGCATCAGATGATGATATCTGTCTCGATGTCTTCCCAGTCATCAACACCCGGGACAAAACCGCCTCCGTCCGACCCTTCGGGCGGTTCGGGTATGTTGAGCACTTCGTCGAGCAGAATCCACTGATGGTCGATGGCGTCCGGCTCATAGAATTTGTCCGTGATATCGAGTGTCACAGTCAGCGCACGTCCGTCCGTTGTCCGGACATCGAACGTGAGGTAGAGTTCATTGCTCTGATCCGGCAGTTTTCCGAACGTATGGAATGTCGTATAGATGAACCCTTCGTTCGCATCCGTCGAGGGGCCGCGCTGCATCTCGAAATAGATCGTCACGGGATTCTCCTCGTTGATACCCCCGCTGTGCAGCATCGCCGATCCCGCCATGCCGGTCAGCAGGCCCACGGTCGATGATATCCACTCGATTCCCCGTACCCGGACCTGAAGATAATATGACAGGACGAGGCTGCCGGCCGTAAAGTGGTCACCGGAAGCATTGCGCAGCGTATCGATATCCATCGTATAGGCGGTAGTCAGCAGCTCATTCCGATCCACAAGCAGGTGGTCCGGGACATAGACGATGTGCTCCTCCTCGAGCGAAGCCCGCCCGGAGAGCCGGCTCCGCAAGGCATCGGAGATTTCATTCGTATAGGCTTCTGCGCCATGATAGAGATGGTCGTTGCGGATAAGTGTCGACTCGGTTCCGAAATTGTAGGCCAGCAACCGGTAGCTACCTTGAGGTGCTACGATGTAGCCGTCAAAATAGTCGCCGCGGGCATCCGTTCCCCGGTTGCGGAGGTAGCGCTCGGCCGCTACCTTCCCACTCGTCGCATCATAAAGTACGACACGCAGCATGTTCGGGGTCTTGTACTCGGGTTTCTCGAGCGAAGAATCATAGAATCCCGTAGTCACATTTTTCAATTCCTCATCGAGGTAGACGCGCACATAATGCGTATTGCCCACATCGACCAGCGGACGGCGCTCGCAACCGGCAAGGAGCACGCAGAGCAGCACAGGCAGGAAAGCGGCAAGACGTCTCATCGCAGACCTCCTTTCTTCTTGTTGACGAGCAGCGGCAGGACGAGCGACACCTCGACCTTCGTGGGGCCGAAATAGTGCCACGTGCCCGACTTCGCCCGGTCGCGGATCAGCAGTTCGTAGTCGTCCGTGGGGTTGTAGTGGCGGTGCGGGATGCGCGCGTAGCCTGCCGAGACCGAAAATTCGATGTTCAGCCGCTTGCTCAGGGGCATGGCGTAACCGTAGGTCAGGCCCACGCTGAAAAACTCGCCCTGGTAGCAGCCCGTGCGGTCGAACTGCACGTCGAACTTGCCGCCCATGCCGTACAGGCCGACGAACTGGCCCATGAGGGCGTCGCGCTGCACGCGCCGTTCGCTCGCGGGACGCGTATTCGGGATGAACCACCAGCGGAACTCACCGCCGAAGGAGAGGAACTGGAGGCAGTATTTGTTGTTGTCGCTCAACCACCACGGGCAATGGTGCTCGTAGAGAAGCGAGAACTTCTCGTTGAAGGGCACCTCGACGGCAAAGTTGATCGCCGCGGCGGCATCGTAGAGCAGGTTGGTCTTCAGCGCGAGGATCGTGCGCTTGCCCGGCTCGGGCAGCGGGAGGGCCGTCAGCGCCTCGCCCCGGAACGGGGTCGTGAAGCGGGGCTGCGGAGCGATCAGGTCCGGTTCGGGAGCCCGCCAGACGCAGATCCACGTAGCCAGACGCAGGCGCGGCATGTGCCGCCGGATAATATATTTATAGGTATAGCCGCCGTCGAGCTGCTCGAGACGCCACTTTTTCGTGTCGTTGCCCACCGAAGCCCGCAGGATGGAAAGGACCTTTTCGCGGTCGTGGCGGTGGTAGTTGGCCTGCAGCTCGGCTTCGAGACCTGCCCAGTTCTCATGCATCGGGCGCAGCAGAATATCCCCGGGATCGAGTGCCGAGCTGTCGGGGCGGTGTGCCAGCAGGTATTCCTTCGCCGCCTCGGCACGCTGCTCCGAGAGCCAGACATTGCGGCGGTAGGCACCCTCGGGCGAGGCGTAGGCGAAGATCGTGATGCTGTCGATGCGCGGCGAACGGGCCAGGTAGTCGCGGATGCGGGCCATCTGCCAGCCGTTGTCGAGGTAGGTTTCGTCCAGGTCGATGCGGTCGCGCCAGTAATAGAGGGCGAATATCTCCGCTATCACCTGATTGTCATCACATTGCAGCGAATCCGCGCAAGGGGGGGGAATTTTTGGATGTCGTCGGATTCGGCCATGCTCACAACGGGGATTGCCGCACAGACGAGCACGGCAAGGATCAGGCGCAAAGCCTCGTATTTCCGGGTCCATTTCATAAATGCGCCACGTTGAATACGATTTTCTTCCGGACGCCGCCTTCGCATGATACAGGCACGCCGGAAGAGTTTTCTGGAAAATATGTGAATACAAATATATACAAAAAAGACAAATAAACAAATACATCCACATCAAAAACAGCGCCATGACAGACAAAAAATCACCGCTACAGCATACTGTAACGGCGATAAGAAAAGCAATGACACCGGTGTCAGCGTCGGCCCCGATTGGTTCACCAAGTAATCAATAACGGTAGTGTTCGGCCTTGTAGGGTCCGTCGACCGGCACGCCGATGTAGTCGGCCTGCTTCTGCGTCAGGTGCGTGAGTTCGACGCCGAGGTTGTCCAGATGCAGCCGCGCCACCTCCTCGTCGAGGTGCTTCGGCAGGCGGTAGACGCCCACTTCGAGTGACTCCTGCCACAGCTCGAGCTGCGCCAGGCACTGGTTCGTGAAGGAGTTCGACATGACGAACGACGGGTGGCCCGTGGCGCAGCCGAGGTTCACCAGACGACCCTCGGCCAGCACGAAGATCGAATGGCCGTCGGGGAAGGTGTACTTGTCGACCTGCGGCTTGATATTCGTCTTCACGGCGTCGGACTTCTCGAGCCGCGCCATCTGGATTTCGTTGTCGAAGTGGCCGATGTTGCAGACAATGGCCTGGTCGCGCATCCGCTGCATGTGCTCGAGCGTGATGATGTCGCAGTTGCCCGTGCAGGTGACGTAGATGTTGCCCTCGGCAAGCGCGCTCTCGACAGTCTTGACCTCGAAGCCCTCCATGGCGGCCTGCAGGGCGCAGATCGGGTCGATCTCCGTGACGATGACCCGCGCGCCGTAGGAGCGCATCGAGCGTGCGCACCCCTTGCCGACGTCGCCGTAGCCGCAGACGACGACCACCTTGCCGGCGATCATCACATCCGTGGCCCGCTTGATGCCGTCGGCCAGCGACTCGCGGCAGCCGTAGAGGTTGTCGAACTTCGACTTCGTGCACGAATCGTTGACGTTGATTGCCGGGACGAGCAGCTCACCCGCCGCCTGCATCTGGTAGAGGCGGTGTACGCCCGTCGTGGTCTCCTCGCTCACGCCGCGCCACTCGGCCACCGTGCGGTGCCACTTGTCATCGTCCTCGGCCAGTATCTGTCGGAGCGTCGAGAGGATCACCTCCTCCTCGTAGGACGAGGGTTCGCAGTCGAGCGTCGAGGCGTCGTTCTCGGCCTTGTAGCCCTTGTGGATCAGCAGCGTGGCATCGCCGCCGTCATCGACGATCAGCTGCGGGCCCTTGCCGCCCGGGAACGACATCGCCATGGCCGTGCACCACCAGTATTCGGGCAGCGTCTCGCCCTTCCATGCGAAGACCGGCACTCCGGTGGCGGCGATGGCCGCGGCGGCGTGGTCCTGCGTCGAAAAGATGTTGCACGAGCACCAGCGCACGTCGGCACCCAGCTCGACGAGCGTCTCGATGAGGACGGCCGTCTGGATGGTCATGTGCAGCGAGCCCATCACGCGCACCCCCTTGAGGGGCTTTTTCGGACCGTACTTGCGGCGCACGGCCATCAGTCCGGGCATCTCGTGCTCGGAAATTTCAATCTCCTTGCGTCCCCACTCGGCCAGCGACATGTCGGCGACCTTGTAGGGCAGTGTCAAATCCAGAAACATAGCTTTACTTCTATTATTTGAGATTCATTTTCAGATTCATGATCTGCTCCTTGTCGCGCGCGATCTGCGCACGCAGCTCCTCGACCGTATCGAAGCGGCGCTCGTCACGCACCTTGCGCAGCAGGACGACGCGCACCTCGCGCCCGTACAGCGACCCCTCGAAGCCGAAGAGGTGGGTTTCGAGGTGGCGCGGCTGCCCGCCGACCGACGGGTTGCGGCCCAGGTTCGACATGGCGCGGTAGCGCACGCCGCCGACCTCGACCAACGAGGCATAGACCCCGTCCTCGGCTGCAAGCGCCTCGTCGACGGCCAGGTTGGCCGTCGGAAAGCCCAGCTCGCGTCCCAGGCGCCGCCCGTGCTCGACCACGCCCCGGATCTCCGCCACGGGCACCGCGTCGGCAGGCATATTCTCCGCGGAGGCAACTCCCGCCTCGGAAGCCGCACCGGCAGGCGGATTTTCCACAGGGGTCAATCCCGCCTCGGAAGCCGCACCGGCAGGCGGATTTTCCACAGGGCCCGTCCCCTCCGCGGGATGTGCAGCCGCAGAGGCTGCCGCACGCTCCGATTCGCGGCCGTCCGCCGAGGAAACTCCGACTACCGCACAACGGGTCTGGGCATCCGCAGCCCCCGCAGCGTCGCAGCCGTCCCGCACGGGCAGCCCGGCGGTGTGCTCTCCGGCGAAATGTTCCATCAGATCTTTTCAGTGAGTTTGCGCACCAGCGTGAATTGCGAGAAGAACTCCTTGGCAAAGACGCGGATGACCGTATAGGAGGGGATGGCCAGCAGCATGCCGAGAATGCCGGCCAGCGATCCGGCGATGAGGATCACCAGGAAGACCTCCAGCGGATGGGCCTTGACCCGCTCGGAATAGAGCGTGGGCTGAACGACAAAGTCGTCGAGCCCCTTCAGGATCAGCAGCGACCCGGCGATGACGAAGGCCGTATGGCCGACCGACATTCCCTCGATCGGGGTGATGATCCCCACGAAGACCGAGAAGATGCCGCCGATGAGCGGCCCGGCATAGGGTACGACGTTCATCACGCCCATGACCAGCCCGATGAACGAGGCGTCGGCCGCCTTCATGCCGAAGGCCATCATCACCAGCGTGACGGCCACCGTGAGCATCAGGCTCTCGGAGAGGATACCCGTAAAGTAGCGCGACAGCAGCACCGTGACCGAATCGAGCGCCCGCGTGATGTTGTCGTGGTAACGCTCCGGGAAAACGGCCGTGACCATCGAATAGAAGAGTCCGTCGTCCTTGAGGAAGAAGAAGGTGATGAACGAGATCGAGAAGAGGGTGATGACCGACGAGACCACGACACCGACGACCGACGAGAAGAGCCAGTTGACCGACTCCATGTCGACCACCTGACGGAACATGGCCACCAGCTCGTCCGAGAGCGAGAAGCTGCTCTCCGAGAGGGCAAAGAGGTTCTGAAGGTCCCGCTGCATGCGGGCGATGGGTTCGCCGATGCTGTTGACGACCGAGGCGAAGTCGACGGTCGAGAACTGGTTGATCTTGTTGAAGACCAGCGGCACGAAGAGCGAGCAGCAAAGCGCGAACAGGGCCCAGATGACCACGAGCGTCACCAGTGCGGCGAGCCAGCGCGGCACGCGCCATCCGCGCACGTGCAGCGCCGCAAGGCGGTTGACCAGCGGCCGGCCCATGACGGCCAGCACGGCCGAGACGAGGATGTAGACGACGATCGACGAGAAGTACCAGATCAGGAAGAGCACGGCCGCGGCGACGGCCGTCCCCGCGATGAACTTCAGGAAGGTCTGGGGTGTCGTTTTCATTGCCGCGAGCTATTCGATCTCCTTGCGCAGACGGGCGATGGGCGTCTGCGATCCGACGGTCGGGTCGCCGATCTCGACCAGCAGCTCGCTCTCCTTCGGCACGAGCACGTCGACGCGCGAGCCGAACTTGATGAAGCCGCAGACGCTGTTCTGCTCCACGGGCTCGCCCGGCTTCATGTAGGAGACGATGCGGCGGGCGATGAGCCCCGCGATCTGGCGGAAGAGCACCGGCTGCCCCGACTCCATGCGCACGACGGTCGTCGTGCGTTCATTCTCGGTCGATGACTTGGGATGCCACGCCACGAGGAAGCGGCCCGGATGGTATTTGAAATACTCCACCCTGCCGCCCACGGGGACCCAGTTCATGTGGACGTTCGTGATGGACATGAAGATCGAAATCTGGAGCATCTCCTGCTTGAGGTACTCGTTCTCCATGACGACCTCCGTGACGACCACGCGGCCGTCGCACGGTGCGAAGACCAAATCGGCGTCGTGGATGCGCACGCGGCGCGGCTCGCGGAAGAAGGCCACGATGAAGAACCAGAAGAGCAAGAGGAACACCGTACCGCCCCACATCAGCAGATTGGCGGCATCGGTGACCAGCAGGCGGTAGAAACCCCACCAGATCAGCAGGCAGACGACACCCGAAAAAAAGATGATTTTGTATCCTTCCTTATTGATTCTCATAACACGACGAAGGTTTCGGTTTCAACTCACAGAACAAACCAGAGGTAGACGACCACGAAGGGAGCCGCGAGCAGCATGGCGTCGAAACGGTCCAGGATGCCGCCGTGGCCCGGGATGATCGTCCCGGAGTCCTTGACGCCGGCCGCGCGCTTGAACATCGACTCCACCAGATCGCCCAGCACGCCCGTCACCGCGGCGACGAGTGCCAGGCCGATCCAGACCCACCACGCCTCGCCCATGCAGCGCGAGGCGACGTACCCCATGACGAGGGCTCCGGCCACACCGCCGAAGAACCCCTCCCACGACTTCTTGGGCGAGAGCCGCTCGAAGAGGCGGTGCCGTCCGAAGGCCATGCCCACGAGGTAGGCGAAGACGTCGTTGGCCCAGATGATGAAGACGAAGAAGAGCATAGTCCACGGATTCCACGCATAACGCCCCACGAAGGGGATGTAGGCCATGAGCGTCAGCGGCAGGGCCACGTAGCAGATGCCCAGCAGCGTCACGCCGACATTCGCCGCGGGGTTCTCGCCCCGGCGGTAAAGCTCGCAGACGAGCATCAGCGGCAGCAACAGCAGCAGGAAGGCCATCCCGGCGGCCAGCAGCGGCCGGAGCCCGCCCGCCGCACCGGCACTTCCCGAAAGGAAGGCGAAGTTGACGGCAAAGAGCACCGCGCCCGTCACCACGCCGATCAGGTGCTGCGGGCGGTCGCCCCGCGCCTCGGCCAGCGCGTAGAATTCGTGCATGCCGCCGACGAGCAGCAGCAGCAGCAGCGCGCCGAAGCTCCACGGCGACCAGACGACGGCCCCGAGGACCACCGCGGCAAGTACGATCCCGCTCAACGTGCGGACCGCGAGGTTCTTCATCTTGTCAGTCATTTTCAGGCATTGAGGTTAGTCGGTTGTCGGTCTTATCGGTCGCCGTCCGGACGGGAGTCCTTCGCCGGGCCATCCGCCGCAGCGGAAGCATCGGCAGCGGGAGCGGTTGCGGCGGGAGCTGCGGCCGTCACGGAGGTGTCACCGGCCTTTGCGGAAGAGGTCCGTGCTTCGTCCGCCGAAGTCGTTGCGGCGGCCGGATCGGACTTCGCCGAAGCCAGCTCCGGTGCCTCCTTTCCGGCGGCACGGGCCGCCGCCTCGCGGCGCTCGCGCTCGATATCCTTCTTGCGCTTGCCGAAGATGCGCTCGACATCCTCGGTGAAGACCACCTCGCGTTCGAGCAGCAGCTCGGCCAGCTGCTTCAGTCCGTCGGCATGCTCGCGCAGCACCTTCTCGGCCATGGCGTAGGCCTTGGCGATGAGCGCCTTGGCCTCGGCGTCGATCTGCTGCGCCGTCAGTTCCGAATAGGGCTTCGTGAAGGACATGTCGCTCTGGCCCGTCGAGTCGTAGTACGAGATCGTGCCGATCGCGTCGCTCATGCCGTAGTAGGCGACCATCGCGTAGGCCTGCTTCGTGACGCGCTCCAGGTCGTTGAGCGCCCCGGTCGAAACCTCGCCGAAGGTCAGCTGCTCCGAGACGCGCCCGCCGAGCGTGGCGGCCAGTTCGTCCATGATCTGCTCGCGCGTGGTGATCTGCCGCTCCTCGGGCAGGTACCAGGCGGCGCCGAGCGCCTTGCCGCGCGGGATGATCGTCACCTTGATGAGCGGGTTGGCATTCTCGAGAATCCAGCTCACCGTGGCGTGGCCCGCCTCGTGGTAGGCGATCACGCGCTTCTCCTCGTCGGAGATGATCTTGTTCTTGCGCTCCAGGCCGCCGACGATGCGGTCGATGGCCGCGAGGAAGTCCTCCTTCGAGATGAACTTCTTGTTGTGGCGTGCGGCGATGAGCGCCGCCTCGTTGCAGACGTTGGCGATGTCGGCGCCCGAGAAGCCGGGGGTCTGGCGCGCCAGGAACGAGCGGTCGAGCTCCGGATCGAGCTTCAGCGGCCGCAGGTGTACCTCGAAGATCTCCTCGCGCTCCTTGACGTCGGGCAGCCCCACCTCGATCTGCCGGTCGAAGCGACCCGCACGCATGAGCGCCTTGTCGAGGATGTCGGCGCGGTTCGTCGCCGCCAGCACGATGACACCCGTATTGGTCTGGAAGCCGTCCATCTCCGTGAGGAGCTGGTTGAGCGTATTTTCGCGTTCGTCGTTGCCGGAGAAGCCCGCATTCTTGCCGCGCGCACGGCCGATGGCGTCGATCTCGTCGATGAAGACGATGCAGGGGGCCTTCTGCTTGGCCTGCTCGAAGAGGTCGCGCACGCGCGAGGCGCCCACGCCCACGAACATCTCGACGAAGTCCGAGCCCGAGATCGAGAGGAACGGCACGTTCGCCTCGCCCGCCACGGCCTTTGCCAGCAGCGTCTTGCCCGTACCCGGAGGGCCGACGAGCAGCGCCCCCTTCGGGATCTTGGCGCCCAGTTCGCGGTACTTGTCCGCCTTCTTGAGAAAGTCGACGATCTCCATGATCTCGACCTTGGCCTCCTCCAGACCGGCCACATCCTTGAAGGTCACCCGCTTGGAGTTGTCCTTGTCGAAGACCTGCGCCTTGGCCTTGCCCACGTTCATGATGCCGCCGCCCGCGCCGCCGCCGGCACCGCGCGCCATCGACCGCATGAGGAAGATCCACACGCCGATGATAAGCACCCACGGCAGCAGGTTGACAAGAATATTGGTCCAGTCGTTGGTCTTGTTCTCATAGACCACCGGGACCTGCTGTCCCGACTGCTGCTCGGCATCCCTGAGGTCCTCGCGGAACGAATCCACCGAGCCGATGGTGAAGACCAGCTGCACGCCCCGGGCGGGCATGCGGTGAAAGCGCTTGTCGCCGGGGTCGGTACGGTATTTCTCGACGGCCTCCTTCGTAAGGTAGACCCGCGCCTGATCGCGGTTGAAGATCTCGATCTTCTCCACCTCGCCGGCCTCGACCATCTGCCCGACGGTCGACCAGTCGCTTGGCAGGGGCGTGTCGTCCGACTGGCCGAAGAGCGCCCAGCCGATAATCAGGGCCCCGAGGATGCCGTAGACCCACATGAACGAGGGCCGCGGCATGTTCACACGGGGTTTATTGCTGTTTCCTTTTGTCGTCATTGTCTCCTTCTATTCTTCGTATTCGTAATGTTGCATGGGAGCATCGGCCCACAGCTCCTCCAGGCGGTAGAAGCTGCGCAGCTCGGTCTGGAAGATGTGCACCACGACATCCACGTAGTCCATGGCGATCCACAGGGCGTTCTGCTGCCCTTCGATGCGCCAGACCTTCTCGCCGAGCTCTTCGAGCACCTTCTCCTCGATGCCCGCGGCAATGGCGGCCACCTGCGTCGTGGAGTCCGCATTGCAGACCACGAACTGCGAACAGATGGCACCGTCGAATCCCGAAAGGTCCAGCGATACGATGTTCTTTCCCTTTTTATCTTCAATCGCGCTGACGATCGTTTCGATCAGTTTGTTCATAAATTCCTTTCAATATCAATATGTGTCTATAACCTTGCAAAGGTACGAAATAGAATTAAGATTTGAAAATTACACACCAAGAAATAGCTCCGGCCGCCCCGAACGCGACAAAAAAACGGCGTTCCGCACCCGGAACCCCGTCCGACGCGCGCACGCCGCGCACGCCCGCTCCGATTCGGACAGCCTCAACCGGCCAGCCCGTTCAACGGGCCGTTCCCGCCTGTGCCGCCGGGCGCTTCCGACTTGCCATCCTTTCGCCCCCACGGCCGCCGCTCACGACTTACCGGGCGCGGCATGCGCCATGATCGTATCGGTGAGAGCCCGGATGATCGACCCCTTGACATAGGTGCGGCGCACGGCCACGGCGATCTTGCGCGAAGTGGCCCCCTTGGCGAGGGTCTTCACGCGGTCGCGCCGCTCGGCCGGGATAAACTCGATGGCCATCTCGGGGATGATCGTCAGGCAGGCCGTGCAGTCGACGATGCGCATGAGCGTGTCGAGCGACCCCGACTCGAAGGAGAAGTGCGACGGCATCTCGCGCTTGGCCTGGCACAGCTCGATGATCTGGTCGCGCATGCAGTTGCCGGCGCTCAGGATCACGAGGTCCTTTAGGTCGATCTCCTCGATGCGGATGTTCTGCCGCTCGTAGAGCGGATTCTCGGGCGAGACGTAGGCGAAGAAACGGTCGTTGAAGAGCTCCTGCTCCTGAATGCCCTCGCCGCACGTGCCGCTGGCCACGAGCGCCGCGTCGATGCGGTCGCGCTTGAGCGCCGTGACGATCTCCGAGGTAATCATCTCCGAAATCTCCAGCTCGACCTTCGGGAAGTCGCGGACGAAGGCCGGGATGAACTTGTGCAGCAGGTAGGGTGCGATCGTCGGGATGACGCCCAGCCGCAGCTTGCCGGCCGTCTCGCCCTTGAGTTCGGCCACCGCCTCGCGGATGCAGTTGTAGGCCTTGAGCGTCTCGCGGGCGCGCTCGAGCACCACGGCGCCCGCCTCGGTCGGGATCACGGGTTTCTTCGAGCGGTCGAGCAGCACCACGCCCAGCTCCTCCTCGAGGGCCTTGACCTGCATGCTCAGCGAGGGTTGCGTCACGAAGCAGTGCTCGGCGGCCATCGAAAAGCTGCCGCAGTTGGCCACGGCCAACAGGTATTCAAGTTGGATGATCGTCATAAAAGGTAACTATTTCGGCGGACTAAAATATAAAAAATACCGATAATCGGCAACTTTTTCCGCAACCGCGGCGGGTTTTTCGTAAGTTTGTGTGATTTGTGCTATATTTGCCGATCAACAGGACAACATTCACATGGACAATACAACCAAGCCGCACATGGAAAAGATCATCCTCACCGGCGACCGCCCGACGGGCCGCCTCCACCTGGGACACTACGTGGGTTCGCTGCGCCGCCGCGTCGAGCTGCAGAACTCGGGAGAATACGACAAAATCTTCATCATGATTGCCGACGCACAGGCCCTTACGGACAACGCCGACAACCCCGAAAAGATCCGGCAGAACATCATCGAGGTGGCCCTCGACTACCTCTCGGCCGGGCTCGACCCCGCACGTTCGACGCTCTTCATCCAGTCGCAGGTGCCCGAGCTGTGCGAGCTGGCCTTCTACTACATGAACCTCGTGACCGTGCAGCGCCTGCAGCGCAACCCGACGGTCAAGGCCGAAATTCAGCTGCGCGGCTTTGCCGAGGGGGCGGCCGAGGGCGACACGACGCAGCGCCAGGGCATTCCCGTGGGCTTCTTCACCTACCCCATCAGCCAGGCGTCGGACATCACGGCCTTCAAGGCGACGACCGTCCCGGCGGGCGAGGACCAGGAGCCGATGATCGAGCAGACGCGCGAGATCGTCCACAAGTTCAACGCCGTCTACGGGCCGACGCTCGTCGAGCCGCAGATTCTGCTGCCCGAGAACTCCGTCTGCCTGCGCCTGCCGGGCACCGACGGCAAGGCCAAGATGTCGAAGTCGCTGGGCAACTGCATCTACCTCTCGGATACGGCCGACGAGGTGAAGAAGAAGGTCATGAGCATGTACACCGACCCGGACCATCTGCGCGTCGACGACCCGGGCAAGATCGAAGGCAACACGGTCTTCACCTACCTCGACGCCTTCTGCACGCCGGAACAGCTGGCCAAATACGCCCCCGACTACGCCTCGCTCGACGAACTGAAGGCCCACTACCGCCGCGGCGGCCTGGGCGACGTGAAGGTCAAGCGGCTGCTCATCGCCGTGCTGAACGAGGTGCTCGACCCGATCCGCGAACGCCGCCACTACTACGAGGGGCGCATCGAGGAGGTCTACAAGGTACTCGAGGCGGGCTCGGCCAAAGCCCGCAAAGCCGCTGCGGCAACCCTTGCGGAGGTACGCAACGCCATGCGCATCAACTACTTCGAGGACAAGGAGCTGATCGCCGAGCAGGCCCGCCACTACGCCGCACGCCAGTAACCGACACGCCACCGCCGACGATGAAACTCCCGCGTGCCGACCGGCTCTACGCCCTGTTCCTGCACCTGACACGGCGTCTGTCGAACAGCCAGATGATGATGCTTCTGGCCGTCGTGGTCGGCGTGCTCGCCGGACTGGGCACCTACTTCTTCGAGGTGCTGCTCTACGCCATCAAGAACGGACTGACGCGCTGGTTTCCCGTCGACAGCGCCCACTTCCTCTACCTGATCTACCCGGTCGTGGGCATCATCCTCGCGTCGCTCTTCGTCCGCTACATCGTGCGCGACAACATCTCCGAAGGGGTGACGCGCGTGCTCTACGCCATGTCGAGCCGCAACTCGCGCATTGCCCCGCACAACTGCTGGACCTCGATCGTCGGCGGCGCCACGACCATCGGATTCGGCGGTTCGGTGGGTCCCGAGGCCCCGATCGTGCTGACGGGCGCCGCCATCGGCTCGAACATCGGACGGCTCGCCCGCCTCAACTACAAGCACACGACGCTGATGCTCTGCTGCGGCGCCGGCGCAGCACTCGCGGCGATCTTCAAGGCCCCGATCACGGGCGTGGTCTTCGTGCTGGAGATTCTCATGCTCGACATCACGGCCGGGTCGGTCATCCCGCTGCTCATCTCCTCGATCACCGCCACGACGATGGCCTTCATGCTGCGGGGCTTCGACCCGATCCTCGCCGTGACGCTCGCCCCCGAGGATGCCTTCGAGCTGTGGCAGATCCCGCTCTTCATCCTGCTGGGCGTCTGCTGCGGGCTGATGGCCTGGTACTTCACCACGATGAACACGCGCGTGGTCAACTTCTTCGGCCGCTTCGACCGGCAATACAAGAAGTGGATCGTCGGCGGCACGGTGCTGGGCATCCTGATCTTCATCTTCCCGCCCCTCTACGGCGAAGGCTACGAGGGCTTCACGTCGCTCATGCATGGCGACGCGCAGCAGCTCTTCGACAGTTCGCTCTTCTACCGCTTCCGCAACATCGACTGGGTGGTGATCCTCTTCGTCATCGCCACGATGTTCTTCAAGGTCATCGCCATGGCCTCGACCAATGCCGCGGGCGGCGTGGGCGGTACATTCGCCCCGTCGCTCTTCGTCGGCGCCTTCACGGGCGCGTCGATGGCGCTCGTCTGCAACGCCCTCTTCCACTGGAATGTCCCCGTCGCGTCGTTCACCCTCGTGGGCATGGCCGGCGTGATGGCCGGCGTGATGAACGCCCCGCTGACGTCGATCTTCCTGATCGCCGAGCTCTCGAGCGGCTACGGGCTCTTCATCCCGCTGATGATCACCGCCTGCATCTCCTTCGCCGTGAACTACTACCTCGACCCCGACTCGATCTACACCAAGAAGCTGCGCGAGAAGGGCGAGCTGCTGACCCACGACAAGGACCAGTCGGTCTTCGTCTTCCTGAAGCTCGAGGACCTGATGGAGACCGACTTCCTGCGCATCCGCGAGAACCTCACGCTGGGCGACATCATCCACATCATCTCGACGGCGCACCGCAACATCTTCCCCGTGATCGACAACTTCGGCCGGCTGATCGGCATCGTGCAGCTGGACGACCTGCGCAAGGACATGTTCAAGCGCGAGAAGTACGGACAGCCGATCTCGGACTACATGATCCAGCCGCCCGACCGCATCCTCGAACACGAGTCGATCCAGAGCATCCTCCCGAAGTTCGAGGACAGCCACACGTGGATGCTGCCCGTCGTCGACAAGCAGAACCACTACCTGGGCTTCATCTCCAAGTCGCGCATCCTGAACGCCTACCGCGAGCAGCTGGTGCGCATCCAGCAGTAGACCGCGGGCCGGAGCGGCGGAGGGTGTTGCGCGGCAGCCGCCGTGCGACGCCACCCGCAACGCCCCGGACCGACACCTTGTTTCAACCCGCAAAACCCGAACGACATGACACCTTCCGACACGACACGACACGACCGGCCCGACTGGTGCGACGAACTCGACTGCGCCGTCACGCGCTGCGACACCGAGGGGACAGTCCTCTACCAGAATGCCCGCTCGATCGCCGTGAACGGCGACGTGCGGGGCCGCTCGCTCCTCCCCTGCCACAACGAACGCTCACGGGAGATCATCCGCCGCCTGATCGAGACGGGCGGACGCAACGTCTACACGATCGAGAAGCGGGGCGTGCGCAAACTCATCTATCAGACTGCCTGGCGCGAAGGGGGCGTCGTGCGCGGCCTTGTCGAGTTCTCGATGGAGCTTCCCGACACCATGCCCCACTACGTGCGAGGCTGACCGGCCGCAGCCGCCACACCGCGCCGCAGGCCCGCACCAGCCACACCGCCGCGCCACACCGCCGCGCCAAAGGACCGCACCAGATCGGAAGAGC
>ERZ809276.134-NODE-134-length-28790-cov-8.022481_pt1 | contig 28790 bp, 16 predicted proteins | sample MGYA00520512_ERZ809276 | MGnify/ENA primary metagenome ERZ809276 (study PRJEB31576, sample SAMEA3212661) | Homo sapiens | biome: human-gut; feature: human gut; material: fecal | place: Sweden | collected 2012 ...
CTATCCGCGGCTGACGGAGGAGGCGGCCTGGCGTGTCGGCAAAACGTGGCAGGAGTGGCGCCGCGGCGGCAGCCGCTATGCCCGCCGCGGTGATCCCGAGGCCTCGGGCGGCTACTATACGAAGGAGCAGGTGCGCGACGTGCTGGCGCTGGCCGACTCGCTGCACATCACCGTCGTGCCCGAAATCGAGATGCCGGGCCATTCGGAGGAGGTGCTGGCCGTCTATCCCGAGCTCTCGTGCTCGGGCGAGCCCGGCACGAGCGGGGAGTTCTGCCTCGGCAACGAGCAGACCTACGTCTTTCTGGAGCGGGTCTTCTCCGAGGTGCTGGAGCTCTTCCCTTCGGAGTTCATCCACATCGGCGGGGATGAAGCCTCGTCGCGCGCGTGGATGGCCTGCCCGAAGTGCCGCGCCCTGATGGAGCGCGAGGGGCTGAAGACGCCGGCCGAGCTGCAGGCCTACGCCGTGCACCGCATCGGCCGCTTCCTCGAGGCGCACGGCCGCCGGCTGGTCGGCTGGGACGAGATCCTCGACGGCAGCATCCCGGCCGATGCCGTTGTGATGTCGTGGCGCGGCGAGGAGGGCGGACGCCGTGCCGCCGCTGCGGGGCACGACGTCGTCATGACGCCCGGCAGCTACTGCTATTTCGACGGCTATCAGGACAACCCGATGACCCAGCCGCAGGCCTTCACGGGCTACCTGCCCCTCTCGAAGGTCTACTCGTATGATCCGGCTCCCGAGCAGATGGCGGGCCGCGACCGCGTGCTGGGCGTGCAGGCCAACCTCTGGACGGAGTACATCCCGACCCCGGAGCAGGCCGAATACATGCTCTATCCGCGGGCCTTCGCCCTGGCCGAGGTGGCGTGGAGCCCCCAAAAGAGCCGCGACTACGACGAGTTCCGCACCCGGGCGCTGATCTATACCGAGCGGGCGCGCGAGGCGGGTTACAACGCCTTCGACCTCGAATCCGAGGAGGGCGAGCGGCCCGAGTCGCTGGAGCCTGTCGAGCACCTGGCCGTCGGCTGTCCGGTAAGCTACGCCACGCCGTGGCACCGTTCCTATCCGGCCGACGGGGCCGCGACGCTGACCGACGGACAGCGCGGGCCGTGGAGCTACGGCGAGCGCTGGCAGGGCTTCCTCAACAGCGACGTCGACGTCACGGTGGACCTCGGCGCCGTAAAGCCGATCCGCGAGGTGGCAGCCGACTTCATGCAGTGGTATTCGGCGTGGGTATGGCTCCCGGCGCGGGTCGAGATTGAGGTCTCGGCGGACGGCGAGACCTTCCGCCGCCTCGGGGTCATCGGGAACGACTACCCGCAGGAGGAGGAGCGCCCCGAATACCGCACCTTCGCCTGGAAGGGCTCCGACGAGGCCCGCTACGTGCGTTACCATGCCGTATCGAACGGCCGCGCGGGCGGCTGGCTCTTTACGGACGAGATCATTATCCGCTGAAACGAACAGACAAATTCCAAATAATCCATCACAATGCAATCGAAACTTGAAATCATGGGCGAAGCCCAGCCCGGCATGCCGTGGGAGGAGCGTCCCGCCGGCTGCCGGAGCGTCGTGTGGCGCTACTCGAAGAACCCGATCATCGGACGCGACGCGCTGTCGACCTCGAACTCGATCTTCAACTCGGCCGTCGTGCCCTTCCGCAAGGGAGCGTACAACTACGCCGGCGTCTTCCGCTGCGACGACACGAACCGCCGCATGCGGCTGCACGTGGGCTTCTCGGTCGACGGCCTGAAGTGGGACATCGACGAGGAGGACATCCGCCTGACGGGTGCCGATCCCGAGGTGGGGGAGTGGGTCTACGGCTACGACCCCCGCGTGGCGAAGATCGGCGACCGCTACTACGTGACGTGGTGCAACGGCTACCACGGCCCGACGATCGGCGTGGCGTGGACCGACGACTTCGTCACGTTCCACCAGCTGGAGAACGCCTTCCTGCCCTATAACCGCAACGGCGTGCTCTTCCCCCGCAAGATCAACGGCAACTACGCGATGCTGTCGCGCCCGAGCGACACGGGTCATACGCCCTTTGGCGACATCTTCTACTCGGAGAGCCCCGATCTGACCTACTGGGGCCGTCACCGCCACGTGATGGCGCCCGCCGCGTTCGAGCTCTCGGCCTGGCAGTGCATGAAGATCGGTGCCGGTCCGGTGCCCATCGAGACCTCGGAGGGGTGGCTGCTGTTCTACCACGGCGTGCTGCGCTCGTGCAACGGCTATGTCTATGCCTTCGGTTCGGCGCTGCTCGACCGCGACGAGCCGTGGAAGGTGCTGGCCCGCAGCGGTCCGTATCTGATCTCGCCGCGCGAGACTTACGAGTGCATGGGCGACGTGCCCAACGTGACCTTCCCGTGCGCCTCGCTGCACGATCCCGCCACGGGTCGCGTGGCGATCTACTACGGTTGCGCCGATACGGTGACGGGGCTGGCCTTCGGCTACATCCCCGAGATCATCGAGTTCACGAAGAAAAACTCGATCCTCTGATGGGCGCGCGACGAATGCTGCGGACGGCGGCGCTTGCACTCCTGCTGGGTGCGGCGCCCGCCCTGGCGCAGACCCCCGCCGAGTATGTGGACCCCTTCATCGGGACGACAAACTTCGGGACGACGAATCCCGGGGCCGTCGTGCCGAACGGCATGATGGCCGTTGTGCCCTTCAATGTCATGGGCTCCGCCGAGAACCGCTACGACAAGGACGCACGCTGGTGGTCCACCCCCTACGAGTACCACAACAAGTTCTTCACGGGATTCGCCCACGGCGCCCTGAGCGGGGTGGGGTGCCCCGACATGGGCTCGCTGCTGACGATGGCCACGACCGGCGAGCTGGAGGTCGATTACCGCAACTACGGCTCGGAGTACCGCGACGAGGAGGCCTCGCCGGGCTACTACGCCGTGACGCTCTCGAAGTACGGCATCCGCGCCGAGGCGACGTCTACGCCGCGCACGTCGGTCGAGCGCTACACCTTCCCGGGCGGCGAGGGGCACTTGCTGCTGAACCTGGGCGAGGGGCTGACGAACGAGTCCGGGGCGATGGTGCGCCGCGTGAGCGCCACCGAGATCGAGGGCATGAAGCTGCTGGGAACCTTCTGTTACAATCCGCAGAAGGTCTTTCCGGTCTACTTCGTGCTGCGCGTCTCGAAGACTCCGTCGGCTGCGGGCTACTGGAAGAAGCAGCGGAAGATGACGGGCGTCGAGGCCGAATGGACGCCCGACAACGGCAGGTACAAGCTCTACACGGAGTACGGACGCGAGCTGGCGGGTGACGACATCGGCTACTGGTTCACGTTCGACGACCTGCAGGCGGACGAGCAGATCGAGGTGCGCATGGGCATCTCGTATGTCTCGGCGGAGAATGCCCGCCGCAACCTCGAGGCGGAGCAGGCCGACGGAGAGTCGTTCGACGCCCTGCGCGAGGCGGCCCTCGGGCGGTGGAATGCCGATCTGGGCCGCATCCGTGTCGAGGGCGGCACGGAGGCGCAGCGCCGCGTTTTCTACACGGCGCTCTACCACACGCTGATCCACCCGAATCTGCTCAGCGACGTCAACGGCGAGTATCCGCTCATGGAGCGCTCGGGCGAGGTGGGTGTCACCGAAGGCGAGCGCTACACGGTCTTCTCGCTGTGGGATACCTACCGCAACGTGCACCAGCTGCTGACGCTGGTCTACCCCGAGCGGCAGGTGGAGATGGTGCGTTCGATGATCGACATCTACCGCGAGTGGGGCTGGATGCCCCGCTGGGAACTCTACGGGCGCGAGACCTTCACGATGGAGGGCGACCCGGCCATCCCGGTCATCACGGACACGTGGATGAAGGGACTGCGCGACTTCGACATCGGGACTGCCTACGAGGCCTTCCGCAAGTCGGCGACGACGCCCGGCGCGCAGAACCTCCTGCGACCCGATATCGACCCCTACATCGAGCGGGGCTACATCCCGCTGGGCTTCTATGCGCAGGACCTGGCCGGCGACGTTTCCGTCTCGCACGCGCTGGAGTACTACGTCGCCGATGCGGCGCTGGCGCGGCTGGCCGACTCGCTCGGCCACCGCGAGGATGCACGCCTGTTCCGCGAACGCTCGCTCGGATACCGCCACTACTACGACAGGGAGTACGGCACGCTGCGACCGATCCTGCCCGACGGGTCGTTCCTTACGCCCTTCGATCCGAAGGCCGGCGAGAACTTCTCGGCGGCGCCCGGCTTCCACGAAGGGTCGTCCTGGAACTACACGTTCTACGTGCCGCACGACGTCGAGGGGCTGGTCCGGCTCATGGGCGGACGCAAACGCTTTGTCGAGAAGCTGCAAATGGTCTTCGACGAGGGCCTCTACGACCCGGCGAACGAACCCGACATCGCCTATGCGTACCTCTTCAGCCGCTTCCCCGGCGAGGCGTGGCGCACGCAGCGCGAGACACGGCGTCTGCTGGAGCGATACTTCACGGTCGAGCCCGACGGCATTCCGGGCAACGACGACACGGGCACGATGTCGGCCTGGGCGGTCTTCACGATGCTGGGCTTCTATCCCGACTGTCCGGGCGAGGCGGCCTACACGCTGACGGCCCCGACGTTCGACCGTGCGGAGATCGACACGCCGCAGGGCACGCTCACGATCGAGAAGCACGGCGAGGGCTACATCCGGCGGATGACGCTCGGCGGCCGTCCGCTGTCGAAATACCGCCTCACGCACGACGAACTGTTGCGTGGCGGCACACTGACCTTTGAACTCAACAACGAAACGAACAAATAACAGATGAACCTGTCAAGAATTTTCCTCATTGCGGCTCTCGGGCTGGCCTCCTGTGCGCAGCCCGCGGCCGACGACAACCTGACGCGGTACGTCGATCCGCGGATCGGTACGGGCGGCCACGGCCACGTCTTCGTGGGCGCGAACGTACCGTTCGGTCTGGTGCAGCTCGGCCCTACGAGCATCCCGCAGGCGTGGGACTGGACCTCGGGCTATCATGAGTCGGACTCCACGATCATCGGATTCTCGCACACGCACCTGAGCGGTACGGGCATCGGCGACCTGTTCGACGTGACGGTCATGCCCGTCGTGGGCGAGGTGACCTGCGCCCGCGGCACGGAGGAGGACCCCGCTTCGGGCCTGTGGTCCTATGCCGACCGCACGAAGGAGGTCGTGCGTCCGGGCTACTACTCGGTGCCGCTCGTGCGCTACGGCATTACGGCCGAGATGACGGCCACCTCGCGCGTGGGCTTCCATCGCTACACCTTCCCCGCTGCGGACGACGCGGCGGTGATCTTCGACCTGGAGAACGGCGGCTGCTGGGACAAGGCTACCGAGACCCACATCGAGCCGTCGGGCGACAGCCGCCTCGTGGGCTGGCGCTACTCCTCGGGCTGGGCCAAGGACCAGCGCGTGTGGTTTGTCGCCGAGTTCTCGCGCCCCTTCACCTCGTTTGAGCAGGTCGGCGAGCACTATGCCCGCGTGAACTTCGCTACGGCGGAGGGCGAGCAGCTGATGCTGAAGGTCGCCCTCTCGCCCGTAAGCATCGAGGGCGCCGAGGCGAACCTTGCGGCGGAGCTTCCCGGCTGGGACTTCGACGCGACGGCCGCTGCCGCCGATGCGGCGTGGAACGCGCAGCTCGCGAAGGTGAAGGTCACGACGCAGGACGAGGTGGCCAGGCGCATCTTCTATACGGGCCTTTACCACACGATGGTCGCTCCGTCGGAGTTCTGCGACGTGAACGGCGACTACCGCGGGGCCGACGGCGCCGTGCACCGCAATCCCGGCCATACGACCTACACGACCTTCTCGCTGTGGGACACCTACCGCGCGGCCATGCCGCTGATGACGATCCTGCATCCGGACCGCATGCCCGACATCGTCAACACGATGCTTGCGATCGCCGACGAGCAGGGCCGCCTGCCGGTATGGCACCTCTGGGGCAACGAGACCGACTGCATGGTGGGCAATCCGGGCATTCCGGTTGTCGCGGACGCCATCGTCAAGGGTATCGAGGGCTTCGACCGCGAGCGGGCCTTCGAGGCGATCCGCCGCACGGCGATGAATCCCGACCGCGGCAACGGCCTGCGGATGAAGTACGGCTACATTCCGTGCGACCTGTTCAACGAGGCGGTGGCCTACGACATGGAGTATGCACTGGCCGACGGTGCCGCCGCCCGGGCTGCCGAGGCGCTCGGCCGCGGGGAGGATGCCCGCTACTTCACGGAGCGGAGCCACTCCTACCGCAACTACTTCGACCCGTCGACGGGCTTCATGCGCGGACGTGACAGCCGCCGCGGATGGCGCACGCCCTTCAACCCCTTTGCCTCGACGCACCGCGCCGACGACTACTGCGAGGGCAACGCCTGGCAGTATACGTGGCTCGCACCGCACGATGTCGCAGGGCTCGAGTCCTGCTTCGGCAGCCGGGCCCGCATGCTCGGCAAGCTCGACTCGCTCTTCACGGTAAGCTCCGTGATTGAGGGTGCCGAGACCTCGCCCGACATTTCGGGCCTGATCGGACAGTATGCCCACGGCAACGAGCCGAGCCACCACATCCTCTACCTCTACACGATGCTGGGCCAGCCGTGGAAGACGGCCGAGAAGGTCCGCGAGGTGCTCACGACGCTCTATCACGACCAGCCCGACGGCTTGTCGGGCAACGAGGATGTGGGCCAGATGTCGGCCTGGTACATTCTCTCGTCGCTTGGCATGTACGAGGTCGAGCCGGCGGGCGGCCGCTACTGGTTCGGGTCGCCGCTCTTCGACCGCGCGGAGATCGCGGTGCCGGGCGGCACCTTTACGATCGTGGCCGAGAACAACTCGTCGGAGAACAAGTACATCCGTCGCGTATGGCTCAACGGACGCCCCTGGACGAAGCCCTGGATCGGACATGAGGAGGTGATGGCGGGCGGTGAGCTGCGCTTCGAGATGGACGACGAGCCCCACGTGTGGTACTGCCCCGAGGAGCCGGAGCAGTATGCCGATCAGCGGCCCGCGGCGGAAGAGCGGCTCTTCCGCTCGGAGGCTGTCGAGCAGGAGATCGCCCGCGTGTGCGGCCTGCTGACCAACGAGCGCCTGCGCTGGATGTTCGCCAACTGCTTCCCCAATACGCTTGACACGACGGTGCACTACCGCGAGGACGAGGAGGGCAACCCCGACACCTACGTCTACACGGGCGACATTCCGGCCATGTGGCTGCGCGACTCGGGTGCCCAGGTGTGGCCCTACGTGCAGCTGTGCGGCAATGACCCCGCGCTGCAGAAGATGATTGCCGGGGTGATCCGCCGGCAGTTCCGCCTGATCAACATCGACCCCTATGCCAACGCCTTCAACGACGGCCCGACGGGTGCCGGCGAGGATGTCGGCTACCCGGGCCACGTGCAGGACCCGTGGGTCTTCGAGCGCAAGTGGGAGATCGACTCGCACTGCTATCCGATCCGCCTGGCGCACCACTACTGGAAGACCACGGGCGATGAGTCGGTCTTCGATGCGGAGTGGGTGGCGGCCATGCGCAACATCCTCGCGACACTGCGCGACCAGCAGATGAAGGAGGGTCCGGGCGACTACACCTTCCTGCGCGTCACGGACCGGCAGCTCGACACGCGCTGCCACGTGGGTCGCGGCAACCCGGTGAAGCCCGTGGGGCTCATCTCGTCGGCCTTCCGTCCGTCGGATGACGCCACGACCTTCGGGTTCCTCGTGCCGTCGAACTTCATGGCTGTCTCGTCGCTGCGCAAGGCTGCCGAGATTCTCTCGACGGTCAACGGCGAGCAGGAACTTGCCGCCGGCTGCACGGCCCTTGCCGACGAGGTGGCTGCCGCCCTGCAGCAGTATGCCGTCGTCGAGCATCCCGTCTACGGGAAGATCTACGCCTTCGAGGTCGACGGATTCGGCAGCGTGCAGCTCATGGACGATGCCAACGTGCCGTCGCTGCTGGCCATGCCCTACCTGGGCGATGTCGAGCGCACGGACCCCGTCTACGAGAATACGCGCCGCTTCGTCTGGAGCACCGACAACCCCTACTTCTGGCGCGGCCCGGCAGGCGAGGGCATCGGCGGCCCGCACATCGGCGTGGAGATGATCTGGCCGATGAGCATCATGATGCGCGCCTTCACCTCGACCGACGATGCCGAGATCCGCGACTGCATCATTGCCCTGATGACCACTGACGCCGGCACGGGCTTCATGCACGAGTCCTTCTCGCGTCACGACGCCGCCGACTTCACGCGCGCCTGGTTCGCCTGGCAGAACACCCTCTTCGGAGAGCTAATCCTCAAACTGGTGAACGACGGCAAGGTCGACCTGCTCAACTCGATTGACTGACCCGCAAAATCCGAAAAAACCGAAAAATCATGATACGACCTCTTTTCACCCTGCTGCTGGCCGCCGCCGTGTGCTGCTGCGGCAACTCCTGCTCGCGCTGCGATGCCGGCGGAAATGCCGAGCCGCAACTGCGCCCCTCGGAATATGTCTCGACGCTCGTGGGTACGCTCTCGGACTTCTCGCTCTCGACGGGCAACACCTATCCGGCCATCGCCCTGCCCTGGGGCATGAACTTCTGGACGCCCCAGACGGGCAGGATGGGCGACGGCTGGGCCTACACCTACGGCGCCCATACGATCCGGGGCTTCAAGCAGACGCACCAGCCCTCGCCGTGGATCAACGACTACGGACAGTTCTCGCTCATGCCCGTGCGCGGCGCCGACAAGTTCGACGAGGAGTCGCGCCAGAGCTGGTTCTCGCACCAGAGCGAGGAGGCGCGTCCCTACTACTATTCGGTCTACCTGGCCGACCACGACATCCGCACGGAGATTGTGCCGACGGAGCGCGCCGCCGTGCTGCGCTTCACCTTCCCCGCATCGGACGAGTCGGGCGTGGTCGTCGACGCCTTCGACCGCGGCTCCTACGTGCGCGTGATGCCCGACAACCGCACGGTTGTGGGCTACACGACGCGCAACAGCGGCGGCGTGCCCGAAAACTTCCGCAACTGGTTCGTCATCCGCTTCGACCGCTCGTTCGAGGGCTTCGACGTGATGCTCGACGGCAAGGTGCTCGACGGGGCGCACGAGGCGACGGGCGACCACGCCCTGGCGAAGGTGCACTTCACGACGCGCCGCGGCGAACGGATCGAGGCCCGCGTGGCGTCGTCATTCATCTCCGAGCAGCAGGCGCTGCGCAACCTCGGCGAGCTGGGCGAGGAGACGTTCGAGCAGCTCAGGGAGAAGGCGCAGGCTCGCTGGGACGAGGTGCTGGGCCGCATCGAGGTCTCGGGCGGCACGACCGACCAGCTGCGCACCTTCTACTCGTGCCTCTACCGCTCGACGCTCTTCCCGCGCAAGTTCTACGAGATCGACGAAAAGGGCCAGCCCGTGCACTACAGCCCCTATAATGGCAAGGTGCTGCCCGGATACATGTACACCGACACGGGCTTCTGGGATACGTTCCGCTGCCTCTTCCCGCTGCTGAATCTCGTTTATCCGTCGGTCAACGCCGAGATTCAGGCCGGCCTGGCAAACACCTACCGCGAGAGCGGCTTCCTTCCCGAGTGGGCCTCGCCGGGCCACCGCGGCTGCATGGTGGGCAACAACTCGGCGTCGGTCGTCTCGGATGCCATCCTCAAGGGCGTGACGCCTGCCGAGGATGTCGAAACGCTCTACGAGGCGATGATGAGCGGCCGCATGCAGGTGCATCCGACGGTCAGCTCGACGGGCCGCCTGGGGCACGAGTACTACAATACGCTGGGATACGTTCCCTATGACGTGAACATCCCCGAGAATGCCGCACGCACGCTCGAATACGCCTACGATGACTGGTGCATCGCCCGCGTGGCCGAGCACCTCGGCCGCAGCGACGATGCCGCCCTGCTCGACAAGGCCGCGAAGAACTACCGCAACCTCTTCGATCCGGAGACAAAGCTCATGCGCGGCCGCAATGCCGACGGCACGTTCCAGTCGCCGTTCAGCCCCTACAAGTGGGGCGACGCCTTCACCGAGGGCAACTCGTGGCACTACACCTGGTCGGTGTTCCACGATCCGGAGGGCCTTGCAACCCTAATGGGAGGCAAAACCGAATTCGGAAAAATGCTCGATTCGGTGTTCGTCGTGCCGCCGATCTACGACGACAGCTACTACGGGTTCCGCATCCACGAGATCACCGAGATGCAGGTGGCCAACATGGGCAACTACGCCCACGGCAACCAGCCCGCACAGCACATGATCTACCTCTACAACTACGCCGGCATGCCGCACAAGGCGCAGTGGTGGACGCGCGAGGTGATGGACCGCCTCTATTCGGCCAAGCCCGACGGCTACTGCGGCGACGAGGATAACGGCCAGACCTCGGCGTGGTATGTCTTCTCGGCGATGGGCTTCTATCCCGTCTGCCCGGCATCGGACGAGTACCAGCTCGGCTCGCCGCTCTTCCGCCGGGTGACGATTCATCTCGAGAACGGCGAGACGGTCGAGATCGACGCCCCGAACAACAGCCCCGAGAACCGCTATGTGGGCCGCATGCTCTACAACGGCAAGCCCTACGACCGGACGGTGCTGAACTATTCGGAGCTTCAGAAGGGCGCCGTGATCGAGTTCGACATGCAGCCGGAGCCGAAACTTTGACTCCGGCTGCCCGGCGGCAGCTTCGGCCTGCGGAACCAGCTCTTCATGCGTTCGTAGACGTTCCGCAGCCAATGGATCGGACGGGACCCGCCTCAAGCGGGTCCCGTTTTTTGTGGCCGTTCGCAGCCTCGTTGCCCGCAGCCGCAGCCATCCGGTTGCATTTCATGAGGTTCCGGATTTGTTTTTTCGCCTGAATTATCGTAACTTGCCGAAAAAGATTATCGGCAGCAGGATTCCGCCGCGGATTTGCTGACAGAAAGTGTAGCCGGGGACTGTCGATCCGCTCCGTTATGCAGAAAAACCCGGCCGGAGAGAATTCACGAATCCGCAAAGCCGGGGTTGCAGGAAAAGAAGAGGTAAGGTATATCAAGAACTTAACAGCAAATAGTTTACGACCTATGAAAGCCCTTATCATGAAAACCCTCGTCTCTGTCGCATTTGTCTTTATCTCGGGCCAGCTGATGGCAGGCCCGAAGAATCGTCCGAATTCGGATGAAATCTTCCAGTTCAATGAAGAGACCCTGGCTGCCATAGAAAAGAAATTGTGTGAATTTAACAATTGGCCACCATTCCCCAATACAAGGAGTCTGATTCTTGTCGCCAATCTGCTCGATGACAGTATTGCATATAATGATGATCAAAAACGGGTTCCGCTGGATACAACATACAAGGGATCTTATAACCCTTCCAACCTTTTGAATCAGAATACCCGCAAAATAGATATTTATCGATGTGTAGCTTTGGCCAGCCATCTCACGTATCATATCCTGTTGCTTAATGGCAGGGATATGACCTTCATCAATCTGAATAAACCCTATGATAAGGTTATCAAAGAGGTACTACGCTATTTTGACAAGAACAAAGACGTGGACAACCGGTTGATGCCGCTGTATGTCGATTTGATCACCCGGTGGTTTCTGCACAATCATTGGGAGGATGACTTAGGCCCGTGGCATGATTGGTTCCATCAGCGGGATTCCGTGAGCAGGGAGTATTACAGATTTCAATACCGTTGATAAGTGGAGGACGGTTCTCGATGGCAGAGCGTGCAACTTTTTTCTTGTCTGGACCGGATTACCGTCGATGCTGAAAAGCCCGGACGGGGAGAATCCTTAATAAGCAGTGCCGGGGTTGCAGGTTCTGAAAAACATATTCAGGCTGAAAGGTATAACCGATAACAAATAAACAGCATCATGAAAAATTTTGTCTGTATCTGTTTGGTGACATTATGTATGGTTTCGTGTGCATCCTATGTCCCTCACCACCCCGATCCCAGACGACGTTCCAGGTTGTCCCGGGAGGAGTTCTGCAACCTCGAACAGCCCAAGATGGATTTGTATACCCTAAGGTCCTGGAGTTCCGGTGGCAATTATATGGATTGTTACTATTTTTATGTTGATCGGCGAAACGGGATCTATATGCATGTCGATGACAGGTATTGTGTTGAATTCGGGCTTTGTCGAACGAGTCAGGATACGCTGTATTGCTATCCCCGATTCTATAAGGGCCGGGAAGATTCTGTGTTTGTGAGAAGTAATATTTCCCGTTTATATGCAGCCTTGAATGAGAAGGGGGGATTTGATGATTTGGATGAACTGGTTTATTTGCAAACCGAGGATAAGTTGATCTACATAGGCCCTCCGGGCCTGGGGCCCGCTTCTGATGACCTTGTTGCCGATGGTTTCGTGAAGGTGAAAATCCGTAATAAATGGAAATATATGTATCCCAGGCCCATTATGTAATGTATCCGGACCGAACGCTGTGGTCCCCCATCCGGATACACCTGTGAATTGGGATTCGATTCCCTGTGTACACTTTCAGCGCAAATGCCGTTATTGAATTTTACGACAGGAGGCCTGCGTGAGTAGGCCTCCTGTCATCTGTTTAAAAAAGGAAGAACCTCGTTCCCGATACGTGAGAAGGGAGGTGCTGTCAGTCTTTGAAACATTTATGAACTTTCGGGACCTGCTACAGGTGGTTTCCGCCTTTTTTGTGGCTGTTCGCAGCCTCGTTGCCCGCAGCCGCAGCCATCCGGTTGCATTTCAGGGATTCCGGAGTTGGGCTTTCGTCCCGATTATCGATACAATCCCGTGCGGAGGTTGTAATGGGTGGAGTTTGACAGGGCCGCAGTGACCAAAGAGCGTGCTGCAGGAGCGATGACAGGACGGGCAGGATCGAAAAAAGGATCCATACGGCGCTTCGCACGAAAAAAAAGCCTTCGGATATTGCATTTTCAAATATATTCCGTACATTTGCACCACCAAAACGGTTTGTGCCGTGATGGTACCGGAGAATCCGTAGCTCAGCAGGTAGAGCACAACACTTTTAATGTTGGGGTCCTGGGTTCGAGCCCCAGCGGGTTCACTCCTTATCCGGACAAATCCGGACAAAAATTAGCCAAATCTCACAATATCAGGGTATTGTGAGATTTTTTTATTGCATCGGTCCGCCAAATTCGGACACAAAACAGCCATATTTTGACAGAGTTTTGTGACCAATTCGTGACCGATTTTTATTTTCCAATTTTAGGTCATTAGTGTCCGGTAAAAAATCGCAAAAGTTCTTTGAAAATATTGAAGTATAGGTAATTACAAGGATGGGACGAGCGCGCCGATTTGAATTTATCTTTGCCAGACTATCGTAGAATGGCACATGAATAAAGGAAAATACGTGTTCTCACAGCTTTTAGATTTCCTTGATAAGGATGTATTTTTAAGAATATCAAACAAATACAATGGAAATCGGTATGTCAAGTCTTTCACCTGCTGCAATCAGCTGGCAGTCATGATGTTCGGGCAGCTGTCCAACCGTGAGAGCCTCAGAGACTTAGTTCTTGCGACACAGGCGCACGCAAACAAGGCTTTTCATCTTGGCTTCGGGAAATACGCCTCTAAAAGCACTCTTGCAGATGCCAACACCAAACGCGATTATCGTATCTTCGAGGAGTTCGCCTACAGAGTTATGGCAGAAGCCCAGAAGTGTCGGGCGGTCGAGATATTCAAGCTCGGAGGAAAGGTGTATGCCTTTGACTCCACTACGATTGACCTGTGTCTAAGCGTCTTTGAGTGGGCTTTGTTCCGGAAGAAGAAAGGAGGAGTCAAGATACATACACTTTATGATATTGAGACCCAGATACCGACGTTCTTCCATATCACGCCCGCCAGACTGCATGATACAAAAGCGATGGATGCCATTCCATACGAGGAGAACTCGTTCTACATCTTCGACCGCGCATACAATGACTTCGGAAGGCTCTTCACCATAAACAGTGTCGGGGCATACTTCGTGGTCAGGGGCAAGAAGAACAACGACTTCAGGCCGATGAGGTGGAAGCGCAGGCTGCCGTCCGGTGTGCTCTCCGATGCCATAGGATACATGGACGGACAGCTGACAATGAGCAAATATCCGGAGAAGATAAGGCGAATCATCTACCTTGACTCCGAATCGGACAGGAAGTTCATCTTCTTTACCAATGCCCTGGACATCAACTCATTGAAAGTGGCGGAACTGTATCACAACAGATGGCAGATAGAGCTGTTCTTCAAGTGGCTGAAGCAGCATCTGAAGATTAAAAAATTCTGGGGCGAGACAGAGAATGCCGTAAGAATCCAAATTTACACTGCCATAACCACCTATTGTATGATAGCGATTGTGCAGAAAAAGATGAGTATCGAACGGTCAATCTACGAGATGCTCCAACTTGTAAGCATCTCACTTACAGAAACTATCTGCCTAAAAGACCTCTTTGCAAAACCTAACTGCAATATTGTCAATGAACTGGATGGTTCTACCGAACCTACTTTGTTTTAATTGTTAAACTTTTTAATAACTAGTCCGGAATTTTACCGGACACGAGTGATCCAAGATATCATTTTCTTTAATAGAGTAACAACGTCATTGTGAAGATAGTACTCTGCCATAATAATTAACCATATCACTTTCAATAACAGTCTCTGCCAACGAAAGAATCCAAGGTTATCGATGGGAATATTGACGAGAATTTCAGGCTCACAGGGAACTCCGTTTTTATTATGCAAGCAGAACTCTCATGATACTGGAAAATACCTAAAACTCGGGATTGTTTCTCTTTTCCCTTGAAAGTACTTTTGTCCCCGTATTTGAAAATGCGAGTCACAACGCAGCTAATGATGTTTTTCAGTCTAAATAGATTTAAATCTGCAAAAACTCTTGAGAATGTGTTCCGAACTCCATAAGCGAGCAAGCTACAGTCCTATCGAGCACATCTCCATATCCAACATAATGTTATATATACGAACAAACCTGCTCTGAATGAAAAAACATTACCTCGCAATTCTCTTCTCCTGGATACTGCTAGTGTTGCCAAGCATGGGTAGCTGGGCTCAAGAAAAAACTATCAAGCAACATTGCGAGTTGAGCGGCACTGTCACCGACAACCACGGGCAACCCCTTCCGGGCACCACCGTACGCATCAAAGGCACCATGCAGGGAACCGTTACCGACACCAACGGGCACTATACGCTGCGCGGAGAATGGGCCTTGGGTGACATCGTGCTCTTCACCTTCATCGGCATGAAGGAGGTATCCGTAAAGTATACCGGACAGAAAGTCCAGGATGCCGCCATGCAGCAGGATGCCACCAATGTGAGTGAAGTGGTCGTGGTCGCCCGCCGCAACATCAACGAAATCGACATCCGCGCCAAATCGGGCGTCGTACAACGCGTAGACATGGAACGGCTGAACGACAAACCGATGATCGACATGTCGCTCGCCCTGCAGGGTGCCGTGCCGGGACTCATCGTTACCAATACGGGCGATCTGGGCTCCAAACCGCAGATCCGTCTGCGCGGAAACTCTTCGTTCCGGGCCGGAGATACGGCCAACGAGCCCCTCTATGTCATGGACGGACAGATCATCTCTTCGGATGCCTTTCTGACGCTCAATCCTTCCGACATCGAGGAGATCAAGGTCCTCAAGGATGCCGTGGCCTGTGCCCTCTACGGTGTGAAGGCGGCAAACGGTGTCATCGAAATCACCTCCCAGCGGGGAAATCCCGACGGGGTGCTCAAGGTCAACTACGACTTCAGCATCGGTGTCACGCTGCGCGGACGCCGCGGCGTGGAGATGATGCAGAGCGACGAGAAACTTGAACTCGAACGCCTCCTGCAGAATCCCTCCACGCCGGGATACCGTTACAGCGCCGACTACTACCGCAAATACTATCCCAACGATCCCGGACTGGACAATATGATCGCCCAGGGTGCCCGGGTTCTCGATTCGCTGCGGGGCATCAACACCGACTGGTTCCGCGAACTCATCCGCCCGAACATCTACCAGCGCCACAACCTCAGCATCCGCGGCGGAAACGAAAACACCTCCTATTTCATCTCGGCCAACTACTCGCAGCAGGGCGGCCGCGTCCCGGGCAACGACGTGCAGCGCATCTCCACACGCATGAGCCTCGATCAACGACTGGGCCGCTGGGGCTACCTCTCGCTGGCCAGCGACGCCGGATACTCGATCACGAACACCCCGAACGGCAGCTCCTTCTCGCCGACGGACCTCGTCTATCAGCTCAACTCGTACGAGACCAAAACCAGCCCGCTGGTCTCCTTCTCGAACGAATCCTCGGAATACACCTACAACGACCTGCTGAGCCAGTACCAGAGCAAATCCACCGACAAGCACGCCGGCATAAGCGGATCGCTTAACCTCCACCCGGTCGAGGGGCTCGACGTCGATGCCGTAGCGGGAGTGGACTTCATGCTGGACGAGGGGCTCTCGCTGCTCCCCTCGACCTCGATCGAGGAGCGCAAGTCGGGAGCGGCCATCAACGAACGGGGCCGCCTGACCAAGAACAAAAACGTCACGACCAACGTCTCGTCGAACATCCGACTCACCTACAACCGCGTCTTCGCCGAACGGCACGATCTGACCATCGGCGGGAACATGGACTACTACCTCACCGATCAGGACAACGTCTCGATCACGGGTTACGGCGTCGGCACGCAGATGTCGCCCGCAGCCATCAACCAGTCGATCACCGGCAACCGCAAACCATCGGTCGGCTCACTCAAGGAGAAGAGTGCCCAGATGGGATTCGGATTGGTGTTCGGATACTCGTTCGACTCGACTTACGACCTGTTTGCCACCTACAAGATCGACGCCTCGTCGATCCTCCCGGCCGACAAGCGGTGGAACGCCGCCTGGGCCGTCGGTGTGGGCTGGACGCCGACCCGCTACGGATTCCTGCGCGACAGCCGTGTCATCACGTCACTCAACCTCAAGGCTTCGTATGGCAAGATGGCCAATCTGGCCGGCGTATCCTCGGCTTCGGCAATCGGAACCTTCTCCTATTCGACGGATTTCTATGGAGATGCCCGTCTGCTGGAGCTCCTGGCCTTCTATAATACGGACCTCAAGCCCGAGCAGACCGAATCGATCGATGCGGGGCTTTCGCTCGAACTCTTCAAGCGAGTGACTTTCGGCGTGAACTTCTACCGCCGGGATACCGAGGATGCGCTGCTGTCGGTCCCCATCCCCCTCTCGAACGGGTTCTCGACCATGCTGCGCAACATCGGCGTACTGCGGAATGAAGGATACGAACTCTCCGCCTCGGTCAAGGTTGTGGATCGTGATCCCTGGCGTCTGTGGTTGCGCGGATCGCTGGCCTACAACCGGAACAAGGTCATGGACCTGTACTATGCCGACCGGATCTACGCCAACGCCGAGTCGATCATACCCGACTACGAAGTGGGAAAGGCGTACGACATGCTTTACGGTCTGGAGTCGCTGGGGATCGATCCCATTACGGGACTTCCGGTTTTCCGAGGGGCTGACGGTCGCGAGATTCCCGCCACGGAGACCCCCTCCAAAGAGAATATCGTGGCATTGGGTCACAGCACGCCGCCCTACAGCGGATCGATCAACGTGAGTCTGTCGTACCGCAGTTTTGATCTGGACATGGACTTCTACTATGTCTTCGGAGGCGTGCGCCCCTACAACTACACTTATGTCCGCAGCACGGACGACGCCAACAAGAATGCGATCCGCGGTCAGGTCGACAACATGTGGTTTAAGCGCGGCGACGAGGACAAGATCTACCACTCGCCCTTCTTTAGCTCCTCGGCAATCGCCTCGCTCAACTACGCCAATACGATGACAGTCGGCAAGAGCGACTACTTCAAGATGTCGATGCTGTCGCTTCGTTACCGGCTCTCCTCGGCGTGGCTCGAACGCAACTGCGGCGGGGTGATCAAGTATGCCAGTGTGGCGTTCCAGGCCTCGAACCTCTTCATGATCACGCCCTACAAGGAGTCGGACCCCGAAACCGGATCACTAGCCGGGACGATGCAACCCGTACTGACCTTCAACCTCAGTCTCACCTTCTGACACGATGACGACCATGCGAAATACTCTCCGATACGCTCTTGCAGTCCTTTTCGCCGCCGTGGGCGGCTCGGCCTGCACGCTGGACATTCCTTACGAAAACCAGCTCTCCGACCCGTCGGCCATCACCTCCGTGACGACGGCCCGTGAGTTGTTGGCCTCGGCCTACGACCGACTTCCCAACCCGGAGTTTGAACTGTCTGTGTTGAGCGACGATTTCGAAACCACCTCGCTCATTTCGCGCAACAGCGACCTGGGCAACCTCTACAAATGGCAAACATTGCCCATGACGAATCTAGCCCTCACGCTCTGGCAGGGCTACTACGAATCGATTGCCATAGCCAATGCCGTGCTCGAACGCACGGTTGCGCTCTCACCGCAGAACGAAAGCGAGCAGGCCAACCTTGCGGCTGTGAATGCCGAAGCCAAGGCTCTGAAGGCCTACTGTTACTTCGACCTGCTGCGCCTTTTTGCCCCGGACATCTCCGAGGGCGGCAGCCGCGACGGGGTGATCCTCAAGGAGCAGTTCGAGTTGGGATTCCTGCCCCGTTCGAGCATCGATGCTTGTGTGAGCTACATCCGCACCCTGCTGACTGAAGCCGTTGCCACGGAGAACAGTCCAGAAACAGCCTATTGGATTTCCCAGCAAGGGGTGCGGTGCCTGCTTGCCGAACTGGAGCTCTATGCCGGGCAGTATGAAAAGGCGGTCGAGTGGGCCAATCTCGTGCTGACCACGGCTGGAGGGTACGATCTTTTCACGGAGACGAACTACCGGCAGCTGTGGAACGGCGGAGCCGGTCCCGAGAGCCTCTTCTCGCGTCACACGACCGTCCCGTTCTATCTGGATCTGCGTTACGACACCGAAAAGGGCGATTTTCTGGAGGTTTCCGAGGACCTTGCGGGGAGTTACGATGCGGAGGATCTGCGCGGCGCAGAGAGCCTCTATCCAAAGGAGTTTCCGGGCGAAACCGTGGGCGAGACGATCACAATGCGCTGCCTGGGCAAATACAACCGTATGAACTGGGACGCCACGGAGATCTCGTGCATCCACAAACTGCGCACGGTGACGGCCTGCTTCGTGTTGGCCGAGGCCTACTGCCTCCAGGGCAGCCACGACGGCGAAGCCCGCACGGCGATCAACGAATACCTTACACGGCGCAAGGCCCAGCCGCTCGACGAGTCGCTTACGGGCGACGATCTGTTGCGTGCCATCCTTGCCGAGAAGCAGAAGGAGTTTGTCGGCGAGGGAGAGCGGTGGTTCGACCTAAAGCACTACCGTAAAGGGGTGCTCTCTTCCTGGAGCCAGGGCAACAGCGACAAGCGCATCGACGCAACGGATTACCGTTGGACACTCCCCATTCCGCAGGAGGAGTATTTCTACAACGAAAACGTCTCCCAGAACGAGGGGTGGCCCAAGATCGAAAACTGATCCGGCAGGGCAACCGCACCGGGCAAAATAGTTGAATATTCACCATTAAAAAACAGCGTAAAATGAAACACTTATTTTTCTGGGGGGGGGGTTCTGCTGACGGCAGCCGTTGCCATGACCTCCTGCAACGAGAAGAAAGAGACCGGTTACTCCGGTACGAATAAGATCTATCTGACGGCCGAAAACAACAATGCCGTCATCGTGGAGTCAGATGCCACACCGCTTGAGGTAGAAGTGATGCTCACCTCGACCGTCGAGACGGCCACGACGCTGACCTTCCGATTGGAGGATGATACGCAGGAGATTCTGTCGCTGCAAAACAATCCCGTGACGATCACCGCAGGTTCGAAAACGGCGTCATTCCAGGTCATCTCAAACCTCAAGAACCTCCTCGCGGAGAGCGCCTACATCTCTGTGGGCATCGATGCCGCCCAGCTGCCCCAGGGTATGGAGCTGGCCGAGGCCCTGCGCATCCGTGTCAATCCCAACCCAGCCATTCCCGAACTGACCGAGGAGCAGAAAACGCTGATCGATGGCTACAAGGAAAAGTTCGGCATCGACCTCTACGAATTCCTCGGCGTGATGAAGTGCACGACGACCCTCAACATTCCGGGCAACGGCATGACCACCGACTTCTCGACCCCCAAGACCGAGGAGATCCCGGGTCAGACGATCATCACTCTCAGCGAGGAGTCCACGGCCGAGCAGCCCGTACTGAAGATGGTTGACAATCCGATGGGACTGACCGAACACCTCTACTGGGTCTTTCGTCAGAATACCATCGATGATGACGAATATTGGAATAGCACGGATGAAGATTACGCCTCTCCTAGCAACAAAAAACTGATGGAGATCATCGATTGGACCCCGACCAGTGAAGAGACCTTCAACGTCTCGCTCGACGGAATCAAGTGCACGAACCTCTCCGCAACAAGTGCAGACCTCGACATTCTCGGTGAGGTAGAGGACTCCTACGGCGACCCGATGACCGTCGTTCCGTTCAGTTACTCCTTCTCGGCCTGGGATCGACAAAAGAAACTGCTCGACGAGGGAGATGCCGAGATGCAGGAGATCTACGACCAGGGAGGAATCGCCAATCCGGCCTACTATCTCTTCTCCTACGGTATCAACGAGGATGGTTACGGAAACGGCAACTGGATCGAGAGCAAGGGTCATATCGACTTCGAGAAGGGCGAGATGACCTTCCAGTTCGTCATGGACCACTACTACGCCGGCGACTATACAATCGTACACGTCACCTACACGAAATAAGAACACCGTTAACCCCGAACAATCATGGGCGAACGTATTCAGAAAATCATCCGGAACTCGGCTGCTGGCATGCTGGCAGCCCTGTTTCCGGCTTTATTACAAGCTCAACCGAAGCCTCTGCCATTGCCCCAGGGGACCTGCGAAGGGGTGCTCCCCAACGGGTTACACTACATCCTTCGCCAAAATGACATCCCGGTCTCGCGCATCGAATTCCGACTTGTATTGAGGACCGGGTCGGTCCAGGAGCTTGATCGGGAGACGGGTTGTGCGCATTTTCTGGAACACGTCGCCTTCGGCGGTTCGCGTCACTTCCCCGACAAGTCGCTGCAAAGCTACCTCGAAACGCTCGGAATGAAGTACGGCGTGGATATCAACGCCTTTACGAGTCAAGACCGCACGATCTACCTCTTCGCCGTGCCGACCGACTCCCAACGCAAAGGGGTCATTGACAGTGCTCTGCTGATCCTGCGCGACTGGATGGACGGACTGAAAATATGCCCCGAACGGGTTGAGACCGAGCGCGGCATCATTCTCGAAGAGTTGCGCGGATACGATGTTGGAGACCCGTTCTACGATCTGAAAATCGGCGAGGGAATCCATGCCCGGCGATTGCCGCTCGGCACGATCGGGGACATCCGGCGCATCACGCCGGCCACACTCAAAAACTACTACCGGAAATGGTATGTGCCGGAACTGGCGACAATCGTGGCCGTGGGAGACTTCGACACGGCGGAATTGGAGCGTAAGATCCGCGAACGATTCTCATCGCTCCCCCCCCGTAAGGCCCGCGACTTCAAGGTCTATCCGCTCGAATACACCCCGGGAACCCGAGTGTTCGAGATCCGCGATTCGCTCTACAACCGCACTCAACTCGAGGTGATGATCCCCCACCGGAGCATCACGGTCCGAACGCTGAACGACGCCGTGGCCAAAGCCCGCGAGGAGTTGCTCATCGAGGCCGTCTCTACCCGGATGCGCGGCCGCGACATCCGGACGACGATCTCCGACACGTGGTATCTGAGCGACAAGAGCCACTTCACGGTGACAACGGCCGGTTCTTCGCGCGAAGAGTTGCTCGAGGCTCTTGCGCATCTCTCCTCGGCCCTGCACGATTTGGTAACGGTCGGCTGGGATGAGGCAGAGCTCGCCGATATCCGTACTCGCCGCTGCAACCGGATGGCGCACTTCGAGGTCGATGCCCCGCAAAGCTCCTCGGCCTGGTGCGACGACTTCGCGGATTACATCCTGGCCGGCGACCGCACGATCCGAGACACGCTCCTCTACCGCCGGATCATCGACTCCGTGGCGGCAACGCCCGGCGCACTGCTGCAGGAGATGCTCCGCCAACGCCTGGCCGGTTACGACTCCGTAGCCCGAATCGCCTGCCACAGCCATCCGGGACTCGGAGCCCCACTGACAGCCGAAGAGGTCGACGATGCCTGGTACAAGGGTGCGGCAACTCCCTGCAAGCGCTATGTCTATGAGCCGCGGGAAAGCAGCGAAACAGAGATTCCGATCGAGACTCCGAACTGTCTGGCCGTCCGGCCGCCGTTCGATCAGGCCATGATCGTCTCGACCCGGGAATACCCCGGTCTCGGCGTTCGCGAAGCCGTTCTGCAGAACGGCATGCGGGTCATCATGCGTCCCACGCCCGGAGGCGGCAATGTGCTCTTCACGCTGATCGCCCCCTATGGCACCTCTGCGATCCCCGACGATCAATACCCGCTGCTCGAAGGAACGGCCGGATACCTGGAGATGGGCGGCATCACCAAGGCCGACCAGCAAAAGCTCTCGGAATACCTCTACCAAAACGACATCGCGCTGTCGATGACGCTGGAGAACCATTGGCACGGATTCATCGGCACGACCCCGGCTCAGACCGCACCGGTCTTCTTCAACCTGATCCGTGAAAAGATCTTCGATCCGGAACTCAGATACGACGAATTCGAGGAGCTCCGCCAGGAAATGCTTCAGGAAAAGGAGGAGGAGGAGTCGCTGCTGAGCCGCATGCTGCAACGTGCCTCGGACCGTCAACTTTCGGCCCGAATGGACGAACTCACCGGATCGGCCATTCCGCGTCACGCCACGAAGCTCTCGAACAAGGTGATTGCCCAACGACTCAATCTCGACAGCATCGCGGCATTCTATCATCGACTCTACACCCCGACAGAAGGGAGTTGCGCGGTAATTACCGGAGAATTTGATCCCGATACGCTTTTGACCCAGTTTGCCGCCACATTTGCTCCAATCCTGGCTCAAGCCTACGGTCCCGAGTTCGGATATCGGCAGCACCATCTCCCGGGACAACGGTCGGTCGAAGGGTTCGATAACGACAACGAAACCCAGACCCTGTTCGATTACATCTATCCGGGATATTACGAACCATCACTGCGCAGCAGTTTGAAACTCAAGCTCATGCGAGACATTCTGCGCAACCGATTAATCTCCATTCTTCGAGAGCGGGAGTCGCTGGTCTATTCACCCTATATTGCTCTCTTCTACGAAGGCATTCCAACACGCAGTTTCTGTTTCGACATCAATGCTTCAGCCGACAACCGCAACATGCCGGCCATAGACACGCTGCTGCGCACGATCATCACCGATCTGCAGATCCGGGAGGTTCCGGCTCAAGAGCTGGAAAATCTCAAACGTTCCTTCCAAATAGCCAAACGAGAAACGCTGACCGACGATGCCGCATCGAACTGGCGAAACGTTCTGGTGGGCATTATTCGGAATGGGGAGACGCTTTCCGATTTCGAGGAGTACGACCGGATCCTCGAAACCATTACCCCCGCAGAGTTGCGAGAATCCTTTTCGCAACTCCTCGATCCGGAATATTACGTATTGTTGTATTTGAGCAAAGAAAAACTGAAAGATGACACGTCCGATCGTTAACATGCTATTGAGCATGATGTTCCTGGCATCTGCCGGAACGGTTTCCGGAACCCCTCACCAGGATAGCGACAGGTCGAAAGAGCCAGGTTCTGTTCATACCCCCGAGACGTACACCGCAGAGGAGGCGCAGAAAGTATCGAAAGTCGAACCTCAGACAGAAGAGTTGCGTGCCTATGCACTTTTCGATGCTGCGGGCCGTGAAATCACCTTTGCGGAGTTGATCGATCTGCTTGCACCGAGCGAGGTGGTCTTCGTTGGCGAGGTCCATAACTGCCCGATCACCCACTGGCTCGAACTGAAGATTGCCCAAGCACTCTACGAACGCCACGGCAATAGTTTGGTTATGGGCGCCGAGATGTTGGAAAGTGACATCCAGCTGATACTCGATGAATATATGCAACGACTCATCTCGCCAGACCGTTTCGGCGCCGAGGCCCGGCTGTGGGACAATTACGAGACGGATTATCATCCGATCGTCTTTTTTGCCAAGGAGCATGGCATTCCGTTCGTGGCCACGAACGTTCCGCGGCGCTATGCCAACAGTGTCCGCAACCACGGTCTCGGCATCCTCGATTCGCTCTCCGATGAGGCCAAACGCTACCTAGCTCCGCTGCCCATACCCTTCGAATATGACGAAGAGCAGAGTCAGGCTGCTTTCGGCATGATGGCCATGCTTGGACACGGCAGCGACACACGTCGGCTGGCCGAGGCTCAGGCTGTCAAGGATGCTACCATGGCCTGGTTCATCTCCCGCAATTTGAAGGAGGGGTGCCAATTTCTTCACTTCAACGGCAATTTCCACTCCGACTTCCACAACGGTATCATCGCCTACCTGGAGCGTTATCGCCCCGGCACGCAGGTGGTCACAATCGCCTCGGTCCGACAGTCGGAGATCGACAAGCTCTCCGAGGGGCAATACGGACGTGCAGATTTCTACATCTGCGTCCCCGAAGAGATGACCAACACCTACTAATCCGAAATAAAGAACAGTAAACTGCATTTTTTCAGCAATGAGGAAGTGGCATGTCTTAAAGTATGGTAGGGAAGCAATCTTCTACTCATTCGACTATGCCAATATAGTGCTTATTGTTTTCAAGTCCAACCCACTGCAGCGAGTTGGACTTATTTTTTTCTTTAGTCTCCAATCGAGGGATAATTCCTAATCCAGATCGATACAGCGTAACATCAAGTAGGATTCCTTATACATGGCTGTTTTACGCCCACAGAGGACCAACGCCCCGCATCCAATTTTCCATCGCTCACTCTTCTGCTGAAATAGCATTACAAGCCGGGACGTACACCTATTGAACTTTGATATGCAGCGCAAAGAACAACCCGCTAAGATCTGTTTACTGTCTGCCTAAACCAATCGTATACCGAAATGAGGTTCATCCAGAGCATCAATCTCGTGTTTAGGGCTTTGAAGATCTAAATAATAATAGGAAATCATGTTAATGACATTAAATGAAAACTCATAAACATCTATATTCCACTTATCTCTTTTACGGATAATTTTACAGTGCAATCTAGTACCATTCGTATATACCCTCAGAAGGATTCGATGCATTAATAAATGCGAAAGAACTCTCTCCTCCCTGCACGGCCTGAATTAAGGATTCCTTATCATCTGCAATAAGCAAATGAATATTACGTAGAGCTACTATTTTTACACGCTATCACTCATCATAGCGCTTGCTAATCGGCTGTACCTTGCTTCCATTAAAAGCAAAAATCCTAAAAAATGGGTATTTGATATTTCTCGGCGACCTACTTCCTTTGCATTATCAATGAACCTGGTTCATCCATATATGCGACCGCTTAAAGACAAAACATACAAGGCTATCCTTGACGCAGCCCGAGGCGAATTTCTCCTCCATGGTTACAAAAATGCATCCATGCGGACGATTGCCCGTAGGGCCGGAGTAGGAACCAGCAATTTATATAACTATTTCGAAGGGAAAGACAGTATTTTCCGGGCGATTGTCACTCCAGTCCGGAATCGTCTGTTTTCATTCATTGCCGAGCAACACAGCAATGAGCATGTATCCTGTAGCCGGATTGCCCCTTTTGGTCATGACATGGAGGTCGTGGAAAAATATATTGATTTGGTTTGGACATGTCGGGAGGAAATTTGGCTGCTGCTTTATGGAGCAGACGGCTCTTCGGAATCCGGCTTCCGAGACGCCTTGACCGATCACATCACGCGCATCAGCCACGAATATCAAAAACTGGAAATTTCGTATTTCCACCGAACAAAATCCGTATCACCGTTTTTTATCCATATCATGGCGGCCTGGATGGTCAGCGTATTGGGAGAGATTGTTACACACCGCCTGGACCGGCCAGGAATCCGGGAGTTTTTTCGGGAATTTTTCCAGTTTGAATATGCGGGTTGGTTAGCCCTGACCGAACCGACCGAACAGAGGAGAGCTTAACAGTTCTCCTCTTTTTTTGAACAAAACGGAACATTGTTCACTAAAAATAAAAGATGTATGAAACAGACGTATGATTTTAAGAACGTGGTCGCCGAGACCTTGCTGATTCCTCTTTACATGCGGGCCAAGGAGAGCCGTCGCGGCGATGCAGCCATCCTGCGCGACAGTGAGGCTGAACGCCTTATACAAAGTATCAGGTACGATTACAGCCGTTTTGACGAAGCGCCATTAAGTGAGGTAGGCTGTGTGGTGCGGGGATGGTATTTCGACCAGGCGGTCCGCCGGTTCATCGACCGGCATGACCATCCGGTTGTCGTCAATGTAGGATGCGGACTTGATACGCGGGCCCAACGCCTCGGGAACAATCCGAAAGCGGTTTTCTGCGAACTCGACCTGCCAGAAGTAATCAGCTTGCGGCGGGAACTGATTCCCGAAACGGAGCATGATCGCTATATCTCCGCCTCGCTGACGGACACGGACTGGATGGATACATTGAAAACGGTCTTCCCCGACGGGGAGTTCATCTTTGTCGCCGAAGGGGTGTTGATGTATTTCTACGAGTACCAGGTCAAGGAGTTCGTGCACCGCATTGCCGACCGTTTCCCGGGAAGCGAGTTGTGGTTCGATGTCTGCGGAACGATCATGTTCCGACGCGGGATCAAGCCCGATTCGCTACGTGGGCACAAGGCCGAAATCCGTTCGGGAATCAGCGACGGGCATCTGCCCGAGCGCTGGGACGCGCGGCTGGCACTCATCGAACAGGCCAACTACATGAAGTTCTTCCGGTCACGCTGGGGCTTCCTGTTCGGGCAGATTCTGGGACGCCTGCCCCGGCTTTGTTTCGGATTCAGTTCCATGCTGGGATATAGAATCAAATAGGATTGTCTAAAAGATAAATACGGATATCCATGAAAATTCTGAGAAAACTGCAGCACTATATGGGGCCTCGCCGAGGGTTACTGCCTCTTGCCATGATACTCTCTGGATTGAGCGCATTGACAGGAATAATTCCATATGCACTGATTTGGTTGATTGTTAGAGACCTATTAATCAGCGGCGGCATGCCGACTGATATGGAGCGAATCTCCGCCTTCGCATGGTGGGCTGTCGGGACATCCGTTGTCGGCATAGTCTTTTATTTTGCAGCATTAATGTCTTCACATTTGGCAGCCTTCCGGGTGGAATCGAACCTGCGCAAAGAGGCTATGCGCCGTATCGTCGATATGCCGCTTGGATTCTTTGACTCGACTACCAGCGGCCGCATCCGCAAGATCATTGACGACAATGCGAGCATCACGCATAGTTTCCTGGCTCATCAGATGCCCGACCTGGCAGCAACCGTATTGGTGCCGGTCGCGGCTCTCGGATTGATTTTCTTTTTTGATTGGCGACTCGGAGCGGCCAGTCTGGTCCCGATGCTCTTCGCAGGTGGATTGATGGCGGTCATGATAGGCGGTAAATCGCAAAATTTCATGCGGGAATACATGAATGCATTGGAAGAGATGAATACCGAAGCCGTAGAATATGTACGAGGCATCCCCGTAGTGAAGGTATTCCAACAGACCCTCTTTTCATTCAAGAATTTTCACCAGAGCATTCTGTGCTACAAGGAGATGGTCACCCGATATACGCAGGCTTGGGAGCATCCCATGTCAGCGTATACGGTCCTTATCAACAGTTTCGTCTACATATTGGCCCCGGTGGCGATTCTGCTTATCGGCCGGACCGGGGAGTATATGGATATTTTACTCGATTTCTTCCTTTTTGTCCTCGTGACTCCACTCTTCTCGCAATGCATCATGAGAAGCATGTATCTGAGCCAAGCGGTAGGCCAGGCCTCCGAAGCCATTGCCCGCCTCGACGAACTGACGGCTGTCGCCGGATTGCCGGTTCCCGAAGCGGTCCAATCACCACAGTATTTCGATATTGACTTTGACAGGGTCACTTTTACCTATCCGGGGGCTCGACAAAGAGCCGTCGATGGCGTCAGTTTCAAAATCCGGGAAGGAGAGACCGTCGCTTTGGTCGGAGCCTCGGGAAGCGGGAAGACGACGCTCGCCCGGCTCGTACCACGATTCTGGGATGTGGATGCGGGTCGCATCTCGATTGGCGGGGTGGATGTCCGGAAGATCCCCCCAGCAGAGCTGATGCAGCGAATTTCCTTCGTCTTTCAGCGCCCACGGATGTTCAAGGCCACCCTGCTCGAGAATATCCGCTACGGACATCCGGATGCCTCGATCGACGAGGTGATGCAGGCCGCTGACGCGGCGTGCTGCCGGGAGATTATCGAACGGCTGCCGAATGGGTTGAGGACCGAGATTGGCGTGAACGGCACCTTTCTCTCCGGAGGTGAACAACAACGGATAGCTCTCGCCCGGGCCCTGCTTAAAGATGCCCCCATTGTGCTTTTGGACGAGGCAACAGCCTTCTCCGATCCCGAGAACGAACACCTGATCCAGTCGGCCTTGCGTAATCTGATGCATGGAAAAACGGTACTGATGATTGCCCATCGTTTGTCAAGTATTACGGATGCAGACCGTATTCTTGTGATGGATCGGGGTCGTCTGGTCGAACAGGGAACACACGATAGGCTGCTGTCTGAAAACGGAATTTACCGGCGGATGTGGGATGAATACCGGCAATCCACTGAATGGACCTTAAAAAAGAGTTGACTTATGTTCGGAACAATACAACATCGCTTTGCCCTTTCAAGGCAAGGCGCCAAAGATTTATGTAAGGGTATTTGTTGGACTGTCGGGTTGGATCTCGTCCTGATGCTGCCTGCTGTCTTTCTGTTTGTCTTCC